>OGCL01001760.1_pt1 | contig 17225 bp, 11 predicted proteins | sample 1570041 | NCBI WGS metagenome assembly OGCL01 (sample SAMN06266162, study PRJEB24511) | hot springs metagenome | isolation source: Hot spring water | place: South Africa: Limpopo | collected 2015-06-22
ACCGATAAAGCGATCTGCTCAATCTCATGCACCCAATGCTCAGCATGCAACTCACCGCGAGCAAACAGTCCGATCAACCGAAACACCTCATCACTAAAACCACCGATATTCAACACATCAGACCGCTCTTGGGCTTGCGTAGTGGTATACGGTTGCAGATCGACACAGACCAGTTTGGCATGTGGACAACGCTGTTTTAAGCGCTCCCATTGCTGCATCATCTCCGTGCCACGACCACGCTGCGGGTCAGCCCAAGATTCGTTATCCGAAAAATAAATCATCAGATCCACGTGAGACTGCTCCGTGTTCAGCAACTGCAAAGGCAACGCGGTATGCGTACCACCGCCGCCTTTGGCCGCCAGATGCTTGGCCAGCGCCATCACCCGAATCGGCTCAGCCTGCGGTTTTTTACCCAGCCAACCGACGGCTTTTTCTTTCAAAGATAAGCTGTTCACATCACCATGCACCTGTGTGTCAAACGGCATGATCCGCAATTGTGGATTGACCCGCTTCAGCGCCGCCGCAAACAACCCTGCCGCATCCACACAACGCAGCTTGCTGGTCGCGCCTTGGCGTTGACCGGTAATTGCCGAATGCATCGAACCCGACACATCGACCGCCACCACCACATTACCGAGCAGCTCAGGCACATTGTGCAACGAGAGTTCTAGCGCCTTCTCCAGTGCATCACGCACCAGCGCAGGCACAACCTGATCCAACGCGCTCCATGTCATCAGCAGTTGATACGGAAACACGCGGCTTTTGCGAATCGCCGCTGGATCTACCAATCGTTCAGCAATCGCCTCAGTCATCCCTTCCAGTTCAAACACCTTGTAACGGGCAAAAGTGTTCAGGTTCATCCGCAGCATTTGCCAGCCACCCTGCAACGCAATCTGCGCCCACTGTGCCGCTGACAACGGCAAGCTCATCAACAACTGAATCGGGACATTTGGCACAAGTTGCTGTTCACCCTGCCGAAAGGCCAGCAACTGCTGTACCGCTTCTGGCAGCGCCTGTACCTGATACGGCTTGCCCAACACATAACCAAAAAACGCTTCACGACTGGCTTCTTGCGGTTTCGGGTGAGTCATTTTCAACACATCTGCCAACGATGGCGCATTGCCAATCGACACCGCCAGCAACTTGGCATCACTGGCGGACAGCAGCCATTGATTGACCAGCTTTTTCGGCAAAGACCCCAAAGACTTGCGACCCACCACACCCGAGCGCAGCATCTGGACAAAATTGCGCAGTTGCTTGCCGTTGTCGATCACCTGCCGAAACGCCATCTGAAACTCAGCCTGCGCCGCAGGATTGGCCGCCAACACCGCCAGCAACAACACCGGCATATCTTTCATGTAAGCCGACTGCCGCGCATAAACGGCTGCTTTGGCGATAAATTCCGGCGACAATCCTTCACACAGTGCCAGCACCTGTTGCAACTGTGTTTGTGCATCGACATAAAATGTCTGGCTCAGCGTGCCTGTGGCGACCAATTGCGCCAGTGCTTGCTGATTGGACAGCGTATAAGCACGGCCACCTGCATGGTTTTTACTGGTTTGCGCTGCTGTGGCAAAAAGTGTCTTGTTCATCACTGCATCCCCATGTCCGCATTCAATCGTTCATGCTTGGCATATTGCGAGGAGCGTGCCAGCTTTTAGAAAAAATCAAATTAATTTTTCAAATCATTGTTTAAAAAAGAATAAAAATAATTAATTTTATTTTATGAAAGAAAAACCGCATAATTTTTTATGAAAAATATATCTTTAAATCTTGTGATCTATCTTTTTATCTATGCTATAACTCGGAAAATACATCGCATCTCTCTCATTATTGATAGCGCATGAAGACCGATAAAGCTAGCGGTACAGGCTGGGTTGTGCAAGCCATACAATAAATATATATTTATATAAATATTTGATTAAATCGCTAAAACACGATACTTTCTGTGGTTGTACCCAATAATGCTTTAAAGACGCTGACATTTATGACCGAAATACAAATTCTTTGGGCTACCTTGATTGGGCTGCCGATCCTTGCGGCTTGTGTGACCTTGGCAATGCCATCCGTCCGCCAAGACATCAAGCAAGATTACAAGCGATGGCGCACACCATTAGAACAGCGCTATGCCAAAGAAATTGCTGTGGGTGACATGGCCGTTGTGAGGCCAGTTTACCGAAAAACCATCCAACAAATTGCGATGCATCTGGTCGCTATCAGTGTTTATATAACAGCGTGCTGGTATCTGACCCATCTGGTTGTCGAGCAGCTTCAACAATGCGTTTGGAGTGATGTTCAATTGATGTGGGCATTCCTCACCCCGTTCTTTCTGACAATGGTCACTGGCATCGGCATTGCATTATTCGCTTGGTGTGACGCAAAAAAATCATGGAAAGAGGGCGAATTTTATCCACCTCTGTCTGCGCGGCCTTGGTTAAGACCTCAGCTTCGTTTTAGACAGACGCAAGCCACTCGAACACAGGCCATCAATGACCGATACCGTGTAGAGCTTATCATCTACATGATTATAATGTGGCTACCTCTCATGATTATTCGAGATATGGCTTGGCCTTGGCCTGAGCCGATGAATGTGCGCAGCCTACAAGATCGTTATGTAGAGCAATGTATTTTGGTGGCACCATCAGATAAGGATAAATCTCGCCCATGAACAAATCCACCATCGTCATCGGCTTTGTCGGCGCGACCTTAGACCAAGGCCAAAGTCTCGACCGCTGGCAACGTTGGCGGCCAACGGTCAGCCTGTGTATGCACGATGACTTGCAGATTGATCAACTGTACCTGCTACACGACCCGCGCGAAAAACGCCTGATGGCACGCATCATCGAAGACGTGGCGCAAGTCTCGCCGAGTACCCAAGTGATCGGCGTACCGTGTCGGGTGCGCGATCCTTGGGATTTTTCCGACATGTACGCCGCGCTATATGACTGGGTACGGGCGTTTCGGTTTGACCCGACTCAGAATGAGTATCTGCTGCACATCACCACCGGTACACACGTTGCGCAGATTTGCTGGTATCTACTGCTCGAATCCAAGTACCTACCCGCCAAAATCCTGCAAAGCTCGCCGACTGGCAACCGCGAACCCGCGGGCAAATACCACATCATCGACCTTGATCTGTCGCGTTATGATGCACTGCGCTCGCGACTTGAAGCCGAACAACAGGCCAACTGGCAACAACTCAAAGCCGAAATTGCCACCCGTAATCCTGCCTTTAACCGCTTAATTGAAGATGTCGAAAAAGTCGCCACCCGCTCGACTGCACCGATTTTATTGATGGGGGCAACTGGTGCAGGCAAGTCACATCTGGCCAAACAGATCTACCAACTGAAAAAAGACCGCTACCAACTAAAAGGCCGCTTTATCGATGTCAACTGCGCCACGTTGCGCGGTGATAGCGCGATGTCGGCACTGTTTGGGCATGTCAAAGGTGCATTTACTGGCGCTGCCAGCGCACGACAAGGACTACTCAAAAGCGCAGATGGTGGTTTGTTATTTCTTGATGAAATCGGCGAATTGGGCTTAGATGAACAAGCCATGCTGCTAAAGGCTTTGGAAGATCAGACCTTTTTTGCGGTGGGCAGTGACCAAGAACAACAGGTTGAGTTTCAGCTGATTGCGGGGACGAATCGAGATTTACGCGTCGAGGTATTGGAAGGCAGGTTTCGGGAGGATTTGTTTGCGCGTCTGAATACGTGGACGTTTGATCTGCCCGCCTTGAAGGATCGCGTCGAGGACATTGAGCCGAACTTGCTGTTTGAATTGGAGCGTTTTGGACTGGCACAGCAACGCCAATTGCGCTTTCATCGTGAGGCGTTGGATGCGTATTTGCAGTTTGCCAAAAGTCCGGCGGCGCTGTGGCGTGGTAATTTCCGCGATCTGACCGCCAGTCTGACTCGTATGGCGACCTTGGCCGAAGGCTCGCGCATCACGCTCGATGATGTACAAGCTGAGATTACCCGATTGCAGCAGCTGTGGAGCGTCGCGCAACCGGCACATCTACAGCAACAGGCCGCACAACAGCAGGTCTTGACGCGGGTGTTGAGCGCGGCGCAAATCGCGGCGATGGATGAATTTGATCAGTTACAACTGGCAGCGGTGATTCAGATTTGTCGAGACTGTCAATCGTTGGCCGATGCCGGACGGCGGCTGTTTGCGGTGTCACGACTGGAAAAAGCCACACCCAACGACTCCGACCGCCTGCGCAAGTATCTGAAAAAGTTTGGGTTGGAATGGGAGGGGCTGCGTTAGTTGGTCAGAGGATGACTATCTAATCAACTATTGCTCCGCAAATCTTGCAGCACGCTTTGCTCCGTCTCGATCAATTGCCGAGCAATAAACAGGATAAACGAAGACAAGTCACCCTGATCGGCGGCTTCTAACGCCTCAAGATACTGACGTTTTGCTTCTCGTCGAATAATCGCAGGGAAGTAGCCTTTTTGCAGCAAGATCATATTCATCAGAATCCTTGCACCACGACCATTTCCATCATCGAATGGATGAATCCGTACCATATTATAGTGGGCAACAGCAGCCACCATAATGGGAGGCAAATGGTGAATCTCAGCCTGAATCCATTGTATCAGCGTCTCCATCTCAGAACCGACCTGCTCTGGCAGCACATACTGATGCAGCGTGCCGTCTTGCTTCTGGACGTGATTGGGCAGTATTTTGTATCGACCAGCGTTGGTCGGTTTTTTGATCAGATGACCCATCTGATTTTTGGCGACCGTATGTGACACGCCATTTAAGAGCAGCGCATCGATCTCTTTAATAAAGCTTTCGCCGATTGGACGCGCTTGAGCGACCACATCAAACAAAATATCAATCGCATCTGCATGATTTTGTGCATCTAAAAAATCTTTGAGTGGCTTGCCCTCAACAGTCAGACCCTCTGTAAGGAAAAACATCGTCTCACCGCGTGAGAGGGTTGAGCCTTCAATACTGTTTGAGTGATAGGTCCAGTCTACTCGCAGCTTTTGCAGGATGATTGTCCATAAATCTGACTCTGGGTGCAGCGTCTGTTTGATTTGGTCGATTTGCTGTTTAAGATCATCTGCCAGCCGTAAAAAATCCTCAGCTTCTGCCGGAATTTCGGTTGGAAACAGCGGTGAAGCTTTTGCACTCATCGTTTCTGTGGGCGCATCTGTAGGTGTTGCTGTTTCTGAGTGGCTTTGGTTCATGGTGCGAAAAATCAAAAATATGGGAGTCGTGTATAGCCTATCATTTTTAGCCCATCACCCGTAACACACTACGCCCCGACCCACGCCGCTCCACCCGAATCTGCACCGGAATCCGCTCCTGCATCTCCTGCACGTGGGTAATCACCGCCACCTTACGCCCCTGCCCCTGCAACTGATCCAGCGCATCCATCACCACTTGCAATGACTCAGGATCTAGCGAACCAAACCCCTCATCAATAAACAACGACTCAATCTGCATCTGACCCGAGGCCATCTGCGCCAAGGCCAGTGCCAACGCCAACGATACCAAAAACGACTCGCCACCGGATAACGAATGCACCGCTCGCCGTTCATTGGCAAGATCAGCATCCATCACCAACAAGCCGAGCGAGTTCGGCGCACGCTGTAACTGATAGCGCGGGCTAAACAACTGAAGCTGTTGATTGGCATAAAACAACAAACTGTCAAGCTGGTAGCCTTGGGCAATTTTGCGAAAGGTCGCACCCGTCGCGCAACCAATCGGCGCGGACAGCCTTGCCCAGCGTTGCTGCTCCGCTTCGGCGCGTTCGATCTGCTGCGCCAAAGCTTGGCCTTGTTTGCGCCGCGCATCGTCTTCGCGCAATAGATGTAGGCTGGTGGCGCGCTGTTCTTGTGCCTGTTGTAGTGCGGTGTGCTGTTGTTGAATAGCGGCAAGGATCTCCGTTTGGTTGGCCGTCGGTTGCTGCTGTTGATGGGCTGCCAGCTGCTGCTGGAGCTGCTCCAGCCGTGCATTGGCGTGATCAAGCGTGCGTTGTTGCTGCTGTAACTGCTGCTGCATCTGCTGTACATCTGTATCGCTAATCGCCATTAATGCCGCCAACGCTTCCGTATCCATTTGCGGCAAATACCGCTCCCGACAGGCCAACACACGCGCAGCACAGGCATCACGCTCCTGCTTTTGCTGGTTGAGGGCTTGCTGCTGCAAGGCCAATTCCCGCTGAAGCAGTTGCTGCTGTTGTTGTGCTTGTCGCAACGCCTGCTCGGCCAGTTGCTGCTGTTGTTGGTATTGCTGCGATTGCTGGTCGAGTTGCTGTTGCCATGCGCTCACACTGGACAAACCGGCAGGCAACACCTGCTGAAGCTGTTGCTGTAGCTGCTCAATGCTGGACTGTCGTTGTTGTAACTGTCGTTGCTGCTGTTCAAGCTGCTGCTGGGTCTGCTGTATCAGCGGCTGTAGCGCGTCGAGTTGTTGCTGGGTTTTGGCCAGTTGCAGACTGTTTGCCTGCTGTGCATCGAGCTGCTGTCGCCGCTGTTGCACGATCTGTTGCCATTGCTCGGCCAGTGTTGCCAATTCTGTTGACGCTTGAGAAGCCTGTTGCCACGTCTGTTGTAATTGATTGGGCAGTGCGGGTAAAAACTGCTGAGTTGCCCAAGCGTATTGCTGCTCGGTCTGTTGCAGGGTTTGCGCCAGTTGGCTGGTTTGCATGGTCACCTGCTCAAGCTGTTGCTTGGCTTGCTCAAGCTGTGTTCGCAGTTGCACGCGTTCATCTTGCAGCGCAAAAATCTGGGTGTTCTGCTGCTCCAATTCGCGCTGTGCTTGCTGTTGCTGTGTCAGCAACTGATCCAGATCGGCCAATTGTGCTGATGAGTAGGTCACAGCGAGTTGCTGCTGATACGGTAATATCCGCTGTTGCTGGGCAAGTTGTTGGGCAGACAGGTCTTGTTCGAGTTGCTGTGCAAGGCTGATCTGCTGCTCCGTCAGCCTAGATTCAAGCTGCTGCTGGGCGAATTGCTGTTGTTTTTGTTGGTATTGCTCAGTCAGTGCTTGTAATTGCTGTTCACTGTCTTGTAGCAATCGTGCCGCAAGGCTCAATTCAGCCGAATCAAGCAAATCTCCCGCATAGGGATGCTCACGGCTGCCACAGACAGGACAGGGCTGCATCGGTTCGAGTGCAGCGCGGAGGTCAATCGCCGAATGCTGCTGAATCATGCGCTGGCGTTGCAGTTGCTGACGCTGGGTCTGCTCGGCGATACGCGCATGCTCAGTTTCACGCGCAAGCTGTGCAACTTGTTGCTGCTGCTCGGCATGTTGTTGTTGCAACTGCTGACGCTTGGCCTGCTGCGCGGCGATCTGTTGTTGGAGCTGCTGGGATTGCTGCTCACCATGCTGTAATTGCTGGAGTTGCTGAATATCCGCTTGCAGCTTGGTTTTTTGTGCTGTGAGCTCAAGCAGGCGTTGCCGCAGTACAGTATCATCGGCATATTGACTGATGTGTTGTTGCAAGCAGTGTTGGGCGTGGTCAAACTGCTGTTGGGCAGCCTGTTGGGCGGGCTGTAACGCCACAGATTGCTGTTGTTGTTGCTGGTAAAGCGTGTGCTGCTGACTTGCGGCGTGCAGCGCGTCCAGCAACGTCGCCAAAGGCAATCCATCCAACCCCTGCCACGACTGTGACGCTGTCAATTGCTGGGCAAGCTGCTGCTGGGTCTGCTGTTGTTGGGCAAGCTGCTGCTGTTGAGCGTGCTGCTGCTCAATCTGCTGTTGCTGCGTGTGTTGTGCTTGTGCAAGCTGTTGGCGTTGCGTCAAATGCTCCTGTTGTTCGTGTTGCAGTTGTACGCTATCGCGCTCGGCTTTGGCGACGATGGGCTTCTGTTGGCTCAGTTGGATTTGCCACGCCTGCCCTGTTTGCTCGGCATGTTGCTGCTGTTGTTCGGCGTGTTTGAGTGTCTGATCTGCTTGCTCAAGCTGCTGCTCGGTCACGCTTAAGTTCTGCTTTAAATGAACGATCTCTTGTTGTAGGGTCTTGGCTTTCACATAATCATGGCGCACTTCTGCCAAGGCTTGACGCTGTTCGAGTTGTTGGCGTTGTGGTACAGCCGCTTGCCAACTGGCATCAGCCGCACGCTGGGTGTCTCGGGCATGCTCACATTGCTCAGTCAACGCGGTGTACTGCTGATACCACTGCTGTTGTTGGTTGAGTTGTGCCAATGCTGCGGTCAGTACGGTGCATGTCTGCTCTTGTTGGCTGAGTTGCTGTTCAAGCTGCTGACGTGTGTCAGGGCTGAGTGGCGTGACCAAGCCATGTTGGGCTTCAAGTTGTTTTTTGGATTCGCTGGCGAGTTTGGCTTTTTGAAACACTAGTTTACCCAGTTCGGTATAAATACCGCTATCGGTCAAACACTCCAGCAAGGCCGCCCGCTCACCGTCACTGGCCTTTAAAAAGGTACTAAATTCAGACTGTGCCAACAACACCGCACGGGTAAATTGATCAAAATTCATGCCGATCAATTGCTCGATTCGTTCGGCGCATTCTTTGGCCTTACTCGCCAATACGACATTACGATCCAGATCACGCACGCTGCGCTCCACCGCTTGCAATGCACCATCAGCCTTAAGATAGGCACGTTTGACCCGCCACTCAGCGCGATAACGGCCACCGTCTAGACCCTGAAACTCCACACGGGCAAAACCCTCTGCCGCGCCACGACTTAATACAGTACGCTTATCGCCAAAGCTGAGTTGGTCTTTGGCATCGCTCAAACGGCCATCTTGTCCCAAATGCGCGGTGCGCAAACGCGGCACTTCATTAAACAAGGCCAAACACATCGCATCCAGCAGCGTGCTTTTACCTGCACCCGTTGCACCTGTGATCGCCAGTAGTCCTGCGTCTTTCAGCGGACTGATGGTAAAATCCACCACATGCGGCTGCTCAGGACTAGCCGCCAGTGAGGCCAGATTACAGACTTCTAAACGTAAAATTTTCATATGGCTTCCGTGATGTTCAATTGATTTATTCAGACGAGTTGGCAGGTGCTTGCTGTTCCTGCAACTCTTGTAACAATAACTCAAAATCCGCCAACACCTGCGCACTCGGCTGACCGTACTGCTGCTGCCACAGTTGTTCAAACAGTTGCTTCGGTTCTGGCAATTCTTGCAGGTTTACCGGATTTGCACCGCTTGCATCTGCTTCGATTTTAAAATCAGGATGCTGCTCACAGCGCAATCGCAGTAACCGCGCTTGGCCTTCGGGGAGGTATTTATCCAGTATTTGGCGCAGGTTTACCGGCGGTGGCTCACCTTGTAATTGCACACAAATCTCTAACCACGCCTGCTGATGAAATGGTACGTCTGCGGCAGGCCAAACATAGGCTTGTAGCTGTTGAATCAGATTGGGCAAGGTATCCTTAAACTGCAACATCGGCACAACGCGTGGAATCAACAACGGCGTGACTTGTAACGGCTGCCGCACTACAAGATCAGCCGCAATATCAACCAATAACACTTGATGCGGATAATTGCGCTCGCTAAACGACAACGGAATTGGCGAACCACAATAGCGCACTCGTTCCTGTCCACCGATTTTTTGCGGTTTATGTAGATGGCCTAGCGCGACATAATCGACCCACTCGGGATACAGGCTGACCGATTGGGCTTCGAGTGTGCCGATTACCACGTTACGCACCGAATCCGACATTTCACCACCAGACAAATGCGCATGCGACATCAGTACCACGCCTTGTTCAGGTGTTTTTTGGGCGGCGACTTGTGCCAATAGCTGCTCATGTAGCGTGGCAATCGCGATGTTCACATCTGGACTTAAGCCGTTGGCGGTCACTTCAGCCGCGCGTAAATACGGCAGCGCCACGCACCAGCCCAGTACTTGCGCATGACCCGCATCATCCACGCGCTGAATCGGCACAATCAACTGCTCAAAATCCGGCTGCTCGTCCTGCCACTGCACCCGCCCAATCACCTGTACATTCATCGCACTTAAGAGCGGCGCAGGCAGCTCAATCCGACTGCCTGAGTCGTGATTACCAGCAATCATGATGATTTGTAACGCTGGAAAATCGCGATAGCAACATGCTAGAAATTCGTATAGTTGGCGTTGTGCACTGATCGGTGGATTGACAGTATCAAAAATATCACCCGCGATCAGCAGCGCATCCGGTTGCTGCGTCGCCAGTTGCTGATGCAGCCAGTCTAAAAATTGCGCATGCTCAAACTCACGGCTGTGGTGATAAAACCGCTGTCCCAGATGCCAATCGGAGGTGTGAATCAGGCGCATTCGAAGTGTACTAGCCGATTTAAAAGGTAGTCGACTAGCTTACACGATTGGCTGCAGATACGCAGACCCGATGCTGCATCTGTAAAACAAAACGTAAACTCACTGTTATCCTTGCATGAGTAAATAGCTTGATCAACCCACCACGCGACGGAGTTCTAATCTATTATTGACAACGGCAAAAACTGCGCGGTTAGATGGCCGATTTTCACATAAAGCTGTACGGATTGTGTGCCAGTCTGCCACGACTGTTCACTACCAGCCGGTAGACGCAGCCATGTCCCGACTGGATAGCAGCCGGATGCATCACGCAGCTCACCGGCCAACACCAGAATCTCCAACCCTGCCGCATAGCGTTGGGGGCGAGTGGTGTACTCCGCGGGCAATCGACACAACGCCGTCATAATTTCTGCATGGGTATGCAACAGCAATACTTGAGTCGCCAAGCCTGTCCAAATCCCATCAGCTGGCTGCCAAGCGGACGATTCTGTCGCGTTGAATTGCACCGACTGCTGATCACCGGCCTGAAACTGCCACAATTTTACAAAAATCGTGCAGCCCAACTTGGAAAACGGCGCATGGGCGGTCTGTGGCGGATTGCGCAGATAAGTACCAGCCGGATAATCGCCAAACTCATCGGAAAACACCCCGTCTAGCACCAAAATTTCCTCACCACCGCCATGCACATGACGCGGAAAATGCGTCCCTGCGGCGTAGCGCACCACACTGGTCGCCCGCGCCACCTCAGCGCCTTGCCGGTCGAGCGTCCGGCGTGTCACACCGACTTGCGGTGAGGGATGCCAAATGGCGTGTGCAGCGAGATCCACCACACGCTGGCTAAAATCAGTATTCAGTTCAGGCTGCATCATAATCCCATCGGGTAAAGTTACATCGGCAATTTAGCACAGCAGATCATCGCCACCACAGCAAAACACAGGTGACAACAGCAGACAGAAAACCAATAATTAAATATATATATTTATATAAATTATACGCTCGACTGGGCAAAACCCCAGCCGACGTCAATCACAGACAACCGCTGCTGCTTCTCAGCAACTCTATTCAGATTCAGCCAGCGCTAGCTAGCCATAGCCACCACTTGTGCCTGCTTTGGCTGACTCGGCAAACTGTGCCGCAGAATCCGCCAAACCACCTGCCCAAACTGCTTGGGGAAACTGCCGGTATTGTAGTGAATGCCATAACGCTGGCAGATCTCCTGCACCTCTGGCGCAAGCTGTGCATAACGATGCGCCGGAATATCCGGAAACAAATGATGCTCAATCTGATGGCTCAAGTTGCCAGACAGTAAGTTCATCAGCCGTCCACCAGTCAAGTTCGACGATCCGCGAATCTGCCGATAGTACCAATGGCCACGACTTTCGTTGTCCAGCACTGACTTGGGGAAAATCTCTGCATCTTCGGTGAAGTGACCACAAAAGATAATGCTAAATGTCCACACGTTGCGGATGCCATTGGCAGCGAGATTGCCCAAAAACACCGGAATAAACGACGGCCCCGCAATCAGCGGAAAGAACACATAATCTTTAAACAGCTGTTTGCGCATCTTGGCACGCACCGGCGCATACTCGAGTGCCAACTGTTGTTTGGTTTTTTTGCCCTTAAAGTATTTACCCAACTCCAAGTCTTGAATCGCAACGCCCCACTGAAACAACAGCGCAAAAATCACCGCATAGATCGGCTGACCCAAAAAGAACGGACTCCAGCGTTGCTCTGGAAACAAGCGTAGCAAGCCATAACCCACATCATCATCCACGCCTTTGATATTGGTAAAGGTATGGTGCATATAGTTGTGGGTTTTACACCAACTCGCACTTGTCCCGACGATATCCCACTCGTAGCTTTTGGCGTTGAGGCTTGGATCATTCATCCAGTCATATTGACCATGCATGACGTTGTGCGCGACTTCCATATTTTCCAAAATTTTGGCAAAACCCAGCAAGCTCGTCCCCGCCAACCATGCAGGCGGCAACCAACCCAACATCAATAGGCCACGTCCAGCAAACGCGCTATAGCGCACCATCGAGACGATCTTGCGGATATATTGGGCATCGGCTTCACCCAGATCCGCCAGTGTGCGTTGACGTAGTGCATCAAGCTCTAATGCAAGTTGATCCAGTTCAACCGCGCTCAATGAGCGGGTTTTGGCAGCTTTGGGCAAACGGAATTTTGGTTTTTTCAGCAACATGGTCGTGTTCCTTTACAGCAAATTTTGGGAGGTTTATAGATCAAGCAGCAGATCAGTTTTAGCCGTGTTTACGCATAACCGTAACGCCGAATCAGCCTCATGTTGCTGCTGGTGATCCAGCAGATGCTCGGTTGTTCCGGATAATTTGGTACAGGCGCAGGTATTACACAGTCCCATCCGACAGCCGCTCGGATGCGCAATGCCCGCAGCGTCTAACGCACTCAAAATCGACTGACCCACCGGCACACTCAGGCTACGCTGCTGGCGTTGGAGGGTAATCGTTACCTGTTGATCACTGGCCGCGATGGGTTGCGCTGGCGGGGCAAACGCTTCGACTTGCCACTGGTATGCATGCGGCAGGCTGGTCTGTGCTGACTGTACAAAATCCGACGATCCACAGGCCAATACATGTGACTGCGCTAAATTGTGCAGATCAGCAAACTGCTCGACGCAGATTCGGCCTTGTCGCTCGTGTGCTTGAATCGCCCGCTCTTGAGTGAGATACAACTGAAACGAGAAATTTGGCTGCGCCTGCTGCAAGCACAATAACTCCTCCACGAAACACGCTTGCTCACGCCGACTGACCCAATAATGCAACTGAATTGGACGGGCATCCGGCTGTTGTTGCCGGTCGCGTAACAGACTGATCATCGGGGTAATACCACTGCCAGCCGCCAACATCACCACCGGACGCTCATCCTGCGGCAGCCGAAAATCGCCAAACGGCTGACCGAGCCGCACGATGTCGCCGACTTTGGCCTGTGTGGTCAGCCATGTGCTGAGCTTGCCGCCATCGACCTGTTTGATGGTAATACTGAGGTGACGTGAGCGCTCCGGTAGTAGACTTGGGCTATAACTGCGCCCGACCCACGTCCCGTTGATTTGTGCACTGACCATCAGGTGCTGGCCTGCTTGTGGCATCTGGACGTTGCGGTTGGCTTTCAGGATCAAGCTGACGCTGCCTTCAGCAGTGACCTGCCGCCCGACAATCTGTGCCAAAGCTTGATCAAACGACCACAGCGGATCAATCTTACTGCCCCAAAAATTGAGTAGCTCGGTCGGTAACGCATGCCGTAGCAATGCCCGAAAGTCAGGCTGATTTGGATTGTCAACGAAAGCGGCAGGCATAGCGACCTCAGGGATTAGACGCGTGGTTTGATTTATTATACATATGTATAGACAGTTGTATATTATATTTTGTGAATTTTTCCGCCTATAATGTCCGCTGTTTATTGATCACGTCGTATTGCTATGAGCCTGCCCGAATCCACTGCCCTGTCGGCTACCTCGCCGCTGTTAGGACTGCGTACGCCACAAGGTCGTCGCGTGTCGATTAGCCGCGAAGAGTTGATCGATGCCGCATTACAACTGGTTGGCCCTCACCGTAGTATTTCAACCATCGGTTTGCGCGAAATCGCACGTGAGGCAGGCATTGCGCCAAACAGTTTTTATCGGCATTTTCGTGATGTGGATGAATTGGCAATTGCGTTGATTGAACGCGCGGGCACGGAGTTACGCAGTATTATCGGTGAAGCACGGCAACGTGCCTCGCTTGAGCGCAGTGTGGTGCAGACCTCTATGGAAGTATTCATGGAGCAGTTACGCGCGGAACAGGGTTATTTGCAGTTGTTGTTGCGTGAAGGCAAAGTCGGCTCAGTGGCGTTTAAGCATGCGGTCGATCAGCAGTTGTGCTTTTTTGAACAAGAGTTACAGGTGGATTTGGTGCGTCTGGAACAGGCGCAAGGCCATCAAATTCATGCACCTGCTGTGGTCGCTAAGGCAATTACTCGGTTGGTGTTTGCGATGGGGGCGACGGCGGTCGAACAAGATGAAGCAGGCCAAGCGCAAGTGTTGGCGCAAACCGTCGATATGCTGCATATGATTATTGTGGGTGCGCGGGCAATGGCAGCGCAAGCGGCACGCTGATGGGGATTTGGTGTAGAATGGCCGCCCTGCAAAATTGTGTTGGCACGATCCCACAATACACCAAACTGGAGAGGCAACGATGCGCACGTATGGGCTTGGTTTTTTGACAGACGTGCAATTATTTGAGCATGTTCAAGCCACGGTTGAAAAATATCGCTCTCTGATCGATTTGGCAGCGTTTAATAAAAATATTATTGATCCAATCAAGCTGACCTTCGATGCCAAAATCTATCAAAAAAGCATCGCGGAAACGATTGAGATCGAAATCGTGCGCCAACTCGACAAGTCCAACAATAACCACATTGGCTATTTTCACCAAAATATCTTTCGTCATTTTGATGGCTGGGATGTCCCTATCGCTGGATACGATGTGGTGAATCTGGATCGGCACATCTATGTCGAGATGAAAAATAAACACAACACCATGAACTCATCGTCGAGTCAAAAAACCTACATGCGCATGCAGCACACGGTACTGGGCAATCCACAGGCGCAATGCTTATTGGTCGAAGTCATCGCCAAAAAAAGCCAAAATATTGCATGGGTCGCCAGCCTAGACGGTAAAAATGTTTCTCACCCCAATATCCGCCGTGTCTCGATTGATCAATTTTATCAACTGGTGACGGGTGATGCTTTTGCGTTTCGCCGCTTGTGTGAGGTTTTGCCATTGGTGATTGAAGACGTGATTGCAGCAATCCAGATTGATCATCTGATCCAAAATTCAGTGATTGATGAATTGAACGCGCTGGGTAGCCAAGATTTACTCAAAACGATTTATTTAACCTCGTTTGGACGCTATCAAGGGTTTGATCAGTTCGCCTGGACACAGGGAAACGTTTGAAAATGCAACTCTCGATGTTTGACGATCAATCGACCCGCTACGCTCTCGACAAACCCACCTCGATTGAATTATTTGCGGGTGCAGGCGGTCTGGCGTTGGGCTTGGAACGCGCCGGTTTTGCCCACGTCATGCTCAACGAATTTGACAAACACGCCTGCGCCACGCTGCGCCATAATCGCCCTGACTGGCAGGTACTGGAGCAAGATGTTCAGACCGTTGATTTTTCAGAGTATAAAAATAAGATTGATATTGTGACCGGCGGTTTTCCATGTCAGGCATTTTCGTATGCGGGACATGGTGCGGGCTTTAATGATATTCGTGGCACGATGTTTTTTCAGTTTGCCCGCGCTGTACAAGAGATCCAGCCCAAAGTTCTGCTGGCCGAAAATGTGCGTGGCCTGCTCAATCATGACAACGGGCGAACGCTGCAAACCATCCAACGTGTGTTGACTGATCTTGGCTACCGACTTGAGCCAGTACGGGTACTGCATGCCAAGTACTACCGAGTCCCACAAAAGCGCGAGCGGCTGTTTCTGATTGGTGTTCGAGCTGATTTATCAGGGCAGTTTGTCTGGCCAACGCCCGAAACCCGTGAAATGACCATGCGTGACGCGATGTTTGCTGGCGAGTTATATCCAACCGATGTGCCAGAATCCATCGGACAGCAATACCCTGACAAGAAAAAAGCTGTGCTTGACCTCGTACCGGCGGGTGGCTATTGGCGCGATTTACCGGATGATATTCAACGCGCTTATATGAAAAAAAGTTATTTTTTGGGCGGTGGTAAAACCGGTATGGCGCGGCGACTGTCGTGGGATGAACCCAGTTTAACCTTGACCTGCTCACCGTCACAAAACCAAACCGAACGCTGTCATCCTGAACACACCAGACCGCTGACCGTGCGAGAATACGCGCGCATTCAAACCTTTCCAGATGATTGGGCTTTTATGGGCAGTATGTCGAGTCAATATAAGCAAATCGGTAACGCCGTGCCGGTCAACTTGGCACACGCCGTCGACATCCAACTCAAAGCCTTATTAGAACAGCTGCACTGATCCAATCAATGCAGCTCTAATTAACGCAACTCCAATCACGCCAGCTTTTTAAACATTAACGATCAAACGCTAACGCTTCGCCGCGACACTCGTCTTGTACTTTGCCGTTTTGCCAAGCGATCTGCCCCGACACGATGGTGGTGTCTACCGTGTAGTGAAACGCCTCGTGCACAAACGGTGTCCAACCACAATGCGCCAGCACCGGCTGATCTTTGACCGCAATCGCAATGTCGTGCCGCTTGACCAACACCAGATCCGCCCAATAGCCTTCACGAATGTAGCCGCGATCTTTGACCTGAAACAGATCGGCGACCCGATGGCTGGTTTTGGCGACCATCAATTCCAGCGGCATCACGCCCTGCTCGACCAACTCCAGCAACGCAGGCAAAGTATGCTGTACCAAAGGCAAGCCCGACGGTGCTTTGCTATACAGATTTTGCTTTTCTTCCCACGTATGCGGCGCATGGTCAGTACCAATCACATCAATGCGGCCATCAAGTACCGCCTGACGCAGTGCCTGACGATCTTCCATGCCTTTAATCGCAGGGTTACATTTGATCAGGTTACCAAGGGTTTGATAGCTGCTTTCCTCGAACCACAGATGATGCACACACACTTCCGCAGTAATGCGCTTTTCGGCAGTCGGGCGCGTGTCGAACAATTCCAGCTCTTTGGCGGTAGTCAGGTGCAACACATGCAGACGGGTATTGTATTTTTTCGCTAGACCAACCGCGTAGGAAGACGAACGGTAGCAGGCCTCGTGGTCACGAATCACTGGATGCAGATGCACCGGAATGTCTTCGCCGTATTCAGCTTTATAACGCTGCTCATTTTCGGTAATGCTCGGCGTATGCTCACAATGCGTCAGCAAAATCGTCGGCACTTCAGCAAATAACCGCTCTAAAATCTTCGGATCATCGACCAGCATATTGCCGGTGGACGCGCCCATAAACA
>OGCL01001761.1_pt1 | contig 17220 bp, 12 predicted proteins | sample 1570041 | NCBI WGS metagenome assembly OGCL01 (sample SAMN06266162, study PRJEB24511) | hot springs metagenome | isolation source: Hot spring water | place: South Africa: Limpopo | collected 2015-06-22
TTAAAAGCTTTCAAAAGTCTTGAAAATCACCCTATTATTTGTATTCAAGGGATGGTAACATATCTTGATAGTTCAAATATCTTTTCATTTTTTTTTGATATAGTTTCTTTGTTTGATTTCTTTTGATTCTTATCTACTGACATAACCTTGAATGTCATTATTGATAGTATATTTCATTTTTCATCTTCTAATGAATAATAATGTTTTGCTGTATCAGATCATTGAACATGATATGTATTTAATATATCTTTATGTATTGATTTATCTTTTATTCATCAATCATTACTTGATTTTAAAATTAACTTTCTTGCTTGATATTTTAATAATTTATTTGTTGTGATAGATAATCAGTAATTATTATTTATCTGTTCAATATCAATATTTTCTTTTAATGAATGTTTATTTAATAGTGTTGAATAAATTAACATCATAGCTTGTGGGATTTCATCATCAAAAAATTGAAATAATTGAATTCATTTTTCTTTTGCTAATTTCATCTTTTCATGATGATAGTTTTTATCTTTATATTCATCACTATGCCAATAAAGTCAATGGATTTCAATTCAAATATTTAAATCTATTAAAAGAATATCTATTTTTTTTCATCATAAAACTTTTCTATCATTTTCAATAATAGTTCATTTATATATATCTTTTATAAAATCTACAAATAGTTTTTTTATTCATAAAAATCATGCTTTAAATGGATGACATTTTAGACAAGGAGTTATTCAATTTTTTATAACCCTATTAGACAATGTTTTATTAGAAACAAAATATTTTGAAAATATTGAAATATTAGTAGGATTAATCTTCAATGGATTTATACAACCATATTTTTTTATATTAGTTTGCCTTATTTTTTCTTTAACTTCATTTAACATTAAATTAGATTCTACTCAATATTTTTTTAAATAATTTTTTTTTATTTTATCTTTAATTTCATTATTTTGTGATGCATATTCTACTCAAAATTTTTCTAAATTACTTTTTTTTTGTTTTTCTTGAGTATCAACATTATTTCTTGAACAAGAAACAGAGCAAAAAATACCATATCATTTATCTCATCATTTAAATAAAACATGTTTTTTATTACATTCTTTACATAATGGTTTTTGTATAATATCATTAATAACACAATAAACTCTTTCATTAATTTTAGTGTTTTCTCATAAAAAAGAAGTTTCTTTAATTAATAAGTCTAATAATTCTTTATTATCTTTTGATGATAAAACTCTACTAACTTGTTTTGGTTGAACTTTCTTTGTAATTTCTAATATTTTTTCTTTTAACTTTCAATACATAATATTTAATATTTATGATTATTATCAATAAGAATATTATAAAAATTGTATAAAAAGTCAATTTTTTTTAAAAAGTTAACTTGATTTTAATAAAAAAAGAATATAATTATATTAATAATATTAAACATTACCAATATATGAGTGAATTTATTAATTTAAGAAATTATAGTGAAAATACATTTTTAACAGGAGTTCCTAAAGCTACTGATTATCCTAAAATTGCAAAAAAGAAATGATTATCAGCAGTTGCATTGACTGATAAAAATAGTATGCATGGTGTTATTTATTTTTATCAAGATGCAAAAGATAATGATATAAAACCTCTTATATGAGTTAATATTCTGTTTGAAGATAAAAAAGAAAATCTTTTAATATTTCCTAAAAGTAATAACCCAGAAACTAATGGTTATCGTAATTTTAACCTTATAATATCAGAATTAAAATTAGATGTACATGATAGTTTTTTTGATATTGAAAAAGAAAAATTAACATATAATAATTTTGTAATAGCTAAAGAAACTGTTGAAGAAAAATGATTAAATTATATAAAAGATTTTTTTAAAGATTTAGAGTGAGTTTCTTATTATTTTGAATTCCAACCTTGATATTGAAAAGATTATTTTGATTATTTATTAAATAATTGATTAAAAGATTTGATTGTTTTCTCAAACCCAACTTATTTTATTGATAAGGAAGATATTGATCTTAAATTAATTAAAAAGGCTATAAAAGATTGAATTGAAATGACAGACATTAAAGATGATTTTTCTGAGCTTTATTTTAAAAATGAAAGTCAATTAAAAAATAGTTTATGATTTAATATTGAGAATAATTTATTTGAAGAAATTTTAGATAATACAAAAAAAATTATTGATTCTATAAATATAGATATTAAATTTGGTGAAAACTTAATACCTAAATTTGAAATTGAAGGAGAAGATTTAGAAATATATAATAAATACTCACATTTATCAAAATATAAAATGTCATCTGATGAATGGTATTTTAGATATCTTTGTTATTCAAACTTTGAATATCGTTATGATTATAAATTAACAATTGATGAAGTTATTGAACTTATCAATAAAGATGAATTTATAGTTCCTGAAAAATGATTAGCAGGATCAACAGTAGATGAAATTAAAGAATTATCAAAAAAATGATTTTCAAAAGAAAAAGAAAAAATTATTGATAGATTAGATGATTATGGAAAAAATCTTATATATCGTTTAGAATATGAACTTTATGTAATTCATAATATGTGATTTGATGCTTATTTTCTTATAGTATCTGATTATATTAATCGGGCAAAAAAACATTGAATTGCTGTTTGACCTTGAAGATGATCAGTAGCTTGAGCTATTAGTGCTTATCTGTCTAAAATTACTGATATAGATCCTATTAAATATGGATTACTTTTTGAAAGATTTCTCAATTTTTCGAGAATATCAATGCCAGATATAGACGTAGATTTTGCAGATGTTAATAGGCAAGATGTTATTGATTACTGTGCTAATAAATATTGACATGATCAAGTTACATCTGTGTGTACTTTTGGTACTATGGCTGCAAGATCTGCTATAAAAGATGTTTGAAGAGCAAAATGAGTAGATGCAAAAGAAATGAATCGTTTAGCACAATTAATAAATTGAAAACCTTGAACTAAACTACAATCAGATTATGAAGAAAATGAAAAATTTAGATTAGCTGTTGAAAATTCAATAACTTATAAAGATATTTATGATTATGCTGTAAAAATAGAATGACATAAACGTCAATTATGAGTTCATGCTTGTGCAACTATAATAGCTCCTAAACCATTAACAGAATTTTGTGCAATACAATATCCTCCAAAAATGAAATGATCAGCAAAAATAACTTCTGAAGATTGAGAAGAATGAAATTCTGTAATAAATGAAAATACAGTTATTACTCAACTTGAAGCACATAATCTTGAAGATTTATGATTGTTAAAAATGGATTTTCTTTGATTAAAAAACATGACTGTAATACAAAATACTTTAAAATTAATTAAAGAAAGGAAAAATATAGAAATTGATTTATCAAAAATATCATTAGATGATCCAAAGGTATATGAAGAAGTTTTTTCAAAAGGTGAAACAACATGAGTATTTCAATTTGAATCAGATTGAATGAGAAAATATTTAAAAGAATTACAAGCTGATAAATTTGAAGAATTGATTGCTATGGTATCATTATATCGTCCTTGACCATTAGAATTTATTCCTTCTTTTATTGATAGAAAACATGGAAGAGAAGCAATTAAATATTTAAATCCTATATTAGAAGATCTGATGAAAGAAACTTATTGACATTGTGTTCATTGAGATACTTATATTACTATGGCTAATTGAGAAAATATACAAATAAAAGATTTGTATAAAAATCAACAAAAATATATTTGAAAAAAAGTATTATCATATAATGAAGATACTAAACAAATAGAAAAAAAAGCAATTAATTTTGTTTTTAATAATTGAGAAAAAGAATTTATAAGGGTTAATTATTGAAATTGACAATATATTGATGTAACAAAAGACCATAAATTATATGTATATAATAAATTAAATTGAAATATTGAAACTAAAAAAGCTTCTGATTTAACAACAAATGATTATATATTGCAGCTAAAAAAAATTATTAATACTAATAATAAATATAATAAAGATAAAGCATTAATAGTTGCTTATTTATTAGGAGATGGAGATATTTCTCAAAATCAAAGTATATCATTTATTAATTCTGATTTAAAATTAATTGAAGAATTTAAAAAATCAGTAAATAATGTTTTCCCAAATACAAGCATTTCTGTTATAGACTCAACTTGAAAATGAAAATCTCATATAAAAAGAGTTATATTACAAGATTCAAACAATAGAAATTATAAAGGAGAAGACACATTATTATGGTATTTAAGATCATTAGGATTAAAAACATTAGATTATAAAGAAAAATGACTTAATTCAAGAACTAAGTTTATACCAAGTGAAATAATTAATTCAGATAATGATACAAAATCTTACTTTATAGCTAAATTATGGGATTGTGATGGTGGTGTTTCAAAAAATTGAATAGCATATTATACTACTATATCAAAAGATATAAATGATTGATTAATGATTATGTTAAAGTCATTATGAATAAATGCTTCTTCATATTATAAAAGTAAATATAATGTGTGAAAAGATTGAGAAACAATTATTTATAAAATACATATTAAAAATAGTTCAGTTTTTTATAATATTTGTTGAAAGTATATTTCAAGTAATAAAAAAAGACAAAGATTAGAATTATTTAAAGATTGAAGAAATAATAAAGAATTATTAATTCCTTGAGAAGTAGTTCAAAGATTTATATTAGAAAATATAGGAAATAAATCAATTAATTCAGTTGATAAAAATAATTTAATAAAATGAATATTTCAAAAAGATATTAATGTTTGAGAAATTCGTTTAGAAAAATTGAAAAAATTATTAAACACTGAAAGTACTTTTAGTAAAACTGATTTAGAAATCTTTCAAAAATTTGATGTTTTTCAATTTAAAAATAGTATTGATATAGGTGTTTCTGTTGCTTATGATATGGAAGTTGATATGAATCATAATTATTTTTGAGGATTAGGTGGTGGTTGAGTTTTATGTCATAATTGTGTTTATCAAGAACAAATTATGCTTATGAGTCAAATATATGCATGATATTCAATGGCAGAAGCAGATGAATTAAGAAAATGAATTTGAAAAAAGAAAAAAGATATCATTGCTAAACATGAAGAAAAGTTTATAAATTGAGCTGTTTCTAAATGACATGATAAAGATGAAGCAGAAAATATATATAAAAAAGTTATAGTTCCAGCTTGATCATATTCATTTAATAAATCACATGCAGCTTGTTATGCTTTAATTGCTTACCAAACAGCATTTTTAAAAACATATTATCCTTCAGAATATTTAACAGCATGTTTTTATTCAGATTATGATAATCAAGAAAGAGTTGCATTATTTGCAAAAGAATCAATAAGATTATGAATAAAAGTATTACCTCCAGATATAAATAAATCAGACTGGAATTATACATTAGAAAAAGAATGATTAATTCTTATGTGATTAGCAACTATAAAAGGTATTTGAGTTTGACCTGCTAAAGAAATAGTTAATATAAGAAAAGAACAATGAAAATATGAAGATTTTAAAGATTTTTTACTAAAATGAAAAACATTTATATCAAAAAAAGTATTAGACTGATTATATCAAGCTTGATCTTTAGATAGTTTTGTTGATCAAAACTTATTAATAAAAAATATGAAAACAGTTATTGAATATTCAAAAGGAACATTAAAAAAATGAAAAAAGAAAAAGAAAGTAGAAGAAGAAAATGTAATTTCTTTATTTGATAATTTAGAAGATACACAAGAAAAAAATATTGAAGATCCATATAAAGAATTTTTACCACTTGAAGCTAGAGAAACAACTTGATATGAAAAAGCTATTAGACAATTTCAAGCTTTATGAGTTATGATATCAACACATCCATTATCTTGATTATCAAAATATATTGATTCAACAGAAAAAACTCGTAAAATATTATTTTGATTAGTAAATAATAATTATGTATCAAAAGATGAAAAAAGAGTAAATTGTTTTTGATATATAAATGATTTTATAATAAAAAAAGATAGTGCTTGAAGAATGACTATGACAATAGATATTATTTGAAAAGATTATCAAATAAAAGCAAAATGTTATGCAGAAAAAACAGAAGAATATAGATATGAAATTGAAAATAGTATATGAAAATATATAGATGTAACTTGAACTTTTTCAGTATCAACTTATTGAAGAACTTTAAATGTTGAAAATCTAATGGTTATTGATCCTTTAAAACATATAGAAAGAATGTCTGTTCGTTGAATATATGATAAAAAAGAATTACTTAATATTGATAAAGTTTATTTATATTGATTTACAAAAATTAATCCATATATTAATCTTTATGTAACTATTAATCCTTGAGAAGAAAAAGATAAATTAACTTGATATTTAAAAGACTTTAAAGACTTTTTAATGAAACAAGAAAATTGAGCTTATCATGTTCAATTAAAAGATGTTTCTTGAAGAATTAAAGATACAAAGTTTTTTATTAAAGATTATAAAGCTGTGATTAACTTCTTTAAAAGAGTTAAGAAATGGTGACGTTTATTTATTGAAGATAAAGAACAAAAGCTATTAAATGAAGATACAAAAAATTAAAAATAAATAAAATGAAAATATATTATTTATTTATATATTAAAAATTCTTATGGATAAAATACAACAGATATTATTGATATTAACAATGATTATACAGTTATAAATAATGATTGTTTAATTGCTATGGATAAACTTATTGAACAATGAATAAAAGTTGATTCCCATTAATTACAGATCCTCCTTTTAATTTAGTTAAAAAATATTGATGAAGTATAAGTATTCATTTATTTAGACAAAATAAAAAAATTGAACTGATATTTATAAAAAAGAAACAATGAGTTTCAATATGGGATTTAATTAAACAGAATGGTTAAGTAAGGCTGTAAAATTATAAAAAAATAATGAAATATTATTATTTTTAATGATTGAGAGAATATGTCTGAAATTGCAAGTGAATTAAGAAAACATGGTATAAATGTTAAATCATTAAATCATTGGCAAAAAATAAATCCACAACCTGCAGAATGGAAAAGAAGATTTGTTCCTTGAAGAGAATATTTTTACATGCAACAAAAAAATGAGATAATCATACATTTAATGTAAATAAAATACATCATGGAGATTTTATAATGTGATTAACACCAAATTGAGAAAAAATATTGAAAACATCCAAATCAAAAACCTATTAAATTAATGGAAGAATTAATAAAGATTGTAACAAATGAATGAGATATTGTGTTTGATTCATTTATGTAAAGTTGAACAACTTGAGTAGCAGCAAAAAATTAGGAAGAAAATTTATTGGAATAGAACTTGAAAAAATATTTTAGTATAGCTAAAAGTAGATTAGATAATTGTATAATTAATAAATATAATTACTTAAATAAATTTTTATAATTATTAAAGAATTATTTTTTAAAAACTATTGCAATTACTGTAAATATGTATATAATTTAATTAATAATAATATTAATATACATAAAAATATGAATGCATTAAATTGGTCTTTATCAACAATAATAAAAAATCCTAATAGAATACCCCCTTTTATTTGAGCATTAATAGATTTTGAATGAAAAGAGTGAGATAAAAAAACACAAGAAGAATTTGATTATTGGTTTAAAGAAAATAATGAATTATATGATATGACAGGAGGGTACTGAAGATTTAAAAAATAAACAAATTTATGAAACAAAATTTGCTAAAAAATAAAAATTAAATATAGTATAGATTGTGTTGATAAAATAATATAAATTCTATATTTGATTTTTGTTATTTTTTTATATATAAAAACACCTATATTATTTAGTAACTTATAATTTATGGAAAAATCATTTGCAAAAATGAAATCTGAATAATAAACTACTTGATGAACTTCAAATACATGAGTTTGAAGTACAACTTCTGTTTCAATGCCAGTTCCAATGCCTCAAGTAAACTTAGAAGAAATTATGCAATCTTCTGAAGTTCAAAATATAATAAAAGCTGAAATGTTAAAAGGAGAAGAAGAAGGAAAAATGATATAATCTTTTCTTGAAAATTGACTAAAAAACTTTTTGATTGACAAAATAAAAATTTACAACAAGTAGATGAAATATTTGAATCAGTTATTGATACAAAATGATCAAAAAAATCATTAAAAAGGATTTTAAATGCTTATAAAAAGTAGATACTTCTGTTGTTGATGAAGCAATTAGAGTTCTTGATAGAGAAATGAATGATATATCTCCATTAATGGATAAAATAAAAACATGATTAGAAAAAGCAAGTTGATTTTTTCTTGATTAAATGAATGAACAGATGAATATAGAGATTAATTGCTAATCTAAGAGATCGTATTAAATCAACTGCTTGATTACTTCGTGAATCATTTTCAAGATTAATGCTTTTATCAATTAATAATGAAAATTCAAAATTAGTAGTAAAATCAGTAAATGCAACATTATGGGTTACTTTAAAACCATTAGTTGTTGAAAATATTGTTTGATGAACACAAAAGAAGGCTTATGAATTAGAAAATATAGCTATAAAACATCTAAAAAATCTATGAGCTCAATCTAAATTAAATATTGAAAATATATTTAAAATGGAAATTGAATGAAGACAAAAATTACTTTGATCATTAAAAAATATACTGTTGATAATCTTAATTGGGTTGTTGATACAACTAAAAAACATTCTGAAAATCTAAATGTAATACAAAAAGATATTAATGATTTCATATCAGTATTTGATGAAAATATAGAAAAAATAGATAAACAAGTTATAGATATGATGAATTGAAAACTTGTTATGTGAGATGTTGCTAAAAAGCCTTAAAAAATGCACAAACTTTAAAATCAGATCTAAATGAATATATGAATTATATTCAATGAGAAACTAAAAAAGTGCTTAATTAATATTTTAATTTTAATATTTATATAAATATGAGTAAAAATAATACTTTTAATGTTGAAGATAATGTTATTTGGTATAAAGACAATAACTATTATATTGAAATAGCTTCTGCTTATAATATTTTTTGAGATTATAAGGCTATTAGTGTTGAAATAAGTTGTGAAGGTATTGAATGAGAAGAATATTTTCCAGAAGTCTTTATAGAAAAGAAAAATATAGAAACAGTAGATGAATTAATTCAATCTATAATTTGATGAATTAACTATATAAATGAATTATCAGATGTAAAATTATCTCCTGTTGATAATGAAACTATTGTAAAATATGCTCAAGAAGTATTTAAAATTTATAATATGTAGCAGTAAAGCCTTTTTTAGGCTTTACTTTTAAAATTATATTTTATTAATTAACTTTTATAAAATCATGAAAATGAATATTTTAAGAAATGTAATAAATGAAACAAATATAGATAGCATAATAAAAGATTATGTTGATAAAAAAAATCATTATATGCGTGAAGATTCTTTTGATAAACGGGTATATTTAACTAAAGATGTTTTAGAATTAGATACAAAAGAATTTATAGAATTAATTTCTAATATAGAAACCTTAAATAATACTATATTAAAAAAGATAGTATTTCATATATTAAAAAATGATATCAACTCATTAAATAAAATATGAATGACACAAGAAATGGTTGAAGTTATGGATCATATTTTCAAAAAATTAAATATTAATGATTATTCTCAATTACCATTATCATATTATTGAAGATATGATTTATTATTAGATGAAAAAGATAATAAATTAAAAGTTGTTGAAATAAAATCAGAAACAACAGCTTGATATTCAGAAACAGTATCAAATGATATTATATTTAAAAATACTAATTTAGGTTGAGAAAATACTCAATATATTGATGTAAATGAAAATATGAATATGGCTTTTTATAAATCATTATTTCATGAATTTCAAAAAATAAAAGAAAATAAAGATATTAAAAATAATTTTTTATTTACTTTTGTTTCAGCATGTTGAGAATACTTTGAAATAAAAAAAGATGTAAAATGAAAAGTTTATTTTGATCAAGAATATGATGAAGATTATATATGTAATATACATATGACAAGTTTTTTTTATGAACAATTATCAAAAGAATGAATTAATGTAAAAGTTTGAAACACAAATGATTTAGAAATAAGAAAAGATTGAATATATTATGAAAATGAAAAACAACATTATATTTGTTTTTTTTACCCAATGGAATGGTTTTTCACAGATAAATGAACTTCTGAATTTTGGGAATTATATAAAAAATGAGAATTTGAAATTGTTAATAACCCTTTAAATCTAATAACTCAAAGTAAGGCTATATGGGCTTATATACATGATAATTTAAAAAAGTGAATAGATATGTGATTATCTAAAGAAGAAATTAAATTATTTTTAGATATAGTTCCAGAATATAGATTTGAAATAACTAAAGAAGAAGAAAATTTTGTTTCGAAACCATTATATTTTAGAGAATGAGTTTGAATAGATAATCAAGAGTATATAGAATTAAAAGTTTTTCAAAAAAGAATTGATCAAAAATTAATAAAAATAAATACTTTTGATTGAGAAGTTGCATGATATTTGACATTATGAATATATATGTGAGAAGATTGATATATATGAACTTATACAAGATTCTGTGATCAACCTGTTACAGATTTTACAGCTTATTATTTAACAACTGTTATAAAAAAGTTTATTTAAATTTGCTTTAAAAAACTATGTAAAATAAAGAAAAGTTATTAATTACTTTTCTTTATTTTTTATTATTAACTATTATAATAGTGAAAAATCAATTGTAAAAGAATATACTATAAATTTAGAAAAATTAAAAGAAGAATTAACCAATAAGCAAAATGAAAAATTAAAATTAATTAGATAAGATTAATAATATTTTTTCAAAATAAAAAAGAGGTAAAACCCTCTTTTTTTAAACTAAATATATTGTTTTATTTTTTCTATTGAAAGATTATAATTATCAATATTTTTTTCAAATCAAATTAATTTTCTATTTCCAGAAGCAAGTATTGTTGATATTCAAGTTGTTCAACTTCATAAAAATGGATCTAAAATGATTTCATTTACATTAGATGACATTAAAATTAAATATTTACATAAATCAATATTTTTTTCATTTCAATGAATATTTTTTACTTTTTTATTAGGTTTTTGATTTCAAAAAATTTCTCTTATAAAACTTGGATAAGAATATGTATATTCTTTTGGATTAGTATTTCTTTTATCATTAAACCAACTTTCAGAAGTCTTTATCCAATCAACTTGATTTAATCTTCTTGATTTTTTTCATTTTGATAAATAAAGAATAAATTGACTATCAAATTTATAATTATCTTTTAAATATCTATTTGTAGTATAAGTTTTTGTTGTTAAAATATTTTTTAAATTAAATCAAACTTCTTTAGCAGAAGATACCCACTTATCGATTTCTAATGTTGGTATAAATATATAACAATGATTTCAGTTTTTTAAAACCCTATACATTTCAGATAACCATTTTTTATGATTAGAAAAGACATATTCCTTTGTATCATCATAATTTCATTTAAAATCAACTCAATAAGGAACATCTGTTAATATTAAATCTATTGAATTATCATTTAAATTTTTAAATTGATTTAAACAATCATCATTATAAATCAAAATATTATTTTCTTTAAATTTAAACATATTTTTACAAAAATTAATTTATTGTTAAATAATGTATTTAATAATTTAATACAAAAAATCAATACTTTTATATTTAAAAATAAAAATTTTACTTGTTTTTTTTATTATTAATATTATATAAATTAATACTTTAATTATTATTTATATATGAAAAAAATACTTATAATTATATTAATTCTTATAATATTGTTTATAATTGGAATATTTTCAATATCTTTTTTAGTTAATTCTTGAGTAACTAATGAAGATTCAACTAAAATAAATAGAGATACAGAGGTTAATTTAAATAATAATATTGAAAAAGAATTAGAAAAAGAACTTAATAACTAATTTATTACTAAATAAAAATTATGAAAAAATTAATTACTTTTATTTTATGAATAATATTTATACTAAATATATTTAATATTTCTTATGCAGTTAATGATATAACTACAAAAGAAATAAAATCTAACTTTGAAAAAACATATGTTTTAAATAAAATGGCTAAAAATTGATTTTTAAATCGGACTTTAAAAGATTATTTTAATACTTGATATAAAGATATTTATAATATATACCTTTCATATGATTATATAAATAAAACTGAAAGTTATAAAACATTAATTTCAGCAAAAAAAGAAGTTATTAAATATTTAAAAGAAAATGATACTTGAGCTTTATCAAAATTAACACAATCTTTAAATTCAGAAATGATATGATACTTATCTGTAAATGAATTAGAATGGTTTCCTAAAGATTTAAGAGAAAATGATAATTTTAAATATATGATAGAATGAATAAAAAATGATGAAAAAACTATAAAAACAGTAAAAGAAATATCAAAAACATTATGAATAGATTATAGATTAGTTATATCTTCTATATTAACAGAGCAAGTTAGATATGCAATGACTGAAAGAGGAGAAATGAAAAAATTTTTAAATAAAGTTCCTATATTAATATATCTAACACAATTTTCTTATTGAATATGAGGTATTAAATCTTTTACTGCTGAAAAAATAAGAGATGATGCTAAAATATATGGGTATTGAAAAGAATTAGAAGTTCATAATAAAATAACATGAGAAACAAAATGGAAAGAAGTTTTAACTAATGAATATTGGCAAGTTGTTTATCCTGCATATCTTGTAAAGAATATAATAACAAGATGGTCTTTAGCATGATATGATATTTCAAATAATCCTTGAGTTATTATAACTTTATATAATTTTTGAAATATAGCTGATAAAAAACCTAATGCAACACCAAAAGTTTGATGAGCTACAATAAGTATTGCAGATTATAAATATAACTTTTGATGATTATGAGAATGATTTTACTGGTGGATGAAAATATTTAAAAAAATATAATCTTTTTTTGATAATTATATATTATTAATATATTATATATCAAATATACAATATAACTTAATTTTTTATATGGAAAATAACTATTATAACTTTTTAACTACTGAACAAGTAGAAAAGATTTTGTAAATGCTATGAAAAAAGCAACAAGTGAAAATACTTTTGATGATATTATTAAATTACTTGATTAGTTATATAAAAACGATTTAATTTATATTTCAAGCTCTGTGGGTGGAACTCTCTCTGGACTATCTATCGTCCAGCCCTTCCCTTCTTTTTTAAAATTTATAAATAAATAATCTTTTCTAAAAAGAAAAATGCTTTTACAAAAAGATAAATCCAAAAGAAATACGGTACCCGTTGCACTCTCTCGCTCATACTTCGCTCGGGTCTGACAACAACTTCTATGAGGTTCGTTCGCTCTGTTTGCTCTCCCATATTTTTCTCATTCCTCGCAAAACATCTCATATAAGCAAACGTTATACGCAATTCAAAAAATATTTTTCTAACGGAGAATAAGGAATGATAGGCTTTCAAAGGGGAATAAATTTGATTTTTTCTTTATTTATTGAGGGGGTAATATGGTGTTTTCTCCACTTCGTTACGAAAACGATTTATTTAAAAAGACAAAACTTATATAATAATTACAACTTTTAATTTATAAATGGCGGTTAATATGACAAAAGAAACAAAAGACGGATACATTATTGATTTTATTTCAGGGCAAGAGGTAAAAGCCACCCCTGAAGAAATTGAAGCGGTTCAAATATTCGCTAAACAACTGGTTGAAGATTATGACTATCCAAAAGACCATATTCAAACAAGACCACAATTCAGAGTTAAGGTAAGACCTTCTGACACAAAAAAGGAATATCCTGTTGATATTGCCGTTTTTCCAAACGATAAAAAACAAGAAGATGATATTTATATAATCGTTGAGTGTAAGAAGAAAAACAGAAAAGACGGAAAAACACAACTTCAAGATTATTTAAGATTTTCAAAAGCATTTTTAGGAGTTTGGTTTAATGGTGATGAAAGACTTTTTTTAAGAAAGGTTGAGAAAGACGGAAGAATTGAATTTGAAGAAATCCCAAACATTCCACAATTCGGACAAAGGGTTGAAGATATTGGAAAGTTTAGAAGAAAAGACCTTAAACCAACTCACAATCTTAAAGCTACTTTCAAAGCAATTAGAAATCATTTAGCTGCCAACACAGTCGGAGCAACAAGAGATGAAGTTTTAGCACAACAACTTATCAATCTTATTTTTTGTAAGATTTATGATGAAAGATTTACCGAACCAAATGATATAGTTACTTTTAGGGCTGGTGTTGATGAAGAAGCTAAAGATGTTAAAGAAAGAATTTTAGACCTTTTTGATAAAATAAAAAGAAAATATAAAGAAGTTTTAGACGACAGCGACACAATCACGCTTGACGCAAACTCCGTTGCTTATGTTGTTGGCGAATTGCAAAACTACTGCTTAATTGAAGCAGAAAGAGATATTATTGCCGATGCTTTTGAAACATTTATCGGACACGCACTAAAAGGCGGACAAGGACAATTTTTTACTCCGAAAAATGTTGTAAAAATGATGGTTGATATTTTAGATCCTGATGACGAGGATTTAATTATTGATCCTGCTTGTGGCAGCGGTGGCTTTTTAATTGAATCATTAAGACATGTTTGGAGAAAACTTGACGCAGAGGGTGAAAAATATCACTGGAACAAAAGCAATCTTCAAGAAGAAAAAATGGAAGTTGCTTTAAATAAAATCAGAGGAATTGATAAAGATTACTTCTTGTCAAAAGTTGCTAAAGCATACATGGCAATTATTGGAGACGGGAAAAGTGGTATTTTTACAGAAGATAGTTTAGAAGTTCCTAAAAATTGGGGACAAGCAACCAGACAAAAAATTGATTTAGGTAAATTCAGTGTTCTAATAACTAATCCCCCTTTTGGTTCAAAAATTCCTGTTCGTGGCGAAGATAAATTAAAACAATTTGAATTAGGGCATAAATGGAAACAAAATAAAGAAACTGGAGAATGGGAAAAAGGAAAATTGAAAGACAAAGAAGCTCCGCAAATTCTTTTTATTGAAAGATGTTTGCAATTACTTGAAGATAACGGAAGAATGGCGATTGTTTTGCCGGACGGTATTTATGGAAATGAAAGCTTGGGCTACATAAGAAATTGGCTTATTGGAAAAGCAAGAATTGTTGGTATTATTGATGTCCCTTTAGAAACATTTTTACCAAACACGGGGACAAAAACATCAATAATGATCCTGCAAAAATTAGCTCAAAACAAAATACCTAAAGATTACCCAATTTTTATGGCGGTTGCTGAATTTTGTGGTCATGATAGAAGAGGTAAAGAAATCGAGGAAGATGATATTATCGCTGTTGCAAATGAATTTAAAGAATGGGCAAAGAAAAATAAATTTACTTTTTAGGTAGTATTATGGCATTAAAAACAATAACCACAACTAAATCGGCAATAGCAAACTGCGAAGAAAAACGCCTTGATGCAAAATATTTTTTCGTAAATTTTGTTTTTGATGAACTCGAGAAAAAAAGTTCTTGCGAAGTTAAAACTCTTAGCGAGCTTGATGTAAAAATATCTAGCGGTAGTTATATTGACACCTACTTGGATAAAGCAGAGGGAGTTCCATATATAAGAGTTGGGAACATAAAACCCTTCACAATGGACGAACAAGAAAAGAGTTTAGTTTATGTTTCAAGAAGCGTCCCCCCTAAAATAAAAGTTAAAGAAAATGATGTAATTATAGGGAGAACACAGGCAACTGTTGAAAAATTAGGAGTTGCAAGTATTGTTGATAAAACAAATGAAAATTTTGTAATTAGCCAGCATATTTCCAAGATAACAGTAGATAATAAATATATTTCACCCTTTTACTTAATTGGTTATTTAAACTCAAAATTTTACAAAGCACAAACATCTTTAGCTACTCATGGCGATACAAGAGTAGAAATGACGCACTCTCAATTAAAAAAAGTTAGAGTTTTTTTACCTAAATCTAATGTTTTAAAATCTGTTGAATTAAAAGTAAAAAAGATAGTTGAAAATAATAGGTTATCGATAAATAAAATAAGCACGGCTAAAGATATTTTAAAAAGAAAACTAAATATAAATTGCAAAAGCACGGATAAGTATTTTTCAGTGCAATTATCAATAATCCAAAATTTTGGGATTTGGAATGGTAGATCTCATTTACCGAAATATGCAAATGTAGAAAAAGAATTAAATAGTAATTTTAAAAACATAAACTTAGGTAAAATTTCATCAATAAAAAAAGGTGTAGAGGTTGGAAGCGATAATTATTTGACTGAATTATTTAAAAAAGATAATGATTATGCCTTTATCAGAACATCTGATATTACTAACAATGAAATTGATATTTTTCCTGATTATTTTGTTCCAAGTGCTTTAGCGGAATCTTTAAATAATAAAGCCATTGGCGGTGAAATAGTTTTCTCAAAAGATGGAATTATTGGAGAAACTGCCATAATTTCAAAACATGATAAAGTTATTGTTGCCTCTGGTTTTGCGAAAATAAAATTAAATGCAGAAGCTAAAAAATATGGCATAACTTCAGAATATTTATTCACAATTTTATCATCTGAAGAAACTGGTTTTTATCCTGCAATAAGAAGAACTGTTATTGCCTCAACAATCCCGCATTTAAGAGAAGAAAGATTAAAAGAAATTAAAATCCCAATTTTAGATAAAAATTCTATTGATGAAATTACAAAATTGGTGAAAGAAGCATTTGAATTGAAAGACGAAAAGAAAAAACTGATTAAAGAAGTTAGAGAAGAAATTGACAGTTATTTTGATATTTAATAAGGAGTTTTGAAAAATGAAATTCACCCCTAACCCCTTTTTCATTTTTCAAAACGGAAAAAATCAAATTTATAATTAATAAGGAAAGCCTATCTGATAATTGAGAACGAAAAATATTTTTTGAACTCACTCCGCTACGCTTCGTGCCACGCTGCGCTCTCCTCCCGTTGGTCGTCGGGGCATATAACAAGGGATATACGGTTCAGCCCTCGGCTCGGGCTTCACCCAAATTTTTCTTCCACTTCGTTTCAGAAAAACTTCGTATATCCCTGACGTTATGTGTAATTCAAAAAATATTTTTATTAAACTTTCTTTGATAAGCTTTTTTAAAAAGGAATATAAATTTTATTT
>OGCL01001763.1_pt1 | contig 17204 bp, 15 predicted proteins | sample 1570041 | NCBI WGS metagenome assembly OGCL01 (sample SAMN06266162, study PRJEB24511) | hot springs metagenome | isolation source: Hot spring water | place: South Africa: Limpopo | collected 2015-06-22
GGTGGCTCCCTGCAAGGAGGAGCGACAAAGCCAGGCGCCCGTTTGGGCCGTCAAGCGGGCGTGTAGCGATCTCACCCCATCGGTGAAGTCGGGCGAAGGCTGAAAACTCAATGTATCCAACATGCTACGAAGTCTTCCGAGCGGTCAACTGCGGTTTTTAGGTTCATGCCCGGGCCACGGAAGACGTCGGTCTGGCGTAGAATCCGGCTGACGTCTGAAGCGTGGAATGCGATGCAGCCCGAACAGGTCAAGGAATTCCTCCTGGAACTCCAGGAACTGATCGTCGAACGCCTGCAACAGGTGGACGGCAAGCCCTTTCTCAGGGACGAGTGGCAGCGGCCCGAGGGCGGCGGCGGCCTGACCCGTCTGATCGAGGAAGGCAACCTGCTCGAACGGGGCGGCGTGAATTTCTCCCATGTCAAGGGCGAGCGCCTGCCCCCTTCAGCGACCGCGCACAGGCCCGAACTGGTCGGCCGCCCGTGGGAGGCGATGGGTGTGTCCCTGGTCATGCACCCGCGCAACCCCTATGTGCCGACGGTGCACATGAACGTGCGCTTCTTCTGCGCCTATCCCCCGAACCGGGACGAGGGCGAGCCGATCTGGTGGTTCGGCGGCGGCATGGATCTGACGCCGTACTACGGCTTCGAGGAGGATGCGGTGCACTTTCATGCCATGTGCAGGCGTGCCCTCGACCCCTTCGGACCCGATTACCACCCCCGTTTCAAGCGCTGGTGTGACGAGTATTTCTTCCTCAAGCACCGCAATGAGCCGCGTGGGGTGGGCGGCATCTTCTACGACGACTTCAACGAGCGCGGCTTTGCGCACGCATTCAACCTCACAGAGAGCGTGGGCGACCACTTCCTGCCCGCCTACGTGCCCATCCTGGAGCGCCGGGCGGACACCCCCTATGGCGAGCGCGAACGCGACTTCCAGGCCTACCGCCGCGGCCGTTACGTGGAATTCAACCTGGTATGGGACCGCGGCACCCTGTTCGGTCTGCAATCGGGCGGCCGCACCGAGTCCATCCTCATGTCCCTGCCGCCCATCGTGAAATGGCGCTACGACTGGCACCCGGAAGCCGGTACGGCGGAGGCCAGGCTCTACACGGACTTCCTTAAGCCCCGCGACTGGCTCGCTTAAGACTTTATGCAGGGAGGTACGCTATCCCGCCGTCCGGCGCGGCGCTGGCTGTGGGCGCTCGGCATCCTGCTGCTGCTCGCGGCGGCCGTCATCGCCGCCTACGAGCTCATCGCCTCACCCCTGCAGGCCCAGTTCCTAGCCCGCTATGGCGAACGCCTGAAATATTGGCTGGCGGACGGCCCCAGCGAGCGCATCCGTTTCCCATCCACCGGGCCGCATGATGTCAGGCTGGGCTATGTGGGGCTGCCCGAGTTCGTCAGGCGTCTGGGCCAGGCCGGTTTCGCGGTCACGCAGCAGGCCCGCATCTCGCCCGAGATGGCGCGACTCGATGACCTGGGCCTGTATCTCCCCTATCACGAAAAGACCGCCGCCGGCCTCGACGTGCGCGACTGTCAGGACCGTTCCCTGTACACGGCACGCTACCCGCGTCAGATCTACGAGCGCTTCGACGCCATCCCGCCCCTGGTGGCCAACACCCTGCTGTTCATCGAGAACCGCGAGCTGCTCGACCCCAACCATCCGCAGCGCAACCCGGCGGTGGAGTGGGATCGGCTGGCCCAGGCGGTGCTGGAAAAGGCGATGCAGGTGGTGGATCCGAAGCGCAATGTGCCCGGCGGCTCGACGCTGGCCACCCAGATCGAAAAGTACCGCCACTCGCCCGACGGGCTGACCCTGACCGCCACGGACAAGCTGCGTCAGATGGCCTCCGCCAGCCTGCGCGCCTATCTGGACGGCCCCGATACCCGCGTGACCCGCCAGCGCATCGTGATGGACTACCTCAACAGCGTCCCCCTGGCCGCCGCCCCCGGCTTCGGCGAGGTGCACGGTCTGGCCGAGGGTCTGAAGGCCTGGTTCGACATGGATTTCGACGCGGTGAACCGTCTTCTCGCCCGACCCGCGCCCACCCCCGAGGCGGCGCGCGCCTACAAGCACGTACTGGCCTTGCTGGTCTCGCAGCGCAAGCCGTCCTGGTATCTGCTCAGCGGGCGCGACTACCTGGACCGCCACGTGGATGCCCACCTTAGGCTGCTGGCCAGCGCCGGCATCATCACCCCCGCCTTCCGCGACCTGGCCCTGCGCGAACGCATCCGCTTCGCCGCGGGCAATCATCGCGCGGGCAACGGCCGTGCCGCCGATTATGTCGAACACAAGGCCGCCAACGCCATCCGGGTGGAGCTGGCGCAAAGACTGGGGGTGCCCGGCCTGTATGACCTGGACCGCCTCGACCTCAAGGCCGAGACGACCCTGCACATGCCCACCCAGCGTGCCATCGCCGACTTCCTGAGCCGCCTGGACGACCCCGTCCTGGTCGAGGCGGCCGGCCTCTATGGGCCCAACCTGCTCTCGCCGGACGACGACCTCAAGAAGCCGATCTACAGCTTCACCCTCTACCAGCTCACCGATCGCGGCGCACTGTTGCGGGTACAGGCGGACAACCTGAACCAGCCCTTCGACATCAACCGCGGCGCCAAGCTCGACATGGGCTCCTCGGCCAAGCTGCGCACCCTCATCACCTACCTGGGCATCATCGCCGAACTGCATGCCCAATACGGCGGCCTGAACGACAGAGAGCTGGCCGCGGTGAAGCCGTCCGACAAGGACGTCCTGACCCAGTGGGTCGTCGGCTATCTCAGGCAGGCCGGCAACAAGTCGCTCGAGGCCACGCTGGAGGCGGCCATGTCGCGCGTCTATTCCGCCAGCACGGACGAGACCTTCTTCACCGGCGGTGGGATGCACCGGTTCTCCAACTTCAAGCGCGAGGACGACGGCAAGGTCATGGACCTGTGGGAGGCCACCCGCAACTCGGTGAACCTGCCCTTCATCCGTCTCATGCGCGACATCGTGCGCCACTTCATGTATCGCGCGCCGAGCACGGCGGCGCGGGTGCTGGCGGATGCCGAGGACCCCCGGCGTCAGTCCTACCTGCTCAAATTCGCCGATCAGGAGGGGCGTGCCTTCCTCGCCCGTTTCTACAGGAAGTACAAGGGCCTTGCGCCCGCGGACGCCACCGCCAACCTGATCAACCACCTCACCGCCCACCCCAGGCGACTCGCCGCCGTCCACCGTTACCTGGAACCGCAGGCCGACCTCGCTGCCTTCAAGGCCTTCATGAAAGGCCGGCTGGCCAACCCCGCCGCCTTCGACGACGAGGACTACGCCGCCCTGTACGAGACCTACGGGCCGGACAAATTCAATCTCTCCGACCGCGGCTACATCACCCAGGTCCACCCCCTGGAGCTGTGGCTGGTGGCCCATCTGCGTCGGCACCCGCAGGCGGGCTGGAACGAGATCGTGCAGGCCTCGGCCAGGGAACGGGTGGAGGTCTACGACTGGCTGTTCAAGACCGGGCGCAAGAACGCCCAGGACACCCGCATCCTCTCGCTGCTGGAGATCGAGGCCTTCCAGGAGATCCACCGCCGCTGGCAGAAGCTGGGCTATCCCTTCTCCAGCCTGGTACCCTCCTACGCCACCGCCATCGGCTCCTCGGCGGACCGCCCGGCGGCCCTGGCCGAGCTCATCGGCGTGATCCTCAACGACGGCGCCAAGCTGCCACCGGTGGCGCTCACTCGTCTGGAGTTCGCCCCCGGCACCCCCTATCACACCGTGATGGAACGGGAAAAACCCAGGGCCGAGCAGATCTATCCGGCCGAGGTGGCGCGGGTGGTCCGCAAGGCCCTGGTCAACGTGGTGCAGGAAGGCACCGCGCGTCGACTCAAGGGGGCCTTCGCCCTGGCCGCCGGCGGCCATCTGACCATCGGCGGCAAGACCGGCACGGGAGACCACCGCTACGAGGTCTATGCCCCAGACGGCACTGTGCTGAGGTCCAAGGTCATGAACCGCACCGCGACCTTCGCCTTCTTCATGGGCACGGACTTCTTCGGCGTGATGACCGTGTTCGTCCCCGGCCAGGCGGCCGGTGATTTCGAGTTCACCAGCGGTCTTACGGTGCAGATCGTCAAGGCCATGGAACCGGCCCTGCGTCCCCTGGTGCTCGCCAAGCCTGCGCCGGAGCCGAGTTGGGAGCAGATGGTGCGGCAATTCGAGGCCGAGGCGCCCCCGCGTTCAGGGGTCCTGCCCAGGGTCTCGGCCCTGGGCAGGGATGCGCAGGCGGCAACGGCCGCGGGCGAGACCGACCGCCGGCCCGCTGCCGCCGTCCCGCCGCCTGCCGCGCCAACGGCCCTTCCCGCCGCCGCGACCCCTGCCCAGACCAAGCCCAAACCGCCGGCCCCCAAGGCGGTGAACAATGTGGAAAAGGCCGGACCCCTCGGCCCGGCCGCACCCGCGCCGCCCCCTGCACCGGCCCCCGAACCAACGCCAGCGCCCGCCCCCGCCGAGCAGGCCGCCCCGATCAAAGAGGCGCCGCCGCCAAAGCCGGCAAGGCGTCCTAGCCTGTGGGACGAACGCGAGCACGACTGGCCGTGAGTCATGCACGGCGCCGTTCGGGGTACAATGCGGCCCGTTTCCCTTATCGTGAAAGTCGCGCAGCCGACTCGACGCTCCCCTCCCCCTCGGGGGGAGGGGCTTAAGGAGAGGGACCGTTCATGGCCATCTCCGGCGTCTTTCATAGTCATGGGTGGCCAAGCGGCCATGAACGGTTAGCGAAATCAAGGACATGCAGCTGTTGGCGTGCGGCGTCAACCATCACACGGCCCCGGTGGCGATTCGGGAGCGGGTTGCCTTTCCGCCCGAGGTGCTGCCGCGCGCGCTGGTGGATGTGACCGGGCGCGAGATCGCGCGCGAGGCGGCCATCCTGTCCACCTGCAACCGCACCGAGATCTATTGCAGCAGCGCCGAGCCGGAAAGGGTGATCGAGTGGATGAGTCGTTTCCACAGCCTGGAGCCGCGCGAGGTCAAGCCCTACCTCTACCTGCTGCCCGGAGACCAGGCGGTCAAGCACGCCTTCCGCGTGGCCTCCGGCCTGGACTCCATGGTGCTGGGCGAGACCCAGATCCTGGGCCAGATGAAGCAGGCGGCCGACCGTGCCCAGGCCGTCGGCACCCTGGGCCTGATGCTCAACAAGCTGTTCCAGCGCACCTTCTCCGTGGCCAAGGAGGTGCGCACCGCCACCGAGATCGGCGCCAACACCGTCTCCATGTCCGCCGCCGCGGTCACCCTGGCGGCCCGCATCTTCGCCGACCTCTCCGAACAGGCCGTGCTCTTCGTCGGGGCGGGCGAGATGATCGAACTCACGGCCACCCATTTCGCCGCCCGCAAGCCGCGTCGGCTGATGGTGGTCAACCGCACCGAGGAGCGGGCCCGCGAGCTGGCCCGCCGCTTCGGCGGCGAGGCCGCGGCGCTCACCGCCCTGCCCGAACTGCTGCCGGACTTCGACATCCTGGTCACCTCCACCGCCAGCCCCCTGCCCATCATCGGCCTGGGTCTGGTCGAGCGGGCCATCAAGCTGCGCAAGCACCGGCCCATGTTCATGGTCGACCTGGCCGTGCCGCGCGACATCGAACCCGAGGTCGGCGCGCTCGACGACGTCTTCCTCTACACGGTGGACGACTTAGGCGAGGTGGTGCGTGACGGCCAGGATGCGCGTCAGGCCCAGGTCGTTCAGGCCGAGGCCATCATCGACGCCAGCGTGCACGAATTCATGCACTGGGTGGATAGCCGCAAGGCGGTGCCCACCCTGCGGGCGCTGCGCGACCATGCCGAGCGCATGCGCCGGCACGAGCTGCAAAAGGCCCACAAGATGCTGGCGCGCGGCGAGGATCCGGTGCGGGTGCTCGAGGCCATGAGCCGGGCGCTGATGAACAAGTATCTGCACGACCCCAGCCACGCGCTGAACCAGGCCAGCGCGAACGAACGCGACGCGCTGACCCGCCTCATACAACGGCTGTACAACCTGCACCATGACAGGTAGGTCGGGCCTCAGCCCGACTGTCGGCCCCGTATCGGGTCCGGGGCGGGACCTCGAGAAACACACCGGGCTGCCCCGATGGTCTCTTGCACCCCCGCGGTGGGCGGCCAGGGCAGCCGCCGGTCCCGGGGCCGCGCTCAAAACCGACCTTGGATCCAAGCGATGAAACCCTCCCTGCAACTCAAGCTCGATCAGCTCGCCGACCGGCTGGAGGAACTCAACGGCCTGCTGGCACAGCAGGACGCCACGGCCGACATGGAAAGCTACCGTCGCCTGTCGCGCGAGCATGCCGAACTGACGCCGCTGGTGGAACATTACCGCGCCTGGCGCCAAGCCCGACGCGACCTGGAGGCCGCCGAGGCGTGGCTGTCCGACCCCGAGATGCGCGAGCTCGCGCTGGAGGAGCAGGCGGCCGCCGAGGCGCGCCTGCACGGGCTGGAGCGTGCGCTGCAGATCCTGCTGCTGCCGCGCGACCCCAACGACGAACGCAACCTCTTCCTCGAGATCCGCGCCGGCACGGGCGGCAACGAGTCCGCCCTGTTCGCCGGCGACCTGCTGCGCATGTACACCCGCTATGCCGAGCGGCAGGGCTGGCGCGTCGAGCTCCTGTCGGAGAGCCCGGGCGAGGTGGGCGGCTACAAGGAGGTCATCTGCAAGGTCAGCGGCCAAGGCGCCTACTCACGGCTCAAGTTCGAATCCGGCGGCCACCGCGTGCAGCGGGTGCCCCAGACCGAGGCCCAGGGCCGCATCCACACCTCCGCCTGCACCGTGGCGGTGATGCCCGAGGCGGACGCGGTCGGCGAGGTGGAAATCAACCCCGCCGAGCTCAAGATCGACACCTTCCGCGCCAGCGGCGCCGGCGGCCAGCACATCAACAAGACCGACAGCGCCGTGCGGGTGACCCACCTGCCCACCGGCCTCGTCGTCGAATGCCAGGACGACCGCTCCCAGCACCGCAACAAGGCCGCCGCCCTGGCCGTGCTGGCGGCCAGGCTCAAAGACCTACGCGAACGCGAGGCGCGCGCGAGCGAGGCCAGCACGCGCAGGGATCTCATCGGCAGCGGTGATCGCTCCGACCGCATCCGCACCTACAACTTCCCCCAGGGGCGGGTGACCGACCACCGCATCAACCTCACCCTGTACAAGCTCGACTCCGTCCTGGACGGCGAGCTGGACGAGCTCATCGACGCACTCCAGACCGAGCACCAGGCCGAACAGCTCGCCGCCCTGGCGGGTGAAGCATGAGGGCCCTGTCGTGATTGAGGCGATGTGTGCGGCCGCAACCCTGGATGCCTGGCTGAACCGGGCCGCCGGTCGCATCGCGACCGCGCTGGGTCTGACGCGCGCCGAGGCGCGGCTCGAGGCCCGTGTGCTCGCCGCCCATGCCCTGAGGGTGAACCGCGCCTGGCTGGCGGCCCACGGTGATGACAGCCTCGCCCCCGCCCAAGCCGCTGCCATGGAGCGCTGCATCGCCCGACGCCTGCGCGGCGAGCCGGTGGCCTACATCACCGGCCGGCGCGAGTTCTATGGCCTGGAGTTCATCGTCACCCCCGACGTGCTCATCCCCCGGCCGGAGACGGAGCTGCTCGTGGACCTGGCCCTCGAGCGCCTGCCTTTAGAGCGCCCCTGTCGCGTGCTGGACCTGGGCACCGGTAGCGGCATCCTCGCCCTGACACTGGCCCACTCGCGTCCCAAGGCCGAGATCACCGCCGTGGACCGCTGCCCCGCCGCCCTGGCGGTGGCCAGGCGCAATGCCCGCGCCTTGGGGCTCGAACGGGTGCGTTTCGTCCGGGCCGACTGGTATCCGCAGGGCGGCGTAAACAGTTTCGACATGATCGTCTCCAACCCCCCCTATGTCGCAGAGGCGGACCCCCATCTCGCCCAAGGCGACCTGCGCTTCGAGCCCCGCGGCGCGCTGACGGCCGGGTCAGACGGACTTGCGGCCATCCGTGTCATCGTCGCCGGCGCGCCGGCCCGCCTGCGCCCCGGCGGCTGGCTGCTGCTGGAGCATGGCCGCGACCAGCCCGAGTCCTGTCGCTCATTGCTCATGCAGGCAGGCTTCACCCGCATATACACCCATGCCGACCTGGCCGGCCTGCCCCGCGTCAGCGGTGGGCGACTGCCCGGCCTCGAGTCAGACGGGCCATGAACGGCGAACCGCGCGACTGTAGTGCTTCATTCTGTTTGGAACTTATTGATCCGAAACGATCCAACCAGACCGTCTGCTTATCGTGAAAGTCGCGTAGCCGACTCACCACACTCCCCTCCCCCTCGGGGGGAGGGGCGGGGGGGAGAGGGAACGGACACGGCGACATTCATGCTCTAAGGTGGCCGTCGCCATGTCCGTTAGCGCCGCTCCACTTGGCTTACGTCGCGCACCGCGCCGTTGGCGGCCGAGGTGGTCATGGCGGCATAGGCGCGTAGCGCGGCCGAGACCGCCCGCTCGCGGCCAAGCGGCTTCCAGGCGTCCGCCCCGCGCGCCGCCATGGCCGCGCGGCGGCGCGCCAGCGCCTCGTCGGTCACGTCCAGATGGATGCGCCGGTTGGGGATGTCGATCTCGATCATGTCCCCCTCCTCCACCAGGGCGATGCTGCCGCCCTCGGCCGCCTCGGGCGAGATGTGGCCGATGGACAGGCCCGAGGTGCCGCCGGAGAAGCGGCCGTCGGTGATCAGCGCGCAGTCCTTGCCCAGCCCCTTGGACTTGAGATAGCTGGTGGGATAGAGCATCTCCTGCATGCCCGGCCCGCCGCGCGGCCCCTCGTAGCGGATGACCACCACGTCGCCGGGCCGTATCCGGTCGCCCAGGATGGCCTCCACCGCCGCCTCCTGGCTCTCGAAGATGCGCGCCGGGCCGCGGAAGACGCGCAGCGTGGAGGTCGGCACGCTGGTGGTGTAGCGCAGCTGTTCGACCTCGAACATGCTCTCGTCGATGCCGGCGGTCTTGACGATGCAGCCATCCTCGGCCAGGTTGCCGTAGAGCACGGCCAGCCCCCCGTCGCGCGAGTAGGCATGCTCCAGGTCGCGGATGCAGCCGCCGGCGCGATCCTCGTCGAGGGAAACATAGCGCGTCGGCTGGCTGAAGGCCTCCTGGGTGGGGATGCCGCCGGGCGAGGCCAGGTAGAACTCGCGCACCTGCTGCGACGCCGTGCGTCGGATGTCCCACTGCGCGAGCGCCGCGCCCAGGGTCTCGCTGTGCACCGTCGGCACGTCGCGGTGGATCAGCCCGCCGCGGTCCAGCTCGCCCAGGATGCCCATCACCCCCCCCGCCCGGTGCACGTCCTCCATGTGGTAGCGCTGGGTGGCGGGGGCCACCTTGCACAGGTTGGGCACCTTGCGCGAGAGCCGGTCGATGTCGGCCATGGTGAAGGGCACCTCCGCCTCGCGCGCCGCCGCCAGGAGGTGCAGCACGGTATTGGTGGAGCCGCCCATGGCGATGTCGAGCGCCATGGCATTCTCGAAGGCCTTAAAAGAGGCGATCGAACGCGGCAGCACGCGCGCGTCCTCCTGCTCGTACCAGCGCCGGGCCAGCTCCACGATCAGCCGGCCCGCCTTGAGGAAGAGCTGCTTGCGATCCACGTGCGTGGCCACCAGCGAACCGTTGCCAGGCAGGGCGAGCCCCAGGGCCTCGGTCAGGCAGTTCATGGAGTTGGCGGTGAACATGCCGGAGCAGGAACCGCAGGTGGGACAGGCGGAACGCTCCAGCTCCAGCACCTCCTCGTCCGAGCGCCGGCTGTCCGCCGCCGCCACCATGGCGTCCACCAGGTCCAGCATCACCACATTGCCCTCGCGCCGCACCTTGCCCGCCTCCATCGGACCGCCGGAGACGAACACCGCCGGGATGTTGAGCCGCAGCGCCGCCATGAGCATGCCGGGCGTGATCTTGTCGCAGTTGGAGATGCACACCAGGGCGTCGGCGCAGTGCGCGTTGACCATGTACTCGACCGAATCGGCGATCAACTCGCGGCTGGGCAGGCTGTAGAGCATGCCGCCGTGGCCCATGGCGATGCCGTCGTCCACGGCGATGGTGTTGAATTCCTTGGCCACGCCGCCGGCGGCCTCGATCTCGCGCGCCACGAGCTGGCCCAGGTCCTTCAGGTGCACATGACCCGGCACGAACTGGGTGAAGGAGTTGGCCACGGCGATGATGGGCTTGTCGAAATCGCCGTCCTTCATGCCGGTGGCCCGCCACAGGGCGCGGGCGCCGGCCATGTTGCGGCCGTGGGTGGTGGTGCGGGAGCGGTACTGGGGCATAGGCAGCAAGATCTCAGGTTTAGAGGACGCATCGTGACCCGATGCACTTGTTCGGCTCCTACTGTAACCTGTAACCTGCCCTCTGTAACCTGCCCGGCATGCTCATCCATCCCCAATTCGATCCCGTCGCCCTGGAACTGGGCCCTCTGGCCGTGCGCTGGTATGGCCTCATGTACGTGCTGGCCTTCGCGAGCTTCTATCTGCTCGGTCGGCTGCGCATGCGTGAGCGGCCCGAGACCGGCTGGACCCCCAGGGAACTGGACGACCTGCTGTTCTGGGGGGTGATCGGGGTCGTCGTCGGCGGCCGGCTCGGACAGGTGCTGTTCTACGAGCCGGGCTACTATCTCGCCCACCCGGCCGAAATCGTCGCCGTCTGGCGTGGCGGCATGTCCTTCCACGGCGGCTTGATCGGCGTGCTCGCGGTGATGCTCTGGCATGCTCGCCGCACCGGCCGCCGTTTCCTGGAGGTGGGCGATTTCGTCGCCCCCTTGGTCCCCCTGGGTCTCATGTTCGGGCGCATCGGCAACTTCATCAACGGCGAGCTCTGGGGCCGCCCGGCCAGCCCCGATCTGCCCTGGGCCATGGTCTTCCCCCCTGTGGACGACCTGCCCCGTCACCCCTCCCAGCTCTACCAGGCCGGCCTGGAAGGCCTGTTGCTGTTCGTCATCCTCTGGCTCTACACCCGCCGCCCCCGTCCCGTCGGCGCCGCATCGGGCGCCTTCCTCCTCGGCTACGGCATCCTGCGCAGCCTGGGCGAGTTCTTCCGCAATCCCGACGACGGCATCTTCGGCTTCGCCTTCGGTGTGAGCATGGGCCAGTGGCTGTCACTGCCGATGATCGCGATCGGTCTCGTCCTGCTCTACCGCAGCCGTGCCGGCAAGGCTTGAACCCCGACCGCAAGGGCCGCCATCGGCCCGAGGATTTACGCCACCCCGCTTTATCACTAGAATCACGATTCTTCGGGGCGGTAGCTCAGCTGGGAGAGCGTCGCGTTCGCAATGCGAAGGTCGGGAGTTCGATCCTCCTCCGCTCCACCAACCATCTCCTGAGGGCCCGGACGCGCCGGAGCCGGCCGCGGTCGGGCGAAGGGCGTACGCGGCCTTGCGCACGGGCGTGATCCTCGTTACCGGTGGCCTCGGCTACATCGGCTCGCACGCCTGTGTCGCTCTCACGCAGGCGGGCGAACGGCTCGTCGTGCTCGACAACCTGTCGAACGCCAAGCGCTCGGTGCTCGAGCGGCTGCGCGAGCTCTGCCCGGATGCAATCCTCGATTTTTGCGAAGCCGATGTGCGCGACCGCGGCGCGCTCGCGAGGGTTTTTGCCGCGCACCGCGTCGAGGCGGTGCTGCATTTTGCGGGCCTGAAGTCGGTCGCCGAGTCGGTTGCGCGGCCGCTCCTCTACTACGACAACAACGTGGGCGGGTCGCTCGCGCTCGTCGAGGCGATGCTCGCCGCCGGAGTCGAGCGGATCGTCTTTTCCTCGTCGGCCACGGTGTACGGACCTCCGCTTTCGCTGCCCCACCGGGAAGACCACCCGACGGCGCCACACAATCCCTACGGGCGCGCCAAGCGCATGGTCGAGGAGCTGCTCGCCGACGTCGCGCGCGCGCAACCGGGCTTCCGCTACGTGGCGCTGCGCTATTTCAACCCGATCGGGGCGCACCCCTCGGGCCGCATCGGCGAGGACCCCAGAGGCGAGCCCAACAACCTGCTGCCTTTTGTCACGCAGGTCGCCGTCGGGCGCCGCGCGCGGCTGCGCATCCACGGCGACGACTACCCGACGGCCGATGGCACGGGGGTGCGCGACTACCTGCACGTCATGGACCTCGCCGAAGGGCACCTTGCGGCGCTTGCGCGCCTGCGCGCAGGCGGCGGCTCGCTCGTCGCCAACCTCGGCACCGGCCGCGGCCATTCGGTGCGCGAGGTGCTCGCCGCCTTCGAGCGTACGACCGGCGTGCGCGTACCGTTCGAGGTCGGGCCGCGGCGCGCGGGCGACCTGCCCGCGTGCTGGGCCGATCCGTCGCTTGCCGAACGCGAGCTCGGCTGGCGCGCGCGGCGCACGCTCGAAGAAGCCTGCCGCGACGCCTGGCGCTGGCAGTGCGACAACCCCGCGGGCTACCCCGACTGAGCCCGCCGCTAGCCGAGGTCGAGCGCGTAGCGCTTGAGCAGCTCGAGGGGGATGACGGCAAGCGCCTCCTCGTGCGTCGCGGCGAGCACGACCGGCGGCGCCACGCCGTGCTCATAGGCCTCCTTCCAGCGCGCGGCGCACAGACACCAGCGGTCACCTGGCCGTAGACCCGGGAAATTCCATTCGGGGGCTGGCGCCGAGAGGTCGTTTCCGCGACGACGCGAGAAGTCGAGGAACTCGCGCGTCATTTGCGCGCAGACCACGTGTAGGCCGGTGTCCTCGTAGCCGGTGTGGCAACCTCCGTCGCGGTAAAAGCCGGTGCGCGGGCGCATGCTGCACGGTGCGAGCGCCTCGCCGAAGACGTTGCGCGAGGGAATCCGCTCGCTCACGCCTTCGCCCGGGTCGGTGCGACGGGCGGCCACGCGCGCGCAGGCTGCGCGAGCGCCCGCGCACGAAACCACCCTGCGCGAACGCGCGCCGTGAGCGGACCGGCCGGTGCGCCGCCGCACCGGCCGGGGCTTGCGACGCCGTTCACGGCGAGTGCCGCGCCAGCCGGCGCAGGAACACGCTCATCTCTTTTTCCGCCTGACGGTCGCCGCGCTCGCGCGCAGTGGCGATTCCCCGCTCGTAGGCTTCGCGCGCCTCTTCGCCCCGGCCGGCCGTTTCGAGCGCACGGCCGAGCGCCTTCCAGGCTGCGGTGTAGCGCGGATCGCGCGCGAGCGCCTCGCGCAGCATGGCCACGGCAGTCGCGGGGTCGCCCGCCTTCAGGTACTCGAGTCCGAGCGAGTAGCGCAGCAGCGGTCCGTCCCGGGCAGTTCCCAGCAGGCGCTCGAGCGCAGCGATCGGCGAAGAGGCCATTTCGGCTAAGATTCCGGGCGCATTCTACGCCGCGCATGAAGACCCCGATCCACACCCCAGAGGCGCCTGCGGCGATCGGCGCCTACTCGCAGGCGGTGCGAGCGGGCGACACCGTCTACCTTTCGGGACAGATCGGACTCGACCCCGCCACCGGCGAGCTGGTGCCCGGCATCGACGCGCAGATCCACCGCGTGTTCCGCAACCTCGCCGCGGTCGCGCGCGCGGCGGGACTGGACCTCGGCCACGCGGTGCGCATGACCGTCTACCTCACCGACCTCGCGCACTTTGCGCGCGTCAACGAGGTCATGGCCGAATATGTGCCGCGGCCGTTTCCCGCGCGCGCGGCGGTGGGGGTGGCGGCGCTGCCGCGCGGCGCGCTCGTCGAGATCGACGCGATCCTGCACGCCGGTTGAGCCTCAGCCTTCCGCCTGCCGCCGCGGCTCGGCTCGCAAGGCTCGGCGTGCGCTCGCGCGCCGACCTTGCGCTCCACCTGCCGCTGCGCTACGAGGACGAGACGGTCTGTCACGCACCCGAACACGCGCCCGCGGGCGAGGCGGTGCTCGTCGAGGCTCCGCTCGAGGCGGTCGAGGTCGCCTGGCGCGGCCGGCGCCAGCTCCTCGTGCGCGCGCGCGGTCTGGTTTTGCGCTACTTCCATTTCCGTGAGGGGCAGCGGGCCGCATTCGCGCGCGCGCTCGCCCAGGGGCTCTCGGTACGCGCCTACGGCGAGCTGCGCCGCAGTTGGGCGGGGGCCGAAATGATCCACCCGCGCGTGCGCTTCGTGCGGCCGGGTGAGCCGCTCGCGGCGCACCTGACCCCCGTGTACCCGGCCGGGGCGGGCCTTGCGCAGGCGCGGCTTCGCACGTGGGTGGCGCAGGCGCTCGCCGACGATCCGCTCGAGGAGACGCTTCCCGGGGCGTTACGCGCGCGCTGGGCGCTGCCGGGTTTTGCCGAAAGCGTGCGGCTGCTGCACGCTCCGCCGCCGAGTGCGCGCGCGGCGCTCGAAGCGCGCACGCATCCGGCCTGGCGGCGCGTTCGCTTCGACGAGTTGCTCGCGCACCAGCTCGCGATGCGTCTTGCCTATCGCGCGCGGCGCGCAGAGCGCGCGCTCGCGCTGCCGGCCGACGGCCCGCTCCTGCGGCGTTTCCTCGCCCGGCTGCCCTTCCGCCTGACGCGCGCGCAGCGCCGGGCGATGGCCGAAATCCTCGCCGACCTCGCCGCGCCGCATCCGATGCAGCGGCTCCTCCTGGGCGACGTCGGTAGCGGCAAGACCATCCTCGCCGCGATCGCCTGCCTGGCCGCCGCGGATGCGGGTGCGCAGGCCGCGGTGATGGCGCCCACCGAGCTCCTCGCCGAACAGCACGCGCGCAAGTTCGAGGAATGGCTCGCGCCGCGCGGCGTACCCGTCGCGTGGCTGCACGGCGCGCTCGCCCCGGCCGAGCGCCGCCGTCGGCTGCGCGCGGTGGCCAGCGGCCAAGCGCCCATCGTGGTTGGCACGCACGCGCTTTTCCAGGCGCAGGTGCAGTTTGCGCGCCTTGCGCTCGCCGTGGTCGACGAGCAGCACCGCTTCGGCGTGCGCGAGCGCCTTGCGCTGCGCGCAAAATCGGGCGCGGACTTCGTCCCGCATCAGCTCATGATGAGCGCGACCCCGATCCCGCGCACGCTGGCGATGACGCTTTGCGCCGACCTGGACGTGTCGGTGCTCGACGAACTGCCGCGCGGCCGCCGCCCGGTGGTCACGAAGCTCGTCTCCACACAGCGCCGCGCCGAAGTGCTGGAGCGCATTCGCGCCCTTTGCGCCGCGGGCGAGCGCGCCTACTGGGTCTGTCCGGTCATCGAGGACGCCTCCGAGGAGATCGCCGCGGCGCGACGCACGCACGAGGCGCTGCGGCGTGAACTGGCCGGTATCGCGGTCGGGTGGGTGCACGGGCGCATGGCGCCCGAGGAACGCGCGCGCGCGATGGCCGACTTCGCGGCCGGGCGTACGCAGCTCCTCGTCGCGACCTCGGTGATCGAGGTGGGCGTCGACGTGCCCGAGGCGACGCTCATGGTGATCGAGCACGCCGAGCGTTTCGGGCTTGCGCAGCTACACCAGATGCGCGGCCGCATTGGCCGCGGAGCCCGCGAGAGCGTGTGCATCCTGCTCTACGCACCGCCGCTCTCGGCCGCGGCGCGCGAACGGCTGAAGACGGTCTACGGCTGCGCCGACGGCTTCGAAATCGCGCGCCGGGACCTGCAGTTGCGCGGACCTGGGGAGGTGCTCGGCGAGCGCCAGAGCGGGCTGCCGCTGATGCGCTATGCCGATCCCGTGCGCGACGAAGAGCTTGCGCGCGCAGCGCACGAGGCGGCCGACGAGCTGCTCGCCGCCGATGCCGAGGCGGCGCGCAGGCACGTCGCGCGCTGGCTGCCCGGCCGCGCGCCGCTGACCGGTGCCTGAGCTATGCTGCGCGGCATGGCCTGGGCGGCGGTGCTCCGGCGGCTCGATGCCTACGAGCGCCTTGCGCGCCTCGACAAGCCGGTCGGCTGGTTGCTGCTGCTGTGGCCCACGCTTTGGGCGCTGTGGCTCGCCTCCGAGGGCTGGCCGCGGCCCGAGCACTTCGCGATCTTCGTGCTCGGGGTCATCCTGATGCGCAGCTCGGGCTGCGCGATCAACGACTGGGCCGACCGGAATTTCGATCCCCACGTCGAGCGCACGCGCACGCGGCCGCTCGCCGCGGGCGAGATCACGCCCGGCGAGGCGATCGCCGTGGGCGTGTTTTTCGCGCTGTGCGCTTTTGCGCTCGTCCTCTTTCTCAGCCGGCTTGCGATCCTTTTGTCATTCGTGGCGCTCGCCATCGCCTGGAGCTATCCCTTCGCCAAGCGCTTTTTCGTGCTTCCGCAAGCGTGGCTTGGCGTCGCCTTCGGCTTTGGCATTCCGATGGCCTACGCGGCGGTGCAGGGACGGCTACCGGCCGAATGCGGGCTGCTGCTCGCAGCGAACGTCTGCTACTCGCTCGGCTACGACACCGAGTACGCGATGGTCGACCGCGACGACGACGCAAAGCTCGGCCTGCGCACCTCGGCGCTGCTCTTCGGGCGCTGGGACACCGTCGCCGTGATGGCCAGTTACGCGGGCATGCTCGCGCTTCTGGCGCTCTTGGGACTCGCGCGCGGCTTCGGGCTCGCCTACTGGGCCGGGCTCGCCGCGGCGGCGCTCGCTGCGGCCGCGCACTGGCCGATGATCCGCACGCGCAGCCGCGAAGGCTGCTTCCGCGCCTTCCGGCACGCAAACTGGATCGGTGCGGCCGTGCTGGCGGGAATCGTCGTCGAACTCGCCTGAGCCTTGCCCTCGGCAAATCCAGCGCACGCTCGCGCCGCTCCCTCATAGGAGCACGCTCGGCTTGCTGAGCGGGCGGTCTCCAGCTCGGTCTTGATGCGCGCGGCGTGTGCCGCGAGCGCAGCGACGCTCGCGGCGTCGTCGCCCGTCACGCCCAGCGCCCTGTCGATGCCCGGGGGCAGGGAAGCGAGCACAGCCTCCAGCAGCGCCGGGGCGCTCCACTGCGCGCGCCGCGCGTCATAGGCCTGCGGCGGCATCTCCAGCGGCATGCCCATCGTCTGCCGCGCCGCCGTCAAGCCCACCAGCAGCCTTCCGCAACCTCAGCCGACGGTTACCCGATCGGGCGAACCGACGACGATTCGGACCGGCGGACGGCACGACCCCTGTCTCTTGCCTCGGTTCATCCCGATGGGAGAGGCGATGATGGCGTTGGTGGTGGCCGGCATCAGCGGCGGCACCTCGTGCCGGATACTCTCCATGATGCGTTCGACATCTTCACGTTTCGTGACGTCGCCGCGTGCATCCACGACATGAACGCCTTCCACTTTCATGGCCTCGATAACGGATCGAGCATCCTCGTCCGCTGGTCCGCTTCGGCTCATCAAGACAATGTGCCGCGCACCATGATCGGCCATCCATTGCGCGATTTCC
>OGCL01001764.1_pt1 | contig 17204 bp, 13 predicted proteins | sample 1570041 | NCBI WGS metagenome assembly OGCL01 (sample SAMN06266162, study PRJEB24511) | hot springs metagenome | isolation source: Hot spring water | place: South Africa: Limpopo | collected 2015-06-22
ACCACCTGGGGCCACCCGGCAAGTTCTGGCCTGAAGACGATCGACCTCTATCTTTCCGGCGAGCTTTTGGAGCCCGAAGGGGCCGCCGCACACTACGTGGAAAAGCTCGTGCGCCTGCCCGGGGTGGGCGCCTGCACGCCCAACGTCGCATGTGACAAGGCACCGCTGTCCGAGGCGCTGGCCGCGCAGCTTTGCGACGGTCGGCCGCTGGCGCTGGTGCCGGCTTATGGCTTCAAGCTCGCGCCGGAGTGCGATGCGCTCTGGATCGAGATCGCCCGCCGATATTCCGAGCTGCGGCTAATCTTCTTCCAGCAAAGTGCGAACGGCAAAACAGGCACCTTCAGCCAGGAGCGTATTCGCGCCGCGTTCGAAGCGGCCGGCCTCGATGCCGAGCGGCAGCTCGTCATCATCGAGCTTCAGCCCGACAAGCAGTTTCGATTCTTGCTCGAAGAGGCGGTGCTCTATCTCGATGTGCCGGCCTTCTCCGGCTACACCACCGCCTGGAAAGGCGTCTTTGCCGGCATTCCGATCATCACGCTCGAGGGGCGCTTCTTGCGCCAGCGGCTGGCTGCGGGCCTGTTGCGCGCGATCGGCATCACCGACACGATCGTGGCGAGCGAAGAGGCTTACCTCGCCAAGGTGGGCGAGATTCTCAAGGAGTGGCACGAGCAGCCCGAGGCCTACCGCGCCCGGCGGGCGCGCATTCGCGCGGCCGCCCCCCTGGCCTGCAACGACGAGCGTGTCGTGCGCGCGATGGAGCGGGTGTTGCTCGAAGAGCTTGCCGATCGCGACAATGCCACGGCCATCAAGCTCTTGCCCCAACACCGAGCCGCCTACCCTGGTTATCGATACCTTCGTGAGGAAGGGCGCGTCGAGGCGCCGCCGCGCGCACCTGCGCCCACCCCTTTGCCCACATCCGAGAGAGAACCCCCGATGTCACAGTCGCCCCAATGCTTTGTGCCGCAGCCGGTGCTGAACCTTGCTTCTCCCGGCGTTCCCTCCACCGTGCCCCTTTCCGTCGCCGCTGGCGATCCGGCTGCGTTGGCTTCATCGGCGTCCCAAGCGGCCCCGCGCGCCTCTGAGCCGGTGTGGCGAAGGCTCGATGCCGATCTACATCTGACGACGCTTTCGCATGCTTACGCGCCGGTGGGGCTCCTCGAGATGATCCCCGATGCGCCACGCGCGGTCTTCGACCTCGGCTGCTTCGTCGGCGGCAGCGGCCGCTGGCTCAAAGAAAAATTCCCCGGCGTGCGCGTCGTGGGTGTGGAGCTTCTGCCCAAGGCAGCCGAGAAGGCGCGCGCCCTCTACGACGAGGTGTTCACCGGCCGCTTCGAAGACCTGGACCTCAAGCCCTTGGCTGGTCAGTTCGACGCCCTCATCGCGGCCGATGTGCTTGAGCATCTTTACAACCCTTGGGCGGCGCTCGAGCGCTTGCGCACCTTGCTCACACCCGGCGGGGCACTGTACGTGAGCCTGCCCAACATCCGCAACCTGCGCATCCTCGAGGCCTTGGCCACCGGCGGTGAGTGGCGCTACGACGGGGCGGGCATTCTCGACATCACCCACCTGCGATTCTTTACCCGAGGCAGCGCCCTGCGCATGCTACAAGAGACCCGCTGGCAGGTCGTGGAGACGCGCGCCAACCTCGACCCGGCGCTGCGCGCGATGATCGAGGGCAAGAACCTGGCCGAGGTGCGCAACATTCACCTTGCCAAGCTCAAGCTCGAAGGGCTCGCCTCGGGCGAGGCGGTGGAGTTCTTTACGCTGCAGTGGTTCTTGCGCTGCCAGCCGACTTGATAGCCAGGAGAGGGCGATGCATCCGAAGCGGTATCTGGAGCTGCTCAAGAAGAGCATTCTCAACGAGATCTATTTGGAGAACGAAGCACGACTGCTCTATGTCTTTAGCCAGCTGGCTGGCCAAAAGCCGGTCGATGGTGCCGTCGTGCGAGACATCCGGTTGCATTTGCGCGACGTCTTACAACATATGGTCGCCGCGCGTCAGGAAGGGCGGCCATGGTGGCAGGCGCAGGTACGCATGCCCGATGGTTCGGTGCAAACGATCAATCTGCGCAATGTCTGCGAGTTTTCGCACAGCATGATCGGCCGCGCGCGTATGGATAACATTGAGCGGTGTCTCGATGTCATCCGTAATGAAGACATCCCGGGCGACCTCGTGGAGACCGGTGTGTGGCGCGGTGGAGCATGCATCTTCATGCGCGGCTATCTCGAAGCCTGGGAGATGCCGGCGCGGCGCGTATTCGTCTGCGACAGCTTTGAGGGCCTGCCCAAGCCGAGCCGGCCGGAAGATGCGGGCTATGACTTCAGCAAAGAGCGGATGCCGGTGCTGGCGGTAGCGCTCGAAGAGGTGCAGGAGAACTTCCGCCGCTATGATCTGTTGGATGAGCGCGTGCTCTTCGCCAAAGGCTGGTTTCGCGACACCCTGCCGAAGTTGCCGGTGGAGCGCATCGCGTTGCTACGCCTCGATGGCGACCTGTACGAGTCCACCATGGATGCGCTGGAGGCCCTCTACGACAAGGTCGTGCCCGGCGGCTTCATCATCGTAGACGACTATGGCGATTTCGAACCCTGCCGCCGGGCGGTAGATGAATTCCGCACTCGCCTCGGCATTGCCGACCCCATCGAGCGCATCGATTGGGCGGGGTCGTTTTGGCGCAAGGGCGGGCAGTCGACGGCCCTACGCTCATTCGCTACGACGCTAGGCCACGCCAACCTGCGTATTATTCAAGCGGCGACCCATCGCTACGCCTGGCGCGATGTGCCACTATGGAAAAACCCCTTCGACTTTGCCAACTACTGGCGGCTGCTGTGGCAATACAAGCCGCGCACGGTCATCGAAATCGGCAGCAAATACGGCGGCAGCGCCCTATGGCTCGCCGAGATGATGGCGCTCTATGGCATCGACGGGCAAGTGCTCTCGGTAGACATCGCCCCGCCGCAAGGGGTCAGCCATCCGCGCGTCGAGTTCCTGCATGGCGACGCCGCCAACCTGGCGCCCAGCCTGCCGCCGGAGCGTCTCGAAGCGCTGCCGCGCCCCTGGCTGATCATCGAGGATTCCAGCCACCAGGCGGCGCATTGCCTCGCGGCCATTGAGTATCTCGACCGCCACATGCAGCCGGGCGATGTGCTGGTGGTGGAAGATGGCATCGTCGCCGATCTCGGCGTTGCCCCCCAGTATGGCGGCGGACCGAATGCGGCGGTGCGCGCCTTCATCGCCAGGCGACCCGGCCAATACCGGCTGCTGACCGAATACTGCGACTTCTGGGGCGAGAACGTCACCTGGAATCCGAATGGTTATTGGCTTAAGGTGGGACCGGCTTGAAAAAGGGATACCCCGCGCCCCGTGACGAAACCGGCAGAGGATCGGAAGTACGGATTCTCTGCCTTGAGCTGTGGTGAAAAGCAAAACGGCTTGAAAACTTCCACATGTTCGCCTTGTGGGAGCGGTGCTCTGCCCGCAATTTTTTTGGAGATGAATGACATCAGAATTCTCTCAAGAGTTAGAGCCCCCCTCAACAACCGGAGCAATTCAGTTAAGGAATTATAACGCGGGGTCAAACGCCATAATACGTGCGATACCACTCGACGAAACGCGCGACGCCGACTTCGACGGGCGTCGCGGGTTGGTAGCCCGTCGCTGCGGTCAAATCGCTGACGTCAGCATAGGTATCGGGCACGTCACCCGGTTGCAGCGGCAAGAGTTGTTTTTCTGCTTTTTTGCTGAGGCACTCTTCCAGTACTTCGATATAACGCGACAATTCGACCGGATTTTGATTGCCGATGTTGTAGATACGCCACGGCGCACGGCTGGTACCCGGATCGGGATGATTGCCGTCCCATTGCGGCACGCCTTGCGCCGGACGATCCAAAACGCGGATGACCCCCTCGACGATGTCATCGATGTAGGTGAAATCGCGGCGATGGTGACCGTAGTTGAAAACTTGGATCGGTTCGTCCTTCAGAATCGCCCGCGTGAACAGAAACAACGCCATGTCAGGGCGTCCCCATGGGCCATAGACGGTAAAAAAGCGTAGTCCCGTGCTCGGCAAGCCGTATAAATGGCTATAGGTATGCGCCATCAGTTCATTGGCTTTCTTGGTTGCGGCATACAAGCTCAGCGGATGATCGACGTTGTCGTGCACCGAAAACGGCATCGCGGTGTTGGCGCCATAGACCGAACTCGTCGAAGCATAGACGAGATGCTCGACACTGTGATGACGACAACCTTCGAGGATGTTCAGAAACCCTTGGATGTTGCTGTCGATGTAACTATAGGGATTTTGCAATGAATAACGGACACCCGCTTGCGCGGCGAGGTTGACGACGCGCTGCGGACGCTGCTGTTCGAATAACGAGGTCATCGCCTGACGATCAGCGAGGTCGATGCAATAATGCCGATATCCCGGATGGCTTTGTAAGCGCGCCAGGCGCGCGCGTTTCAATGCGACATCGTAATAAGGATTGAGGTTATCGACGCCGATGATTTCCTCACCGCGCGCCAGCAAGCGCTCGGCGACGTGATAACCAATGAAGCCGGCACTACCGGTAACCCATATCCTCATGTCGGACGCCCTATCGCGAAATACTGAAGACCGCTGCGTTTGACAAGACGTGGTTCGTACATATTCCGGCCATCGAAAATGATGTGGTCGCGTAGCAATTGATAAAGCCGATCGAAATCCGGGCTGCGGAATTGTTTCCACTCGGTGACGATGACCAAGGCATCGGCGGTTTCCACGGCTTCCATGCTGGTTTTGCACAATATGAAACCGGCGCGGTCGCCATACAAGCGCTGCGCCTCGCGCATTGCTTCCGGATCGTAAGCGCGCACAGTGGCGCCAGCGCGTAATAAGGCTTCCAATACGACGCGACTCGGCGCCTCGCGCATGTCGTCGGTGTTGGGTTTGAACGCCAAGCCCCACAACGCGAAGGTCTTGCCTTGCAATTGTCCTTGATAGAACGCGTCGATCTTTTCGAACAAACGCTGTTTTTGCCGCTCGTTGACGTGCTCGACGGCGCGCAACAACTCGGCGGTATAACCGACTTCGCAGGCCGTGCGTTCCAATGCCTTGACGTCTTTCGGAAAACACGAACCGCCATAACCGCAGCCGGGATAGATGAAACTGTAACCGATACGGCTGTCGGAACCGATGCCTTGACGCACTTGTTCGATGTCGGCGCCCAAACGTTCCGCGAGATTAGCCAGTTCGTTCATGAAACTGATACGCGTCGCCAACATCGCGTTCGCGGCGTATTTGGTGAGCTCCGCCGAGCGCACGTCCATCACCAAGATGCGCTCGTGGCTACGGTTGAATGGCGCATAGAGCGCTTTCAACAACTCCCCGGTGCGTGGATTGTCGGTGCCGACGATGATGCGATCCGGCTTCATGAAATCTTGGATCGCCGCTCCTTCCTTGAGGAATTCCGGATTGGAGACGACATCGAATTCGAACTGCTTGCCAGCGGCGTCGAGGGTTTGCTGGATCGTCACTTTGACTTTGTCCGCCGTGCCGACCGGCACCGTGGATTTATCGACGATGATTTTATAACTGTCCATGTGTAAAGCGATTTCTCTCGCCACGGCGAGCACATAACGCAAATCCGCCGAGCCGTCCTCGTCCGGCGGTGTGCCGACGGCGATGAATTGGAACAAACCGTGATGGACCGCTTCGGCGGGGTCGGTCGTGAAACGCAACCGTCCTTCAGCTTGATTTTCTTGCACCATGTCCGCCAATCCCGGTTCGAAAATCGGCATGATGCCACGTTGCAATTGCTGGATTTTTTCGCCATCGACATCCATGCACAACACCTCGTTGCCGACTTCCGCCAAACAGGCGCCGGTCACCAAACCGACGTAACCACTCCCAAAGATCGTAATTTTCATGGTCGTTATGCGTGTGGGGCGAAAGGAAAACGCGAGGGCTCGGCGCGCAAATAAGCAAAACGGCCTTCACTGTTGATTTTTTGCACGTTGTCCCAGGTAAAAATATGGCCATTCATCGCGATATAAACGCCCGCCGGCAATAATTGCACGGCCGCGATCGCGCAGCCGAAATTGAACAAGGCGTCGGAACGACCAAAAATGAACGGGATCATGGCACCGAACAACACTACGGTTTTGCCGTCGATGTCGGGGCCGATGTGCCGCGCCGTCGCGACCATGGTATCGGTCCCATGCGTAACGATGACACGCTGTTCCGGAGCCGCGAGGCACGCACGTTTGATCAGCTCACGGTCGTCGTCAGTCATGTCCAGACTATCCTTGAGCATCAATTGCTCGGTGACCGCCGAGATCGTGCAGCGAGCTTGTTCGAGCATCGCCGAAACATGCGAGCCGGGAAAATACAACTCACCGGTCAGGTCGTTGTACGCTTTGTCCAAAGTACCGCCAGTAATCAAAATTCGAATCATAGTCAGTGCCAAAAAGCTAAAAACAAATGCGGAGATTATCACGGCTGGCGTCATGCGAAAACACATCAGCGCCAAGATTTCATATACCGTCCCGCTCAAGAAACTAAAGCGCCATCACGTCCGCGATACGTCCTTCAATTCTTGGAATGTGCCGCGTACCTCAAAAACGTGCCGTTGGGGGATTGCCTGCGTTTTGTCGCAAACGCCGCGCCGTGGCGAGCGAGCCGCGATAGACATAACACCACGCGCGACTTTGGCCATATCGACTATGAATTGGAATCAACACGCGCCGATACGAGCTACCTTCATAATGATCGAGGCGTCGCCATACCGCGCAAGGTTTGGTCAACCAGAAGCAATCGCCTTCGATCCATTCGCCATTTTCGTCATCGATGACCAGGCCAGGATAGCGCCCCAAATCGTATAAAACCCCACGCACCCACGCCGGACCAAGATAACGCGCGTGCCGCGCCAACCAGCGCGCGTACGCATTGTCGGCATGCAGGCGCAAACTCCCATAAACCCATAAATGACGTTGTCCTTGCCAGTGCGACCAGGCACGATCGGCGATGTCATTGCGGGCAGTCGAGATGAACCGGCGCGCGCAGGGGTGGTATAGTGTTCGTGGACGGAGAGACGCATGGCGTCGAATTTGGAACTTTACGGGAATCATCATGCCATCGGATTTAGTTTGCGCACTCTTGCTTACGACCATTATTCAAGCCATCTTCGGGGTCTTGTTGTTCGGTACGCCTTGGTTATTGCTATTGGGTTACCGCTTCACCGACGCTTTATGGCTGCTGCTGCCAGTTTTCGATCATGATCAATAGCTTACAAATTGCGCAAGATTACCGCGATATTCATACGCCGTTCTACGTCGCGGTCTTGCGTTATAGCATTCCGCTGGTCGTGGTTTGCCTGTTCATCGCCGCGACCTACCAAATCGACCTCAAATTGATCGTCGGCGCGTTTTTGCTATTGGTCGCGCTCAAAGATCACGTCGCGGCAATCGAACGGCTGCTGCAAAGCTTGATGCGCTACCCCCGCGCCTATTTGCTGATAATGGGCGTGGTGCATGGCTTGACCAACCTCGGCGGTTCATTACTGACGGCGTGGGTGCATCAACAACACTATCCGAAAGCGGTAACGCGCGTGACCGTCGCCGCGTGTTATGCGACGTTCGCATTGTTTCAACTGCTGACGTTGGCGCTGGCCACCGATATCCGCGCCGTACCGTGGTTCGATCATCTGAGTTTGATGATGGCGCTATTGGTCTATGTAATGGCCGAACAAGTGATTTATCACGGTATCGAAACCGCGCGTTATCGCTTCGGCTTGGCCTTGCTATTGGCGATTTCCGGTACGGTGTTGATCCTACGCGCGCTGTAGTTACCAACGCTACGAACATGCCCACACCCCGTCACATCGAAATCCATATCCGTGGCACGGTACAAGGCGTGGGTTTTCGTCCGTTTCTGTACCGCCTGGCACACGACTACCAGCAACAGGGTTGGGCTGCCAATTGCGGCGATGGTGTGGTGCTGCGTTTACAAGGGGATAGCACCGCGCAGGACGCTCTCCTTACGCGCTTGCGTGACCCGACGACCTTGCCGCCGCACGCAGAGATTCGCGAAATCGATTACCAAACTTTACCCGTAGCAGATTACCAAGGCTTTACCTTGCGTCCTAGTCTTGGCGCAGCGACCCCTACGCTCGATATCCTACCCGACATCGCCGTGTGTGGAGAGTGCGTCGCCGAATTGTTCGATCCGACAAGCCGCTATTATCGCTATCCTTTCATCAGCTGCTGCCATTGCGGGCCGCGTTTCAGTATCATCGAATCCTTGCCTTACGATCGCCCGCGCACCGCCATGCAGGCGTTTTCTTTTTGCCCGGCGTGCGCCAATGCCTACCACGATCCCGCTGACCGCCGCTTTCACGCGCAAACCCTGGCGTGCGCCGCCTGCGGGCCGCAGCTCTATTGGACCGACGCCACGGGTTATGTGTTGGCGCGCGAGGATGCCGCGCTGCGCGCGTGTATCGCCGCCTTGCACGCCGGCCAGATCGTCGCGCTCAAAGGCATAGGTGGCTATCAACTACTGGTTGACGCCGGCAATCCACGCGCGGTTGCGCGCTTGCGCGAACGTAAACAGCGTCCGCGCCAACCTTTCGCGTTGCTGCTGCGCGATATTGCCATGGTACAACGCTTGTGCCGTGTCAGTGCTGCAGAACGGGCGGCCTTGCAGAGCGCCGCAGCGCCGATTGTGCTGCTATCGCGGCGTGACGCGGCAGCTAAGGAAATTTGTGACGCCGTCGCGCCGGATTTACCGTGGTGGGGCGTCATGTTGCCGTATTCCGGTTTGCATCATTTGCTGATGGCGGAATTCGACGGGCCCTTGGTCGCGACGAGCGGTAATCGACACGGCGAACCGATTTGCATCGATCCCACGGATGCTTTGACGCGCTTGCAGGGCATCGCCGATTACTGGCTGCATCACGACCGGCCCATCCTCAACGCGCTCGACGATTCCGTCGTCCGGGAACTCGCCGGCGCCATCACACTATTGCGCCGCGCGCGCGGCTATGCGCCGCAAGCCATCGCGCTACCAAACTCTCATCCGCCGACCCTGGCGTTGGGGGGACACATGAAAGCCACGGTAGCGCTGGCGATCGGCTCGCGTGCGGTATTGAGCCCTCATCTCGGCGATCTCGAAGATCTTACAACGCGCGAACATTGGCAACGCACCGTCGAAACCTTACCGCGCCTGTTGCAGGTCGAGCTGATGGCTTGGCGCTACGACGCCCACCCTGGCTATTTTTGCCACCAATGGGCGCGCGAACGCCAGCTCCCGGGCCGCGCCGTGCCTCATCATGCCGCGCACGCGGCAGCCTGTTTGATCGAACATGGTATAACCCCACCGGTACTGGCCATCGTTTGGGATGGCACCGGTTGGGGTGAAGACGGTACCTTGTGGGGCGGTGAATGGTTGTTGCTCAAACCGGGCGGCGGTTACCGTCGTCTCGGTCATTGGCGCCCGTTCCCATTGCCGGGCGGTGGCGCGGCGATCCTGGAGCCATGGCGCAGTTTACTGGGACTCTGTTATAGCTGGCTTGGTGCGATGACGCCCGATGCATTACCGCCCGCCATGAGCAAAATGATCGACCGCGCGAATCTCGAAGTATTACTGCAAGCCTTGGCGCGCCTTATCAATTGCCCCATGACCAGTAGCGTCGGACGGCTGTTCGACGCCATAAGCGCCTTGTTGGGCTTCCACGGCGCGGTGAGCTACGAGGGCGAAGCGGCGATTGCGCTGGAAGCCCTGGCGACGCAAGTCGAACCGGCGGAAGCCACTGCTTACCCCGTCACATTCCTGCCCTCGGCTACAGGTGATGCCAGATGGGTCATCGATGGCGCACCGCTGATCAAGGCGGTGTGGGCCGATCACGCAGCGGCGATCACGCCTGCCGTGATCGCCCGGCGTTTCCACCGCAGCTTGGCGGAAGCCGCGTGCCGTGGCGCGGAACGGGGAGGCGTCAGGCAAGTGATTTTAACCGGTGGTTGTTTCCAAAACGCCCTGTTGACGGACGAAGCCGTGCGTTGCTTGGAACAGCGCGGCTTTCAAGTGTTTTTACCGCGACGCGTTCCACCGAACGATGGCGGCATTGCCTTGGGGCAGTTGTGGTTCGAGACATCCGTGGGACGAACGTCTTGGCAAAGTCGATAACACGTCAATGTCGATGAAGAGGTAAAAAACTCACTCCTCCCACGCTCGACCGTCGCGCGCCAGCAGCGCTACCGAGGCCACTGGCCCCCAAGTTCCTGCAGGATAGGGCTTTGGCGGCGCATTGAGTTGCGACCACGCCAATTGGATGGAATCGATCCATGTCCATGCTTGTTCAATCTCCTCGCGACACAGAAACAACGTCGGATTGCCTCGCAAAGCTTCGAGAATTAGCTTTTCATAGCCGCCGAAAATTTTATTGCGTTTGAACGTTTCGAAGAAACTCAAATCGAGCTTGGTTTGTTGGAGCTTGATGTGATCGTCGATACCGGGGATTTTATTGAGCATGACGATTTCAATCCCCTCGTTTGGTTGCAAACGAATCACTAGTTTGTTCGGCGGTAAGTCGCGGTAGCTGTCCTTGAAGATGTTGTGCTTCAGTTGCTTGAAATACACGACGATCTCGGTGCGTTTGCCCGCCATGCGCTTGCCGGTGCGCAAATAAAACGGCACATCGGCCCAGCGCCAGTTATCGATGTCAACGCGCAATGCGACAAAAGTTTCCGTGGTGCTGTCGAGATTCGCGCCCTCTTCTTCCAAATACCCCGGCACGGGACGTCCTTTAACGAATCCCCCCGTGTACTGTCCGCGCACGGTCTTGGCTTCGACGTTGTCGATGGTAATGGGGCGCAACGCCTTGAGTATCTTGATTTTCTCGTTGTGGATGCTTTCGGCCTCCAGGTTGGCCGGTGGCTCCATCGCGATGAATGTCAAAATTTGCAACAAATGGTTTTGCACCATGTCGCGCAGTTGGCCGGTTTTGTCGAAATAATCCCAGCGCCCTTCGATACCGATGTCTTCGCCGACGGTGATTTGAATATGGTCGATGGTATTATGATCCCAATTGGTCGTGAAAATAGAGTTGGCGAAACGCAGCGCCAATAAATTAAGCACGGTTTCCTTGCCGAGATAATGGTCGATGCGGAACACTTGATCTTCCTCGAACACGCGTGCGACTTCATCGTTGATTTCGTGTGAGGATTTGAGATCATGACCAATCGGCTTTTCCATCACCACGCGCGCGCGCCGCGTCAGCACCCCCGAGTGATGTAATCCTTGGCAGATATTTTTGAATAGGAGCGGCGATACCGCGAAATAATTGACCATTACGCGTTGTTCGGGATCGATCATTTCGCGGAGCTGCGCATATTGGTCGAGCTGTGTCAGATCGATTTGCAAATAATGCAAACGCGCGGCGAAACGTTGCCAGATATTGTCATCGACTTCGTCGTTCAAATACGCTTCCAGACTTTGCCGCGCGACGGCGATGAACGCCTCGCGGCTTCTGGCATGACGATCGACACCGATGATGCGCGTGTCGGGTTCAAGCAATGAGGATTTTTCTAGTCTATACAAAGAAATCAATAATTTGCGCGTCGTGAGATCGCCCAGCGCACCATAAATCACCAAATCACAAGCAGGATAAGTTTTGTGTTCCATTGGCTATAATCACAAACGTGAAAAGAAAAACCACGGGCGTACATCGTCGTGGCATCGTCGAGCAAACCTTTACTGGGCCATTGTAATACGAAGCCTTGCGAGGTCGGAAAAAAGATGGGCGCCTCTGCGAGGATCCAGTGAGTAGTTCAGGCACCCCTGCTGTCCGCGAGTTTGTTCGTTGATGTTTTTGCTCCCCGCAGATCCTGCTTTATCTATTTCAGCGCATGCGTTCAACATCGATAATGGTTGAACGGATTCGTGATACCATGCCGCCAATTTTTTTTCGACTTGGGAGCTAAGTCATGACACACACAGCAGATATCGGACTCATCGGCTTGGCGGTGATGGGGCAGAATCTGGCGTTGAATATCGCTGAACATGGTTTCCACGTCGCCGTTTACAATCGCAGCGTGGACAAAACACGGGCGTTCCTCGATGGCCCCGCGCGAGATTTGCCGATCACCGGCGTCGAGGATTTGGCCGCGCTGGTCGCGTCGTTGCAAAAACCGCGCATCGTCTGGCTGATGGTGAAAGCCGGCGAAGCCGTCGATGCCACGCTCGCGCAATTGCTGCCGTATCTGGAACCCGGCGACATCGTCATCGACGGCGGTAATTCGTTGTTCACCGACACGCGGCGTCGCACCGAACAACTGCGCGCGCACGGCGTGCGCTTTGTCGGCTGCGGCGTATCCGGCGGCGAGGAAGGCGCGCGGCACGGGCCAGCGTTGATGCCGGGCGGCGCTGCCGAAGCTTGGCCGCATATCCAACCGATCCTGCACGCCATCGCCGCGAAAGTCGAGGGCCGCCCGTGTTGCGATTGGGTCGGCGACGATGGCGCTGGGCATTTTGTTAAAATGGTGCATAACGGCATCGAATACGGCGATATGCAGATCATCGGCGAAGCGTATCATTTACTGAGCGCCGGTTTGGGCATGCCTGCCGAGGCAACGCAACGGGTGTTCGCGGAGTGGAACCAGGGCGTTCTACAATCGTATTTGATCGAAATCACCGCCGACATTCTGCGCCACCGCACAGCGGAGGGCGCGCCCTTGGTCGAAGTGATCCTCGATTGCGCCGGCCAGAAAGGCACCGGCAAATGGACGGCAATCGACGCGCTGAATTTGGGCGTGCCGCTGACTTTGATCGCCGAAGCGGTGTTCGCGCGCTGTTTATCCGCGCAAAAAGATCAACGGGTACGCGCCGCTGCGATGTTTCCGAATGCGCCTCGTCAAGCCGTGGAGAATCCGGCGACGTTCATCACTGCGCTGCAACACGCCTTGTATGCGGCGAAAATCATTTCCTACGCTCAAGGGTTCGAACTGCTGCACGCCGCTGCAGCGGAATATCGCTGGATACTGCATTATGACGCCATCGCGTTGTCATGGCGCGGCGGCTGCATCATCCGCAGCCGTTTTTTGAACGACATCGCGAGCGCCTATCAAAAAACCGCAGACTTACCGCATTTATTGTTCGATGAATTTTTCGGTGAGGCGCTGCGTCAAGCCGACGCCAGTTGGCGGCAAGTGATCCGGCAGGCCGTAGCGTGGGCGATTCCGGTCCCGGCATTGGCGGCGGCGCTCAGTTATTTCGATAGTTGGCGCAGCGCGCGCTTACCGGCCAATTTACTGCAAGCTCAGCGCGATTACTTTGGCGCGCATCAATACGAACGCATTGACCGCCCGCGCGGCGAATTTTTTCACACCGACTGGACTGGGCACGGCGGTAGCGCGACGTCGTCGCGCTATAACGCTTGAGGGCGACCGGTCAATTGAAACGAGGACAGCATCCGTGCACGCAGAACCCTGTACTTGTGTGATCTTCGGCGCGACCGGCAATTTGACGCGCATCAAATTGATGCCGGCGCTGTACCATTTAGACAGCGAAGGCCGTTTACCCGAGGCGACGACGATCATCGCCGTGGGACGCCGCCCCTGGACGCGCGGACAATGGCAGGAAGAAGTCGCCTTGATGCTCAAGGAAAAAGCGCGCGACGGTCTCGATCCCAAAGTCAATGCGCGTTTCCGCGAACGGCTGTATTTTTATGCCGGCGATTTACACGATACCGAATGTTTCAGCGGTTTGCGAGAGCTGTTGCAACAACCCGTGCACAGCAAAAACATCACGTTCTATTTGGCGATTGGGCCGAGTGATTTCGGCCATGTCATCGCGCAATTGAGTGCTAATGAACTATTGAGCGAGCAATACGGTTGGCGGCGCTTGGTCATCGAAAAGCCGTTCGGCAGCGATTTGGAAAGCGCGCAATTACTCCAGCGGCGCATCGCCCAACACGTCGCGGAAAAACAAATCTACCGCATCGATCATTATCTCGGTAAAGGCACGGTGCAGAACGTTTTAGTGTTCCGTTTCGCCAACATCATGCTCGAACCGTTATGGAACCGCAATTACATCGATCACGTGCAAATCACCCATGCTGAAGATATCGGCATCGGCGGACGCGGCGCGTATTACAATCAGGCCGGCGCGCTGCGCGACATGTTGCAAAGCCATTTGTTGCAAATGCTGACCTTGGTGGCGATGGAGCCGCCAGCTAATATGGACGCCGAGTCACTGCGCGACGAAAAAGTCAAAGTCTTGAAATCGATCCGCCCCATTCCGAAAGAAGCGGTGCATGCGTTCGCGTTCCGCGCTCAGTACGATAACGGGGCGATTCGCGGCGATCCGGTCAAAAGCTATTTACAGGAAGACGGGATTCCCCCCAACAGTGTCACCGAAACCTACGCGGCGATGAAACTGTTCATCGACAACTGGCGCTGGCGCGGCGTGCCGTTCTATTTACGCACCGGTAAACGCCTCGCAGCGACGCAATCGAGTATTGCCATTTGTTTTCGCCATCCGCCGATGCAGTTTTTCCACGGCACGGAAGTGCGCTGCATGACGCCCAATTGGGTGTTGCTCGGTATTCAACCTGAGGAATGCTTGCGCATCGAGCTCACTGCGAAAGAGCCCGGTTTGGAAATGCGCGCGCGCGTGACCAGTCTGGACGCGAGTTTCCGCCGCGACAATGAAAAACCGAATGACGCCTACGAGGATTTGCTGCTCGATGTGTTTCGCGGCGACCGTTCGTTGTTCCTGCGTTTCGATGAAGTCGAACACGCCTGGCGTATCGTCGATCCGGTGTTGCAAGTGTGGGCCAGCGAACGCGACGCGATTCCGCTGTATCCCGCGGGTTCTTGGGGGCCTCAGGAAAGCCGCCGTTTGTTCGATAAAGAAAGCCATTATTGGCGCAGCAGTTTGCTGCCGGAGTGTCTGTGATGCAAAAATTACACTGGTATTGCCATGAAACCCCGCGAGACGTTGCCGCTGCCGTGGCGCAGCACGTCTTGTCCTTGGCCGAAGAAGCCATCAGCTTGCGCGGTGCGTTCAAAATCGTGCTCGCCGGTGGCAGTACTCCGGAACAATGTTATCGCCTGATCGCCCAGTCCAAGGTAGACTGGACGAACTGGCACATTTACTTCGGCGATGAACGGTGTGTACCAGCGGACGCCAGCGAACGCAATAGCGTTATGGCACAACAGGCGTGGTTGAATCAAGTGGCCATCCCCAGCGAACAGATTCACGCCATACCAGCGGAATTGGGGCCGGAGTGTGGCGCGGAAATTTACGCGCCCATCGTGCAAGATGCCTTGCCGTTCGACGCCGTGTTGCTCGGCATGGGCGAAGACGGTCATACCGCGAGCTTATTTCCGGGCCATGATCATGACGACACACTGTTGACCGTCGCCGTCCATCACAGCCCGAAACCACCACCGGAGCGCGTGTCGTTGAGTTATCGCGCCTTGGCCAGTGCGCGCAAAGTGATGATTCTAGTCACCGGCATTGCCAAACATCCGGCGGTCACCGCGTGGCGCGCCGGTGACCCGTTGCCCGTTGCCTTGATCATGCCGCACACGCCCGTCGAAGTCCACATCGACAAGGCTGCGTTGAATCCCTAATGTTGCGATCATGCGCTCGTCGCATTATGCGACTTGTCCATTCCTTTTCACTATTACCCTATTACCTTGTTGATTTTTAGGAGTACGTATGAAACCCTGTGATGATTGCTATGCGCAAAATTCTGAAATCGCCCGCGTCTGTATCGGTAAATATCATCCTGACTTGCCGTTTTGGCAGCGCTTTATCGGAATCGTATTGATTTATTTGCCATTACTCACCTTGCCATTCGTTTTTTTGAGCGCTTATCTCAGTTATTGGCATTTGAAAATGGTCGGCGCAAAAAATGTCCGCACTTTTTCGTCATTTCTCCCGGACAAAAACAGCTTTCGCTATACTATGAAAAATCAAATCGTTATGGAACCCAGTTATCCGCTATCGCCGACTCAATTCAAAGCGTTCTGGATTTTGAACTGCACCTGGTACTGCCCGGTCAGTGTTGCTTTATTTGAATGGCACGCATATTTGGTCAAAATCGTTGAGAACTGGTGGTGTCCGTTCTATCACAGTAAGAAAAACACCCATTACCAAGAAGGCGCCATCGACCGCTCGTTCTGGCATGCTTATTCGTTCGAAGTCGTCAAACTCGACCCGGAAGATCGCGACAATCCGATCTGGAATCAAGACGCGCCGCGCCATCCGTCGCACGACGCGCCCACGACTAACGAAACGACACGCCCCGCATGACGCGACGCGCAGTGCAATCAGGTCATTGACCCATGCTGGATCATCAGAAGGCATTCATCGATTTCGCGCTGCATCATGGCGTGCTCAAGTTTGGCGAGTTTACGCTGAAATCAGGGCGCGTCAGTCCTTATTTCTTCAATACCGGTTTGTTTCGCAGCGGCGCGCAACTCGCGGCTTTGGGCGATTATTACGCGCAAACCTATCATCATGCTGGCGTTCACGCCGACATGGTGTTCGGCCCCGCCTACAAGGGGATTCCCTTGGTTAGTGCCGTGGCGATCTGTTTGTATCAACGCTATCGATTGGACTTGCCGTTCGCGTTCAATCGCAAGGAAGCCAAAAATCACGGCGAAGGCGGCCAACTGGTCGGCGCGCCGCTCGCCGGGCGGGTGTTGATCGTCGATGACGTCATCACTGCCGGCACGTCAGTGCGGGAATCCGTCGCGTTGATCCGCGATGCCGGCGCCGAACCTTGTGGCGTATTGATTGCGCTAGATCGTCAGGAAACCGGACAAGGCGCACAATCCGCCACGCAAGAAGTCGCCACGCAATTCGGTTTACCCGTGCATGCGCTGGTCACGCTGCGGGATCTGATCGACTACCTGCGCGCGCAAGTCGATGATGCCGGTGTCTTGGCGCGTTTGGAAGCTTACCGCGCCCGCTATGGCGTGGACGGTGACGCCTCGGCGCGTTGAGCTTTTTGGTGGTTCGGCGCACACATGCCCCACACAAATTGGGTTTTAGTCTACAATTGCAACGCTACCTAGCATGCTCGAACGCTTGGAAAAAAATTCAAACCATCACCTCAGTGTCGTAGCATAACCAAGCAAGTGATGTCAGCACTGCCGGCACACCAGCGGCGCGCCGGTTTCTAAAACATCAGCGACGATAGGTCTGTCATGGGAAATTTGGAAT
>OGCL01001765.1_pt1 | contig 17192 bp, 13 predicted proteins | sample 1570041 | NCBI WGS metagenome assembly OGCL01 (sample SAMN06266162, study PRJEB24511) | hot springs metagenome | isolation source: Hot spring water | place: South Africa: Limpopo | collected 2015-06-22
CTGCACCAGGTATTCCTCCACCGCATCGGCCATGTACAGACCGAGGATGTCCTTGCGTGCGGCGAAGATCGCCTGCTGGCTGACCCGATGCTCCGGCGCCGCCTCGCCATTGATGGCTTCGCCGCGGGCCTGTTGCAGGATGCGGCGTTCCACCGAGGCATCGGGAAAGCCGATTTTCACATGCAGCAGGAAGCGATCCAGCTGCGCCTCGGGCAACGGGTAGGTGCCTTCCTGCTCGATGGGGTTCTGCGTCGCCATCACCAGGAACAGCGGCGGCAGATCGTAAGTGCTGCGGCCCACGCTGACCTGGCGCTCTGCCATGGCCTCGAGCAGTGCCGATTGCACCTTGGCCGGCGCACGGTTGATCTCGTCGGCCAGTACCAGGTTGTGGAAGATCGGCCCTTGCTGGAAAACGAAGCTGCCGGTTTCCGGACGATAGATCTCGGTGCCGGTGATGTCGGCGGGGAGCAGGTCGGGGGTGAACTGGATGCGGTGAAACTCCGCTTCCAGTCCTTCGGCGAGCTCCTTGATCGCCCGCGTCTTGGCCAGCCCCGGCGCCCCTTCGACAAGCATGTGGCCGTCGGCGAGCAGGGCGATCAGCAGGCGTTCGATGAGCCGTTCCTGGCCCAGGATCTGTGTGGACAGGAACTGCCGCAGCGCGACTATCGATTCACGGTGGTCCATCGTTTCGGTTCTTCCTGGTGGGCGGCCGGCCCCGGCTGTTGACGCCGATGCCAGCGTGGCCGTCATCGGCTGCTACAGACGGTCGCAGAGGGCCGCAAGGGATGCGCCACTTTACTGCATTAACCCTCGTCTAGACTAACCTTGAACCTTCGTCCTGTGCCGTCAGTCACTACCGACGAGCCTTTCCCCAGCAAGCCAAGCGGAGCCATACATGGCGTTCTTTTCAGCGGCCAGCAAGGCCGACTTTCAGCAGCAATTGCAGACAGCGTTGGCCCAACACGTAGACCCGAAAATCCTGCCCCAACTTAATCTGTTCGCCGAACAGTTCTTCGGCATCGTCGCCTTGCCCGAGCTGACCGAGCGGCGCATGAGCGACCTGGTTGGCTCGACGCTGGCCAGCTGGCGGTTGCTCGAGCGCTTCGACCCCGCCGTGCCGGAAGTGCAGGTCTTCAATCCCGATTATGAGAAGCATGGCTGGCAATCCACCCACAGCGTGGTAGAGGTGCTGCACCCGGACATGCCCTTCCTGGTCGACTCGGTGCGCATGGAGCTGACCCGTCGCGGTTACAGCATCCATACCCTGCAAACCAGCGTCCTGCAGGTGCGCCGCGCAGCCGACGGCACATTGCTGGAGCTGCTGCCCAAGGACGAGCGCGCCCCGGACAGCCACGCCGAATCGCTCATCTTCGTCGAGATCGACCGTTGCGCCAGCGCTTCGGCCCTGCGCGAGCTGGAACAGTCGCTGCTCGGTGTGCTGGCCGACGTGCGTCAGGTGGTAGGTGACTTCGCGGCCATGAAAGGCAAGGTAGGCGACCTGCAGGCGCGGCTGGAGCAGGTCAACCTGCGCATTGATGCCGATGAGCTGGACGAGATCCGTGACTTCTTGCGCTGGTTGGCCGATGACCACTTCACCTTCCTCGGTTACGAGGAGTTCTCCGTGCTGGAGCAGGGCGACGGCGGTCAGATCGTCTATGACGAGAATTCGCTGCTGGGGCTCTCGCGCAGCATGCGCACCGGGCTGTCGCAGGAGGAGCAATCGCTTACCGGCCAGTCGGTCAGCTATCTGCGCGAGCCGCTTCTGCTGTCGTTCGCCAAGGCGGCGATGCCCAGCCGTGTGCACCGCCCGGCTTATCCGGACTTCGTCTCGGTGCGCGAATTCGACGAACAGGGCCGAGTGGTGCGCGAGTGCCGCTTCCTCGGTTTGTTCACCTCGTCGGTCTACACCCAGAGCGTGCGGCGCATCCCCTTCATCCGGCGCAAGGTCGAGACGGTGGTACAGCGCGCCAACTTCGGCAACTCGGCGCACCTGGCCAAGGAGCTGGTGCAGGTTCTGGAAGTGCTGCCGCGCGACGAGCTGTTCCAGGCGCCCATCGACGAGCTGTTCGAAAATGCCATCGCCATCGTGCAGATCCAGGAGCGCAATCGCCTGCGGCTGTTCCTGCGCTTCGATCCGTACCGACGCTTCTGCTACTGCCTGGTCTACGTGCCGCGCGACAGCTATTCCACCGAGACGCGACTGAAGATCCAGCAGGTTCTGCAGGAGCGGCTCGAGGCGAGCGACTGCGAGTTCTCCACCTATTTCTCCGAATCCGTACTGACCCGGGTGCAGTTCATTCTGCGCCTGGACCCCAGCCGAGCGCTGCAGGTCGATCCGGCGCGTCTCGAGCAGGAAGTGCTGCAGGCCTGCCGTACCTGGCAGGACGATTACCAGGGCCTGGTAGTCGAGCGCTTCGGCGAAGCGAAGGGCACGCACCTGCTCAGCCAGTTTCCCAAGGGCTTCCCGGCCGGCTATCGCGAGCGCTTCTCGCCGCAATCGGCCACCGTCGACATGCAGCATGTGCTCGATCTAAGCGAAGAGCGTCCGCTGGTGATGAGTTTCTACCAGCCGATCACTGCGGAAGAGAACCGCCTGCATTGCAAGCTTTACCACCTGGATACGCCGCTGCCGCTGTCGGACATCCTGCCGATCATGGAAAACCTGGGCCTGCGCGTGCTCGGTGAGTTTCCGTTCCAGCTGCGCGACAGCAGCGGCCGCGACTACTGGATCCATGATTTCGCCTTCACCTATTCCGAAGGCCTGGAAATCGATCTGCTGGAGATCAACGAGGCGCTGCAGGACGCCTTCATCCACATCTATGGCGGTTTCGCCGAGAACGATGCCTTCAACCGCCTGGTCCTGACAGCGGGGCTGGCCTGGCGGGAGGTCGCGCTGCTGCGGGCCTATGCGCGCTACCTCAAGCAGATCCGCATGGGCTTCGATCTGGGCTATATCGCCAGCGCGCTGCTCAACCACACCGACATCGCGCGTGAGCTGGTTCGACTGTTCAAGATGCGCTTCTACCTGGCGCGCAAGTTGGGTGACGAAGACCTGGCCGACAAGCAGCAACGCCTGGAGCAGGCGATCCTCAGCGCCCTGGATGACGTGGCGGTACTCAACGAGGACCGAATTCTGCGGCGCTACCTGGCCCTGATTCAGGCAACGCTGCGTACCAACTTCTATCAGCCGGACGCCAGCGGCAAACCCAAGCCGTATTTCAGCTTCAAGCTCGATCCCCGGGCCATTCCGGAAATGCCGCGGCCGGCACCGATGTACGAGATCTTCGTCTATTCGCCGCGGGTCGAGGGCGTACACCTGCGCGGTGGCAAGGTGGCCCGTGGCGGGTTGCGCTGGTCGGATCGCGAGGAGGACTACCGCACCGAGGTACTCGGCCTAGTCAAGGCGCAGCAGGTGAAGAACGCGGTCATCGTCCCGGGTGGGGCCAAGGGCGGCTTCGTGCCGCGGCGGCTGCCGACCACCGGCTCGCGTGACGATATTCAGGCCGAAGCCATCGCCTGCTATCGCATCTTCATCAGCGGGCTGCTGGATATCACCGACAACCTGCGCGAGGGCCAGGTGGTTCCACCCGCCAACGTGCTGCGTTACGACGGCGATGATCCCTATCTGGTGGTTGCCGCGGACAAGGGTACGGCGAGTTTTTCCGACATTGCCAACGGCATTGCCGCCGAGTACGACTTCTGGCTTGGCGATGCCTTCGCCTCGGGCGGCTCGGCGGGTTACGACCACAAGAAGATGGGCATCACGGCCCGTGGTGCCTGGGTATCGGTGCAGCGTCATTTCCGTGAACGCGGCATCAACGTGCAGACCGATGTGATCAGCGTGATCGGCATTGGTGACATGGCCGGCGACGTATTCGGCAATGGCCTGTTGATGTCCGAAACCCTGCAACTGGTGGCAGCCTTCAACCATCTGCATATCTTCATCGACCCGAATCCCGACCCCGCACGCAGCTTTGCCGAGCGCAAACGCCTGTTCGAGTTGCCGCGGTCATCCTGGACCGACTACGACGCTTCGCTGATCTCCGAGGGCGGCGGCATTTTCCCGCGTTCGGCCAAGCGGGTGCAGATCACCGCACAGATGAAGGAGCGTTTCGCCATCGAGGCGGATCAGCTGACGCCGGCCGAACTGATTCACGCCCTGCTCAAGGCGCCGGTGGATCTGCTGTGGAACGGAGGCATCGGCACCTATGTGAAGAGCAGCGGCGAAAGCCACGCCGAGGTCGGCGACAAGGCCAACGATGCGGTGCGGGTCAACGGCGCCGATCTGCGCGCCAAGGTGGTGGGCGAGGGCGGCAACCTCGGCATGACCCAGCTGGGACGCGTCGAGTACGCGCTGCATGGCGGCTCGAGCAACACCGACTTCATCGACAATGCCGGTGGGGTCGACTGCTCCGACCATGAGGTGAACATCAAGATCCTGCTAAACGAGGTTGTCAGCGCGGGAGATATGACCGCCAAGCAGCGCAACCAGTTGCTGTTCGATATGACCGATGCGGTGGCGGATCTGGTGCTGCAGAACAACTACAAGCAGACCCAGGCACTGTCCCAGGCGCAGCATCGCTCCCGTGAGCGGGCCTCCGAGTATGTGCGGCTGATCAATGCGCTGGAAGCTTCCGGACAGCTCGATCGCGCGCTGGAGTTCCTGCCTTCTGACGAGGCGCTCGCCGAGCGCGCCAATATCGGCAAGGGGCTGACCCGTCCGGAGCTGTCGGTGCTGATCTCCTACAGCAAGATCGAGCTCAAGAAGGCGCTGCTGGATTCCCGTGTGCCGGACGATGACTACCTCGCGCGGGAGATGGAAACCGCATTCCCGCAACAGCTGGTCGAACGCTTCCGTGGTGCCATGTTGCAGCACCGCCTCAAGCGCGAGATCGTCAGCACCCAGATCGCCAATGATCTGGTCAACAACATGGGCATCACCTTCGTTCAGCGGCTGCACGAAGCGACGGGCATGAGCGCTGCCAATGTGGCCGGAGCCTATGTCATCGTGCGCGACATCTTCCATCTGCCGCACTGGTTCCGCCAGATCGAGGCGCTGGACCACAAGGTGCCTGCCGAGCTGCAGCTCAGCCTGATGGATGAGCTGATGCGTCTCGGTCGGCGTGCGACGCGCTGGTTCCTGCGTAACCGGCGCAGCGAACTGGATGCCGCGCGGGATGTAGCGCATTTCGGTCCGCGGGTTGCAGCCTTGGGATTGAAGCTGGACGAGCTGTTGCAAGGCTCGACCCGCGACCATTGGCAGGAGCGCTATCGGCGTTACACCGAAGCTGGCGTGCCCGAGCTGCTGGCGCGCATGGTTGCCGGCACGAACCATTTGTACACGCTGCTGCCGATCCTCGAGGCCGCCGACGAAACCGGGCAGGTTCCGGCGCACGTGGCCGCGGCATATTTCGCCGTCGGCGGGGCGTTGGAGCTGCCGTGGTATCTGCACCAGCTGACCAACATGCCGGTGTCCAACAACTGGCAGGCGATGGCCCGCGAAGGCTTCCGCGACGACCTCGATTCGCAGCAGCGCAGCATCACGGTGTCTGTGCTGCAGATGGACAACGGACCGGAGTCGATCGGCGAGCGAGTCGATAGTTGGCTGGCCCTGCGGCCGGCTCCGCTGGAGCGGTGGCGATCGATGCTTGCCGAGTTGCGCAGCGCCAGCGGCAATGACTATGCGATCTATGCCGTTGCCAGTCGGGAGCTGCAGGGATTGGCGCAATCGGTAGGGCATGGCTGAACCGCTGCGCCCCCTGCGCACAGGTCGCGCAGGGGGCGTACATTTGGCCAAACACAAAAAAGCGCACCGCGACAGCGGTGCGCTTTTTTATTTGAGCTGCGTTCGAATCGCACCGTGGTGCGGTTCAGTCCTGCGACGGCTGGCCGACCTTGAAGCGGGTGATCTGCGGGAGATCACGCAGATAACGGATCAGATCCGGCGCGCCAGCCAGCTTGAGCCCTTCGCCGATGGCGTTCGCAGTCGGGTCGCGTCTCTCCAGCAGGAGCAGCTCCGAGTTGCTGGTGTCGCGCAACAGCGTCAACCGGGCGTAGGGGACATGGCTGTCCAGCAGCAGCGCCATGAATTCGCGATCGCTCCAGGCCTGCGCAGGCATGGTAACGGCATGGTAGTCCGCATCCAGCGCATGCAGGCCGGGACGGTCGAGTCGATATTCGGTGACGTTGGCGGGCAGTGATACTTCCAGCCCGCGCAGGCGAGCATAGGCCACGGCGGAGGCGAACGCTTCGAGGTGATGATCGCCGGCCCAGTAGAGGCGTTCGCCGAGCCAGCTGGCCTGACGCAGCTCGATCGTCGCGCCTGTGTCGAAGCCGGGGAGGGCAGTGCCAAGGGCGCGGGCGAAGTCCTTGTAGCTGATGATGCGAACCTGCCGGCACGCCGCTGTGCTGGCGAAGGCCTCGAAGGTCGGGTAGCTGGGCTCGTTCTTGCGCTGCGCACCGAAGCCGTCGACCTGGCGCAGGTCGACCAGCGTCTGCACGCTGAGCTTGCTTACCAGCCGGGTCAGGGCAGCGTGGGCACGGGCCTTGTCTTCCTGAACCGGACCGGACAGCGCACCGCGCGGCAGCTCCAAGAGGCGTTGCAGGCACGGACCATCGTTCCAGAAGATGCTCGGTTCGGGCTCGGGCAGGTGCGCGAATGGCAACTGCAGACCGCTGGCGCGTTCCTGGACGGGAAGCGCGGACTTCGAGCGCAGCCCGAGGCGTTGCGCAAGTCTGGCGATTTGAGATGTCAATGAAGGCATGGGCTCGGGCAGGCTCATCATGATGCTTGAGCTCTCAGGGCTACGGCCGAAGTGTGGCAGACCTGTGGCATTTGCGCACGGGCTTTGCACCGCGCGTGCCGATGCCACACGCACCAGGGGCGGCCAATCATGGCGTGTCGATGTGGCAATATCGCTGGGTAGATCACTGAGGAGCCTCCATGCCAAATCTGGTTCTGGATATCGCGCTATCCGCCGAACGAATGAAAGCGGTATACCAAGGCCATGCGAATCGCATCCTGATCCGAAGCCGCGATGGCACGCGGGTCAGCCTGCCTGCGCATCATCTGCGCCCGTTTCTGACCCACGAAGGCGTATATGGTTCCTTCGAGCTCGAGTTTGCCGAACAGGGTCAGTTGCTGGGCTTGCGGCGGCTGAAATGACGCGCTCGCCGACTGCTGGCGACGCCCGTATTTCATCACCCGCCGCTGCGGCTGTACGGACCTCGGGCTGCTATACTCCGCGTCCACCTTTACCGAGACTTTAGGCTGCGTATGTATAACCTGGCCCGCCAGCTGTTGTTCAAGTTATCTCCGGAAACTTCCCACGAACTTTCCCTCGAGCTGATTGGCGCGGGCGGCCGTCTCGGGCTGAATGCGATGCTTAGCAAGCCGCCGGCCAGCCTGCCAGTGCGGGTGATGGGGCTGGACTTTCCCAACCCGGTAGGTCTGGCCGCGGGGCTGGACAAGAACGGTGAGGCCATTCGCGGGCTGTCGCAGCTGGGCTTCGGCTTTATCGAGGTCGGCACCGTGACGCCGCGTCCGCAGCCCGGCAACCCGAAGCCGCGAATCTTCCGCCTGCCGGAAGCCGAGGCGATCATCAATCGCATGGGCTTCAACAACCACGGTGTCGATGCCTTGCTGGCTCGTGTCGAAGCGGCCAGGTTCAAGGGCGTGCTGGGGATTAACATCGGCAAGAATTTCGACACCCCCGTCGAGCGCGCCGATGAGGATTATCTGCTCTGCCTGGACAAGGTCTACCACCACGCCAGCTATGTCACCGTGAACGTCAGTTCGCCCAATACTCCGGGCCTGCGCAGCCTGCAGTTCGGCGACTCGCTCAAGCAGTTGCTCGACGCGTTGCGGCTGCGTCGTGAAGATCTGGAGATCATGCATGGCAAGCGTGTACCGCTGGCCATCAAGATCGCGCCGGACATGACCGATGAAGAAACCGCGCTGGTGGGGGAGGCCGTGTTCCAGGCGGGAATGGACGCGATCATCGCCACCAATACCACCCTCGGCCGCGAAGGCGTCGCCGGCCTGGCGCATGCCGATGAGGCAGGTGGCCTGTCCGGCGCGCCGGTACGGGACAAGAGCACCCATACGGTGAAAGTGCTGGCGCAGACGCTGGGTGGGCGACTGCCGATCATCGCCGTAGGCGGTATCACCGAGGGTCGTCACGCGGCCGAGAAGATCGAGGCGGGTGCCAGCCTGGTCCAGTTGTACTCAGGCTTCATCTACAAGGGACCGGCACTGATCCGCGAGGCGGTGGATGCCATCGCGGCGCTGCGTTCGCAGGCGAAGTAGGTGGTGGGAAGGGGCTCCTGTTTGGAGCCCCTGGGCTTCTAGCCCGCCGCCCGGGTAGGGCGTGCCGTATCAAGTCGGGTGGATCGGTAAATCAGCCGACCGCGTGAAGTTCGTTGAGTCTATGCAGACCGGCCGTGCCGGTCAGACCATCCCAGTTGTCGCCGCGACCCTCCCGCCAGCCGTTGATCCAGGCTTGGCGAACTTGGGGATGGGAGAAGGGACAGAGGTCGCGAGATTTGCCATGTATGCCATGTTGATAACCGCGCAGAAATGCTCGTTCCATCGGATCACGCTTGAGTCTTCTCATTGGGTATTGCCCTCAGTGGTTGACTGGTGTTCCTGTGGCCTCATGGCGAGACCGGGCAGATAGACTGCCGATTGAGGCGCGCTGCCGGCGTGGCGCGCCTCGCCGACATCCTTGCGATGACGGCCTGAGGTGAGTTCTAACCCAATGCCCCTGAGGCTGGAATGATCGTTTTGTCATAAGTAGGTAACGAATCTATGGTTCTGCCCATAAGCCGGAGTCGGCGAGGCATCTGAAGTGCACGCCCGGCCGCCCCGCCTAATTGCCAGCCATCTTTTTCTTGCCATTCATTTTTTGTTCGTTGCTGCGTTTGTTCCGACGAAAGGGTCGTAGCGGCCCGCAGCACTTTTTTCTGGAAACGCCATGACCGATCGCCATGAACTGATCCTGACCTGCCCCAAGGGGCTCGAAGGCCTTTTGCTTGAGGAGGCCACCGCGCTTGGTCTGGAGGAGGGGCGCGAACAGACTTCTGCCGTTCGCGGGTATGGCGCATTGGAGGTGGGCTATCGGCTTTGCCTGTGGTCGCGCCTGGCCAATCGCGTACTGCTGGTGATCAGTCGTTTCCCGACGGTCGATGCCGAGACGCTCTACCAGGGCGTGCACGCCGTCGATTGGGCCGAGCACCTGCTGCCATCCGGCAGCCTGGCCGTGGAGTTCAGCGGGCGTGGTTCGGGAATCGACAACACGCATTTCGGTGCGCTCAAGGTCAAGGATGCCATCGTCGACCGGCTGCGCAGCGCATCGGGCGAGCGGCCAAGCATTGATAAGCTCGACCCCGACCTGCGGGTGCACCTGCGCCTGGACAAGGGGCAGGCCGTGCTCTCGCTGGACTTGTCCGGTCATAGCCTGCATCAACGCGGCTATCGTCTGCAGCAAGGTGCTGCACCACTGAAGGAAAACCTTGCCGCCGCCATCCTGATCCGCGCCGGCTGGCCGCGCATCGCCGCCGCTGGTGGTGCGCTGACCGACCCCATGTGCGGTGTGGGTACCTTCCTGGTGGAAGGCGCGATGATGGCGGCCGATATCGCCCCCAATCTCAAGCGCGAACGCTGGGGCTTCAGCGCCTGGCTGGGGCATGTGCCGGCGCTGTGGAATCGCCTGCACGCCGACGCCCAGGCGCGCGCGGAGGCCGGTTTGGCCAGACCACCGCTGTGGATTCGTGGCTACGAAGCCGATCCGCGTCTGATCCAGCCTGGTCGCAACAACATCGAGCGCGCCGGACTGTCGAGCTGGATTCGTATCTACCAGGGTGACGTCGGGAGTTTCGAGCCGCGCCCAGACCAGAACCAGAAGGGGCTGGTCATCTGCAACCCGCCTTACGGCGAACGCCTGGGTGACGAGGCCAGCCTTCTTTATCTCTACCAGAACCTGGGCGAGCGCCTGCGCCAGGCCTGCCTGGGCTGGGAGGCTGCTGTGTTCACTGCCGCACCGGACCTCGGCAAACGCATGGGTATCCGCAGCCACAAGCAGTACGCCTTCTGGAACGGCGCACTGCCGTGCAAACTGCTACTGATCAAGGTCGAGTTGGACCAGTTCGTTACCGGTCAGCGCGCTGGCTCCACCGAGCCACAGCCTCAGCAGGCTCCGGTGGAGCAGGCACGTCTGAGCGAAGGTGGGCAGATGTTCGCCAACCGCTTGCAGAAGAACCTGCGGCAGCTCGGCAAATGGGCACGTCGCGAAGGCATCGAGTGTTATCGACTGTACGACGCCGATATGCCGGAGTACGCATTGGCGGTCGATCTGTATCGCGATTGGGTGCATGTGCAGGAATATGCTCCGCCACGCTCCATCGATCCGGACAAGGCCCAGGCTCGCCTGCTCGATGCCCTGGCGGCTATTCCGCAGGCGCTGGGCATTGTGCGCGAGAAGGTGGTGGTCAAACGTCGCGAGCGCCAGAGCGGCACTCGCCAGTACGAGCGCCAGGCCTCCCAGGGTGAATTTCTCGAAGTCAGCGAGGGTGGCGTCAAGCTGCTGGTCAACCTGACCGACTACCTGGATACCGGCCTGTTCCTCGACCATCGCCCGCTGCGCCTGCGCATACAGCGCGAAGCGGCCGGCAAGCGCTTTCTCAATCTGTTCTGCTATACCGCAACGGCAACCGTGCACGCGGCCAAGGGCGGCGCGCGCAGCACTACCAGTGTCGACCTGTCCAGGACCTATCTGGACTGGGCGCGGCGCAACCTTTCGCTCAACGGCTTCTCGGACCGCCAGCGGCTGGAACAGGGAGACGTGATGGCCTGGCTGGAAGCGGATCGCGGCGAATACGACCTGATCTTCATCGACCCGCCGACCTTCTCCAACTCCAAGCGCATGGAGGGCGTGTTCGACGTGCAGCGTGACCACGTTGCCCTGCTCGACCTGGCGATGGCGCGGCTGGCTACCGGCGGGACGCTGTATTTCTCCAACAACTTCCGCAAGTTCGTGCTGGACGCGAGCCTGATGGATCGTTACGCAGTAGAGGAAATCACGGCTTCAACGCTGGATGAGGACTTCCGCCGCAATCCGCGAATCCACCGTGCCTGGAAACTCCAGGCACGGTGATGACGGATCTGCGCGGGCCTCAGGCAGGCCCGCTCTTTCTGTAGCGATCAGCGCTGAGCGGTGCTTTCGCTGCGCTGGTTGTACAGGCTGACCAGCACCTGATCCAGGATCGACGAGGCGCCCCATGGACGCGGGTGGTTGAGGATCGCCACCACCGCCCAGACATTGCCGTCGCCGTCTCGACTGTAGCCCGCGATCGCGCGCACGGTATTCAGCGTGCCCGTCTTCACGTGTGCCTTGCCGGCGACCGGCGTGTTGCGCAGACGCTTGCGCATGGTGCCGTCCACGGCCGCCAAGGGCATCGAGGAGATGAACTCGGCCGAGTAGGGGCTGCGCCAGGCGGCCTGCAGCAAACTCGCCAGTTCACGCGCGCTGACCCGCTCGGCACGGGAAAGGCCGGAGCCGTTTTCGATCACCAGGTGCGGGGAAATCAGCCCTTTCTTGGCCAGCCATTGGCGGATCACTCGCTGTGCCGCCTTGGCGTCATCGGCATCCGCTTCGTTGCGGAACGCAGCACCCAGGCTCAGGAACAGCTGCTTGGCCATGGTGTTGTTGCTGTACTTGTTGACGTCGCGAATGATCTCGGTGAGGTCCGGGGAGTAGGCCCTGGCCAGCAGGCGGGCGCTGCTCGGTACCTGGGCGACACGATCAGTGCCCAGGATGCTGCCGCCGAGTTCGCCCCAGATCGCCCGCACCGCGCCTGCGGCATAGCGTTCGTGGTCCAGCAGGGAAAGATAGGTCTGCGCGCTGCAACCAGCGGCGAGCTTGCCCGTGACCACCACGGTGACCCCGTCGCCGTCGGCAACGGGGTTGTACAGCACCTCTGGCCAGCCTGGGCACTTGGCTGCCGGCAAGGCCTGAACGCGGTTGTCGATGCGGACGCTGGCAATGGGCGGCTCCACCGCCACGTTCACCTTGCCCCCATCGTTGCGGACGATGAAGCGCAGCGCCTTGAGGTTGACCAGTAGCGAATCGGGGCCGACGAGGAACGGCTTGTTCTGGTCGCCGCCGTCATCGTCGAATACCGGCAGGTCGGGCTGGACGAAGTGGCTGCGATCCAGCACCAGATCGCCGGTGACCTTGCTCACACCGTTGGCGCGCAGATCACGCAGCAGCAACCAGAGCTTCTCCATGTTCAGCTTGGGATCGCCGCCACCTTTCAGATAAAGATTGCCATTGAGCACGCCATCCACCAGCGGACCGTCGGCATAGAACTCGGTTTTCCACTGATGATTCGGCCCGAGCAGTTCGAGTGCGGCGTAGGTGGTGACCAATTTCATGGTCGAGGCGGGATTGACCGATACGTCTGCATTGACGATTGTCGGTGCCGCGTTGCCGGTAAGCGGCAGCATGACGACCGACAGCGCATCGTTGTTGATCTTGTTGGCCTTGAGCGCCTGTTCCACACGCGCAGGCAGCGTCTGGTTCACGCCGGCCGCATGAATCGGCAGCGCAATGGGAAAGGCCAGAACGGCCAGGGAGATACCACGAAGGATTCTGTTCATTTGCGAGCGCCTCTGAGCGCACACAGGGGGCTGCTGGCGATTCGATTCGGCATGCGATTTCCCACTGCACTAAGGGAACGATTGCGGGCCATTATGCCCGGCCCGTAGAGGCGCTGTGCCTCTATCCGATAAGCGTAGCTGCGTCGCAGGGGTTACTGCAAAACAAGATGGCGAGCCGTTGCGGCGGCGGTTCTCGGTCATCGCCTTGGCATCGGGTTGCTGTTAGAGTGCGCGCCGTCATCACGTTGAAAAAAGGATCGATCCAATGGCTACCAATCGTTCGCGTCGCCTGCGCAAGAAACTCTGTGTCGATGAGTTCCAGGAGCTGGGCTTCGAGATCAATCTCACCTATCGCGAAGGTATCGAAAGCAAGGCCGTGGATGACTTCCTCGAAGCATTCATCAGCGAGGCGATGGAAGCCAACGAGCTTGGTTATATCGGCGGTGAAGACTACGGTTTCGTCTGCCTGGCGCGCCGTGGTTCGGTCACCGAAGAGCAGCGCGCCAAGGTCGATGCCTGGCTGAAAGGCCGTAGCGAGCTTGCTGAGTACAACGTCAGCCCGCTGATGGACGTGTGGTATCCGGAAAACCCGATCAGGACCGAGAAGTAGTCTGCTCGTCGGTTCGTTGCGCTGCTGCCGGCTGGGCTTTCCTTCGTGAGCGCCTGGCCAGCAGCAGATGCAGCAGGTGCATCAGCGTTGCGATGAGCAACGCAACGCCCACGCCGAGGCTGGCATTGATGAGGCGTATCTGCGGCAGGTTCCAATCCTGCGCCAGGGTTTCTGCCAGCAGCAGGAAGAGCAGGGTGGTCTGCAGCACGAACAGCCCGTAGTGATTCGCCTGGAAGGCCCTGCCGAGCACAACCAGCGGCAGCAGGATCATCACCATCAGCGGCGGGTCGGCCAGGCCATGTCCGATGTAGATGAGGATGGCGGCGGCAGCCAGGATTCCGAGGCTGGCCTGCAGAGCGCGAACCAGGCTGCGCTCGAGGTCCATCTGCAATGTGGTGAACACCGCCAGCGTCAGCCAGTAGCCTCTCGGCAACTGCGCCATGTTCACGATCACACCACCCAGCGCGCCGGCCAGCATGTAGGTCAGCGCGTGTACTCGCCATTGCCGGATCGGCGTCCGTCGAGCGTGCCGCCGCAGCACCCGCAGGATGCTCAGCAATCGTGGCATGTACGGCCACATACGCAAGCCATGCATGCCGCGCAGACCGAACGCCAGCAGCGTCACCCACAGACCGCCAAGCGCGAACAGCACGGCAATCGCATAGGGGTTGTTGAAATCGGCGACGCCATGCTGGCCCTGGCCGAGGCACAGGCAGATCGCCAGGCCGATGCCGAGTTTGCCGGCTTCGCTGCCATATCGTTGCAACCAGGCCAGAAGCAAACCGTAGAAGGCGAACAGGCCGAGGCTGATCAACGGGTGGGTGGCTGACCAGAAACCCAGGCCGGCGCTGCCTGCGCCCAGTGCGATAAGGAGCAGCATCCGCAGCATGCCGAAGCGATGAAGCGGATTGGCCTTGGCGGCCTGGAATGCACCTACCGTCGCCCAGAGAAAACCCGGGTGACCACTAAACAGGCCCAGCAACAGCGGCAGCGCACAGCCGAAGCCTGCGACCATCGCCGCGCCCCAGGCGGGGCGCCCGGGATGCCAGTGAATGCTTTGCCGCAACAGACGCTTCATGGGGTCAGACCGGGCTGGAGCGACCGGTCATTTCTCCGGCCATTTCCGTGGCGTAACTGTCGGTCATGCCGGCAATGAAATCGATCATTCGCAGAAACGACTGGTAGAGCGGTAGCTCGGGAGAGGGTGCGCTGCGTCCGAGCAGATCGAGGATCCGCTGGTTCTTGAATGAAGGTGTACCGCCGCGATGCTGTTCCAGCGCCGCCCCGCAGAAAGCGTTGAGCAGGATCTCCAGCGTCGTGTAGGCGCCGATCTCGTGCAGGGTCTTGCGTTTGTCCTGGAAAATCTTCTGGCGGGCCATCGCTTTCGCCTGCACCACGCAGGCCTTGGCAGGACCGTGCATATGCTCGACCAGGTCGCCCGGCAGTTCGCCGCGCAAGAGGTTATTCTGCTGTTCGACGAACGCCGCGGCAGCGGCATTGGTCAGGTGTTCGATGGCCTTGCCGCGCAGGATCGCCAGCTTGCGGCGCCTGGAGTCGCCTGGGCCGAGTTGGCGATAGGTTTCCGGAATGTCGTCGCCAACCAGCGCCAGCAGCAGTTCCTCGACTTCCGCGTACTCGAGCAGTTCCATTTCGAGGCCATCTTCGAGGTCGATCAGCCCGTAGCAGATGTCGTCTGCGGCCTCCATCAGATACACGAGGGGGTGGCGCCCCCAGCGCTGATCGGCAGCCTTCGGCAGGTTCAGCTTGTGTGCGATCTGCTCCAGCAACGGCAACTCGTTCTGGTAGCAACCGAACTTGTGTTTCTTGTATCCCAGCGCCTCGGCATGGCGAGACGTCCATGGGTATTTGAGATAGGTGCCCAGCGTGGCGTAGGTAAGCCGGGTGCCTCCGTCGAACTGGTGATACTCCAGCTGCGTGAGCACTCGGAAGCCTTGGGCATTGCCCTCGAAGTTGAGGAAGTCCGCCCGCTGCGCATCCGTCATGTCGTCCAGCCAACAGCGTCCCGCAGCCTGCTGAAACCAGCAGCGAATGGCATCCTCCCCGGAATGGCCGAACGGCGGGTTGCCGATGTCATGAGCGAGGCAGGCCGACTGGACGATCATGCCGAGATCGGCAGGGCTGCACCACTCGGGCAAGTCATCGCGAAGGACTTCGCCGACGCGCATGCCGAGCGAGCGCCCCACGCAGCTTACTTCGAGCGAATGGGTAAGCCGGGTATGGATATGGTCGTTGCTGGAAACCGGATGGACCTGGGTCTTGCGGCCGAGGCGGCGAAACGCGCCGGAGAAAATGATACGGTCATGATCCTTGTGGAACGGGCTGCGCCCCAGCTCGTCGCTGCTATGAGCGGACTTGCCGAGTCGTTCACGGGTAAGCAGTGTGTGCCAGTCCAAGACCATCTCCATATTGCCATTAGCGGGCTGGTGCAAAGCTACCATAACCGTCCAACCGCGAATCGCTACTATCGCACTATGCGACCCGCGCGCGCAGGCAGCTTGACCCAGTTGAAGCTGGATCGAGCTGCCAGTACAACAGGTGTTGCTCCAGCGGTTAGTGCAACTTTTCGCGCAACTTCTGCTGGCCTTTGATCAGGGGGTAAACCGTCAAGGCGACACGAGCCAGCTTGCCCAGCCTGCCCATCCGGCGACCAAACAGAGCCAGTACAACCGTGGCGGCAATCATCAGCGGGCCCTTGCCTGAAGAGGGGTCGGCAGATGAGCGCCGTGAGGTTACGAATCCCTTGATCTGCTGAAGCGGATGGGAAAGTGGTTGTGCGTGGTAGAGCATCTGCTGGCGATGCATTTCCATGCGAAGGCGCACCAGATCCTTGCGCATGCTCAACTCGTTCGAGGTGCTCAGGGGTCGACTCATGGCAATAGACGCTCCCGGTTACGCTCCAGCTCTTCAAGAGTGGCCTGGAACGGCGCCGCACATTTCTTGGCCAGTGAAATGGCTCGGCTGATACAGATGATCATGATCACTGCATAGATGGCGCACAACGTCAGGATTGCTGCCATTCGGTGGGTTTCCCAGAACGCGATCACGATCGCGGCCGAGAGGCCGACCAGAACCAGTAGGCCAAGAATCAGGCTGACGCCAGCCAGGAGAAAAAGCCGAAACGTCCGGGCTTTTTCTTCCTGAACCTCGATGCCCACCAGCTCCAAATGCCCTTGGAGCAGGCCGACGAACGCGCCGCCCAGCTTTTTCAGCGACGGTCTGGGAGCCTCTGAGCCGGGCTTCGCTTCCATCTGCGGCTCTCCCATCAGCGACGTGTGATCAAGCCGAGCAGGAAACCGACACCGGCGGCGATGCCAATCGACTGCCACGGGTGACTATGCACATATTCCTCGGTGCACTGGATGGCTGCCTGACCCTGATCGCGCATCGAGCTTTCGCGCTCTTTCAACATCTCACGCGCCTTGGCGATGTTCGCGTTGATCTTGCTGCGTAGCTCTTCGGTCTGGCCACCTGCAGTTTCCTGCGTGTGCTTGAGCAGGCGCTCGGTGTCGCCGATCAGGGTATGGAACTCCTCGATCAGGGCGTTCTGCGCAGCCTGCAGGTTGCGGCGATGGGCCGACGTGTCGATAAGGGGGCGGGTGCTCCCAGCGGGCCCCTCGGGGATCGGGGTGTTGTCGCTGGTGCCGAAGGTGGATTCGGTAGACATTCGCAGCTCCTTTTCTGAATCTAGCGGCGACGAAAGGTCCCGCTGCCTCAAGTTTCGAGCATGCTGCCGCTGCAAAGGTTCCCGTTTCGTTGGGGATATCCGATTGATAGAGGTTGGCCGAAGAAAGATTGGCTCGTCGCTATGGCAAATCTGGAGACAAATAAAAGAAAACCCGCCGAAGCGGGTTTTCTTGTTCTACAGCACGATCATGCTATAGCCGCTAATTACATCAGCGGAAT
>OGCL01001766.1_pt1 | contig 17189 bp, 16 predicted proteins | sample 1570041 | NCBI WGS metagenome assembly OGCL01 (sample SAMN06266162, study PRJEB24511) | hot springs metagenome | isolation source: Hot spring water | place: South Africa: Limpopo | collected 2015-06-22
AGGAAGAAGCGCGTGGGCACACCCCGCTGCTGGGCCTGGAAGGGCTCCGACGAGGGGTAGGCCTGCTGCACCACATTGGTGTCAGCGAAAAAGGGCTGCAGGTTGAAGGTGTACGGGCGTGCCTGCGACTCGCTCAGGTCGTACTTGGCCTTGAGCCAGGGCCACCAGCTGGTGCGGTTGTTGTTGGCCACCAGGATGGTCTTGTTCTTCACATCGGCCAGCGACTTCACATCGGCATGCGTCAGCATGCCCTGCAGATCCTTCTGGAAGCTGGCGGCCACGGTGACAGCCGGCACGCCACGCTCAATGCCTGAGAGCACTTGGAAGTCATACCCGATGATCAGATCAGCCGCGCCCGCGGCCAGCAGCTGCATGCCGTTGACCTGGGGGCCGCCCATCTTGATGGTCACGTCCAGCCCGGCCTGCTTGTACAGCCCTGTGGCCAGCGCCTGGTAGAAGCCGCCGTGCTCGGCCTGAGCGTACCAGCTTGTCAGAAAGGTCAGCTTCTCTAGAGGCTGGGCATGGACGGCGGCTGGCGCGGTACACAGCCCGGCAACGACGGCCGATGCGACGGCATGGGTGCCCACCAGGCCGATGCGCGCCACGGCATGGCGCAAGCGGCCGACGACGGAGCGGGAGACGAGGCGCAGGGGGGGCAGAGAGAACAGGTGGCCGTCCGAGCGGCCAGGGTACGCAAGGTTCATGAGGGGCTCGCTGATGTCAACACACGATCCGGCCACGCCAGGGCGCAGCCACCGCATGGAGCAATTCCCCGCGTGGGCTGGCGGCAACCGTCAGATGCACCACGCTGAACGCTTCTACTCCGTCGGAGTCGTTGACGCAAGGTACGTGCCAAGCCGGCTAAACTGGGTGCAAAACAGAGTCGGGAGGGAAAAGATGAACGAAGAGCGGTTCCAACTGATGGTCGCGCGCCTTGAGCGCGAGAGTGCCCGGTCTCAAGCGGCTTACCAATTCAAGGTGGCGATGCTGGCGCTGCTGGGATTCGGGGTACTGTTGCTGGTCATGGGCCTGGCTGGCCTGGGCATCTTCTTGGTCGTGGGGCTGCTGCTTGTGACGGTCAAGGGCGGCGCTGCGGTGTTGCTGCTGGCCAAGTTCGGCAAGGCGCTGGTGCTGCTGGCTGTCCCGCTCTGGTATCTGATCAAGTCGTCATTCCGCGCACTGCTGGTGAGGCTTCCTGCACCGCAAGGCGTAGAGCTGACACGGCAGCAGGCGCCGGAGTTGTTTGCAGCGATGGACGACATGCGGCGCCGCATGCGGGGGCCGCGCTTCCACCATGTGCTGCTGGTGGACGATGTCAATGCAGCGGTGGTGCAGCGCCCGCTGCTGGGGCTTTTCGGGCTGCCGCGCAACTACCTGCTGCTGGGCCTGCCCTTGCTGGAGAGCATGAGCCCAGAGGAAGCGCTGGCCGTGGTGGCTCACGAGTACGGCCATCTGGCGGGGTCACACGGGCGTTTTGGCGCGTTCATTTATCGGCTGCGACTCACATGGGCCACGATCGCCGCCTATGCCGACCAGTGGGAAGGGTGGGTCGGCAAGGTGCTGCGTCGCCTGGTGCAATGGTATGCACCCTACTTCAATGCCTACACTTTTGTGCTGGCCCGCGCTCAGGAGTACCAGGCAGACCGGGCATCGGCGGAGCTCGTCGGGCCGGCTGTCGTGTCGCATGCACTCAAGCGCGTGAACCTGGCAGGCCCACACTATCAGCAGTTCATCGGGCAGACGTTCGACCGGATCGCGCAGCTGCCCGCCCCTCCGCAGGACTTGGCCATGGGCTGGGCCGCAGCGGCGGACACCGTGACGGAAGCCGATGGCCGACGGTGGCTCGATGAGGCTCTGGACCGTCCGCCACAGGCGCTGGACACCCATCCTACGCTGCGAGCGCGCCTGGCGGCCCTGGCCTTGTCGGGGGACGACATGGCGGCCATGCCGCCCGCTCGGGTGGGCGAATCCGCAGCGGTGCGCTGGCTAGGCAGCCTGTTGCCGGCCATGCGCGCGCGCTTTCAGGGTGAATGGGCGGAGCGCGTCGCCGAGCCGTGGGCACAGCGCCATCGCGAGATCCAGGCGAACCGCGCCCGTCTTGCGCAGCTGCGACAGATGGCGGAAACCGGCCCACTCGGGTGGGACGACCAGTACGAGCTTCTGCGGTTGCAGGTGCAGCTCGAGCCCGATGTCGACAGCCTGACATCCGTGGTCGACCTCAATGCGGCGCACCCGGACCGGCCGGCCGCCTTGTACCTGGAGGCTTGCTTGCGTCTGGACCGCGGAGACGAGGTCGGGTTGGCGCTGCTGGAGCGCGTCATGGCCCTGGATGCCGAGTCGACGAAGCCCTGCTGTGAGCGGGCGCACGCCTACCTGTCGGCACACGGGGACGAGGCGCGCGCGCAGACTTACGCGCAGCGTTGGCAGGCACGCCATGCCTTTGAGGAGGAGCGTGCTGCCCAGCTCAACAGGCTGGACCCGACGCATCCGCTGGAGGCGCCGCAGCTCGACAGCGAGACGGCAGCGCAGTTGCGTGCGCTGCTTCAGAAGCTGGACCGCAAGGGCGTTCGCCGGCTTTATCTGGCGCGTCGCGTGATCCCGGCCGACCCCACGGCGCAAACGTATGTCCTGGGTGTGACGCTCACCTGGTGGGCGCAGCGGCGGGGCCAGCAGAGCGCCATCCTGCAGCGGCTCGCCGAACAGCCCTGGCCCCTCCCCCTGTTCGTGTGTTCGCTGACCGGCAGCAACAAGCCGATTGCCAAGTCGCTCAAGCGTTTGCAGAACGTCGAGGTGTGAGCCCCGCTTCCGCGGGTGTCGCCATCTCCGTGCCTCACGGCGTCATGGCCCGCTCCAGCAAGGTCGCGGTGGCGAAGCCGTCCGCCGGCAGGCCCAAGCTGCGCTGAAATGCGCGCACGGCCGAGCGTGTGGCCGGGCCCATCACGCCATCGGCGGCACCCGGGTTGAGGCCGCGCCGCGCCAGCGCGGTCTGCAGGGCCTGCACCTCGCTGCGGCTCAGCGGCCGCTGGTCGCGGGGCCATGGGGCCGAGATGGGCCCACCGCCTGCGATGCGGTGCGCCAGATGGCACACGCCCAAAGCGTAGCTGGTGGCGTTGTTGTAGCGCAGCACGGCGCGAAAGTTGGCGCCTGCGAGGAATGCGGGTCCATGCACGCCGGCAGGCTGCAGGATGGCGGCGTCGGCCATGTCGGGAAGCCTGTCGCCCGCGACGCTGCGGACGCCTTCTTGCGCCCATTGCGATGTGGCTTGCCGGACGGCCGGGTCAGCCCGCTCCGGGTCGAAGCCGGGCGGCAGCACGACTTCGTGCGCACAGGGCTCGCCCGACCGCCAGCCGGCCTTGTGCAAGTAGTTGGCGGTGGAGGCCAGCACGTCGGCCATGCTGCGCCAGATGTCGCGGCGACCGTCGCCATCGGCGTCCACGGCATGGGCCATGAAGGCCGACGGCATGAACTGGGTCTGTCCCATGGCGCCCGCCCACGAGCCGATCATGTGGGCTCGGTCGATGTGGCCCTGGTCGATGATGCGCAGGGCGGTCAGCAACTCCTGGCGTGCCCAGGCTTCGCGCCGACCCTCGAAGGCCAGCGTGGCCAGGGCATCCACCACGGGCACATCGCCGTAGTTGCCGCCGTAGTTGCTCTCCATGCCCCACACGGCCATCAGCACGGCCACCGGCACCCCATAGCGTGCGCTTGCGGCATCGGCCTCGCGCTGCACCTGGGCCAGCCGCGCCTGGCCGTTGGCCACCCGCGTGGGCGAGACGGCAGTGTCGAGGTAATCCCAGATGGCGCGCGTGAACTCGGCCTGGTTGCGGTCGAGCTCGATGGTGCGCGGGCGCAGCTGGGCCGGGTCCAGCGCGGCTTGCAGCGTGGCTTCGCGGATGCCGGCCGCGCGGGCCTCGGCGCGGAAGGCTGCCAGCCAGGCGGCGAAGCGGGCGGCCTCGTCGGATGGTGGTGCCGCGTGTGGCACGACGGCAGTTGGCGGGGCCGCAGGCTCGGCGGACGCTTGAGCATGGGGTTGCGCGTGAGGTGCCGTGGTCTTGGGCGACGCGGGTTCGGGTGGCTGGGGCGAGGTGGCACAGCCAGCCAGCGCGGCGGCCAGCACCACGGCCAGCCCGGTGCGATGGGCAAGGGGGCGCGTGTTGAAGTGGGCGTTCATTCCGAAAGCATGCCACGCCCGTCATGCCGCACGAAATCTGGTGAAATGACCGGCATGTCCTGGACTGTCCACCCACGCGAGATCTCGTTTACGGCCGTGCGCGCGCAGGGGCCGGGCGGGCAGCATGTCAACAAGGTCTCCAGCGCGGTGCACCTGCGCTTCGACATTGCAGGCTCCTCCCTGCCCGAGCGCATCAAGGCGCGCTTGCTGGCCAGTCACGACCAGCGCATCACCAAAGACGGTGTGGTGGTGATCAAGGCGCAGTCATCGCGCAGCCGCGACCAGAACAAGGTCGAAGCGGTAGCGCGTTTGCATGAGCTCATTGCCGAGGCCGCGCACGAGCACCCCTTGCGCCGACCGACGCGGCCTACGCTGGCCTCGCAGCAGCGCCGCTTGAGCGGCAAGCAGGCCCGGGCTGGCGTCAAGGCAAATCGGGGCCGGCTGCGTGGTCTGGGTGATGCTGGCTGAGCCATGCGCGGGGTGACAGACCCGTCCGGCTGGCGAAGGCGCGCGACAGCGCCGATGGGTTGGCATAACCCAGCGTGTCCGCCAGAGCCTTGAGGCTGTGCCCTGCGCGCAATTGACGTTGCGCCAGGGTGATGCGCCAATCGGTGAGGTAATCGGCGGGCGTCTGCCCGACGAGGTCGCGGAAGCGGCTGGCAAATGCTGTGCGTGACATGCCGGCGCAGGCGGCCATGCGGTCCAGAGGCCAGGGTTGGCCGGGTGCATCGTGCAGTGCCACGAGCAGCCGGGCCAGTCGAGGGTCAGACAGACCCGTGATGAGCCCCGGCGGGATGCCGGCCTGTGCCGGGTGATCCAGCAACCAGCGTAGCAGCTGGATCAGCACCACCTCGAACAGCCGATCAGCCAGCAAGCGCTGGCCGCAGCGCAGGCGATCGGTTTCTGCAAACAGCAGGCCCAGTGCGGCATCGAGGCCTTCCACACGTGACAGCGGTAACGCGATCAAGGGCGGCAAGGCGCGCGCCAGCGGGTTGTGTGCCCCGTCTTCGAAGAAGAGGCGGGCACAGGTGAGGTCTGCTCCGTCGATGGGCGGATTGTGAAAGCGGTGGGTGAATGGGCGTGGGTAGAAGAGCAGCGTGGGTGTGTCGAAGGTCAGGTGCTCCGGCACGCCCTGCGCCCCGGGGTGGCTGACCGTCAGCGTGCCCCGGCGCAACACATGCAGGTAGCCGTGACCGTCACAGGCGTCGAAGTGGCTCATGCCGCACAGCGCGCCGCTGTGGTGCAACTCGGCCCGCACGCGGAACTGCGACAGGATGCCGGAGAGCCGATCGAGGGGGGCGAGGGGCGCGGCGGGCGACATCTGGACGAAATGGTGTGTTTTTAGAACGAAATGTATCAATGAAGTCCGCGCGGATGGTGACACTGAGGCCATCCCAACTTCCTTGCTGAGGCATCCATGCCAACCTTCACACCCTCTTTGCTGACCGCGGCGCTGTGCGTCGGGCTTGCCGCCGGCGCATGCGCCCACGACCGGCCGCACCGCGCGGGCAGCGACGCCCACCAGGGCGGCATCGCCACCCCAGCGGCGCCACGTGTGCGACCGGCCTTCGATGTGGTGCACACCCGGGTGCGCACCGAGGGCCGGGTGGCGGTATTTCACATGGCTGTGTCGGGGCGCGCCGGCAGCAGCAAGCCGGCGCCATCGGGGCGACTGGCTGGCAGCAAGGTGTTTTCGTATGTGTGGCCCACCTCGCTGGACCCCGCCGTGGTCGGCTTCGAGCCGCAGGCGGGCATCCTGGCGCTGGCCGTGACCTCGCACCCGGATTTTGACGACACGCCTTTGTTCGATGAAAACGGCGACGGCAAACTGGGCAACGACGGTGGGGTCTGGCACGCCCACTGGGTGGTGCTGCAGCCCGATGCCGCCTGCGGCGCGGGTGCGCTCAAGGTCGTCGACATCCCGGCAGGCGCGCTGCCGCGCCTGCCCAAGACCTGGCCCGGGCTGCCCATCCTCATCGACAGCCCGGGGTGGAGCCCGACATTTCAGGGGGGAACGCTCGAGGTGCGGGTGCCGTTTGACGACATCGGCGCCATCGAGGGCGCCGCGTTCGACGGCGTGACCGCGGCGCTGCGGGTCAACGCCAGCGTGCACAACCCCTTGCTGTGCGTGGTGGACGTCTTCAAGGTTGCTTCAGGCCAGCTCACCCTGCCGGGCAAGGTCAACCGCTGATCGGCTTACTGGGCGCGACGGCGACGCGCCGTCACGCCGACGGCGACCAGGCCAGTTGCCAGCAACGCCCAGGTCGACGGTTCGGGGACCGGCGGGGTCACCACCACACCACCACCTGCGGTGTTGAACCAGATGTGGTGGTGGGCCACGACGCCGTTGAGGCCTGCGGTGTTCGAGCCCTGCAGTGCGTAGCCATCGCCGATGGAGCCGGTACCGAAGCCGACCGCGGCCGTGCGCGAGGTGTCGGTGGCCTCCCAGCCCATGTTGCCCCACCAGAAGCCCACGCTGCCTTCGCCGTTGGGAACGGCGTAGTCGTCGCCACGCAGCACCAGTTGGAATGAGTTGGTCGCATCGGCCCGCGTGTTGTAGTAGCCCACGTTGTCCCATGTGACGATCAGCTGGTTGGGTACATCGGTACGGACGTACACGAGGCCGCTGCCTGCGTTGCGGGTGTCGACGTCACCGAACCAGGGCGAGATGATCGGGCGGTTGGCCCCGAGCGGGCCCGTCGGGATGTACTCCGACAAGCCGGAGCCGAAGGTCAGGTTGCCGTTGGTATTGACATAGACCGACGAGTAGGTGTTGCCGAACAACGAGAAGTTGAAGCCCAATGCAACTTCGAAATAGGCGTCGTCGTTGCGAATCGGGTCATCGCTACGCGGCACGCCGCCGGTCCATGCGCGGGCTTCGCCAATGCCGCCGCCGATGCGGTCGGTATACAGGCCCGAGGAAGCCACCAAGTCAGACTGAGGGATCGTCGTGAGCGCGGCGTGTGCGGTCGGGACGGCCGTCAGCACAGTGGCGGCCATTGCAGTAGCGGCAACAGCGCGGAAGGTGAAGCGGGGGGACATGATGGGCTCCTGTTTTGGTTGGGTGCGTCAACCGGCAAGATGCCGCTGCGCTTGCGCACTTTAGCCCCTGCATCCGGGCATACCCATCCCCCGAAGGTGGGAGCTTGCGTCAACGCAAGGTGACGCGGGTCACCCCCGATCGTGGGATACCCCTGATCACCTGTCTACGGCCTGCAAGACCGCCCGCACGCGTGTGCCACCATCGGCCTGATCGGGCGTCGGCAGCTCATCGAAGTCGCCGCGCATGGCCTTGAGTGCGTACCGCTCGCGCTCAATCTCGGCGGCCGTGCGCACGCCCAGCCGCCGCAGCACCGGCAACGGGGGGCACCAGCCCTGCAATGCGTGCTGCAGCAGGAAGCCGAAGACGCCGGCTGACAACAGCAGAAAGCGCGGGTGGACGCGCCGGCCCAGCAGCACGCCGGTCAGCGCGAGCGTGGCGGCGTTCGCTTGCAGCACGCGTTCGATGTCCCACTCCCGGTCGAGCAGGGCGATGCGCTGGGTAAGTTCTGCCGGCGAGGCGCGCTCCATCTGGGCCACCGCGGCATCGGTTCGCGCACGGATCTGGGCATTGACGTCGATCGAGGTGTGCCGGGCGACGCGGGTGATGGTCGGGGGAAGGTGTCGGCTGTTCAGCATGGCGGGCCTCCATCAGTGCAGGTCTGCGTGGCGCAGGGGGTTGGGCATCTCGGCGGTGCCAGCGCGCTCGGCGTCCGCCGAGGCCTGTCCCATCTGGTCAAAATCGCCCCGAAGCGCCTTGACGGCGTGGCGCTCGCGGGCAACTTCAGACGCCGTACGCACACCCAGCCGGCGAAACAGCGGCATCAACGGGTAGCGGCCCGTGAGCGCGTGCGTCAGCATGGCCGCAGCGACCAGGGCTGGAACGGCCAGTAGACGGCGATCCAGCGCCAACCCAAGGGCCAAGCCGACCAGGCCCATGGTGGCGGCCTCGGTTTCCAGCACGCGGTCGGTGTCCCACTCGTGGGCCAGCTCGCCCAGCCTGCGTGCGGACTGTTCCGGCGGCGCGTCGGCCAACGCGCGCAGATGGCTCTCGGTGTCGGCATCCAGGCGCCGAAGCACGTCTTGCGCGGTGTGCTGGCGGATGGGGTCGTGGTGGCTCGACATGGCGGCTCCTTTTCTGGCAAGAAGGTCCCGCGCACCAGCAAACGGCGCGCCCGTGCGGCCTGTTGCGTTTGCTGACAGAAATGGCGCCAGCCCAGCCGCTATGCTTGCGACCCATGCCTTCGTACCCCCGCCCTTTGCCATCCCGCCTGCCTGAGGTCGGCACCACCATCTTCACGGTGATGTCGGCGCTGGCGCAGCAGCATGGGGCGATCAACCTGTCGCAGGGCTTCCCGGATTTCGATGCGCCGGGCGAACTGATCGACCTGCTGGCGCAAGCGGCGCGTGGCGGCCACAATCAGTACGCGCCCATGGGCGGGGTGCCCGTGTTGCGCGAAGCGATCGCCGCCAAGGTGCAGGCGCTGTATGGCGCGAGCTATGACGCGGCCGACGAGATCACCGTGACAGCCGGTGCCACCCAGGCGCTGTTCACGGCCATTGCTGCGCTGGTGCGGCCGGGCGACGAGGTCATTGCCTTCACGCCGGTCTACGACAGCTACGCGCCGTCAGTCGCGCTGCAGGGCGGGCGCATGGTGTATGCCGATCTGGCGCCGCCGGCCTACCGGCCAGACTGGGAGGCGGTGCGCGCGCTGATCACACCGCGCACGCGCATGGTCATCATCAACACCCCTCACAACCCCAGCGGGGCAGTGTGGACGCCGGATGACATGACCGCCCTGGCCGAGCTGGTGCGCGACACGGACATCATCGTGCTCAGCGACGAGGTCTACGAGCACATGGTGTTCGATGGCGGGCGCCATGAAAGCGTCATGCGCCATCCGGCGCTGGCCGAGCGCGCCGTGGTGGTCTCCAGCTTTGGCAAGACCTATCACATCACCGGCTGGAAGATCGGCTACGCGCTCGCACCGCGCGAGCTGATGGCCGAGTTCCGCAAGGTGCACCAGTTCAATGTGTTCACGGTGCACACGCCCTCTCAGGTGGCGCTGGCGACATTCATGGCCCGTCCCGGCTGGTACGAGCAGCTGCGCGCGCTGTATCAGGGCAAGCGCGACATTTTCCGGCAGGCCCTGGCCAGTTCACGGTTCGAGTTGCTGCCGTGTCAGGGCACCTATTTTCAGTGCGTGAAGTACGCAGCCATCAGCGACGAAGGCGACCGGGCCTTTGTCGAGCGGCTCATTCGTGAGCACGGTGTGGCGGCGATCCCGGTGTCTGCGTTGTACCCCAACGGGGATGACCACCGTGTCATCCGATTCTGCTTCGCCAAGTCGGCCACCACGCTGGAGCAGGCGCTGGAGCGGCTGACCCGGCTCTGATCACGGGAGGGCCGCCATGCGCGGGTTCCGCCATTTGCTGGTTGCTGCGATGGGCCTGGTGCCCTTGGCCAGCCAGGCCAGTCCATCACCCACGCCGGTGTTCTGTGCGTTCGATTTTCTGGGGGCCTCGGGTGACCTCTTCGGCATGGTGCGCGACTATGCGCTGGCCATGCAGCGCCACGGCGTCGAGCTGCAGTTGCGGGCCTTCAACGACGAAGCGGCTGCCGTGACGGCCTATCAGCAGGGGCGATGCGATGCGGTGATGGCCACGGCTTTCCGCACGCGGGCGTTCAACGCTGCGGCGGCTTCGATCGATTCGCTGGGAGCCACCACGGTGGTGCGCAATGGCAAGGTCGATGTGCCGGCCACCTACGAGGTGTTCCGCAAACTGGTGCAGACCTACGCGGCGCCCTCGCCCGCTGTCACGCGCCTGATGGTGAGCGGCCAGCACGAGGTGGCCGGCATCATTCCGGTGGGAGCGGCTTACCCGTTCGTCAATGACCGTCGGCTCAACACAGTCGAGTCGCTGGCCAGCAAACGGATTGCGGCATTCGATTACGACCCTGCGCAGGCCGCGATGATCCAGCGCATCGGCGGCCGGCCGGTGGCAGCCGACATTGGCACCTTCCACCACTTGTTCAACCGCGGTGCGGTGGACATGATGGCGGCGCCCACGATGGCCTACAAGCCGCTGGAGCTCGAGCGTGGGCTTGGCACCAAGGGTGGCATCGTGCGCTTTCCGCTGATGATCGTGTCCTACCAGCTGGTGCTCAACCGCAGTCGATTTCCCCCCGATTTTGGCCACCAATCGCGCGCCTACTGGGTGACGCAGTTCGACCGTGCGCGCCAGCTCATCCATCGCGCCGACGCGTCGGTACCGCCGCAGACCTGGGTCGACATCGACGCGGCCGAGGCGGTGCGCTACACACAGTTGCTGCGCGATGCGCGCATTGATCTGGCGCGCCAGGGCTTGTACGACCAGCGGGGGCTGAAGGTGCTCAAGCGCATCCGATGCCATGTACACGCAGGCGACCCCGACTGCGCGACGCGCTCGGAAGAAGTCTGGGAGTAGTTCAGCGGCCGACGAGTTGGGCCAGCGCCTGCGCGATCTGGGCGATGGACTGAAAGGTCTGGCGCGTCAGCATCTCGTCCGGAAATTCGGCGTCGAACCGCGCCTCCAGCGCGAGCATCACATTGACACTGGCATGCGAGCTCATGCCAGCGTCGTACAGGCTGGCTTCGGGCGGCAGCGTCGACGCATCGACGGCCAGCTTGCCGTGGGCCTGCAGCACCTCGCGGATGGCGCCATGGAAATCACTTGCTTGTGGCATGGAATGAGTCGGTCGGTTCGGGTGTCGGCCATGGGCGGGCCAGCACCACGGCAATGGCGAAACCTGCATCATGACTGAGGCTGAGCGACGCGGGCTGCCACCCCCGCATCCTGGCGGTCTCCGCGGCGCGGCCGTGCAACAGCAAGGTGGGCGCGCCGTCGGGCGCGCGATGCACCTCGATGTCGCGTAGGTTCACACCGCTGTCACACAGATCGAGGGCCTTGAGGGCCGCTTCCTTGGCGGCCCAGCGGGCGGCCAGTGCGTCAGCGTCGTGGGGGGGCGGCCGCGCAGCCGCATCGCGCTGCTCCTGCGCGGTGTAGATGCGATCGACGTAGCGCCGATCGAACTGTGCCAAAGCCTCGCGCACGGTCGCCACGTTGGCGAGGTCGACGCCCACACGCCATCCTGTTGGTGGCGTGACATGCGGTGCGTTGAGCGATGGTCGATGGGTGTCAGGCGGCATGAATTGCATATGAGTTGCAGAGGCGCAAGCGGACTGGGATGTCCGTGGCGGGTTGATCCCCCGCATTTGCGTAGCCCAAACGCGGGGGGCCAAATGGCTGATGTGTCACCACTGCGCAAGCGGTGAAAGCTATAGTCAATTGGTCGTATCCCTTGGCTGCGATCCTTCCCCCAACTGCTCTTTTGATGCGCGTGTGCTGCTTGGCTCGGGGCACATGCTGACCACACGATGACTGCGAACCCTCCGATCATGCACGACGCATGCGAGCCATTGGCACAGACCGTGCGCGAGATTGCCCGCACGGTGGCTGCAGCCACCGCTGATGCGGTGGACACCGAAGCCCGATTTCCCCAAGAGACGTTTGCGGCCTTGCGTGCGGCACGCGTGCTGTCTGCCGGCGTGCCGGTCGAGTGGGGCGGCGCTGGCCTGAACCTGCGGCAGCAGGCCGAGTTGTGCGCCGAACTGGGGGCAGCCTGCGGTGCCAGTGGCATGGTGCTGGCCATGCACTTCAACCAGCTGGCCTGTCTGGTGCGTCATGCGCAAGGGTCGGTTTTCGCGGGCCGCTTCCTGCAAGAGGTGGCCGCCAACGAGTGGCTGCTGGCGTCGATGACCTCTGAAGAAGGCACGTTCGGCGATACGCGCAGCAGCATCTGCGCGGTCACGATTGAGGGTGGGCGTTTCGCGCTCGACAAGCACGCGACCACGGGTTCGTATTGCGCGCATGCCGACGCCATTCTCGTGACCTGTCGGCGCCACCCCGACGCCGCGGCCAACGATCAGGCCTTGGTGGTGGTGCGCCGCAGCGATGCGCAACTGGAACAGGTGGGCGACTGGGACACGCTGGGCATGCGCGGCACCTGCAGCCCCGGCTTCGTGCTGCGTTCTCAGGGCGCCGCCGAGCAGGTGTTACCGGTGCCGTTTGCCGACATCGCGGCCGAGTCCATGGTGCCGTATTCGCATGTGCTGTGGGCCGCGTTGTGGTGGGGCATTGCACGTGGCGCCGTGTCGCGCGCCGCCACATTCGTGCGCGCTGCCGCTCGCAAACAGCCGGGCGTGCAGCTGCCCAGCGCGCGCCGTCTGGCCGAGGTGCTGGTGACGCAAGAGGCGCTGGCCGCGCACTGGCGCAGCGTGGCCGACGAGGTCGATGCGCTGGAAGCGCAGCCCGAGGGCCGGCAGGCGCTGCATGGCATGCGTTGGGCGCTGCGGTTCAACAACCTCAAGATCGGCGCCTCGACCCAGGCCCAGGCCATCGTCCACGATGCGGTTCAGATCGTCGGCATTGCCGGCTACAAGAACCGCTCGCCTTACAGCCTCGGTCGGCATTACCGCGATGTGTTGTCGGCGTCGATGATGATTGCCAACGAGCGCATTCTCGGCAAGAACGCCGACATGCTGGCTGTCCTCAAGGAGCTGTGAGCATGGCCGGTGATGCGATGCAGGCCCTGCACGAGGGGCTGGTGGGTCATGGGCTGATCGTGCCCACGGGGGTGCCCGGTGTCTTTGGTCGGGGCGAGCGCTTCGAGCAGGTGATGGACGCGCTGACCACCTTCATCACCCGCAGCGCGCGGGGCGACGGTGCGGTGGTGGTGAACCACCCGCCGGTGATGAGCCGGGCCGTGCTGCAGAAGGTGCGCTACCTGGATGGTTTCCCGCACCTGTGTGGCTCGGTCCACAGCTTCATGGGCAATGGGCTGGCGGCTTTGCGGTTTGCCGAAGCGGCCGCCGCCGGCGAGCCGTGGGCGCCTCACCTGGAGCAGACCGAGGTGGTGCTCAGCCCATCGGCCTGTTATGGCGTCTATCCCATGTTCACCGGCACGCTGCCCGACAGCGGGCGACTGGTGACCATCTACAACTGGGTGTTTCGCCACGAGCCTTCGCCCGAGCCCACGCGGCTGATGTCGTTTCGCATGCGCGAGTATGTCAAGCTGGGCGACCCCGGTGCCATCCTCGCCTGGCGGGAGATGTGGCTGGCGCGCGGTCATCAGATGCTGCGCCAGCTGGGGCTGCCGGTCACCGAAGAGGTGGCGTCCGACCCGTTTTTCGGGCGCGGCGGCAAGGTCATGGCGGCGTCCCAGCGCGATCAAAAGTTGAAGTTCGAGCTGGTGGTGCCGGTGTGGTCTACCGACCAGCCCACCGCTCTGTGCTCCTTTAACTACCACCAGGACAAGTTTGGCCAGGCCTTTGACATCCGGCTGCCAGACGGGCGGGTGGCGCACTCGGCGTGCGTGGGCTTCGGCATGGAGCGCCTGGCGATGGCGCTGTTCCGTCACCACGGCTTCGTCCCCTCGGGTTGGCCGGCCGACCTTCAGGCCCTTCTGTGGCCGGGGGCGCCGGCATGAGCGCCGGTGCCAAACGCGCTGGTGTGGAACGACCTGGCGGGCCCGTGTGTGTGAGCGCCGGCTACTTCGGGCCGGCTGACACGCCACTGTTCGCGCACCTGCACCGCCCGGCGGTCGAGGCGTGGTCGGGCCGCGCGGTGGTCTTGTGCCCACCCTTCGGGTATGAGGCCATGTCCAGCCATCGCCTGTTCCGTGAGCTGGCTGATGCGCTGGCTGAAGCCGGGCACGTGTGTCTGCGCTTTGATCCCCCGGGGACGGGCGACTCGGCCGATCCACCTGGGCACGACGGTGGTGCCGCCATGGCCGTCTGGCCAGCGGCCATCGTGTCGGCCATGGACCACCTGCAGACGGTGTTGGGCGGCGCGGCCATCGTGCTCGTGGGGTTGAGGCTGGGGGCGCTGATGGCGGCCCAGGCTGCGCAGGGCCGGTCGGACGTGCTCGGATGGGTGGCCATGGCCCCCGTGCTGCGCGGGCGCCAGATGGTGCGCGAATGCAAGGCACTGGGGCTGGCGACACAAGCCCGCACCGGGCTGGGCGCTGCGGGCGCGCCGGCGGGCGCCATCGAGGCAGGTGGCTTCCGGCTGAGCGCCAACGACGTGGCCGCGCTGTCGGCACTGGCCTTGCCGGATCTCGCCCGCCCGGCCCCGCATGGTCTGGTGCTGGCGCGTCCGGACCAGACAGACGCCGTGCAGTCCTTGCCCTGGTTCGACGGCCACAACAGCGAGGCCTGGTCGATCCAGCCCTTTGAGGGTTATGACGCGCTGATGCAGGTGCCCCACTTTGCGCAGGTGCCCGCGCAGGCGGTGGCAGCCGTGTGTGCCTGGGTGGGCCGCCTGCCGGTCGCGCCGAAGGCCACACCCGCGGGTGAGATGCTGCGGGGAGCTGTGCGGCTGTCGGGTGGCGACGTGGTGGAACACGCCGTGGCCGTGCCGGCCGGCGGCATCGCGCTGCGCGGCGTGCTGACCTTGCCTACACAAGGCATGCCCGATCGTGCCGTGGTCATGATCAACACGGGCGCCGAACACCGCGTGGGCAGCAACCGCATGTACGTGGGCTGGGCGCGGCATTGGGCGCGGCGGGGCTGCGCGGCGCTGCGTGTTGATCTTTCCGGCCTGGGCAACAGCCCGCCACACCGGCGTGGCCACGCCAACCATGTGCACAACGCCTACGCGGTGGAAGACCTGCGGGCCATCTGCGTGTGGCTGCGCCAGCAACATGGCATCCCGACACTGCATCTTGTCGGGCTGTGCTCTGGCGCGTTTCATGCATTCACGGCGGCGGTGGAAGACGTGCCCTTTCAGTCCGTCACGCCGATCAACCAGATGGTGTACTTCTGGCAGGACAAGATGCCTTTGCTCGGCGAAGCCCATGACGCCGTGGCCGTCGCGGTGGCGGCCGGTGCAGGCCGTGCGCTGCGCGACCCGGCGCGGTGGCGCAAGCTGATGCGCGGTGAAGTACGCGTGGGGTTGATCCTGGGTGCGGTGGCGCGCCGCGGCTGGCAGCGCGCGGTCGCCCTGGGGCGGTCGCTGCTGCGCGCGACGGGCTGGCCGTTGACGAACGACCTGCCCACGGTGCTGCGACAGCTTGCAGCGCGTGGCACCCGTGTGCACTGGGTGTTCTCGGCCGGCGAGCCAGGTTTGGTGATGCTGCGCGAGCAAGGCGGCCGTGCCCTGCGCCAGGCGCAGACCCGCGGCCACGTCGGGGTGACCGTGCTGCCCGAGACGGACCACACCTTCACGCAGCAGGCCATGCAGCAGCGCCTGTTCGATGCGGTGGATGCCGCGCTGGCATTGGATGTCCACAGTCCTGCCGGCGGTCGCGTGTCCGCGGCTTCAGGAGCCAGCACCCGGGAGGCCGCATGAGCGCCGCACACCGCCGCACCCCGCACGTGGCCATCCTCGGCATCCGCGGGCTGCCTGCCGCCCACGGCGGCTTCGAGAGCTTTGCCGAGCGCCTGGCTCCCCACCTGGTCGAGCAGGGCTGGCGCGTCACGGTGTACTGCCAGGAGGACGGTCAGGGCCCGCGCCGACGCAGTCACTGGCAGGGTGTGCAGCGCGTGCACATCCACGTGGGGGACGACACCCCCGTCGCCAGCATGCGCTTTGACTGGCATGCGATCACCGAAACCGTGCGCGATCGCCCGGATGTGGCGCTGGTGCTGGGCTATAACACGGCGGCCTTCACGGCGCGCCTGCGCCTGGCCGGCATCCCCACGCTGATCAACATGGACGGCATTGAGTGGAGCCGCGCCAAGTGGGGCCCCGCTGCCAAGGCCTGGCTGTATCTGAACGAGCGCATGGGCTGCTGGCTGGGCCACCATCTGGTGGCCGATCACCCCCACATCGCCCGCCACCTGGCCACACGCGTGTCGCCCCGCAAGATCGCGACCATTCCGTATGGGGGCGAGCTGATCGAGCGGGCCGATGTGCGTCATCTGGAACGGCTGGGCCTGGCGCCGGGGGAGTACCTCACGCTGATCGCTCGGCCCGAGCCGGAGAACTCGGTGCTGGAAGTGGTGCGGGCCTACTCGGCCCGGCCGCGCCCGCACCCGCTGGTGGTGCTGGGGCATTACGCGCCAGACGCCTCGCCCTTTCACCGCGCGGTGCTGCAGGCGGCCAGCCCGGATGTGCGCTTTGTCGGGGCCATCTATGACGCCGCAGTGGTGCAGGCGCTGCGCCGACACTGCCGCCTGTATGTTCATGGTCACCGCGTGGGTGGCACCAATCCGTCGCTGCTTGAGGCCATGGGCGCGGGCAATGCCGTGCTGGCCCACGATAATCCCTTCAACCGGTGGGTGGCCGGGGCCGGGGCGGTGTATTTCCGCGACCGCGCAGGTTGCGAGCGTCTGTTCGATCAGATGGCCCAGATCGACTGGGCTGCGATGGGGCGGGCCAACCAGGCGCGTGTGCGCGAGGTGTTCGACTGGCAGCAGGTGCTGGGCAGCTACACCGACACGCTGCAGGCCATGGCGCGCCGCGAGCGTGCACCGGCTGCAGAGCGGGTGGGCCATCCAGACTGGCGTCGGCACACCGTGTCATGAGGAGCAGGGAAGGCATGAAGGCAGGTCGAACGAGTGGGTGGACGTGGGCGAGTGCATGGTGGATGCGCGCGATGGCTGCCTGGGTGTCGCTGGTGTTGGTCGGCTGCGCTGGCACGCCCGCCGGGCCCGAGTTGGCCAGCCTGCCGGTGGCGCCGGCGGCGAGTGCGCCCGTGGCCTTTGCGCTGATGCCCGGTGACGAGCTGGAGCTCAAGGTGCCCGACGCCCCCTTGTACGACCAGATCGTGCGCGTGCGGCCGGATGGCAAAGTGGCCCTGCAGGTCATTGGCACGGTGCACGTGCAGGGGCGCAGCCCGGAGGACGTGCAGGCCGAGGTGCGTGAGCGGTATGCGCGGGCTGCGGGCGGCCAGCAGCGCCGCGAGTATTTGCTGCAGGCCAACGACGAGATCGAC
>OGCL01001767.1_pt1 | contig 17179 bp, 15 predicted proteins | sample 1570041 | NCBI WGS metagenome assembly OGCL01 (sample SAMN06266162, study PRJEB24511) | hot springs metagenome | isolation source: Hot spring water | place: South Africa: Limpopo | collected 2015-06-22
GATGCGGATTTGCTGATCGCAGCCGACTGCGTTCCATTTGCTTATCCTGACTTCCATAAAGACTTCCTTAAAGGAAAAGCATTGGTCATAGGTTGCCCGAAACTGGATGACATCCAACTTTATAAAGAGAAATTGACCGCCATCTTTAAAACAAACTCCATTAAAAGTGTGACCGTTCCTTTTATGGAAGTCCCATGCTGTTTTGGCCTGGTCAAGGCGACTGAGGATGCCATTGAATCATCTGGAAAGAATATTCCTCTGAAGAAGGTGAAGATCGGAATCCGGGGAGAGATCAAACCCGATGCACCCATTAAAGCCGTTGGGCATCCCAGAACATTTGCCCATCCTCATTGATAAAATAACTTAACTGGGAGGTGGGTATCTCCCTATCTCCCTATCTCTCTTCTGAACCAGTCTGAAATCAATGTGTCGTCGCTCCATATCCACCCGATCCACCCGGACCCTCACTGGATCGCCAATTCTAATTCGTTTGCGCGTCCTTTCTCCAATGAGACAGTATTGGTCTTCATGGTAATGATAATAATCGTCGTGAAGGCTGGTTAGTCTCACCAACCCCTCCACAAAAATCTCCTTTAATTCGACAAAGAACCCGAACGGGGTGACCGTGCTTACCACCCCATCGAATTCTTCACCGATCTTATCTTTCATAAATCGGACGCGATACCGATCCAGGATTTCCCTCTCTGCTTCCATCGCCACCCTTTCCCTCTGGGAAAGATGATCTGCTTTTCTGGCTAACCCCTCTTCCGAAGCGCCTGTCTCCTGATTGTTAAGAATCTTCTTAAGCACCCGATGGACCATCAAATCAGGATACCTCCGGATGGGGGAGGTGAAATGGGTATAAGCCTTTGACGCCAGACCAAAGTGTCCCTGGTTTTTTGCCGAATATTTAGCCCATTTCATTGATCGTAAAAGAATATGATTGACCACATGTTCTTCGGGCTTCCCCTTGGCCTGCATGAGGATGTTCTGGAGTTCTTTGGGTGAGGATTCTGGATTTTTTACCATTCGGTACCCCAGATGGGAAACAAACTCACGAAATTTTTCAATTGCCTCTGAGGATGGAGGTTCATGAATCCGGTAGACGGAAGGAACTTTCTTTTCTTCAATGAAACGGGCAACCGCTTCGTTGGCCGCAATCATAAATTCTTCGATCATCTGATGTGCCAGGTTTCTTTCCGAACGGATGATCTCCTCTGTCTCTCCCTGAAGGTCGAGGATGACCTCCGGTTCCGGAAGGTCGAAATCGAGACTCCCTCGCTCCACCCTTTTCTGGCGAAGCCTTTGAGCGAGGAAGGCCATCCATTTTAGGGATGGAAGAAGAAACTTATATCTCTCTCGCAGTTCTTCATCCTCATCCAGCAGAATTCGCTTGACGATCGTATAAGTCAATCTTTCGTTGCTGTGTATGACGCTTGGATAGAAACGATATCCTCGGGCCTCGCCATCGGCATCAAATTTGAGCTCAACGGTCAGGGTGAGACGGTCAACACGTGGATGAAGACAACAGATATCATTCGAAAGTTCAGGTGGAAACATGGGAATGGCCCGGTCTGGAAAATAGACGCTCGTTCCCCGAAGGTAGGCCTCCTCGTCGAGCGAAGTCCCCTCCTTCACATAGTGGCTCACATCGGAAATTGAAACATAAAGCCTCATTCCCCCGTCGTACTCCTCTTCGATGGACACAGCGTCATCAAAATCTCTTGCCTTTTCGCCATCAATGGTGAACGTCGGAAGGTCTCGCAGGTCAATCCGGTTTCTATATTCATGGGCTTCTGGGTCGTGAGACAGAGCCCGTGCTTCTTTCATGGCAGAAGGAGAAAATCGCTGGGGAAGGTCATATTTGTGAAGGATGATTAGGGGTTCAATCTCGGGATCATCCGCATAACCTAAAATGTGTGTGACCTTTCCCTCTGGCCTCGATCTCTCTGTCGGATACTGAGTGATCTCCGCTACCACAATCTGATTGACCTTAGCCCTCTTCGTCATTCCTTCAGGAATCAGAACCTCCTGAAGAATTCTTTCATCTTCCGGAACAACGTAGAAATAATTCTTCGCTTTTAAAAATTTCCCCACCACCTTGTTCGTCTTTCTTTCCAGAATCCGGATGATACGCCCCTCTTTTCCCTTTTTCCGGATGGATTCGACCCGTGCCACAACACGATCTCCATGCATTGCTTCTTTGAGATTTCTGGGACCGATAAAAACATCCTCCTCCCCTTCCTTTTCGGGAATGACAAAACCGTATCCGTCGGGATGGCATCGCACCCTTCCTGCAATGAGATTCATCTTGGCCAGAAGTCCGTAGCGATTCCCCCGGATCTTGACGACCCTTCCCTCCTCAGCCAGGTCTTTTAACCGTTGCCGGAGCAACCGCCTCTGCTCCTTTGGAACTCCCAGGGATTGCAGGACTTCTCTAAGAAGAAGTGGCCGGTCTTTCTCCTCCATCAATTGGAGAATCTCTTCAGTTGTAATCTCTTGTTTCATGATCCTCTTTTCTCTTTTTTTCATACTTCGATCCTTGTCACCAAACTCCCAAATAAACGACCCAGCCTTCCCTTATTAGCAATCTTCATCTTTTTCCCTCCAATAAACAAAAAGGGGCTTCCTCTGCCCCTTCTGCTTCATTGGATCGTCATCCACTAAATCGTCGGTTCGTCCTAAGACGATGAGACTGTGGGACCATAAGATGAATGACTGTCTTCTATACTCCTACTCCTCTGAATAATCCTACCCCTCCAAAAAACATCGGGATCAGAATTGCTGCAAGGATTCCAAGTCCAAATAAGACGATCAGGGGTAGAAAAACCGCTAACGTTGCCCTGCCGGTGGTAATCCCGTGCCCCTCCCTTATGCCAATGATGATCAGGATGATCATGTAGATTGATCCCACAAAACTTCCGATAAACGGGACGAGGTCGAACAGGTGGGCGCAAAACGAATAGGAGACCGGCCGAAAAGTGGCCTGAAACCCTTTTCTGTTTCCGCCAACGATCATGAGGCAGAGGTGCGTGATAATACTTCCTACAAAGATGGAGGAAGTGGCCATGATCGGAATCCCAATCAGAGAGATGATCAGAAAAATGTTATATGGAATGAAGGCATGTATCTGGGGAGGAATAAAGGCCGAAAATAGAAACCACTGATAGACCATGGTTACTCCAAAACCGATAATCCCCGAAATGATTCCGTAGATTAGGGGCGACCAGTACCCTTCCCCGGCCGCAACCTTTTTGAAAAATTGCGTGGGGGAAAAAAGGGCCTCTTTGGTCGTCCTCATAAAGGCCCAGAAGAAACCTTCCCCGCTCTCCCAGGGTGAGATCTTCTCCTCTGTGGTGATCTCCCGAACCTGACCTTCGATCGATTTCGCCATTTCCTGATATTGCCTGAACTTCGAGATGATAATCCCACATTTGACGCAATCATCACTTTCGGGTTGTTCGAATCCACATTGGGGACAGGTGATCATGGGTCCGGCATAAGGTTTCACCTCTGGTTTGGGTTTGGGGGGAGGCTCTGGTTCTTTAAAAATTCCATCTAACGCCGGGGAAGGTTCCTCTTCAATCCTTACCTTTCCCCCGATCTCTTCAAATACTTTCACATACCTTTCCATCTCTTCCTTCGATATCCCCTTCTTGACCACAATGGGAACTCTCTGGAGTAAACTTTCTGCCCTCTCGGGAGTGAGATTGAATCTCTTCTGAAGCCCCTGAAGCAAACGGGTCTCCTCTTCCAATCCGGCCACTTTCAGCCCTAAAAAGACCACCTTATAATGGCCCATCTGCCCACCTCCATATCCAGGGTCAAAATACTCCTTGTTAGTTACCATATTCGACATTAAACTACAAGTATTATTTACTGAGAGAATCAGGACGAACCGCACCTATCATACCAAATGTCACCAATAGGTCTTTGAGGGTCGTTTGTTTCGATTCATGTCATGCTAAAAAAGAAATTGCAAAACCTTTCTAAATCTGGAATAATCTTCACGGCCAATCCTGCTTGGCCACGCTCGACACAATGAGGAGGGAATATGAAAACGAGAATGACCGAACTACTGGGAATTCAACATCCGATCATGCTGGCGGGAATGGCCTTCATCAGTTTGCCCAAACTCGTTGCCGCGGTCTCAAATGCAGGTGGAATTGGTATGTTGAACTCCGTAGCCTATTCACCGGCCCAGGTACGCGACGTTATTCAACAGATCAAGGCCCTTACGGACAAACCCTTCGGAGTCAATGCCACACTCGTCATGCCCAATGCAAGGGAAAATATAGAAATCGCAATTGAGGAAAAGGTCCCCATCATCAATTATGCGCTTGGCAAGGGGGATTGGATCATTAAGGCCGTTCATGCTTATGGGGGTAAGGTTCTGGCAACCGTGGCTATCGAGAAGCATGCCCGCCGGGCGGAAGCGGACGGAGCAGATGCTCTGGTGGTTACAGGTCATGAGGCTGCCGCTCATGGAGCAGAGGTGGGCACCCTGGTATTGGTACCTTCGATTGCCTCCCAATCAAAAATTCCTATTATTGCCGCCGGTGGTTTTTCCGATGGCAGAGGATTAGCCGCAGCTCTCGTTTTAGGAGCAGATGGAATTTCTATGGGAACCCGGTTCATGCTCACTCAGGAATGTGAGATGCATGAAAAAGCGAAAGCGATCTCCCTAAACGCAGGAATGGAAGATACCCTGCTCTCGGACCGGATTGATGGTTTACCTGGAAGATGGCTCAAAAATCCGGCTGCGCTCAAGATGGCTCAGGGAAAACCATCCCCCTTTCAGGCCCTCTCCAGCGCCCTTCAGATCAGGCGCATGATCAATGTTCCCCTCTATAAACTTCTATTAGGAGGGCTCAAACAACGGGGCATACAAGAACTGGCTCGCCAGGCCCTTGGCCTCAAAGGACTTCGGGTAGCCATTGAAACAGGCGACCTCGAGACCGGAGTGTTGCCCATCAGTCAAGCGATAGGCTTGATGAAAGACCTGCCGACCTGTAAAGACCTCATTGAACGAACCGTGGCCGAAGCCGAAAAGGTCTTGGAGGCCGCGAGGGAAAAAACCATGTCCTATTAAGAAGAGAGGGAAGGATCATCCATGATACGACGAAACCTAAATCATCCTGAAGTAAAAGCCACTCGTTACATCGCTCATGGCGGAGGTATCGCCCATATGATTCTCACCACCCAGTACCTCGAGACCCTCATGTTTCTTGCTCACGCTTCGGTTCCACCGGGCAACACCCTTCTGGGCCATGTAGACCCTATGGAGGAGATCTACATCATTCAAACAGGACAGGGGAAAATGCAGGTCGGTAATGAAATCTGTGACGTCAAACCCGGAGACGCCATCCATATCCCTATTGGCCAATACCATGAATTGATCAATACAGGAGACGAAACGTTGACGCTTCTGGTGGTAGCTGGTCTGATCCCCGGATGATTATTTTGGATTTTGGAATATTTAAAGATTTAAAAATAATTTTTCACTCCGCAATCCGAAATCCGCAATCTGCAATTAAAATCAGTCCTTCTTATATCTCCAGAGCCAGAGAAATCCAATCACGATCAACAGAATCGGTAGAAAATAAGTCCTTACGATCCCTGGAAGGGAAATATGCAAAGAGTAATATTTGGCTCCCAAGATAAAAATCCCAATCATCATTGTCACCCACGCAGCCACACTTTTTCTGTTACGGAAAATGCCTCCTGTTCCAAGGGCGATGACCACCCATGGCCATCCTTCTCTCAATCCATATCCTACTCCCATCCGATCTAAGAGGATCAGCGCCCCTATCGCAATCAGAGCCAGCCCCAAACCCATCTTTTACCTCCTTTCTTCCCATTTCCATAAAAGGGTCATCCTTCCAATTAAGAGACGGCCCAAACCATCGTGACCTCTCCTTGAAAAAAGATTGCAAATTATTCATAATAGATCCAAACATTGCTCTTTATGTTCAATACACCATCTCTCAAGAAAAGGCAATTGGCCTTATCAGGGAAAACGGAGAAGGTCCTATGGATCCAAAGTTAGTCAGGCAATTTATTATTTTTTTAGTCCTCCTCTTTGGATGGACAATCGTCATTCTCCTGGCAGGCCCGAAGTAAGGCGTGCGGGGAATTTTAAGTTAACCTCAGCCATTAGAAAGAATTCGGTCCCGCTCTGGCGGGATTGGTATTTGATTGAACAAGCCCACGTAGCTCAGTGGTAGAGCTGCTGATTTGTAATCAGCGGGTCGGCGGTTCAAATCCGTCCGTGGGCTCCAGAAAAAAGAGGTGCCATCCTGATTGAGATGGCACCTTTTTTATTAACGCAGCAAGGATTAACTCTCCCTCGGATCCCTTCAACCCCTTAACTTAAACCGAACCATCATTCCCCCTTGATATGCACTGGATGAACGTGTAAGGTGGTCCTTGGATATAGGTTCTGAACCCTTCAGGCTAAAGTTTGAAATCAAAAACCCAGAATCCCCAAGATGAAGCAAGTTGATCCCCCCAGCTTCCCAGAAAGGTATTTTTCGACTGAAACGAACTCTTCCAAAAAATTTTTGTTTTTTTAAAGTTTTTTTAAAAAAAACTTGACTTTTTAATTTTAAATTTGTAAAATGTTGCCACTTTCTATAGACAACCTTAAAGGAGGTGGCCTAACATGAAGAAATTATTTATCTATTTTCTCTGTGTCTCTTTTCTCCTGATGACAGGCCAGGTGCATTGGATTATTGCGGAGGCGAAGGAAAATGCTTCTCCGGTGGGAGAAATGGTCTCAAAGGGAACAGTCAAATTCGAAGTGAGGGAGAACGTCTGGAAAAAGGTTGAGTCCTCGCTATTTCCGATCTTTAAAGGGACACGGGTAAAAACCGAAAAAGGCCATGCCATCCTCACCTTTCCCGACAACGGCAGAATCGAGGCCAACTCCGGAAGTGTTTTTTCCTTTGATCAAAAAGGAAGACTGATCCTCACCGAGGGAAGTATTCGATTCCATCTTCCCATTACGTCTGATGTCAATTTTAAAATCGGAAATCTCTCCATCATCAAGGCACATACCCTGCAAGCCGCCAGAGGAACTTCCATATCTTCCTCCACTGAATCCCTTGTCGCAGGCACCCTATCCATCCATCCCAATGGTTCAGTCACAGTGAAAACCCATGAGGGTAAACTTAATGTCTTGAACCAGGCCAATGTTCTACTGGCCGCCATACCTAAGAATGAGTCGGTGACCATTCCGTCGGTTACGGTGACCGGGCCATCAAGAGTAATGGTTGCTCAGGCAGGCGAAACCGCAACGGCCACCACTGGGACGACCGGAACTTTTTTGGGAATCTCAACATGGGGATGGGTAGGAATCATCGCCGCAGCAGCGGCTGTCACAGGTATAGCGATTGCAGCTGCCGGAGATGATGATGACGATCGCATACCTGTCTGTCCATAGAGATTAACCCTTTATCCTCTAAATAAGTAACCCAGTTAGTAAATCATCATTTGCTTACTGGGTTTTTTTTGAAAAGGCGACGATATGTTGTCAAAGAATACGATTCTTCTATATCTTTCCCTCCTCACCTTCATCACTTCCTGTGCTTCTTCCCAGCCTGCAAAAAGGGAAACCCTTTTGTCGAGCGCCTTACCTGGAGAGTCTGAATATTCAAGACAGGTCAGGGCGATGAACGAAAAGATTCTGATGGCCGCCTTATCAACAAGGAAGGACCCCCACCAGGATTACAGGATCGGTCCGGAGGACCTCCTCGAAATCACCGTGTTTGAGGATGAGAAACTGAATAAGACGGTGAGGGTAAGCTCCCAGGGCAATATCACCATGCCCCTTCTCGGGACATTGAGGGTGAAAGGGCTTACGGCAAACGAACTGGAGAAGGAGATCCGGGAGCTTCTTGCTGAAAAATATTTACAGAATCCCAATGTGAGCGTCTTTATCAAGGAATACCGGAACCAGCGAATTGCTGTTATGGGGGCAGTGGAAAAACCCGGAGTTTTTGATATTACAGGCCAGAGAACCGTCCTCGACATGCTCGGAATGGCTGGTGGCCTTAAAGATGATGCAGGACAGACGCTCTTTCTCATTCGATCTCCAGGACGTGCAGAGAGGGGATCCGGGGAGGCTACCGTCGCCGCACCCGAGACCCTGGTGATCGATCTTGAATCACTCTTGATCAGGGGAGACCTCACCCTCAACCTTCCGGTTGCCCATGGAGATGTAATGAACATTCCGATCTCAGGAAAGATCTTTGTTGGCGGCGAGGTGGTCAAACCGGGCGGCTTTCTTTTAAAAGGAAAGAGAGTGACGATCAATCAGGCAATTGCTATGGCAGAGGGGTTGAAGCCCGCTGCGGATGGGACTCAATCGACCATCTTCCGTTATTCGGGAAGGGATGGACAGAGAGAGCTGATTCCTGTCAATCTCTATGCGGTCCAGAAAGGACAGGCAGAAGACCTTTTACTTAAAGAGAACGATATCCTCATCGTTCCCAAGAGTGGTGTAAAAACCTTTCTGATCGAGTTCAGGGATACGGTTAAAGGTATCTTCGGTCTGGGATTCTCTCTCGGGTCTCTTTAGAAGAGAAGAGGTAAACGAAGCAATGAAGCCCCTTGGTTTTGACGACCGCTACCAACTATCTTCTCCTTCCGGGGTTTACTATGATCCCCCTCAAGAAGAGCGAGAGGTTCATCTGAGGGATTACTGGAAAGTGGTCCTGAAAAGGCGATGGACCATCATCGCCTTTTTTTTCATCGTCCTCATCACGACAGCCGTGGCCACTTTTACGATGAGGCCCATCTACCGGGGAACGACCACCCTTCAGATCAACAAGGAGAATCCCCAGATCGTCGATTTCAAGGAGATGTTTGCCGTCAATACGATGGATCTGGACTACTACCAGACCCAGTACAAGGTCCTTGAAAGTCGGAGCCTTGCGAAAAGGGTGATCCAATCTCTCAAACTTTCGGAACACCCGGAATTTCTTGCGACCCCTGAAACCCCGTTTCAAAAATGGAAGGCAGAGCTCTTTCAATCCGTAACCACATTCTTCTCCTCACCCACTTCAGACCGAGAACCGTCTGAAACGGAAAAAGAGTCGCTCCTCGTGAATCGATTTCTTAAGAGATTGAAGGTTGAACCCATACGAAACTCCCGCTTGGTCAAGATTCACTTCGATTCAAACTTTCCCGAGCTTTCCTTCCGGGTTTGTGATGAATTGGCCTCTGCCTACATTCAGCAGAATCTCGAAACCCGTTTCCATGCGACCGAGCAGGCCAGGGACTGGTTGACCAAACAGCTCGATGACCTGAAGGCCAAGGTCGAAAGGGCGGATGAGGCGCTCCAGGCCTTTGGCTCCAAGCACGACATCATCTCCCTCGAGGAGAAGGAAAACGTGACTATCCACCGCCTTAATGAACTCAATGAGGCCTTGACCAAGGCCGAGGCAGAACGGATGGGAAAAGAGGCCCTTTACCGGCAGACCAGAGGAGCCCATGCGGATGCGATTCCCTCCATTCTTGAAAATAAACTGATCATGGATTTAAAACAGGCCCATATCCAGCTCGAAGGGCAGTACATGAAACTTTCCGAGACCTTTAAGCCCGAGCACCCGGAGATGGTTCGATTGCGAACCCAGCTTAAGACAGTCCGTGACCGGCTCGATGCCGAAACCCATCGGATCATTACCGGGATCAAGAACGAATATGAGTCGAGCATGAGGCGTGAAAACCTTCTTCGCGAGGCCTTTGAGTCACAGAAAAAGAGAGTGATGGAGATGAAGGAGAAGGCCATCCAGTATAACATCCTCAAGCGTGAGGCCGACACCAACAAGGAACTCTATCGCGGGCTTCTTCAGAGGATGAAGGAGGCAGGGGTCTCCGCCGGTATCATGGCGAGCAACATCCAGGTCGTGGATAAGGCTGAGCTCCCCACCAAACCCCATAAACCGGATAAAGCGCTCAACCTCATTCTGGCCGCAGTTGTTGGACTCTTTCTTGGAGTAGGGCTTGCCTTCTTCTTCGAATACCTTGACAACACGGTCAAGACCCCGGAGGATGTGGAACAGCTCATCCGGCTCCCCTCCTTCGGCATGGTGCCCGAGATATCCCAGCACAGACGCAGACAGTTGGAAAAGGGAGTAACCTCTCCGGTTGAGCTCATCACCCACGGACAACCCAAGTCAATGCTTTCAGAGGCCTACCGGAATATCCGGACCTCCATTCTCCTCTCCTTCTCTGAAAGGCCTCCCAGGCGCATTGCCATCACCAGCCCTAATCCGTCCGAAGGAAAGACCACCACCGTGATCAACACAGCCATCGCCCTCTCGCAGACAGGGGCAAGCGTTGTCATTGTGGATGCAGATTTAAGAAAACCCCGTATCCATAAGATCTTTTCCGAAGAAAATGGGGTCGGTCTCTCAAACTTTCTTTCGGGCAATGTTGAGCTCGAAGCGATTATTAAAAAGGCAGAGATTCCCAACCTCTTCTATATCCCTGCAGGCCCGATCCCCCCCAATCCTTCAGAGCTGATCAGCTCCAAACTTTTTAAGAGCATGCTGGAGTCACTCGAAGAGCGGTTCCAGCATATCGTGTGTGATTCTCCGCCTGTGCTCGGATTTGCCGATTCGGTCATCCTTTCCACCGCAGTGGATGGCATCATCCTCGTCACCGTGGGAGGAAAGACGCCGAGGGAGACCCTCCAGCGCGCCAAAGGATTAATCCTTCAGGCCAATGCCAAGATACTCGGGGTGGTCATCAATCGGGTCAATATTGAACGAAGTGAATACGGGTATTATTACTACCGTTACCATTACTACTACGGAAAAGAAGGTAAGAAGAAGAAGGAGCTTCCCTATCTGTCGGAAGAAGAATCAGGGTCAGCATCCTCTGTCTAGAAGAACTTTTCTTATATGAAAAGGTCTCTCCTTCCCATCCTCATTCTCATTCTGACCTTCATCGCAGGGTACTCGGTGTTTTCCATCTGGAGGGGGGTTTCTCTTTACAGGGGAAACCCGTCCCAGGAGGATTTGGAAAAAACGATTTACCTCACTCCGTCCAACCCCGATCCTTACTATCGGTTGGCGCTTTTATATGAGTGGGATATACGCAATATCGACCTTAAACAGTCGCTCCAATTTTTAAAAAAGGCCATTGAGTATAACCCCCTTGAACAACAGTACTGGCTCAATCTGGCCAAGATTCTCTTTCGAACAGGAGAGAAAGAGGCTTCAGAAAGGGCTCTGGAAAGAGCCATCTTGGTCTTCCCAACCGGTTACCAGGGAAGGTGGGTAAGCGGAAACCTCCTTCTTCAACGGGGAGCGGTGGAGAAGGCAATTCCCCATCTCTCTTATATCCTGACCCATTATCCGAATCAGGGCTACCTTGTCTATGAGGTCTTGCAAAAGGCGTTCGGCGACCCTGACTTCATCTTCGAAAAGGTTATTCCCAAGGACCCTGCCTCGACCAGCCAATACCTTGCCTATCTATATGAGATCGGCAGTAAGGAATCAGCGCAAAAGGTGTGGCAGAAGAAGACCTTGCTCGGTCATAACGTGAGCCGTGAAGAAACGATACGTCACATCGAATTTCTCATCGGAAGCGGCGATCTCAGGGAGGCTTTTGGTCTCTGGAAGGCGAGACTCAGGCAGGAGGGGTTGTCCCTTGGACCAGAGGGAGATCTGATCACCAACGGAGGGTTTGAGAAGGATGCAATTTTAGGCGGGGGATTCGACTGGAAGATGAGCCGTGTTCAGGGGGCAGAGGTCTCTATCGATCCGGCGAATGGTGTTGAGGGAAAACGATCCTTGAAGATCGCCTTCAATGGCAAGGAGAATGTCGATTTTCACCATGTCAGCCAGTATGTGGCGCTGAAACCCGACACCGAATATGTCCTGAGGGCACACTTGAAAAGCCAGGCTATTACAACGAAAAGTGGCCTTAAAATGGAGATCATCGGCATCGGCCCGAGCTATTACAAGGCCTCTGAATCGTTGGTCGGGGAGCATGAGTGGAAAGAATTGGAGATCGTCTTTCGAACTCCGGCCCAATGCCAGGGCGGCGTGGTCCGTTTCCGGAGGGAAAAGACGGAAAAGTTCGACCGCTTGATCTCCGGAACGGTCTGGATCGATCGGGTCTCACTCAAAGAAAAGGGACATTGATTCTCAAAAACCAAACAGACCAGAGAAACTAAAAAGACCAGACAGACCAGAAGGCATCATGAAAGATCACTATAAAATACTTGGTGTCAGGGAAGATGCCTCCTCAGAAGAGATACGGAACCGCTATATTAAGCTGGCGAAACTTTATCATCCGGACGCGAAAGAATCTGACGAGCATGGCGATCGGATAAGAGAGATCAACGAGGCTTACGAGGTTCTCAAAGACGACTCCACCCGTATGGATTATGATCTTCGAATGTCGGTGAAGAGGGCCTATGATAAAGAAAGAGATAAGGGGAAAAAGCGGTCCTGGCTGATGAAAGGGGCGGTCCTTTCCTTATCCATCATCTTTTTTTTCAGTTTCCTCCTGTTGAGGAAGCCATCCGTTGATGTTGAACGATCCTCCGCGGTCTATCATCCAATCTCTTTTCTCCCGACCCAGACACCTGAACCCGAAGTAAGAGCAAAAGAGGTGGTCTCAAAAGGGGCTCCCCCGGTGAGCCAGCAGAAACCGTCGGTGGCCTATGTTTCAACCCCTCCAATTCCGGCAACGAAACCTGAACCGCCTGAACCCGAAGCCAGGGTAAAAGAGGTGGTCTCAAAAACATCTCCTGTGCCAACCCAGGAGGAACCCAGGGGGGCCCAGATCAATTCTACGGCAACGGCGCAGGTATCGGAAAAGATCGCAGATTCAAAACCCGCAACCCAAATCGAGAAACTCACCTTAATTCCGAAAGAAGAGCCAAAATCCGATCCCGTTGTCCTAAAGGAATCGAAGAAAGAGATCGCTTTGGAACCGCCTAAACCGGTTCTTCCGCTCCCCGCCTCAAAGCCGACCCCACTCCCTGTTTCCAGGGTTGAGCCAATGGTTACCGCGATTTCCCCAAGTCCTCCGACGCTTGTCGAAGACGAGGTCAGGCAATTTCTGACCGATTATATCGATCGATATATCCGGAAAGACATCCAGGGCTTTCTCGCGCTCTTCTCTCCCAAAGCGATCCAGAATGGAAAAGACGGATTCGAAAAGATAAGAGACATCTATCTCAGGTTTTTTGAGCAGAGTGAGCGGTTATTCTACCGTCTTGAGGATGTCAAGATCGCCATTGATGGGAGCAATGCAGAGGTCAGGGGGCGTTATCAGGTAACTCAGAAATTGAAAAATCAGCAGGCCGAAAAGCTCTGGAGAGGTAACCTTCGATGGGAACTGGTGAAGAAGGACGGAGCCCTGAAAATTGCGGCTCTCGATTATCAGCATGAAAAATCCCCCTGAGGGGAAAGGAGGTCTTCCATGAAACATCACACCACAGGGTTCATGGGGTCTTTGATTTCGATCTTCCTGCTTGCTTCTTCTATGGCCATGGCACAGGTCGCTTCCGACCCTGCAATTCCCATAGCGGTTACTGAACAGGAGGCCCGTCTCTTTGTGGAGGAATATACGAAACGCTTCACAAAGATGGACCTCGAAGCCTACATGGCCCTTTTTTCAGAGAGGGCGGTTGAAAATCGTGTCCTCCCTTATGCCGATATCCGAAGGACTTACCAGAAGACCATTCAGGTGAGCCATTCCATTCAATACGAGGTCAAGATCCTTACGATTCAGACCTATTCGGAGGGCGCCTTTGTCAGCGGTCGATATAAGATAACCCAGACCTATAAGGGAGGCGGGGGGAGAGCATTTCAGGGAAACATCCAGTGGGCCCTTATTCATGAGGGCGGGGTTTTAAAGGTCCGAGAGATCAACTATGGAATCGACCGTTGAGATAATCGACCTCCATTGCCATATCCTTCCGGGTTTCGATGACGGACCTCAGACAATGGAGGAATCGATTCGGATGTGCCGGATTGCTTATCAGGACGGCATTCGGACCATCGTTGCTACCCCCCACACGCTCAATGGCGTTTATCAGAATGGTCGCTTGACCACTCTCAATAAAGTGGAGGAATTGAACTCCGAACTCCGAACTTATCACTCCGAACTGACTTTAAGGATCCTCCCCGGTTCGGACGTCCATTTGTGCGAAGCCACCCTCGAGAAAGTCCATCAGAACGAAGCCCTCACGATCGGGGATGCCGGGAAATACATCCTGATCGAATTCCCCCCTCACGCGATTCCTTTTCAGGCAGAGAGGATTCTTTTCCAATTATTGGCCAGAGGATTAACCCCTGTCATTAGCCATCCGGAGCGAAACCTTGAGATCGGGACAAGGCCTGGCAGATATTATGAAATGATCAAAATGGGATGTCTTGGTCAGGTCACGGCCATGAGCCTGACCGGAGACTTTGGGCCGAAGGTGAAACAGTGGGCGGAGAACTTACTCAAACACCGACTCGTCCACTTGATTGCCTCCGATGCCCATTCCGGTGATGGGAGACCGCCCATCCTTTCAGCCGCCGTAAAAGCGGCCGCAAGGGTTGTGGGAAAAGAAGAAGCGATGAGGATGGTGAATGAGCATCCAAAGGCCATCCTCGAGAACCGGAGGCCCAGCCTCCAGGATCCGATCCCAATTTGAAAGGTGAGCTTTGAGCTATGATAAACAAGACGATCATTCTTTTCATCTCCTCTCTTTTAATCTTTACCCCCATCGCCTTTGGCTCCGTGGAGATATGGGCCTTCTCCCTGATGGAGTTAGGCATCCTTTTGATCATCTTTCTCTGGGCCATCCAATCTATCCTGCTCCGAAATCATGATCCGTTACTCCGAACTCCGAACTCCAAACTCCCCGCTATACTTTTCTCTCTCTTCCTCCTTCTCATCCTTTTCCAGATGCTTCCGCTTCCATCAGCCATGATAAAAATTATCTCCCCCCAAACTTTTTCCTTGCGTCAGCAGTTGCTATTGCCCACTGACCAATTACCAATGACGACGTTAAGTTTCGTTCCCTTTTTGACCAAAATCGAATTTTTTAAATGGCTCACGCTCATCGGGTTCTTCCTCTTTCTTTTGAAGTGGAGATATTTTGATATGAAAACCATTCAAAGACTGATCCTTGTGGTCTTCGGTGTGGGTCTTTTCGAATCCCTTTACGGGATGTTCGAATTCTTTAGCGGCCACAAACATATCCTCCATCTGAAGATGGACCACATGATCTCTTCGGTGACAGGCACCTTTATCAACCGGAATGCCTTTGCAGGCTACCTTCTGATGGTCATCCCTTTGAGCATGGGATATCTTTTTTCCAGGCAACAACATTCGATGGGGCAATCGACGGGCCTGCGCCACCGCCTCACCTCGCTGGACGGGAAATCGCTCCTCATCGCCTTTGGCGTTGTCCTGATGATCCTGGGCCTTCTCCTCTCAGCTTCGCGCATGGGGATTGCAAGCCTTCTCCTCTCCTTCAGCCTGATCAGCATCCTCTTTAGAAATCCACAGGGGAGGAGAAAACTCTCCCGGCCATCAATCCTGATTCTGAGTCTGGCCCTGCTCTGGGCCGCCTGGATCGGACTTGATGCCGTGATCAGCCGTTTCTTTACCACCTCGGAGAGTTTCGAAGATCGGTGGAAGATTTGGCAAAACACCTTCCAGATCATAAGAGATTACCCGCTCCTTGGCTCCGGCATTGGAACCTTTACGCAGGTCTTTCCCATGTATCGGTCGTTCCATATCCGGGGTCTGGTGACCCATGCGGAGAACGACTTCCTGCAGCTTGTTTCAGAGACGGGGCTCATAGGAGCAGGGCTTCTTCTAACTCTATTTCTTTACCTCTTTTACCGGGCCATGTCCGGGCTTCGATCCCTCTCTTACAGGGAGTCGGAAAGATATATTGGAATGGGCGGGCTGATAGGAATCCTTGCATTGATGTTTCACAGCCTGGTGGAGCGAAACATTCAGATCCCTGCCAACGCCCTTCTTTATACCCTGATATGGGCAACTGTTCTCAGAATAGGCTTTGCCAAAAAAGGAGATATCTAAGAGAGATAGATGAACCAGACAGACCAGATAAACCAGAAAGACGAGGCCGATTTGCGCCAGTGGTTCGTCGTTCAGACCAAACCCGGAAACGAGCGCCGTGTTGAAACCCATCTCTCCAACCAGGAGATCGACGTCTTTCTTCCCCTCTACGAAGCCTTTCAATACTCCAACGGAAAGATGGTTCCGAGGGTCAAACCGCTCTTCCCCAACTATCTTTTTGCAAAGCTTGATATGGATATCCACTACTACAAAGTCAAATGGACAAGAGGGGTGAGCAAGATATTAGGCTCAGGAGACGAACCCATCCCTGTCTCCGGGAAAGTGGTCGAGGCCATTAAGCATCGGACGGGAGAGAACAACCTGGTCGTTCTGGAAGATCAGTTGGAAAAAGGGACTCTGGTCCAGTTTACGTCCGGCCCCTTTAAGGGCTTGATGGGGGTATTTGATAAAAGGATGTCTGGCCAGGGACGGGTTCGGGTCCTTCTGAGTCTGATCGGCACCGATGTGCCGATTCAGACATCAAGATGGATGGTCAAAAAAGTCGCCTGATCAAGATGAGTGGCTATTGATTTGCAGCCCTGTCTTCTGGCACAACACGAAAGAAAACCTCTGCCGGATCAACCGAAATCCGGGATGGCGGAAGCCTATCCAATGAAACTTTTCTTTTTCACCCTATCCATAGTCTATATCGCCGGAATCTTTCTTCTGGCCGGCTCGCCTTTAGATCGCGGACTCTCTGAGTTCAACCCTTACAGCCTCCTCCATATTCCCCTATATGGAATCCTTACCATCCTTCTTATTCTCTCTTTCGTGCCAATGACTCAATTACCCGATAACTTAATGACTCGCTACTTGATAGTGAGTATCATCGCTCTGGTAGTCGCCGTTGCCGACGAAATCTGTCAGGTCTATGTCCCGGGCCGGAATGCTTCTGCCACCGACGTCCTCCTCGACCTGATTGGCATTGCTTTTGCTTTGTTTCTTGTCCACCGTATCTTCGTAAGAAAAGCATCATCCAAACCCGATGATTCATAGACCTAAATTGAGCGATTTTTTCACCCTTCACAAGGGGGGCGGGGAGGCCTAAAAAGCCTTTTAGAGCGATTACCTT
>OGCL01001768.1_pt1 | contig 17178 bp, 17 predicted proteins | sample 1570041 | NCBI WGS metagenome assembly OGCL01 (sample SAMN06266162, study PRJEB24511) | hot springs metagenome | isolation source: Hot spring water | place: South Africa: Limpopo | collected 2015-06-22
TATTTTTCTCGCCAAGACCTTCTATGTTCATTGCGTCTCTGCTCGCAAAATGCCTTATCCTTTCCTGAACCTGGGCAGGGCAATTTAGGCTTATGCATCTAACAGCAACTTCATCTTCTTCTTTTACCACTTTTGATCCGCAAGCAGGGCATTTTTCAGGGATCTGGAAAACTTTTTCTTTTCCAGCCCTTTTTTCTTTTATGACACTAACAACATGTGGAATAACCTCGCCTGCTCTTTCAACAACAACATGATCTCCAACTCTTATGTCTTTTCTTTTTATCTCATCCCAATTATGCAGGGTGGTTCTGGAAACTGTTACCCCTCCGATTCTGACAGGTTCAAGCATAGCAACAGGAGTTATAACCCCTGTCCTTCCAACGCTTGGCATAATCTCTTTTATTTTAGTAGTTCCCTGGTGTGCCGGGAATTTATAAGCAACTGCCCATCTAGGCTCGCGTGTCTTTATGCCGAGCATTTGCTGAAGATTAAAATCATTAACCTTGACAACAGCGCCATCTGTCTCAAATCTAAATGTTCTGCGTCTTTCTTCTATTTCTTTAACGATTTTGATTGTTTCTTCAACGCCCTTTGCCTTTTTTATAATAGCTGGGATCGGAAATCTTGCCCTCTCGAGCCACTTTATAAATTCCCATTGACTGCTAAATGTTACTCCCTTTACACTTCCTAATCCATAGCAAGCTAAATGGAGCTTGCGGGACCCCGTAACAGATGGATCAAGCTGTCTTACAGAGCCAGCAGAAGCATTTCTCGGATTGGCAAAAACAGGCTCTCCTTTTAACTCTCTCTCTTTGTTAAGTCTTTCAAAATCAGCTATATTCATGTAGACCTCGCCGCGAATATCAATGAGTTCTGGAATGCCGATACCTTCTATTCTTAGAGGAATTGACTTTATGGTCTTTATGTTCTGTGTAACGTCTTCTCCTTCATACCCATCTCCCCGAGTTGATGCCTTGTATAGGAGACCATTTTTGTAAGTTATCTCAATTGCAAGGCCGTCATACTTTGGCTCTACAGTATATTCTATATCTATATCTGAGCCAAACAGCCTTTTAATCCTTTTATCAAATTCATGTATTTCATTATAAGAAAAGGCATTATCGAGAGATAGCATAGGCACAGAATGTTTGACCTTTTCGAATTTGTCGAGGGGTGGAGCGCCAACCCTTTGCGTTGGTGATTCTGGCAGTATATAATTATAATCCTCTTCGAGTTCTTTAAGTCGAAGATAAAGCCTGTCATACTCCTCATCAGAAATAACAGGTGAGTCAAGGACATAATAGCGATAGCAGTGATAATTCAATTCTATTACGAGTTTTTCTATCTCTGATTTTATATTATCTGGCAGCTTTTCTGTCATAAAGGAGCCTCATTTTTATTGTATTTGTTCTAAAAGAAGCCTCAATACTTCAACTGCTGCTTCTTCCTTATTTTCTTGTCTTTCACCCGTAAGCCTTAATTCTCTTGAGATCGTCTGTCCCTTTTTGCTTACTGCTATGTAAACAAGCCCTTTCTCCTTTGCTTCAATTACATCAGGGCCAAGGTTTCCGGTAGTCGCAATAGAATAGTTTGTTTCAACAAGATTTCTTATCTTTTCAGCCATCTCCCTTGCAGTTTGTTCGCTTACTGCCCCGTATTTTTCTATTGTTTTACTGGAAACGCCGATGAGCTTTTTCTTTGATTCATTAGAATATGCAACAATACCTGCTTTAAAAAACATACTCGATCCTGAAAGAAGCGTGAGGTAATGGCTGACCAATCCACCTGTGCATGACTCAGCAACAGAGATGGTTAGACCTCTTTCTTTAAGGATCTCATGAATAATGGTAATAATTTCCTTATGCTTTTTTTCCATTTTTTTTTCATAAAATTTAAAAATTGTTTTTTAATGCTTCAATATTTTTAACGAGTCCTTCGACAAGAAATATTAGTGCTTCAGCATCGAGAAATTTATCCGCTATTGAATCAAAAAGTATTTTTACCTTTGGATCAAATTCATCCTCCTGCGGCCAATATATTATCATTACAGGAATTTTTGGAAGTAGATAAAGATGATATGCATATTTAGAAGTAAAACCTTCTCTTCTCTCAGCGCCTAATCTATTTAAAGCCTTTTCTGTCTTATCAAAATCTGAAATAAACAAATCTTTTAAAGGCTCTTCGCAATCCCTTAAAAAGGAAGAGGCCTTTATCATGCCTGCTTTTAACTCGCTGTATGAGACCCACCTGCCTGATAAATTTCCTTTTCCAGCAGTTCTGACATAGTGCAAAAGTAATATCTTTATCCAAGGTGTAATATGTCCATGAGTCTTTATTTCTCCATCACGATCTATTGTGAATTCCCTTCCGAGGCATTTAATGCTCATGACACCGTCTTTTAATTCTGCACCTATGCCTTCTGCAACATCGGAGAATTTTATATTTTTTATATCTTCTTTCAGTTTTAATATCAGTTCCTCCCGCCAGTCTGACTGGACAAGAGAGGATTTGATTTCATCTATCTTTTTTTGTGTCAAATATAGGCATTCTGATAAATCAGATTCACCTCTCAATACTGCAAGGGCAAACGGCATGCAGGTCTTTTGTCTGCATATGCCGCAGTTTTTTTTAGGAAGTTTTTTATAGAGTTCTATGGGCTTCATCTACTTGCGCCTCTCAAATACATTTGCAGCAATTATAACAAAGACAATGGATGAGATAATAATTACTGCAATGTCGAGGCTGAGAGGAAAGTCATGAGTAAGGAGCTTTTTTTCGGGGAATATCATATATTTCAATGCGTCTATTCCGTATGTAAGAGGATTTATCTTTGTGAAAAAACCAATGGCTTTTGGCAATAGTTTTACAGGGTACATTGCACCCGAAAGAAAAAACATTGGCATTACTATGAAGTTCATTATGACGCTGAAACTTTCGAGATTTTCATAAAACGTTGCAATGAGTATGCCGAGTGCGGACAGGCAGAAAGAAAGAATTATTGAGATGCAGAGTATCATAACTATCTGGACTATGCCGAGTTTAAGCCCTATTATAGGGAATAACAGCAATATGACCGCTGCCTGCATTGTTGATACAACAGTGCCGCTCAGGGCTTTGCCGATGACTATGGAGAACCTTGACACAGGCGCTGCAAGCATCTCTTTCATAAAGCCGAATTCCTTGTCCCAGATTATTGATATTGACGAGAAGATGGAACTGAAGAGGATGGTCATTCCTATTATGCCCGGGAATATGAACTGCATATAAGGCATTCCCATATCAGGCGAGATTAGTTTTGACAATCCTCCACCAACGAGGAAAAGCCATAAAAGGGGCCTTGCCAGGGTCGAAACCAGTCTTCCCCTTTCTCTAATGAACTTTATAAACTCCCTCGCAACAACTACATATATGGCATTTAAATCAGATTTCATAGGTTTACAGTTTTAATTTCATCTCTTATCCTTTATCAAATTTCCTTCTATGTGCTCTTATGGATTCCTTCAGTTCATCTCCGCCTGACGCGGCTTCAGGCCTTATATCCTTACCAGTAAGTTTTAAAAAAACATCATTAAGTGTCGGCCTCTGCAGCCTAACGGACACGACCATGTCTGCAAGGGCACTTATCAATTTTGGGATGCAGGCATCGCCCCTTGAGACCGATATGAATATTTCTCCATTTTTTTCGTGTGCATCGAGGTTAAGGGTGTTTTTAATATCATTTATTGCCCTCTTATTATTGGTTGTCTTCAAATATATTACATCTCCGCCTATCATTTTTTTTAGATCTTCAGGTGAACCCTGTGCGATAATTTTCCCTTTGTCAATTATAGCTATTTTATTGCATATTTCTGCTTCTTCCATGTAATGGGTTGTCATAAATACCGTGACATCGTGCCTTTCGGGCAGTTCGGATATAAACTCCCACAGGTTTGTCCTGCTGTGGGGATCGAGACCGAGTGTCGGTTCATCGAGGAATAATACCCTCGGCTGGTGAATGATGCTTCTTACCACTTCAAGCCGTCTTTTCATGCCGCCAGAGAATTTCTTTACCGGATCGTTTTTTCTATCAAAGAGACCTACAAAATTCAATGCATCCATTATTCTTTGTTTTCTTTCGTTCTTCGGGATGCCGTATAGATAGGAGTGGAAAAGCAGATTTTCGTAAGCTGTCAGTTCCTTATCAAGGGTGTTGTCCTGAAAGACAATCCCTATTTTTTCCCTTACCTCTGACGGCTCCTTCACGCAGTCGTGACCATCTATGAAAGCCCTGCCCGATGTCGGCGTAAGGAGGGTGCAGAGGATGTTTATGGTGGTTGTCTTACCTGCGCCATTTGGTCCAAGAAAGCCGAATATCGTACCTTCCTCTACCTCAAATGATATTCCATCAACAGCGGTTATATTGCCGAATCTCTTTGTAAGATTTTCTACATATAGTATTGGCATTACTGATACCACTCGACTTTATTTTTGGGAACATTCCAGTGAATAAAGTCATACCATATGCCTATTGGCGCTTTTTCAACTCCTTTAAACCTTTTGTGAAGCAAAGGAAGCGCATCAGGAACATACAGAAATGTTACAGGCTGTTCTTCTGCGAGTATTTCATGAATCCTGTGGTATATCTTTTTTCGCTTATCAATATCAAAGGTCTGTCTGCCTTGAATCAATAGCTTATCCACCTCTTCATTATTATAAGAAATGAAATTGAATTCTCCCTCTTTTGTCTTTGAGGAGTGCCATATGTCATAAATATCAGGGTCTCTCGAAAGAGCCCAGCCCATAATAACCGCCTCGAATCTCTTTTTATCTATAAATTCATGAAGCATGGCTTGCCATTCCAGAACTTTTATGTTCATTTCTATCCCGACCTTTTTGAGTTGCTCCTTTATTATCTGTGCAGCCATAAGTCTTGCCTGATTTCCCTGATTTACGAGCACAGTGAATGAAAATACAGTCCCATTTTTTTCGAGCAATCCATTGCGGTTTTTCTCCCATCCAGCATCGGAAAAAAGCTTGAGAGCCTTTTGTGGATTATATTCATAATCTTTTACATTTGTATTATATGCCCACGACTCTGGGGGAAACGGTCCAGTGCATGGCACTCCATAGCCCATGAGGACACCTGCTATAATTTCTTTTTTGTTGATTGCATAAGATATTGCTTTTCGAACTGTTTTGTCAGAGAATATAGGATTAAGAAGATTATAGCCGAGATATGTATATCCAAATGATGGATACCTAAATTTTTGAAAATATTTTTGGAAAAAGTCAGTTTGAGCCTGCAGCTTGTACTGTGGAGGTGTAATGCTCATAAAGTCTATACCGCCAAATTTCAATTCAAGAAACATTGTTGATGTGTCAGGAATTATCCTCGCGATAAATTTATCTATATTAGGTCTTCCTTCGAAATATTCGTCAAATGCCTCAAGCACTATTTTCTGGCCTGTTGCCCACTCTTTAAGCTTATAAGGACCCGTGCCTATTGGGTTGCGATTGACTTCCGGAGATGTTAGGTCTTTGACGTTTAGTGCATGTTTTGGAATGATACCCATTCCCCATGACTCAAGAGCAGGTGCATATGGCTCTTTGTACATGACTCGTATTGTGTATTTATCAACTGCCTTTATATCTTTAACCGGACCATAAATACTGCTGTATGGGGTAGGAACATTTGGATTTATAACAGATTGATAAGTAAAAATTACATCATCAGAAGTGAATTCTACTCCATCGTGCCACTTCACGCCTTTTCTTAAGAAAAAAGTTATTTGAAGCCCATTATCGCTGATTTCCCATGATTCAGCAAGGTCTCCTACTATTTTTATGTCCTTGTCGTATTTTGTAAGTCCATTATGGATGTATCCGCTTATTTCAGCAGAGGCGCTGTCTGAAGCAAGAAGTGGAAGTAATCTTTTGGCATCAGCTAAAAAGCCAACTGTAATTGTGTTAGGGTTTTTTATCTCCGGTTCTCTTGAGCAGCCAGACAGCAGAAAAGCAACAAGCAGTAAGCAGCAAGCGGTAAGGATTATTCTACCACGGCTACTGTATACCGCATAGAGCATACTTCCTACTTTTTAATAGGCTGCTGAGGTATCTGCTGAGGCACTGTCCCTTCCTGAGGAATTTGCTGAGGTATGGCCTTTTTTTGTTCTGTCGGGGCAGTCTGTTTAATTACAGAGGTTGTCTTTGTTGTTACTATCGTAAGTGTCAGAGATGAAAGCATAAAAATTATAGCAGCGACTGTTGTCAGCTTGTTTAAAAATGTTGCAGCCCCTCTGCTGCCAAAAATTGTCTGGCTCGATCCTCCAAATGCAGCGCCTATTTCTGCGCCTTTTCCACTCTGGAGTAAGACTATGGCAATTAAAAAAAGGCATGCCAATAAATGTATGATTATCAAAAATGTTGTCATGATTACTTCCTCCTCTTAAATTTTACTATTTTTGCGAAACTATCTACATTAAGGCTTGCTCCTCCAACAAGAGCTCCGTCAATATCTTCGCAAGCCATTAAGGCATCTATATTGTCGGGTGTCACACTTCCACCGTAAAGTATCCTGACTTCATTAGCTTTATCACTGTAAATCGAAGCAAGTCTTTTGCGGATATAATTATGAGCTTCCTGAGCCTGCTCGGTTGTTGCCGTCTTTCCAGTCCCTATCGCCCAGATAGGCTCATATGCTATGACTATCTTGTCAGAGAAAGAGACATCTTTTAATCCCTCTTCTATTTCGCTCTTTAATACATCAAAGGTCTTTCCTGCTTCCCTTTCTGCAAGTGCTTCACCAATGCAAAAAATAACATTGATATTATTTTTTATTGCTGCCACAATCTTTTTATTTATTATTTCATCCGTTTCATTAAAATATTGACGCCTTTCAGAATGGCCTATTATTGCATATTTACAGCCAATATCTTGAAGCATTATGGGCGATATTTCGCCAGTATAGGCGCCTTTTTCCTCATAAAAGATGTCTTGAGCCGAAAGCTGAATGTTTGAGTTTTTTATAATCAACGATGCAGCATACAGAGAAGTGAAAGGCGGTGCAATAACAATATTAACATCATTAACATCATTAACAATAGGGATAAACTCATTCAGATAAGCCAGAGTCTCCCCGACTGTCTTATTCATCTTCCAGTTTGCTGCAATAAAAGGCCTTCTCATGACTTAATAATTTAGTGGATGATAATCTATTCTGTCAAGCTATTGAGTTATTTAGAAAGATTCGAGAAATGGTAGCATAGCAAAAAATGTCATGCTGAACCTTGTGCTGAACTTGTTTCAGTATTGTTTCAGCATCCAATAAAATCAATATGTTACGAGACCCTGAAATGACCCTGAAACAAGTTCAGGACGGGATTCAGGGTAACAAAATGGTTATTTCTCGAATGCCTCTTAATTTACAAGACATTCGTTTTTGTTATGATGTTTCGAGTTCTATTATATGCGGCGTTTCCCTGATCTTTTTTATAAATCTCTCAAGCTGTTTGTGGTCCTTGTATCTGACAGAGGCTTCCTGTTCTACCATATTTTGTTGGTTTAGAAATCTTAATTTTGTCTCTACTATCTTTATTTTGTATCCATCAATCATATCAGACAATATCAATTCTTCTTTTCCGCTTAGCTTAATTTTAAGAACAGAGTAGCGGTTTATGGGAAGCACATCTTCTATATTTTTCAAAATCGCTAAATTGAAAAGTACAAGAAGGGCAGCGAATCCAGCAATCAGGTATTCTCCAAAGCCCACTGCCATGCCGATAGCGCTGACTATCCATAAAGTTGCAGCAGTAGTCAGTCCTCTTATTGATACACCGTGCCTCAGAATTGCGCCTGCGCCAAGAAATCCTATGCCCACGACAATCTGGGCTGCAATTCTGCCAGGGTCTGCTGATGCGCCATAAGTTTCATGAACCTGCACAGAGACGATAGTAAACAGGCATGAGCCGAGACATACGAGAAGCTGCGTTCTGAAACCGGCAGTCTGGCCTCCTACCTGTCTTTCAATTCCGATTAGTCCGCCGATTATTGCTGCAATAAGGAGTTTTAATAAGGCTTCCAATGTCCCTCCTGAAAGTAAAGTTAGTAAATTATACTATATTTTAGCAATTTGTTGACTTACTTAAATTTTTGCAAGTATAATCAAAAACTATGGAAGAAATAAATGAGCTTATAGAACAGAGGCTTAAAAAGCTTGATGATCTGCGAAGCATCAATATAGACCCGTATGACGGTCGTTTTAATCCTGAGTCAAGCGCTGATGAGATTCACAAAAAATATATGGATTCGAACAAGGATTTTTTAGAGACCCATAATGTAAGCACTTCTGCTGCGGGCAGGATTATTGCGATGAGAGACTTTGGCAAGGCATCCTTTGCCCACATTCAGGATGCAACAGGCAGGATACAGATATATCTTAGAAAGGATATTCTTAATGAAAAATATGCTCTTATTAAAAAACTCGACATAGGAGATATAATAGGGGTTAAGGGGAGGGTTTTTAGGACAAAGACGGATGAGCTGACTGTAGAGGTTAATGACTTTGTTTTTTTAAGCAAATCTCTCAGACCTTTGCCAGAGAAGTGGCATGGTCTCAGGGACATTGAGATAAGATACAGACAGAGGTATCTTGATCTTATCGTAAATCCACAGGTAAAAGACATATTTGCCAAAAGAAGCGCTGTTATAAAGGCTATAAGGGATTTTCTCGAGTCCCATGGGTTTATAGAGGTAGAAACGCCAATGATGCACTTGATACCGGGCGGTGCTGCTGCAAGGCCATTTAAAACTCACCACATAGCCCTTGGAATCGACCTTTACTTAAGGATTGCCCCTGAGCTTTATCTAAAAAGACTTCTTATAGGAGGCTATGAGAAGGTCTTTGAGTTGAATAAAAATTTCAGAAATGAGGGCATATCAACAAAACACAATCCTGAATTTACAATGCTTGAATTTTATATGGCTTATAAGGACTATAGCTTTCTGATGTCTTTTACAGAGGAACTTTTTACTTATGTCGCAAACAGGGTTCTCGGAACACTCAAGGTGCCTTACGGAGATGCTGTTATAGATTTAACTCCCCCATGGCCGAGGATGCCCATGCTAGAAGCAATGAAGCAAAAGGGGGTTCCTGATGAGGTAATCGCTGACCATGAAAAGGCTGTAGCTTGGGCGCAATCAAAAAAAATTGACATAAACAAAGGGGATTCTCACGCAAAGGTTCTCGATGAAATATTTAAGGAACTTGTTGAGCCAGAACTAATTCAGCCAACCTTTATAACAGACTATCCTGTTGAATTGTCCCCACTTGCCAAAAGGAAACATGACAATCTTGCTCTTGTAGAGAGGTTTGAGTTGTTTATTGCCTCCAGGGAAATAGCAAATGCCTTTTCTGAGTTGAATGACCCTATAGACCAGAAGGAGAGATTCTTAAAGCAGGTAGACGCAAAGAAAAAGGGAGACGAGGAGGCGCACTGGATGGATGAAGATTTTATTAGGGCATTGGAGTACGGCATGCCTCCTGCAGCAGGGGAGGGAATAGGCATAGACAGGCTTATCATGATTTTGACAAATTCCCAATCCATTAGAGATGTGATGCTTTTTCCACAGTTAAAGCCGGAGTTGTTAGATTGAGATTAAAATCAGCCTCTGTTATTTATAATCTAAAACTTGACCCAATAATGCCATGAACCTTCCTTATCAGTTATTTATAGCCTTAAGATACCTTAAATCCAAAAAGAGGACCAGAGGTGTATCTTTTAATGCATTAATCTCTGTAATTGGTGTTGCTGTAGGGGTTATGGCTCTTCTTGTCGTTCTTTCTGTTATGAGCGGCTTTCACGAAGACCTACAGAAAAAAATACTTGGAGCTAATGCTCATGTATTAATTTTAAGCTATAAAGATGGAATAGAAGATTATAAAAAAACAATTGATGAGTTCAGCAAAGAGCAGCATGTAGCATCTATGTCTCCTTTTGTTCTCGGTCAGGTAATGGTATCTTCCGGCAAAAAGGCGCACGGTGTTTTTTTGCGTGGCATAGAGCCGGAGATGGAGTTAAAGACGACTGATATTTTGAAAAATATAAGGGACGGAAGCATTGAGGATTTGATAAAAAAAGACAGCAAAAAGAATACAAACGAATCATATCCATGGATAATCCTCGGAAGGGAGCTTGCTTCAATGCTCGGTGTTATTAGAGGCGATGTAATTAATGTCTTGTCCCCAATGGGGGAAATCGGACCTCTCGGGATGCTTCCGAAGATACAGAATTTTAAGGTAGCAGGCATATTTGAGATGGGAATGTTTGAGTATGACATGAATCTTGTTCTTACAGATATAAAGGCTGCACAGGGATTTTTCGGCTACGGCGATGCTGTTACTGGCATCGAGATCAGGCTTGATGACATATATAAGGCATCTTCAGTTCGGGACTCTATAAATAAAAAAACAGGTTTTCCATATTATGCGAGGGACTGGATGCAGATGAACAGGAACCTGTTTTCTGCTTTGAAATTGGAGAAATTCGCAATGTTTGTAATATTGATACTTATTGTGCTTGTTGCATCCTTTAATATAGTGGGCACTCTGCTTATGAACGTTATGGAAAAACAGAAGGAGATAGCTATATTAAAGGCAATGGGCGCAACGAGCCGAGGTGTTATGATGATATTTATGCTGCAGGGATTGCTGATAGGGGTTATCGGCACTGTTGCAGGCATAAGCGGCGCTTATTTGCTCGGTAAGATTATTCATAATTATGAGATAATAAAACTCCCGGCAGATGTCTATTATTTGAGCAGACTGCCTGTAAAAATGAAGATTGTTGATTTCGTAATTGTCTCTATATCAGCAGTTGCGATAAGCTTTATTTCCACACTTTACCCCTCATACTATGCAGCAAAGTTGAACCCTGTTGAGCCTTTAAGGTATGAATAAGAGTGAGGTGAATAAAAAATGTGCAATTTTTTAAAAAAGATTATCTGCATAGGCGCAATAGCATTTATGCTTTTTGCAGCAATCGCAATCTGGGGAGGAGGCGGGGAAAAATTCAGATGGCTTGGAAAAAAGGCAGGAGGAATATTAGAGGAAGGCACTGAGAAGCTTGGCAGACATGCTGATAATATTAGAGATATTGCGAAAGAGAAGATAAGCAGATGGCTTGGTAAGAAAAGGGATATTCAAGAAGATAAATGAAAGAGCTTATAAGGATAGAAGGACTCGAAAAAACATTTTATACGCCTGCCGGAGAATTAAAGGTCTTAAAAGGAATTGACGCTTTTTTTAACGAGGCTGAGATGGTCAGCATTATGGGCGTCTCAGGGGTTGGTAAAAGCACTTTACTTCATGTTGTAGGGACGCTTGACAGGCCGACTGCTGGCAGGGCACTTTACAGAAAAATACATGATAAAACTAATGACCCTCGGCCCGCAGTTTATGATTATTTTGACCCTTTTTCTTTAAGCAATGGAGAACTCGCTGCTTTCAGAAACAGGATGATAGGATTTGTATTTCAATTCCACTATCTCCTTCCTGAATTCAGCGCTATAGAAAATGTGATGATGCCGGGAATGATAGGCATGGGTTCAAGGGTTCGTGGATCAAAGGGGGCAAGGTATAAGGAGATAAGCGAAAAGGCAGAGAAGCTTCTAAATGAACTCGGGATATATTCGAGGAGGCACCATAAGCCTGGCGAGCTTTCAGGCGGAGAGCAGCAGAGGGTTGCTGTTGCGAGGGCATTGCTGACAGAGCCAAAGGTTGTGCTTGCTGATGAGCCGACAGGCAATCTTGACACAAAGACAGGAGAAGAACTTTTCAATCTGCTTATGGATATAAATCAGAGACTCGGCATTGCATTTATTATTGTTACCCACAATGAATCGCTTGCAAGCAGGTGCCATAGGTCATTGGAGATGGCTGACGGCAGATTGAAGTCTCGTTAGCAGCTTATAAAAATTCTTTACAGATATAGAAATTTCAAATACTTATCGGTTATTATACATTTCAAAAATTTTTATGGAGGTTTGCTATTAATAAAGAGCAGTTGGAGATTCTTCGCCACAGCGCATCCCATATCATGGCACATGCTGTAAAGGATCTGTTTCCAGAAACTAAATTCGCGATAGGTCCTGCTACTGAAGACGGTTTTTATTATGATTTTGACCGTCCCGAGCCCTTTTCTCCTGAAGACCTTTTAAAGATTGAAAAGAGGATGAAGGAAATAATAAAAAAGAATAGCTCCTTTGTTCGCAAAGAAATTCCAAAGACAGAAGCAATAGAAATCTTTAAAAATAAAGGCGAAGATTACAAGGTTGAGCTGTTGCAGGAGATTATCGACGATACTGTTTCTATTTATGAAGAGGATGGATTTGTTGACCTCTGCAGAGGACCTCATTTGCATAATACCGGAAAGGTTAAGGCTTTTAAACTCTTAAGCATTGCAGGTGCATATTGGCGTGGAGATGAAAAGAACAAGATGCTTCAAAGAATTTACGGAACTGCGTTTGACAGCAAAGAAGAATTGGATGCATACCTGAACTTTCTTGAAGAAGTAAAGAAAAGGGATCACAGGAGGCTCGGAAAAGAGCTTGATCTTTTCAGCATCAGCGATGAAATTGGTTCTGGGCTTATACTCTGGCATCCCAATGGAGCAATTATAAGAAAAACAATAGAGGACTTCTGGAGGAATGAGCATGTTAAGTCGGATTATAAGATATTGTACACCCCGCATATCGCAAAATTAAATCTATGGCAGAAGAGCGGTCATTGGGATTTTTATAGGGAGAATATGTATCATCCAATGGAGATAGAAGGTGTGGAATATGAATTAAAACCGATGAACTGCCCATTTCATGTAAGCATTTATAAGAGTTCATTAAGGAGTTACAGGGATTTGCCAATCAGATATGCTGAACTCGGAACGGTTTACAGATATGAAAGGTCTGGCGTGCTTCACGGACTGATGAGGGTAAGAGGCTTTACTCAGGATGACGCACATATATTCTGCAGAGAAGATCAAATAGAGGACGAGATATTGAATATCCTTGATTTTACACTCTTTACCCTAAGGACATTCGGCTTTGATTCCTATGATGTGTATCTCTCTACAAGACCAGAAAAATTCGTGGGAACCCTTGACAAATGGGATAGAGCGACAAATGCCTTAAAACAAGCTCTTGAAAGTAAAGGATTGGCATACGAGATAGACCAAGGAGAGGGTGTTTTCTATGGTCCAAAGATAGATATAAAAATAAGGGACTCATTGAACAGGGCTTGGCAGTGTAGCACTATTCAGGTAGATTTCAACAACCCAGAAAGGTTTGATGTGATATACAGGGGAAGCGACGGCAAGGAACACAGGCCTATAATGATTCACAGGGCATTGATGGGATCTCTAGAGAGGTTTTTTGGTATTCTTATAGAGCACTACGCAGGATTATTCCCTTTATGGCTTTCTCCTTTTCAGGTATCTGTAATGACAATAGCAGAAAGGCATAATGAATACGCAAAGGAGATATGCAAGGAGCTAAAGAATGCTGATATAAGAGCAGAATTAAGGCTCGAAAACGAAAAGATAGGCTATAAGATAAGAGAGGCGACTGTAAGAAAGATACCATATCTTGCTATAATTGGAGACAAAGAGGTTTCAGAAAAAAAGATAACGGTAAGGAAGAGAAGCGGAGAAAACATTGGGCCATTTACTATAGATGAGTTCATAAACATAATAAAGGAAGAAATAAAAAATAAACAGTAATAGTGGTTGGAACCGCCGACTGCTATTAGCTTAATTACGGAGGTGATAGTATAAGCAAGGATAGCGTTAGAGTTAACGAAGGCATCAGAGCAAGGGAGGTAAGGCTTATCGATGAAGACGGCAAGCAGCTTGGAGTTGTGCCTATTAAGGAGGCTCTGAGGATTGCAAAGGAAAGCGGGTATGACCTTGTTGAGGTTGCCCCAAATGCTGCGCCGCCTGTATGCAGGGTAATGGACTTTGGGAAGTATAAATACCAGATGTCCAAAAAACATGCAGCAAGAAAGACCATCAGTGTAAAGGAGGTCAAGATAAGACCTCAGATAACAGAACATGACCTTCAGCTAAAGGTAAAGAATATTAGAAGGTTTCTCGATGACGGGGACAAGGCAAAGGTCACTATGTTTTTCAGAGGGCGTGAGATTGTGAGGCCAGAGATGGGCATGAAGCTGTTTGAAAAGATACTCGAATTGCTGACAGGGAAGTTTCAAGTAGAGCATCAGCCCAAACAAGAAGGCAAAAGCATAACCATGATAATAGCGCCGTCAAGCAAATAAAATCGTAATCTGTGATCCGTAATGCGTGATAAAATTACATATCGTTCATTACTGCGCATCGCGAAATAAAGAGAGGGGGATAGAAATGCCAAAACTTAAGACTCACAGGGGCGCTGCCAAAAGGTTCAAGGTAACAGGCAGCGGAAAGATAAAGAGATACAGGGCATATAAGAGCCATCTTTTGACAGGCAAACCTTCCAAAAGGATGAGAAATCTTAGAAAGAGCGAATTGGTGCCTGATGTCCAGTATGAAAATGTGAAGAAACTATTGCCGTATATGTTTTAAGCAAGGGGTTAAACGTCGGTAGTCCATATTAGTTGACTAAAGGCCTTCACATTTATTACCCTATATATTCTGTTAACTATAAAGATTTAGGAGGAGTATTAATGCCAAGGGCTAAAGGTGGTTTTAAAACAAGGAGATACCATAAAAAGGTTCTTGAAAGAGCAAAAGGTCAATACGGCGGAAGAAGCAGGGTATATAAAGTAGCCGCCCAAGTTGTTGATAAAGGTCTTCTGGCTGCCTATAAAGACAGAAGGCTTAAAAAACGAGAATTCAGATCTCTCTGGATTTCGAGAATCAGCGCTGCTGTCAGATCCTTAGGAATGTCTTACAGCCAGTTTATTAATGCCTTAAACAAGTCTGACATTGGACTTAACAGAAAGGCTTTAGCTGATCTTGCTTATAATGATCCAAAGGCATTTAGCGAACTGGTGCAAAAAGTAAGTGGTTAAATGGGATTATAGGTTGAGGATTGTTTTTTTGTACCTCAACCTTAATCTAACTTTCATCCTTAAATAAATATGGAAGACCTGAAACAAACATTCCTTGAAGATCTAAAGTCCGTAAAAAATCTTTTTGACTTGTCCAATATTAGGGTCAAATATCTCGGAAAGAAAGGTCTGATAACCTCTCAACTGAAAACTATTTCTTCAGCGTCTTCTGCCGAAAGGCCGCTGTTTGGCAAAAAAATAAATGACCTAAAAGAGTTTATAGAGGCAGAAATCAGGGAAAAGGAATCTGAGCTAAAACAAGAGGAACTAAAAAGGCAGTTAATTTCAGAATCTCTCGATATTACACTGCCCGGCAAGTTCACTTTATTTGGCAGGGAGCATCCAATCAATAAAACCCTTAGTGAGATATTGAATATTTTTGTGAAAATGGGCTTTGGTGTTGAAGAAGGGCCTGAGGTAGAACTCGAATACTATAATTTCGAGGCATTGAATATCCCTAAGGATCATCCAGCAAGGGATATGCAGGATACCTTTTATGTAAGCGATGAAATAGTCTTAAGAACGCACACTTCGCCTGTACAGATCAGAATAATGGAGAAGAGGAAGCCGCCTCTAAGATTTATTGCGCCTGGCAAGGTTTACAGATGCGACGCTGACATAACACATACGCCAATGTTTCATCAGGTAGAGGGGTTGATGGTGGACAAGGATATAAATTTCAGCCATCTAAAGGGCGTCCTTGAGGCATTTCTTCACCAAATGTTCGGACCTGATACGCCAGTGAGATTTAGGCCGAGTTATTTCCCATTTACAGAGCCGTCTGCAGAAGTGGACATAGGCTGTATATTATGCAGCGGAAAAGGATGCAGGGTTTGCAAAGGCTCAGGCTGGCTCGAGGTCCTCGGCGCTGGAATGGTCAACCCGGCAGTATTTGAGAATGTTGGATACGACCCTGAAGAATATTCTGGATTTGCCTTTGGAATGGGAATAGAAAGGATAACGATGCTCAAGTATTCTATAGACGATATCAGGTTGTTTTATGAGAATGATATAAGATTTCTGAGACAATTTTAGAAGGCATTAAACATCTTGGAATTTTGAGGATTTGGAGAATTTATGCGTTTTCCTTTAGAGTGGTTAAAAGAGTTTATCGACATACCAGCATCTGCAGATGAGATTGCTCATAAGCTGACCATGATTGGTCTCGAGGTGGAAGCGCTTGAGCACATTGATGGAGATGTTGTTTTTGAAATAAATATAACCCCAAACAGACCTGACTGCTTAAGCATAATAGGCATTGCGAGAGAGCTTTCTGCTGTTTATGGCATTCCTTATAAATTCCCCAGTCATATTATAGCAGCAGAGCCTAAAGAATTGGATTTCAATGTTGATATTCTTGATTCAGGACTTTGTCACAGATATGCTGGAAGGATTGTTAAGAATCTGAAAATTGGACAATCACCTGATTGGTTAAAAAAGAGGCTCGAAAAAAGCGGGATAAGGTCTATCAATAATATAGTGGATGTAACAAACTATGTGATGCTCGAATTGGGACATCCTCTTCATGCCTTTGACCTTAACTCAATCGAAAGAGGGATTATCAGGATAGGGACTCCCGAGACTGTAACAGGACAAAAGAGGTCGATTAGGATTAAGTGTCTGGATGGAGTTGAGAGGGAAATTGCTTATGATTCATTGCTTATATGGGATGCAAGGAAGCCTATAGCTGTTGCTGGTGTGATAGGCGGAATGAATTCAGAGGTCAGGGATTCAACTCACAGCGTATTCATCGAGAGCGCATATTTCGTGCCTTCATCTGTAAGAAGAACATCTAAGGCTCTTGGAATTAAGACAGAATCATCATACAGATTTGAAAGAGGAGCCGATATTAAAATACTAAAAAAGTCACTCGACAGGGCAGTATATCTCTTGCAAAAGCTCGCAGAAGGCGTAGTTTACGGAAAGATAGACATATACCTTAAGAGGCATAAGATTTTAGATATACCTATAAAAATTGAGAAAATTAACAGGATTCTCGGTTTGAAGCTAAATAAGGAAGAGATTCTTGGTTGTCTGACCAGATTGGGATTTGAAATTGAAGGCGATGATAACAGATTAAGGGCAAGACCCCCTTCATACAG
>OGCL01001769.1_pt1 | contig 17168 bp, 15 predicted proteins | sample 1570041 | NCBI WGS metagenome assembly OGCL01 (sample SAMN06266162, study PRJEB24511) | hot springs metagenome | isolation source: Hot spring water | place: South Africa: Limpopo | collected 2015-06-22
CCTCGATGTCGGCTCATCACATCCTGGGGCTGAAGCCGGTCCCAAGGGTATGGCTGTTCGCCATTTAAAGTGGTACGTGAGCTGGGTTCAAAACGTCGTGAGACAGTTTGGTCCCTATCTACCGTGGGCGTTGGAAGTTTGAGGGGGGCTGCTCCTAGTACGAGAGGACCGGAGTGGACGCATCCCTGGTGTGCCGGTTGTCGCGCCAGCGGCATAGCCGGGTAGCTATATGCGGAAGCGATAACCGCTGAAAGCATCTAAGCGGGAAGCGCGCCCCAAGATGAGACTTCCCGGAGGCTCGACCTCCCTAAAGGGTCGTCCAAGACCAGGACGTTGATAGGCAGGGTGTGGAAGGGCTGCAAGGCCTTGAGCTAACCTGTACTAATTGCCCGTGCGGCTTGACCCTATAACCGTGGGCGCGTGGCGGTGCGTGCAATCCCGAACCCCAGAGTTCTGCTTTTTCCGGATTCCCTTTCCATCTGGCGGCCATAGCAGCCTGGAACCACGCCTTCCCATCCCGAACAGGACCGTGAAACGGGCTTGCGCCGATGATAGTGTGCAGTTCGCACGCGAAAGTAGGTCACCGCCAGGCCATTTTCCTGCTATGACCGCACCCGTCGCGGAGACGCTGTCCGGGCGGACGTTAGTTCGCGACTGAAAGAACGCCGGCCAAGGCCGGCGGCCGAAATTTTTTCTAGACGTCCTGTAAGTAGGGCACGGCGTTTCCGCCGTGCGACGCCGTGCGAGGAACGCTCTTGCTCGCTTCGCGGATACTGTATAAAAATACAGTATCATGAGTGCGTGCAGAGAGCTGCTCCACCACCCTCTGCTCTGGCGAGGCGGCGGAGCGGACAGGAATCCTCTTCCAACTGTACCTTCAGGCCACGCCGTGCTCGACCGCGAATTGCCGGGCAGAGGATGGCCGCTGGGGGCGCTCGTCGAAATCCTCGTCGACGAGGCTGGCTCGGGCGAGCTCGCGCTTCTCCTACCCCATCTCGTCGAGCGGGGAGCCCAGGGAGGGATCATCCTCTGGGTCGCGCCTCCTTACCTGCCTTACGCCCCGGCGTTCGCTGCCGCCGGCGTACCGTCGGACCGCCTCGTCGTTCTCCGGCCGCGCTCCGAAGAGGATGCGCTATGGACGGCGGAGCAGACACTGCGAAGTGCTTTCAGCGGCTCGCTTCTCGTCTGGCTCGCGCGCGCAGGTTATGCGGCCATGCGCCGCCTCGCCGTTTCCGCGGAAGGTGGCTTCGGTTCAACTTTCGTGTTCCGCCCTCGATGGCATGCCGGACAACCCTCGCCGGCGGCACTGCGCCTTGCGCTGGACGGTTACGCGGCCGGAGGGCTGTCGCTGCGCCTGCTCAAGCGCCGCGGCGCTCCGCTGCCGCACCCTCTGCACCTTCCATTGCCAGGAAGCTTCCGTGCTCTGGATCGCAGTCCATTTCCGGAAGTTGCGCTTGCGGGCGAACGCGCAGCGGGATGCCGCGCCTGAGCCGGCGAGCGAGGCACTGCGGGCCGCTGCACTCGTCCTCGGCCGATTCACCCCGAGAATCTGTCTCGATCCCCCGGACGCTCTCGCGCTGGAGGTCTCTGGGAGCCTCCGCCTCTTCGGGGGCGAGGCCGCCTTGCAGGCGGAGATCGAGGAGGCACTGACCGAGGCTGGCTTCGAGCCCCAGATGGCTGCTGCTACGACAGCGCAGGCGGCGCTGTGGCGGGCGGCTGCTGGCGGTGTCCAGCTCGAGGCGGTACCGGTGGAAGCGTTAGGACTCGATGCTGAGGCTGTTCTGCTCGCGCACCGGCTGGGGGTGCATACGCTGGGAGGGCTGCTCCGACTTCCGCGCGACGGGCTTGGCCGGCGCTTTGGTCAGGATCTGCTTCTCCGACTGGACAGAGCGCTCGGCCGTCTTCCGGAGCAAAGGGCCTTTTTCGTGCCACCGCCGCGGTTCTCGGCCGTTGCTTGCCTGCCTGCTCCAGTCGAACACGCCGCCAGGACGCTCTTCGTGTTGCAGCGTCTGCTCGTGCAGATGGAGGGGTTTCTCGTCATGCGGCAGGCAGGAACGAGGGAAGTGCAGATCCAGTTCGCGCACGAAGGTCGTTCACCTTCGGTCCTGACACAGCGCTTCGCCGCTCCCCTGCGTGGGGTTTCGGAAATCGCCTCGCTGCTGAGGGAACGGTTGTGCAGTCTCTCCTTTCCTGCCCCGGTGATAGCAGTGCAGCTCGCCGACGGTGGAATCGAGCCGCTCCCCCCGCCACAGCACGACCTTTTCAGCGCCCGGCAGGCCAGGCGGGAACCCTGGATGCTGCTCGTCGAGCGGCTCCGAGCGCGGCTCGGCGATGCCGCGGTTTACGCTCTTGCGCTGCATGCCGACCACCGGCCGGAACAGGCTTGGCGGCCGGCATCCGTTCCGGCCGGCTTGTCTTCAGACCCGCAACCGCAGGATCGACGGCAGCCGAGCAGCGGCCTTTGTGGCGGCGTTCGTACCCCTTCCGAACCTCTGCGTCCGCTCTGGCTACTCGAGCGACCGCGACCGCTGAGAGAGGGCGGTTTGGCGCTCCTCGCCGGTCCCGAGAGGATCGAAAGCGGGTGGTGGGACGGCGCAGAGGTGCGCAGGGACTATTTCGTCGCGCGCCTGCGGAGCGGAGCGCTCGCCTGGGTTTATCGCGACGAAAGGGGATGGTTCCTCCATGGGCTCTTTGCCTGAGTACGCCGAGCTGCACTGTCTTTCGAACTACACCTTTCTGCGCGGCGCCTCGCATCCTGAAGAACTGGTGGAACGGGCGTCTGCGCTCGGCTACGCCGCACTTGCTCTGACCGACGAGTGTTCGCTTGCGGGAGTGGTGCGCGCGCACCTGGCTGCGAAGGCGAACGGACTGAAACTTCTCGTCGGAGCCGAATTCCGCCTGGAGGATGAAACGAAGCTCGTCATGCTCGCTGCCGACCGCGGCGCCTACGGCGCGCTCTCGGTTTTCATCACTTCGGCTCGTCGGGCGAGCCCCAAGGGTCGCTACAGGGTCGAGGAGGCGCAACTCGAGCGCGCCGCGCACGCACCGGGATTGCTCGCGCTCCATATCCCCCTTTGCCGGCGGGCGGACGACGAGCGCAGGCGTGCTCGCCAGATCGCAGAGCTTTTCCCCGGCCGCGCTTGGATCGCGCTCGAACTGCACCTTGAAGGCGACGATGCGGCGCGGTTCGAGACGGCGCGCCAGCTTTCGGCGGCGAGTGGCCTGCGCCTGGTTGCCGCCGGCGACGTGCACATGCACCGGCGCTCGCGCCGCCGGCTGCAGGATGCGCTCACGGCGGTCCGTCTCGGCCGGCCGCTCGCCGAATGCGGCCACGCGCTCTACCCGAACGGCGAGCGGCATTTGCGCTCGAGGCTTCGTCTTGCGCAGCTCTATCCAGCTGAGCTGCTCGCGGAAACGGTGGAGGTGGCCAGCCGCTGCACCTTCCGCTTGGACGAGCTTCGTTACGAATATCCGCAAGAGCTCGTGCCGCCGGGCGAAACGCCCCGTTCCTGGCTTGCGCGGCTCGTCGCCGCAGGTCTCGACCGTCGCTACCCTGAGGGAGTACCGCACAAGGTGTGCGCGCTCGTCGCCAAGGAGCTCGCGCTCATCGCCGAGCTCGGCTACGAGGCGTTCTTCCTGACGGTGTACGACCTGGTCGCTTTTGCCCGCGCGCGCGGCATTCTGTGCCAGGGGCGCGGGTCGGCGGCGAATTCGGCCGTGTGCTATGCGCTCGGCATCACGGAAGTAGATCCAGCGCGCATGGATCTGCTGTTCGAGCGTTTCGTTTCGCGCGAGCGGGGCGAACCTCCAGACATCGACGTCGACTTTGAACACGAACGGCGCGAGGAGGTCATCCGCTATGTGTACGAGAAATACGGGCGCGACCGGGCGGCACTCGCCGCCACGGTCATTCGCTACCGGGCGCGCAGCGCCGTGCGCGATCTTGCCCAAGCGCTTGCTTTTCCGGCGGCGGAAGTCGAACGCTGCGTGCACGCCGCTGCGCGCTGGGAGGCCGGCGAGACGCTCGCCAAGCGCTTCGCCGCTAGCGGTATCGATCCTGCCGAACCGCGTACCGGCTCTCTGCTGTCGCTCGCCGAGACGCTGATCGGCTTTCCCCGCCACCTGTCGCAGCACGTCGGCGGTTTTGTCATCTCGCGCGGCCCCCTCGCCGAGCTGGTGCCGGTCGAAAACGCAGCTATGCCCGGCCGCACGGTGATTCAGTGGGACAAGGACGACCTCGAAGCGCTCGGTTTGCTCAAGGTGGACGTGCTCGGGCTGGGCATGCTTTCGGTGATTCGGCGCGCTCTTGACGAGGCCGGACTGCGGCTTGAGGACATTCCTGCGGAAGACCCCGGGGTGTACGAAATGATCTCCCGTGCCGACACGGTCGGCGTGTTCCAAGTTGAATCGCGCGCGCAGATGGCGATGTTGCCACGGCTGCGGCCGCGCAATTTCTACGATCTCGTGATCGAGGTCGCCATCGTACGGCCCGGCCCGATCCAGGGCGGGATGGTGCACCCCTACCTGCGGCGGCGCGCAGGACTGGAACCGGTGGACTATCCGAACGAGGAAGTGCGCGCGGTGCTCGAACGAACGCTGGGAGTACCGGTCTTCCAGGAGCAGGTCATCCGCCTGGCGATGCTCGCGGCCGGTTTTACACCGGGCGAAGCCGACGCGTTGCGCCGCGCGATGGGCGTTTGGCGTCGCCAAGGCAGTCTTGCGCCGTTTCGCGAACGACTCGTCGGCGGTATGGTCGCGCGCGGCTACGCGCGCGAGTTCGCCGAAGCGGTTTACCGACAGATTCTCGGCTTCGGTGAATACGGCTTCCCCGAGTCCCACGCGGCGAGCTTTGCGCTGCTCGTGTACACCTCAGCATGGCTCAAGCGCTACCGGCCGGCAGAATTCCTCGCCGCGTTGCTGAACAGCCAGCCGATGGGCTTCTACGCGCCGGCACAGCTCGTGCAGGACGCGCGCCGACACGGGGTCGAGGTCCGGCCCGTGGACGTGACGACGAGCCAGTGGGACTGCACACTCGAGCAGGCGGGCAAGGGGCGCGCCGTCCGTCTCGGGCTGCGGCTCGTCAAGGGAATCGGCGAAGCTGCGGCCCGGCGGATCGTCGCGGCGCGGCCTTTCGCATCGGTGGCGGAACTCGCAGAAAAAGCAGCGCTCTCGCGCGGCGAGGTCACGGCTCTGGCCGCCGCGGGGGCACTCGCTTCCTTGACCGGCCATCGGAGGCTTGCGCACTGGAAGGCGGCCGGCGTCGAAAATTCCTCGGGGACGCTGTTCGTCGGCGCTGCGCTGCGAGAATCGGTGGTGAGGCTTACCGCACCGTCCGAAGCCGAAGATATCGCCGCCGACTACGAAAGCCTCGGCCTTACCCTCGGGCGGCACCCGCTCGCACTGCTGCGAACGGCGCTGACGCAGCGCGCCTACGTTCCGGTTTGCACGCTCGCCGGCTTGCCGGACAAGGCTCTCGCGCGCACTGCGGGTTTGGTCGTCTGCCGGCAGCGGCCAGAGACGGCAAGCGGTGTCGTTTTCCTCACGCTGGAAGACGAAACGGGAAGCGCGAACCTCATCGTGCACCGGCGCCTGTGCGAACGCGAAGGCCACGCGGTCGCGCAGGCGCGCCTGCTCGGGGCCGTAGGCCGCGTCGAACGAGAGGGTGAAGTGGTGCATCTCGTCGTGCATGCGCTCCGCGACGAGGGCGAGCTGCTCGATGGCGTCTTCGGCGAGCTTACACCCGATTGCCGCGATTTCCACTGAAAGGCGCTCGGGCACTCGGCAGATCCGGATTGCCGCCAGCCGGAACGCTGCGGCGCCCCCGCCTATAATGGAGACACCTGCTGCGGGGGAGCAGAGTGCCGAAGGATCCGATCACTGTCACCGTCGCAAGAGAACTCGCCGATCTCGTCCCGGCTTTTCTGCGCAACCGGAGCAAGGAGCTGGAAACGCTGCGCGCGGCGCTCGAGGCAGGCCAGTACGAACAACTGCGGCAACTCGGTCACCGCATGAAAGGTGTCGGAAACTCCTATGGCTTCGAGCGCATCTCCGTTCTCGGAAGAATCATCGAGGAGGCGGCGCAGACAAAGGACCGCTCCGCCCTCGAAAGATGCCTCGCTGAATACGCCGAGTATCTCGCCCGGGTCAACGTCGTCTATGCCTGAGGCATCCACGCGACCGTTCCGGGTGCTGGTCGTGGACGACGACCCGGACATGGTCGCGTACCTGACCCGGCTTCTCGAGCAGGAAGGTATGGCGGTGGAAACTGCAGCGAGCGGCACGGAGGCACTCCAGCGGATCGGCGAGTGGGTTCCGGACCTCATCCTGCTCGATGTTGTACTGCCGGGCCCAAGCGGGTTCGACATCTGTCGGACCGTCAAAGCGCGCGAGGAGACGGCCTTGGTGCCGGTCGTCCTGGTGACGGCGCTCGAGGACGCCGCGAGCCGGATCGAAGGCATCGAAGCGGGCGCTGACGACTTCTTGACCAAGCCGGTACGTCGCGAGGAATTGCTGGCGCGCATGAGAACGCTGCGCCGGCTGCACGAGACACGGCGGGAGCTCGAGGCGCGCCGCCTCGCCGAGGAAGTGCAGCGCAAGGACGCCATCCGGCAGACGTTCGCGCGCTATCTTTCGCCGAGACTCACCGAAAGAGTGCTTGCGCAGGCGCAGGCCGGCGAGGATCTGTTCCGCAACCTCAGCGAACGGACGGCGGTGGTCGTCCTTTTCGCTGACCTACGCAACTTCACCCATCTGGCGGAGGTGGTCCCGGTCGGGAAGGTTGTGCCCATGCTGAATGAGTTTTTCACGGAGCTCACCGTGGCCGTCCACGAACATGAGGGGACGGTCTTCAGCATGGCGGGGGATAGCCTGCTCGTCGGCTTCAACGTACCGGTGCCACAGCCGGACGCAGCCGAGCGCGCCCTTGCCTGCGCACGGGTTATGATCGAACGGTTTCGCCCTATCGCCGCACGCTGGTTCCAGCAGTACGGCGTGCGCACCGGCCTTGGCATCGGCATCGAGGCGGGCGAAGTCGTGGTCGGCAACGTCGGATCGCCGGTGTTCATGAGCTACACGGTGATCGGCGATGCGGTGAACGTCGCGGCGCGGCTCATGCAGGCAGCGGGCCCCGACGAAATCCTGATCGGTCCGCGCGCGTTGCTTTCGCTGCGGCCGCTTCTGGGGCAGACGACCTCTCTCGAGCACCGCGAACTCCTCTTGCGCGGCAAAGCGACACCGGTGGATGCGGTCGCGGTGCGGGTCGCCGCGAGCTGAGGCGGCGATGCGCATCCTCGTCATCGACGACGATGAGGATGTGCGGATGTTGCTTGCGCATTACCTGCGGCAGGAGTGGCCCGAGGTCGAGGTCGAGCTGTTCGATCCGCTGACGCACGATCTGTCCGAGGCGCTGGCGCGCTTACCGTCCTGCGACGCGGTGATCCTCGACTATCTGCTCGGCCGGGGGGACGGGCTGCAGTGGCTGCGCGAATTCAAGCGAAGGCCGGACTGTCCCCCGGTCGTTTTCCTCACCGGCGCGGGTAACGAAGTGGTCGCGGTGCGCGCGATGAAGGCGGGCGCCGACGACTACCAGCGTAAGCAGGAGCTCAGCCGAGAGCGTCTCACGACGTCACTGCGCGACCTGATGGGAGGAAAGCTCGACAAGACGGTACCGCCGGGCGTCGCCGCACGCATGGAGGCGCACGCCCTCGGGTCGCGGTTGCACATCCCGGGGATCCGCGTCCTGCGCCTGATCGGCGAAGGCGGGATGTCGCGCGTGTACCTCGCTTCGCGCGTGGCCGATGACGAGCCGCTCGTCGTTAAAGTGCTCAGGCCCGAAGTGATGGCCGACGCCTCGCTCCTGCAGCGGTTTCTCGACGAATACCGGACGATTCAGCGTATCCGCAGCCGACACGTTGCCCGCATCGAGGGGCACGGCGTTTCGCACGGAAACGCGTATCTGGTGATGGAGTTTTTCGAGGGTGGCGACCTGAGCCGGCGCCTGGCCGGGCGGCCGCTCGAACCCGCAGAGGCCCTGCGCATTTTTCGGCAGCTCATGTACGCGCTCGGCGACATTCACGAGCACGGTGTGCTGCACCGCGATCTGAAGCCGCAGAACTTGATGTTTCGTGCTGACGGTAGCCTCGCGATCGTCGACTTCGGGATCGCCAAGCACGTCGACGCGATCGACAGCACCCGACACGGTGAAATCCTGGGCACGCCGCGCTACATGAGCCCGGAGCAAGTGCGCGGTCTCGCGCTCGACCTGCGCACCGACATCTACAGTGCCGGTGTGCTGCTCTACCAGATGCTCGCGGGACGCCACCTGTACGAGGGTGAGACGGCGATCGAGGTCGCGCTGCACCACCTCAACACGCCGCCACCGCCGCTGCCGCCTGGGCTGGAAGCGTACCAGCCATTGCTCGACCGGCTCCTCGAGAAGGATCGCGACGCGCGTTTCCGCAATGCGGACGAGGTGATCGGCTATCTGTCCCGCAAATACGAGCAGGGTGCGAGCGCCGCGGCGGCCGACACGACCCAACCGTTGCACTGAAGGCCGACAGGGGACCTCAGGGAAGGGTGGCCCAGATCGCACGCAGCTGATCAGGCAGGTCCCTGGGGGAGAAGGGCTTGGCGATTGCGCCGAGGGCGCCGAGCGCGCGCAACGACTCGAGCTCGACGGGGGAGGCCTTCGCGGTGATGAAGACAACCGGCACGTCGCGGGTCTCCGGCGTTTCGCGCAGGCGGCGAAACAGCGTCGGTCCGTCGAGGCCGGGCATCATCCAGTCGAGCATGACGAGGTCTGGCTTGAAGGTGCGGATCCGCTCGATCGCGGTGTAGGGATCGCCGACGATCTCGACCGTCATCTTGCCGATCCGCTCCAGCGACATGCGCACGATGCGCTGGATGTCCTCGTCGTCCTCGACGTAGCAAATCCGGGTGAGCGGGCGATCAGGCATGGTTCCGTGCAGGACGTCGACGACTGTGTTCGAGTACTCCTCGATGCACGGTTTCCGTTCTCAGCCGGGAGCAGCCGATTCCGGTACGAGCGCGAGCTCGAACCAGAAGGAAGTGCCTCCGCCTACGCGGTCGTCGAAACCGATGCGGCCGCCCATCGTCTCGACCAGCCGCTTGCAGATAGCGAGGCCGAGGCCGGTTCCCCCTTTGCGCCGCGTCTCGGCCATGTCCGCTTGCGCGAAGCGGCCGAAGATGCGCGAACGGAATTCGGCCGGGATCCCAGGTCCCCGGTCGTGAACCGATACTCTCGCCCGCGTCCCGCACCGAGCGACTTCCAGCTCGACCACTTCTCCCTCCGCCGAGAACTTTGCCGCGTTCGAGATCAGGTTCGTCAGCACCTGTTGCACGCGCCGGCGATCGCCCGAGACGCGCAGTGCCGGTAGCGGTTCCACGGTTTTCAGGGTGACGCGGAAGCGGTCGGCGTAGGCGCGGTTCAACGCAACGGACTCGCGCACCAGTTCGTCGAGGGGCAAGGGCTCGAGGGTCAGTTCGAGCTTGCCGGACGCTATTTTTTCGATGTCCAGGATATCGTTGATCAAATCGAGCAGCCGCTGGCTGTTGCGCTCGGCGACCCTCGTCAGCTCGGCCACGTCGCGATCCAACTCGCCGAGCACGCCCGAGTTTACGAGCTGCAGCGACCCGATGATGGACGTGAGCGGCGTGCGCAGCTCGTGGCTCAGCGTCGAGGTGAATTCGCGCTTGAGGCGGTCGGCCTCTAGTTGCTGTGTGATGTCGCGCAGCTGGCCGATGACCGAGAGCACCTTGCCCTCGAGGTTCACAAGGGGTGTCAGGCTCCACTCGCAAACGAGCTCCTGGCCGTCGCGCCGCAGCGTGCCGATGCGCAGCGCAGTCAACGGTTTGTGGCTCCCGAACATGTCCTGCCAGTGGCGGGCGAATTCGGCGCGCTGCGACGGCCCCACCAACACCTCGGCGACAGGGCGCCCGATCAGCTCGGAACTTGCGAAGCCGAACACGTGCTCAGCGACGGGATTGGCGCTCGACACGGTGCCCGACGGCTCGAATTCCATGATCGGGATCGGGGAGCGCTCAGCGAACAATGCGAGCTTTTTCCCCGACGCTTCGACTTCGCGGCGCGCCTCGGTCAATTGCCGCAACTGCTCCTCCAGTCGCCGGTTGAGCTGCGAATAGTCCTCGGTCAACCGGCCGTACGCGTAACGCAGCCGGTAGCCGGCGTTGAAGACTTGATTCAGCTTCCAGACGATGGCGACGCTCACCGCATAAAAGAACGGGACAAACAGCGCGATCTCGCTGAACAGGCGGTTGCCAAATGCCGCCAATACGTAAGTGAACGGAAGCGCGATGCCGCTCGCGTAGGCGGCGTACATCGGCCACGAGGGCGCATACATCGGGATTCCGCCCGCCATGGCACCGGCCAACAGCAGGGCGAGGAAAACTTGCTGCTCATCGGCTTGCGAGGGGAAAAAGACCGCCCCGGCGTAGCCCCAAGACGCGCCATTGGCGAGCGCGCCGATGCCCAGCCAGCGCAGCCATTGTTCCGCCTCGCCGATTTTGTCCTGGCTGCGCCGGTATCCCCAGTAAAGCGCGGCGCGCGCGGCGTTGACGGTGACAAGAGCGATGCCCCAGGCGACGACGTCCCAATAATAGCGGCCCTGCCGCAGTTCCAGCGCGGCGAGGAGCCCTGTCGCCACGGTCGCCACGATTCCGAGCGGAAGCTGGCTGTAAAGGTGATCGACGCGGTCCGCGAGCACCTTGCGCGTCTCCGCCGCTTCGCGCCGCGATTCCAGCGGCGAGGCGACGACAAGGTCAGGAGCGGCGGCCGACGACATGGCACACGGTGGCCCTGCCGATTATAGGTGAGGTGGGGGCGCGGCGCGGTGCGTCAGAGGCTGCGCCCGTTCCGGATGACACCGACCCCGACGCCTTCGATGACAAGCGACTGCTCGTGCGGATCGATTTCGATTGCTTCGAATTCCGGGTTTTCCGGTACGAGCAGTACCATGCCGCCGCGCCGGCGCAGCCGCTTGACCGTCACTTCGTCGCCAAGCCGGGCGACGACGATCTGCCCGGATCGCGCCTCGGGGGTGCGGTGCACGGCGAGCAGATCGCCATCCAGGATGCCGGCGTCTCGCATCGACAGTCCGCGCACCTTGAGCAGATAGTCGGCGCGCGGCGTAAACAGGTGTGGATCGAGTTGGTAACGTCCAAGCACGTTGGCTTCCGCAAGAATCGGTCCACCGGCCGCGACGCGTCCGATCACCGGCAGCTCGAACAACCGGCCGAGACGCGTCGCCGATTGGGAATCGCGCACGCGGATGCCTCGCGACGCGCCGGAGTGGATTTCCAGCACCCCCTTGCGCTCCAGCGCGCGCAGGTGCTGCTCGGCGGCGTTCACGGAGCGGAAACCCATGCGCCGGGCGATCTCCGCGCGCGTGGGCGGAAAGCCGGAGATCTCGGTGAGTTCGCGAATGAGCCGGAGGATCTCGGCCTGACGTTCCGTGAGCGCTGTCATCGGCGTACTGTAATTGTATCCAGTACGGCTCAACGCGCAACAGGCGCTGCGAGCGCGTCAGCCCGCGGGCAGGATCAGCGCCGGACCGTCGTTCGCTGCGCTATTGACGGCAGGGCTCACTCGATGAAAGCGCAGTTCGACCGCGCTGGCGTTCGCGCCGGGCAACTTCCCGCGCTCGAGCCAGGCGTCGTAGGCCGCAGGTGGCAGTACGAGCGGCATCCTCTCGTGAAGCGCGCGCAGTTCACCCTTTGCCGCGGCGGTGAGAATGGCGCACGACTCGAGCACGCCGCCGCTCTGCCACCGTTCCCACAGCCCGGCGAAGGCAATCAGGGGGGCGTGCGCGGGGAATACAAAGAAGGGCACACGGCGACGGCCTTCGCGTCGCCATTCGTAGAAACCGCTCGCGGGGATCAAGCAGCGGCGATCGCGAAACGCGGATCGGAACAGGGGCCGGTCGGCCGCGGTCTCGATGCGGGCATTGACCGGTCGCGGCCCGGCGGCGGGGTCGGACGCCCAGTGCGGCACCAATCCCCAGTGCAGCCGCGCGCATTCGCGCCCTGCGCCGCCCAGACGTACGGCGAGCACCTCGCCGCCGGGGGCGATATTCCAGCGCGCTGCAACGGGCGGCGCCGTCGCCAGGCCAAAGGCGCGCGCGACGTCTTCGGGAGCGGCGTATAGGGCGTAGCGACCGCACACCGGCGCATTATCGCCCCCGCCGGTAGAATCGGTGCATGGTCATCGAGTCGCTGCTCGACACCGATCTCTACAAGTTCACGATGATGCAGGTCGTTCTGCATCACTTCCCTGGCGCCCAGGTCGAATACCAGTTCCGTTGTCGCACGCCGGGTGTGGACCTTGCGCCACTTGCGGACGCGGTAAGCGCCGAGGTGGCCCACTTGTGCACGCTCCGGTTCACCGACGACGAGCTCGACTACCTGCGTGGCTTGCGCTTCATGAAGTCCGACTTCGTCGACTTTCTCGGCCTGTTTCAGTTCAACGTCAAGTACGTGCGCATCGGTACGCGGCCGGAGGTGCCGGGGGGGCTCGAGATCGTCATCCGAGGGCCGTGGCTGCATACGATTCTGTTCGAGATCCCAGTGCTCGCGATCGTCTCGGAGCTGTACTTCCGCCGCCGCGCCCCCACGCCCGACTGGAACGAAGGGCGGCGGCGGCTGCGCGCGAAGATCGACCTGCTGAAGACGGTCGAGACGGAGCTCGAATTCCGCATCTCCGATTTTGGCACGCGGCGGCGCTTTTCCCGCGCCTGGCAGGACGAGGTGATCGCCACGCTCAAGCGGGAGGTTTCCGAGCACTTCGCCGGCACCTCGAACGTGATGTTCGCACGTCGCCACGGCGTGACGCCGCTCGGCACCATGGCGCACGAGTACATGCAGGCGTGCCAGGCGCTCGGCCCGCGGCTACGGGACGCGCAGGTCTTCGCATTCGACAAATGGGCGCAGGAATATCGCGGCGACCTCGGCATCGCGCTTTCCGACACCTACGGCTTTGACGCTTTTCTGCGCGATTTCGACATGTATTTTTGTAAGCTCTTCGACGGCGCGCGGCACGACTCCGGCGATCCCTTCGAATGGGGTGAGCGCATGATCGCGCACTACCAGCGCAACCGCGTGGACCCGCGCACCAAGACTTTGATTTTTTCGGATCAGCTCTCGTTTCCGCTCGCAATCCAAATTGCGCGCCGCTTCCATGGACGTGTGCGAACGTCCTTCGGCATCGGCACCAACCTCACGAACGATCTCGGCTACGAACCGCTCAACATCGTCATCAAGATGACCGAGTGCAACGGGCAGCCGGTGGCGAAGGTCTCGGACGCGCCGGGCAAGACGGTCAGCAAGGACCCCAGCTACCTCGCTTACTTGCGGCAGGTCTACGGTATCCGCGAAGAGGGCATCGACACACGCGAGCGGCTCGACGAGGAAGCGGGCTAATAGCGCACCGCCCAGGCAAGGCCAGCGGTTCGCGCTGCGTGCTGCAACGCGTCGCGCCGCTCAGGGGCGGCGATCGCGATCAGGCGCTGCGCGCGTTCGCGCAGACTCGCCTCACGGAGGTCGGCCACCCCATATTCGGTCACGACGAGACCGGCTTCGCTACGGGGTACGGTTACCGGTCCGCATAGCTGCGCGACGATCCGCTCGGCGGGAACGAGCGTGAGCGATATCCCGCCGGGTGATCGGTTCGCAGCGCGGACGAAGTCGAGCGCGCCGCCGACGGCACCCACGTAGCGGCCGGCGGCGACCTCCGCGTTGATTTGTCCGGTGAGATCGACTTCGACGGCCGCGTTGATCGCCGTAAAGCGCGCAATGCCGCCGAGCACGGCCGCATCGTGCGTGTACTCGCAGGAGCGCAACCGGACGTTCGGGTTTTCGCGCACCGCGGCATGAAGCGCGCGCGAGCCGCAAACGAGTGCACAGTCGGCGGCGATCCCCGACTCGAGCAGGGCGATCGCGCCATCGCCGAGGGCACCGGTGTGCAGGCGCGCCACGCGCTCGGGCGGCAGGGCGGCGAGCACGGCATCGGGCAGGCCGCCGATACCGGCTTCCACGGTGGCACCGGCCGGGATGCAGCCGAGCGCGTGCTGCGCGATGGCTCGGGCGCGCGCCTCCGCCTGCGCGGGTGGAGCCTCGACCGGTGCGCGCGACGAGGCAAAGCAGGCGGCGAAGCGATCGCGCGTCAGCACCGGTTCGCTGTAGGTCCACGGCACGTGTTCATTGACCTCGGCGATGACGGTGCGGCAGACGTCAAGCGCGGGCGCGAGATAGTCGGCGGCGAGGCCAAGGCTATATTCCCCGCGCGCATTTGGCGGGCTCACCTGCACGAGGAGCACATCGGCGCGCAGCGCGCCGCTACGCAACGCGGCACCGAGCCGCGAGTAGGGTACTGGCAGGATGTCGACCGCTCCCGCCTCGACGAGCGCGCGGTTGGTCCCGCTTGCACAGTACGAAACGAAGCGGAGGCGATCGGCGTGCTCGGCGCGGACAGTACCCGCGTAACCGATTCCGAGAAAGACCCGCGCGCCTGGATACGCGTTACGCCCGGCGAGAAAGGTTTCGACCAGCGCGACCGGCTCGGCGCAGGCCTGGCCCCAAACCACTCCGTCGCCTGGCTGCACGTAGCGCGCGATATCGAACTCGGGCACGCGGCGATGCTACCATCGCGCCTTTGCTGCAAGCCGGAGCTTTACGATGATCGACGCCGCGGCCCTCGACCAACTATTTCGCAAGGCGCGCACGCACAACGTGTTCACCGACCGTCCGGTGAGCGATGCAACGCTACGCGAGCTGCACGAGCTGATGCGCTGGGGACCGACGAGCGCGAACTGCCAGCCCTTGCGGATCGTCTTCTTGCGCTCGCCGCAAGCCAAAGAGCGGCTCGCGCCCGCCCTCAATCCGGGCAACCTGGAAAAGACGATGAAGGCACCCGTGACCGCCATCCTCGCCTGGGACAGCCGTTTCTACGAGCTCCTGCCGCGGCTCTTCCCGCACAATCCGGAGGCGCGCGGCTGGTTCGAGGGCGAGGACAAACGCGCGGTTGCAGAAGCAACCGCCTTCCGCAATTCCTCGCTGCAGGGCGCCTACTTCATCCTGGCCGCGCGGGCGGTCGGCCTCGACTGCGGCCCGATGTCCGGCTTCGACGCCAAGCGCGTCGACGAGACTTTCTTTCCCGACGGCCGCTATCGCTCCAATTTTTTGTGCAACCTTGGCTACGGCGATCCAGCGGCGCTGCCGCCGCGCAATCCGCGCCTGGGCTTCGAAGAGCAGTGCACGTTTCTCTGACGTGGAACTGCTGCCCCTTACGCTGATCGGCTGGGTTTGCACGCTCGGCAGTGCGCTTGCACTCGCCGCAGGCGCTTTTCTGATCGTTTCCGCGCACCTGTCTGGAGAGGCGGTGCGGCGCGAGCTTGCGCGGCGGGTGGTCGAGGATGCCGCCCTGTTCGGTCTCTGGCTCCTCGGGCTTGCGGGCGGGATCGGATTGCTCGCCGATCGCGCTTGGGCGCGGCCGGTCCTGGAGCTTTTCTGCGCCGCGCTTACCGCCTTGGTGCTCATCGTCTCCGTGCGGCGGCTTGCCGCGGCACCACCGCCGCGGGCAGCGCTTGCGATGCAAAGCGCGTTCTTCGCCCTGCCGATCGTCGCTTTCTGTGTAGCCGCCATCGCGACGCTGCGCAGCGACGCAGCGCGGGCGCTCGGGTAGGATAAAGCATGGTTCCGGTACTCGACTTGCCGGCTGGGTCCGCGGTCGAACGTGGGCTGCGCTACGGCGCTACGATGCGGGCGCGCATCGAACGTTCGCTTGCCAACTACGCCCAGCTTTTCGCGCTCGGTGGGATCGCCTGGAAGGAGGCGTGTCGGCGCGCCGCCGCACTGACCGACGCGATCGGGAATTTCGCACCCGGCCTGCTCGATGAGCTGGCAGGAGTTGCGCGCGGCGCCGGCCGGGCGATGGAAGAGCTCCTTGCCCTCAACGCTCGAACCGAGATCCTCTCGGGTGGGCCCCTCGCCGCGGCGCCGGGGGAATGCACGGCCGTCGCTGTCGCCCCTTGGGCCAGCGCGACCGGCGGCACGCTTCTCGCGCAGAACTGGGACTGGTTCAGTGCGCAGCGCGATGCCCTCGTGCTCCTCCGCGTCCGTAAAGACTCCGGTCCCGGCTTCCTCACGCTCGCCGAGGCGGGCATGCTCGCCAAAATAGGCCTCAACGCGGCCGGCCTTGGAATCTGCCTGAACATCCTGCACTCGAGCGACGACGGCGAACGACCGGGTGTGCCGGTCCACATTTTCCTCCGCGCACTGCTTGACGAGGACAGCGTTGCCTCGGCCGTGGAGGCAGCGCGCCGCGCTACGTTTAGCGCTTCCTCGAACGTTCTGTGCGCCGATGCAGCCGGTGCGCTCGTTGCGCTCGAGCTATGCCCGCGGGGTGTCCGTATCGTCCGAGAGGATGGGCGCACGCTCTGTCACACGAACCATTTCCTGGATGAGGAAACAGCCCGACGGGAAACCCCGCTTGCGGTCGATCTGTCCAGCCGGGCGCGCCTTGCGCGGGCGCGGCAGATCCTTGCCAATAGCGCCCGAATCGGCGTCGAAGACATTGCGCGGCTTTTGTGGGACCGTAGCGACGGACCCCTTTCGATATGCCGCGTACCGGATACCTCTATGCCTGAGCTCGAGTGCGTCGAGACCGTCGCCAGCGTCCTCATGGAACTCGAGACCCGTGTGCTCAGGCTTACCCTGGATCCGCGGGCTAAGCGTTGGTCGCAGACCGTCTTCGTAGATTCAGAAGGTGGCGGAGAAGAGCGCCGATCTGCGCGCACTTCAAAACTTGCTCCAGACCGGCAAACGGGAAGGAAGCGTGCAAATGCGCGTGTAGGTCGATCTCCGCGTGCGCGGGGAAGACTTCCCGCCCCGAAAAAACGCCCGCCGGAATGAGAGACGATCCCCGCGTGCGCGGGGAAGCCCCTCAGCTTGCCCAGCAACCAGCGTCTCGCATGGGTCGATCCCCGCGTGCGCGGGGAAGACCCGTGTTCGCATAAGCGAACTTGTTTTCTTCGCGGTCGATCCCCGCGTGCGCGGGGAAGACCTTCACCGTCGGCCCCAATGACGGCCCTGCCGCGGGGCAGGCCGTGCCGCACCTGCACTTGCCTCTCATCCCGAAT
>OGCL01001770.1_pt1 | contig 17166 bp, 21 predicted proteins | sample 1570041 | NCBI WGS metagenome assembly OGCL01 (sample SAMN06266162, study PRJEB24511) | hot springs metagenome | isolation source: Hot spring water | place: South Africa: Limpopo | collected 2015-06-22
GCCTCCCTCTCAGCGCCAACCACCGAGGCGCGTAGCTTGCACCAAATTCACGAAAAATGGCTAATGGACAATCTGGGTTGAGCGTAAAAGCGGCTGCAAGAGTAACCGGGAAATCCGAGGCATCAGCGAAGCAGCTACTGGAGGAGGCTCGCAATTATGCCAAGGAGACCGGGTTCTCGGAGGCCGTAGACAAGGTTCGGCGCGCCTCTCGGGAAGCCACATTCGACACCAGCGACGATGCCAGTCGCCGCGCAATGGAAAGCATTCGCGCCAGCCTCGATCAGTCCAGACAGCACACAGACCAGGCAGCAGCCAGCTACCAGCAGTCGCTGGCCTTCAAGGAAGCAGCAACCCGTGCAAGGGAAAATTCCGGCGCGTGGGAAGCAGGGATGCTGCGGCAGTTTGTGGACTGGATGGGAACGCAGCGCAACGAGCAAGATTTGCTCGGCAGGAATTTCAATGCGGGCGCTGTTGCGCAGATGGCCGAGAAGAACCCGGAGCTACTCACGCCGTTCGTGGAGAGATTCTTCAAGGAGCGTATCGAGCCTACGCTGTCCGCCGGTATTGGCGAGGTGAAGACGGCAGGAGATGTGCAGGCGTTTTTCGAGCGTAACAAGGCGGCGGTTCCCGGTGCAAACGATATTGCAACACAGGGCAAGCAATGGCTTGGCGGGGTTAAGGGCGCCGCCGCCCATGCCGGCGTTGACCCGAGGGCGGGAGTTGGCAGTCAGCTTCCCCAGCAGGTCGTAGCGACACAAGGGCAGGCCGAGCAAGCAATCGGAGCCGGCGAAGGTCGTGTGCGAACGGAAGGCAAGCCACTTGAAGACAAGGTCAGAAACCAAACCGCTCCGGGAACGCAACCATTACTTGGGCTGGCAGCCACGAACGCCGCTGCCCAGATTCTGCCGGATGGCGCATCCCGTCACATGATGGAGAGACTGCCGGGTGTCGATATGAGCGTAGGCACCCCTGGGTCTGCAGTGGCCGAAGCGGCCGCAGAGCGGGCGCGCATGGGGCAACCCAGGGATCCCGTCATGCAAAGCGTGACAAACGTCGCCGGATCGATCGATGGAGCGCTGGATCGCACCATGGCCTATGGGAAAGACAAAATCGGAGAAGTGATTGGAACCCAACAGCCGATGACCTTGGCGCCGACTGCCGCCGGTATTGGCGAGGTGAAGACGGCAGGGGACGGTGGTGACTTGCTTGGAGGGGCTTGGGCGCTAGGAGAGTCGAAAATCGGGGAAATGATCGGAACCCGACCCGGCGCTGTCACGGCGCGGCCAGCGCCGGATGGCGGCGAAAGCCCCCTGTCAGACGGCAATGGATCGCCGCCGCCGAGCAGGAGGTAGTACGTCACTATCGACCGAGCTCCCACGAAGGGTCATTGGGGTCAGAGAGATCTGCAGATGGATGGCCGCTCTTGCAACCAAATGGATCATGCAGCCGTTCCCATTCCTCATCTCGCCACTGCTGTACTGGCGGCAAGCCGGGGGGGCGTGAGGCCCGGACCTCACGCAGTTTGCCGATGAGAACCAGGAAAGGTGTCAGAATGCAGATCAGGAGAGCGGGCTTGCCAATTTCCGTGTTCCCGGTGACTAGGCTCCACGGGAGTAGGACGGCGAGCGCAGCAAAGGAAAATGTAGCCGCCAGCTTCCGCAGGCCAGCAACCTTCTCCGCCGTTGAGAAGCAACTGAAGGCTTGCAAACCGGACTTCACGGCGTAATGGGCGAGGACAAGATCACCAAACACCCCAAACCAGAAGAGCATTTGCACCGTTTCCATGTTCTGTGCTCATAGCCTAGTTTCAATGTGGTTACATTGTAATCACAGCCAATGATAATGTCAAGTCCTTGGAGGTTGGTTGCATCAATGGGTACTTGCGAGAAGAAACCACTTGACATCAGCAAAGAGCGTGATTACGCTGTAATCACGCGAGGGAATATGAAACTACGGAGAATTGGAAACTCACTGGGTACGACCTTCAGCAAGGAACTGCTGGAACGATCTGGCTTGAAGGAGGATGACGAGTTGGAGATTCAAGCAACACCCGGCGAGATCCGTATCCGCCGGGCGAGTTCGCAGATGGTCGTGGAGCTCACCGAGCCGGAAGCTAAGGCCTTGGCCTCTGGCAATGCAGACACGCGGGCATGGCATTCGGCGATTGCGAAAGTCAGGAGACTGGTCGATCCCAAAGGTACGTAGACTTGATGGTTGATCAAAGCATGAAACGGATACTCATCACAGCCTTTGCGATTGGTCGTTTGCTCGCTGAGCAGGAAAAGCGCTCACTCCGCAAGGCATTCAAAGCGTTGCTGTAACACGGGCCGATTGCTTCTCGTTCGCCTTATCCAATGTCCCCGAGAAAAAATGATTTGACATTCGCCTAGCTCTTGCCTTAGAGTGAAGCTGTCTCGTGAATGGCGGGACCGGGATTGGCGTCCTGGGTGAAGCGGCGTGGAGCCGCAATGTGTTGAGCAGTGCGGCTTTTTTACGTCCATGCGTCCTCCAATGGGCGACCGGGCGGGAGGGGCTGAAAGGCCCGCCGTTGCTTCAGCGGTACGCCAACTCCCGTTTCGGTCGCCCACCCGATTGGCGTCGGGTAGGCGGTTCAAAACCGTAATTGGAGCACTATCATGACTGAAGCCGAAGTACTACTCTCCGATCCGCTGGCCATTCGCGATCGCGAACAGCGCCTTTTCACCTGCTGCCAGGCAGCGATTGATCTGCTCAACCCCGAAGAAGAGGGACGAAACCCTGATCGGACGCGGGAATTGCTGGAGTTCCTCTTTGAAGAATACGAGGGTGCTCGCAAGCAACTGCTTGATCACATTGACCAGCTCGGGCATGGAATTGGCGTCTTCATGCGATAGGCTTCCCGGATGAAAGGAGCCATCATGCCCGCAAAAATCAAACCACTCGCTTGGACGACATGGGAAACCCCGGATCGGGTGACCGTTCACCTTGATGTCCGGAATGAAACAGGCGACACCCTGCCCAGATTGTTGTTGGTGCCGTTTGCCAACGGTGCGCTGAAGATTGCCGCGACGCGCCGACCGTTGACGATGTTGTCGGCAGCGGCCGGCACAGCTCGCGCCATGCGCACATGGATCAGCTCGGCGCTGCTGTCCGAGGCGGAAGTGCGGCTTGGGCAGGTTGCCCAGGTTCTCACGAAGCGCCTCCGCCTGGAAGGTCATCGGTATATCGGTGGTGGCGTGTTCGAGAATGTGTCTATCGAGGCCGTGCTCCCGGTTCTGGCGCAGATTCGTGACATCGCGCCGTTGCCGCAGGCTCCCGCCGTGCTGCAACCTGAATTCATTGTCCCGTCTTTTCTTAAAAAGGAATATGCCATGCCTGAAACAACCGGCGTAGCCGATAGTTTGCCTGCTCTTACCATCGCCAGCACCAATATTCGCCGTGATGATGATGGGCGCTATTGCCTGAATGACCTTCACAAGGCGGCAGGAGGGGAGAATAAGCATCGCCCAAAATACTGGCTTGAAAACCAGCAGACGCAAGAACTTGTTTGCGAACTTGAGAAAGACGGTTTTCCGCCTATTCAATCAAAACAAGGGGTTGGAACGTACGTTGGCAAGGAACTCGTCTACGCCTACGCGATGTGGATCAGCCCGAAGTTCCATCTTGCAGTAATTCGAGCGTTCGACGCATTGGTGACCGAGAGGCAATCGGTAGCTCACGCATCTGCTCCTCATCATTTAATCGCCCAGGCCGCAAGATCCCGTGCGTGGCGATATGCAGAGGAGCAGCGTCAGGTATTTATGGCGGCAATCGGATCTGCCGCGAAACCTGGAGATGATGAAACGGCTTGGGGAATGTCCAGCCTGTTAATGACTCGCATTGAGGAGCGCCTTGTCAAAATGGGCATGGATATGGCGCACAAGCACAGCCCCCAGGCGGTGGCCAACTGGCTGCTCAACTGGCGCCCGGAAACACAGTTGGCGCTGCCTCATTGACCATAGAAAGGGAATATCACAATGCAAAAGAATCTAACAGGTACTGTCATAACCCTGATTCTGGCCGCGACGATGGCCGGTTGTGGAACATTCCAGCATCAGACTCAAACCAGCACACAGAACCTTAACGAAACTGACCGGCCGGATATCAAGACCAGCGTTGATGGGGCGATCCCGGTAAAGCACTTGGCCGAAAAGCAGGTGTTTGTAAGCTTCAAGAACAGCGAAAAGCTGACCAAAGTCCTCGCAAACATCGTTGAGAAGAACGGCGGGAAAATCGCCTCAGCTGCCAACCGGGCGGATCTGATCCTTGAGGGACATGGCGAGTTTGCGGCAATACGCCAATACGGCAATCGGAGAGCTCGAGCTGATGTCGGCGAGGCTTTCGAAAAAGGCGGTGAGGTCTCAAGCATCGATCGAAACGTTCGTATTGCGATCAGTCCTGGCGGTGCGCTTCTGAATGCCGGTCAAGCTACTGCACTCGCGACAGGAGTCGGTGCACTAGCCGATGTCACAGGGTTTCGCGGATGGTTCAACAACCTGGTGGCCGGGGATCCGGATGGCGTCTGCTTTCAGGGATGCGAATACAGACAGGCCGTGACTATCGAGGTTGCCTTGAAGGATCGCAACGGTAAGCCCCTCGGTGAATCCAGAATCACCAGTAGAACCGACCACAAAAACCTCTGGCCAGTGCCTTTGATCGATACGGCGTTGAACAAATTCTCCGTATCCGATGCCTGGCTGCGTTCTGAGTAGGATTGAACGATATGGACACGCTTTCTGTTACCACTGCCGATGGTGTCGATGGTGTCTTTTTGATCCACTGGAAATGGTGGCAGAGTGGCGCGAAGCAGCCCTTGGCCGGTGAAATTGCCGTGCGGCTTGATGAGTCATATCGGCATGATCGCGCCATCATCGCCGAGCTCGGAGCGATTCATTACCTACTGGAGGAGCGCCAGATCCACGGCACGAACCGCTTGGGAGCCGGGATCAAGATCGAGGTCTCGTTTGGCGCAATCCGCAAGGCGCTTCTGAAGGGTTCCCTCAAGAAGAAGGATGAAGGCGATACCGACAAGGGGCATGTCGCTGGCTGCGCAACCTTTCTTGCCACGAAATACTTCGAGGCAGAGATAGCGGTAGGCCGGAAGTGGAACGATGATGAGCCGAAATCATTCGAGCGGACTGAAATCGCCATATCCGCATCATTCCCAAGACCTCAAGTCTATTGCCATCTGTTGGGCGAGGGTGTCCTGATTACGCGCCACGCCATGCGCCGGCAAATTGCACGAATCGACGCAAACAATCCGAGCAAGCCGAAGCCTATCGATGAGAGCGATCTGTCGAACATCCCCGACAAATGGTGGGGAAGTGCCTGGAGGTGGTTCGAGAAGATATTCAAGGAGGGCTCCAGTCTTCGGCGCGCACGGCTCCTCCCCAAGTGGCACGCGAAATACGTGAGGAAATACGGCCACGGATCGCGGTACCTCTGGCATCCGGATTCGCAAGGCATCGTCATCGTCACTCGCGACCATGACAGGCTTGTGGCAAGAACCGTGATCAACGACGAATATGCGGCAATCGAGAGGGATCCCGTGCAGGCGGGACAGAGGCTCATCTCGCATCGAGAACGGAAGGCAATGACAACCCCGTCGCCCTAGCCATCATGGAAACGCATTTTTCCACCACCATCGGAAGAGGCCTGCGCCTCATCACCCTGTCGCGTTTCGCAGGCGACATGGCGAACGCCATGCGGCAGCAGCGCATCCAGGAGTATGACAGGCAAAGCGAAGAACACCGGACGCGACTCGAGATTGCTCTCCGGGAGCGCAATCTAGCATCGTCCAATGCAAAACGATCACTACTGAACCTCGATCTGATCGGCGCTTGGCGAAGCTGGCGGATTAGCCGTCTCGCGGAGAAGGAGATTGCCAGGATCAAGTCCAGAACACCCACCATCCGCTCGGCCTCTATAGAAGAACAGCAGGCCAGAGCGGGGGATGAGGCCGAACGGCGATTGGATGAGTTCATGGCGACCGCGCTTGGGAAAAGCTGGACGATGATCGCTGGCTACCACGGTCGAACCGGTGAGATCGACCGTATTCTGGTTGGCCCATGGGGCATCTATGCCTTCGAGATCAAGGGAAACCGGGGAGTGATTCATTCGGATGGGACGCGGTGGTGGGCGGAGAGATTCGATCGTCGCGGCAACCCGCTGGGAATGAAAGCTCTCCCTAGGGCACCCGATGCCCAATTGGCCAAGGCCACGGACGGCATGGAGGGGTGGTTGCGTCGCAACGGAATCGATCTGCGCGTCGTCAGGGTCATCCTGTTTGCGGCTGATGATGCACAAATCGGCAGGATTCTGACCACCAACGCCGTATGTGTGACTACGCTGCGCGATCTTGATCTTGGTCGCCTGTTCAATCCACCCGCAAGGGGTGACGCTCTAGCCCCCTGTGTATGTGAGCGCATCGTCAATCTCGTCGGAAGGGATCACGCGTTCTGGGAGCAGAAGCGATCAGAATCGCAGTCGCGGTCGCAGACTGATTCGTTTGCGGTAGGTCAGCCGACTTTTTTGCTCAACTCGCTGACCAGATCCTCTAGGTCGGTTACTCGTTTCGCCTCTTGAACGCGACTAAAAATCTCATCCAAGACGGCTGAACGCTTTTCCTCTTTCATGCCATCAAGCAAACCGGCGATCGCCGCCAGGCGCCGAGAGAGATTCGGGTTGTTGCTCCACACGTCGGATTGCGTTTCGTCCATCTGACCGACTCCGGTCAGCAACCAGTTGAGGTTGACCCCCGTCTCCCCGAGGGAAGTCAAAACACGCCCTCCCGGAACGTTTATACCGTTTTCGTACTTACGAAGCACGCCGATATCGATATCCAGGCGCGCAGCCAATTCCATTTGCGTGAGATCGAGGTGTCGCCTCCACTCGCGCAGCCTTTGGGCTACGGGTGGGAGTGACTTAATAGGTCGTTTTGGCATTCTTTTTGTCTTGACACGGTGCAAATACGGTATATCATGAGGCTGTCAGGTTTCGGAAAAGCATCATGACAGACATCATTTCCATAAACCGCCAGTTTCTCATTATGGCGAGGGATGCGGCAAACACAAAGTCCGGGGAGCTTGTCACAGGCCTCCCGCGCCATGTTTTGGAACAGTTATCAAGGCTGACAGTCGAGCAGATTGACGCTATTGCCCGGCAGTCCGGAATAAGCCTCATAAGCTGCCGACTGACCGAGGCCGAGATAAACCGCCTTGTTGCGCTGGATGAAGCCAAACGATCCTCCTACCTGCTGAACGTCGCGGCTACCGAGGGACGGTGATGGTAGGGCTGAACGACCTGGAAAACCTTCAGCTTGCCCGCGCCCTCATTCAGGCGGGGCTGCGCCTTTCGATCGTTCGCGCGCTGACAGATGTGGGTACTCTGACACTACGTCAATGGTGGAAAGATATTCACGGCGTCCGGCCTGCAAACGGCAAGCTGCCAGAGTCGGTTCTGTCCTACATCAAGGATGAGGACTCAGCGGCGCGTATCTCCGCGTTCGCGGCACTCTACAGGCGACTCAATGGTCCAGCTCTGACGGCAGAAGGGTTGCTGACGGCCTGGCAGGAATTCCAGCGCATTTGCGGCTCGTTTGACATCAACGCAGGATATTTTGCGCTCAGGGATATCCGAGCGCATATCGTCGCCCTATCGCGCTGTAGCGTGTGTCGTGCTGCGTATATCTACGATACTGGCAACAAATTCACTGAAAAGTGCCCGTTTTGCGGCACGCGATAAGTCATGGAGCAAAGATGGATGCAAGAAATGGTATGCGAACATTGCGCAGCGGTCGCAGCATCAAGGAGACGGCAAGAACGATGATGCTACCGGTCACAACGCGTTGCCCAGAAACACCGCGCAACGCAGCGATTCGCCCGCGCAGCAATTTATTCAGCGTTTCCCTAGACCTCGAAACAGGAGATATCTGGATGGGAAGTGATGACGGCTGGAAGCGGGCTTCCAGACAAATCTCACGGGAAGCCCTGAAGGTAAGGATTGCAAAATGATCAAGGCATTCAAATATGGGATGTTAGAACCAGTGGCCGGGTTCGATAAGGCAGCCATCGACGTTCTGTACCTGAGAAACAAACTCTGGAACTCGCTCGTCGAATTGGAAAAAGCGCATAGGGAGAGGTATAGAACGCTGATTACGGGATCCGATGATGAGCTATCGAAAATTCAGGCGCGCCTCGATCAAATCGAAGCGGAGCGCGCCGAGCTGGTCAAGCGGAAGAGGCAGGCGCGAGCGATGGTTCGCAGTAAAAAGGTCGACACCTCGGAGCACGATGACAGGATTGACATGTTGATGGCGGAGCGTAACGATTTGCGCACCAAGGCCAAGGACATTCGCTTGCAGGTCAAGGAAAAGGTCAAACCTGCCATCGCGGATCTCGAAAAGGAACGTTACGAGGCCGTCAAGCACCTTATTCACGAGGCGGGCCTTTGGTGGTGCAACAGCGAAACGGTAATCGCGGCCTACGACCTAGCGCGCGTGAAGGCCATGAAAGAAAACGCCGAACTGCGTTTTCGCTCTTTCGATGGCAGCGGCAAATTCGCTGTCCGCAAGACTGGCGGTTTCGCGCTATCCGATTTGGTTTCCGGCAAGCTCTCTTTTGCACGACTGGAGGCGCTGCCGGATGCAAATTTCGCGCATCTTTCCGAGCGCGGCAAGCGATCCAGAGCGCGTCATCACCTGACCATGACCATCCTTACCTACAAGGATGAATCAGGGAAACTGTGCCGCCATGAGGTAACTTGGCCAATCATCCTTCATCGCCCACTACCGCCGGAAGGAATGATCAAATTCATACATGTTCAACGGAAACGAATTGGCAAGGACTTCCAATGGACATGCTCGATCACAATGGAAGTCGACGAAATACAGAAAACGCCCATCGATCACCCCTCAAGGGCCGCCTGCGGCATCGATATTGGTTATCGCCTAGTGAAAGACGGGCTTCGCGTTGCTGTAATTGCCGATACATCAGGCAAGATTGACCATCTCACTCTTCCACAAGACTGGATCGAAAAGATGGATCACGTGGAGTCCATCCAGGGGCATCTGGACAATAGTAACGACTTGGCATGGGGTGAGCTCAAGGCGCTACTGAAGTCCATGCATGACTACCCGGAGTCTATTGCTGAGAGCATTGGCCGGCTTCTGAAAGCGGGCGACAGGACGCCTGTGCGTGGAATGCGCGCGCTGCATTGGCGGCTACGCAACGAGCCGGAAACCATGCCGGAAGTCTTGAGCATCCTTGATACATGGGAGGCTGAAACGTGTCGGCGCGAACGGGAAATGCATCGACTGCGTCGTAAGCTTATCAATCGCCGCAAGGATCTTTATCGGAACTTTGCGTATAAAGTGGCAAACCGGTATGTTCTGATTAGAATCAGAGGGCTGTCGCTCAAAAAGCTCGCAGCGGTCAATCTCGAAGACGGGAGTGACAATCAAATGCCCCAGGCGGTTCGCAACAATAGAACGCGCGCGAGTCTCAGTGAACTCACGCTATGCTTGCAACAAGCGGCCGTAAAGGCTGGCGCTGATTTCGAAAAAGTGTTCGACGTCAACAGCACTACGACCTGCTCGACCTGCGGCAACCAGAATTTGAAAATGGATAGGGAAGACATTTACTTTCGCTGCGAAAAGTGCGACACCCTACACGATCAGGATGAAAACGCAGCAAAAAATTTGCTGCGAAAAGAGTTTTATCTGGCAGAACAGGCGGTTATGTGATTCGGTATCATGACCCTACGGATGGGGGGGAACATCCGGCGTGCATACAGGTTGAGCGGTTTGGCTCTGCGTATCATGACCCTACGGATGGGGGGGAACATCCGGCATGTAGGCCGCGAGCACGTCGAGCCGGTTGGTATCATGACCCTACGGATGGGGGGGGAACATCCGGCAAATAACCTCCTACAGCAGACATACGCAGGGGTATCATGACCCTACGGGTGGGGGGAACATCAGGCCTTGCGGCGGGTCCAGTCTTTTTCATTTCGGGTATCATGACCCTACGGGTGGGGGGAACATCCGGCGCGTTTGCGCGAGGCCGTGCTCGGCGACATGGTATCATGACCCTACGGATGGGGGGGAACATCCGGCGAGAAATCATGACGAAAGAGTATTCAGCATGGTATCATGACCCTAGGATGGGGGTAAAGCCGTAAAGCATCGATTTTGGATGCTTTTCGCTACAGCATTAAGAGTTGAGCCTCGTACTATTTCCGGATGCTCAACACGATCTACCTTCATCTATCCAGACGCCTACCGGCATATCTCTGGTTGCTTACCGCCATAGTCGCGTTCGGCCGGTATTTCACGATCTCTATCAATGTCTCCGATTCTCTACCTGGGGCGCTTTTTCTGGTGCAGAAGGGGAGCAAACCAAGGAAGGGAGACTTGACTGCCTTTCGGTATCAAGGTGGTGGACCTTACGAGCGCGGCGCATTGTTCCTCAAGCGCATGGCAGGAATTCCAGGATCGACTGTTGTGGTCAAAGATGCCGGGGGCGGCTATCACGACTACTTTGTGGATGGCCAGTTCGTGGGCCGGGCCAAGCCGTTTTCCAAGAATGGCATATCGCTTAAGCCCGGACCCGAGGGAACTATTCCGGCGGGCCGCTACTACATGGCGGCGCCCAATCCCGACAGCCTGGATTCCCGATATGCCTTGGTCGGATGGGTCACCGACGAGCAGATCGTCGGCCGGGCGTTCCGCATCTTCTGACCGGGAGATAGATGGATGTTTTCCTGGCTGAAAGGGAAGCCAGCAGAGGTTCCACGAACCCAAGCGATCGAGCCGATCTACCACTGGTCAGAGGACGAAATCCCGCGCTATCCGCCCTTCATGAAGGGATTGCCGGCGGTTCCGCCTGCAAAGCTTCTTGAGACGCAGGCCGCGCTGCTTGACCGAATCTCCGACACCGCTATCACGACGCCAAGCGAGTTCGCCCGCCTGTATATTCCCGCGATCGAGCGATTCGCCTCGTTCGCCCACCTCCTGCCGGCATCGCAGTCGCATCACCATCGAGGGGCCGGCGGGCTTCTCAGGCACTCCTTGGAGGTCGGCCTGTGGGCGCTTCAATCTGCCGACAAGGTGTTGCTCGATGCAGCAAAGACCCCCTCCCAGCGGCGCGAAATGGAGCCGCGCTGGCAGTTTGCCGTATTCGTGGCGGCGCTCTGTCACGACGCAGGAAAACCCGTGACCGATCTCGTCGTCACCAATCGAGACCGCACTGCGGTATGGAAAGCGATCAAGGAAGATCTGTACGACTGGGTCACGAAGAACAAGGTTGACGCCTACTTTCTCGACTGGCGCGAGGGGCGATCCCGGCAGCACACCGCTCTTTCCAACCTGATCGCCGACCGGATCATTGGCACCGAGGCCCTCGAGTGGATCGAAGAAGGTGGAACGGAGCTTATCGTGTGGCTTCTGGAGTCCCTCAACTGCAACCCGGGGCCAACAAACCTGATCCACGATCTCGTCATCAAGGCTGACCAAGCGAGCGTTGAGCGCGATCTCAAGTCCCTCGGCGTAGCTATGGCCGGGTACGACCTCGGCGTGCCCGTGGAACGGCATCTGACCGACATCATGCGACGCCACATCAAGGATGGGACGTGGCTGGTCAACGAGCCCGGTGCTCGCCTGTGGAACATTGGCGGCCATCTGTATCTGATCTGGCCTGCGGCCGGAGAGGATATAGCAAAGCAGGTGCGCGAGGATGGTATTCCCGGTATCCCGAGAACGCCAGACGGCATCCTCGATCTGCTCGTCGAGCGGCAGATCGCATATCTGCGCGATGGGGCCGCACCGGCCGATCGGTTCTGGAAGATCGCTCCCGCATGCCTGGCGGAGAAGATCCCTGACATCAAGCTTTCGGCGATTCGCTTGCGCAACGAGGCCATGGTGTCATCGGCTCCCATCCCTGCCGTCGAGGGCCGAATTGTCGGAGGTGAAGAGGTGGCCAACGAGACGACAGCAGCAGCGGAGAACTCCGCCCCAGTAGATGCGGGGCGTCATTCCGAGCCGGCGACGCCAGAGGTCAACCCCAAAAGGCAGCCAATCCAGCCAGATGCAGAGGAGATGGGTGCGCAGATCTCGCCAGCGACGGAAGGACGTGAGACCACGCCGAGACAGATCGAAATGCCAGCGCCAATGCTGCCATCCGGTCCTCCTGCTGTTGCCACTAAAGCCGCGGAGCACGAAAAGTCGGAGATCAGACTTGATGGAGCCATCGGAGAGGCTTTGAAAGCCCTTCTCCAGGATCTCAAGTCGGGCGACAAACGATGGGGGTGGGATGCTGCCATCGATCAGCAGCAGCTACTTTTGCGCTGGCCAGACGCATTCAGCGGCTACGGGCTCACGCCCAAGAACATCTTGGACGAGCTTTCTGGGCGGAAATGGCTATGGATCGACCCGATGACGCCGCTCAAGAAAGTGCTCGATGGGCAGTTGGGAAGCGGGGCGGCGAAGGTCATCCGTCTGGAACGGGATATCAGCGATGCCCTGATTCGGGCGATGGGTGATATCTCGGGCGACAGCTCGGTTTCTGTCGACACGCGAAAGTCAAGCCATCAGGACTCGACGATTGCTTCTGTGGAGGCGGATCGTGAATTGAAACAACCGGCCGAAGCGCCCAAGCGCGCCAAGCGGACTCGAAACCACAAGCCCGAGGGCGCCGATCCGCGACTGCCTGCCACGAAAAAGGCTGACGCAGAGCAACAGCTGTTGGGCCTCGACCCGGAGGGTGCGACCGGCCCGGCGTCGGAAACATCGAGGGAACTGCGTCAGCCATCGCTGGAGGATGTTCTTCATGTGCTCACGCATCTTCCAGCGCCTTCCGGGGCAGATGGAGATGGATGGCGCGCTATCCCAAAGCGAGAAGTCATCGCCGCGTGCAGAAAGCACGGGGTGATGCTGACCCACAAGCGTCTTGCCGATCTCACACAGCAGGACACCAGCCAGCTCGTTTTGGACGGGGTCATCCTCAGATATCGCGCCTGAGGGCGCTTCTCCAAAAAAAGGTGATCGAAAAGCTTCAGAAATGAATGCTTTTAGCCTCCGAATTAAGGGGGGGCGTGTGCAAACATCGTCGAATGGTCATCCGTTCATCGATTGCATTTTTGATTTCGATGCTCGCGCTCAGCCTTCCTGCTCGCGCCGAGGATCTGGGCGTTATTGGCCCGACCTACGACATCATTGAGCGCGACCTGATCGATGTCATTCGGGACAAGTTCCGCCGCATGGAAAAGACCGGCGAACTGTCCAAGCTGCAAGAAGGCTACAAGAACCAAGTTATCGGCGCGATCGAGCACCCGAGAGCGGTTCGAGGCATACGGGCAACCGAAACTGCCCGCACCTTTTATATCGACCCGACATGGACACTTGACCGCAACGTGGTCGATGAGAAAGGGCGGGTGCTCTTCCAGGCGGGAACCAAAGTCAACCCGTTCGATTACGACAAGATGAGCAAGGCGCTCTTGTTCTTCGATGCCCGATCCAAGGAACAGGTGGCATTTGCCAAACGGTTCATGGCGGAATCCAGGATGCTGGTCAAGCCGATCTTGGTGGGCGGTGAGCCGCTCAAGCTCATGCGCGAGTGGAAGCGCGAGGTGTTCTATGACCAAGGAGGCGCTCTCACGCGGCGCTTCTCTATCACCCAGTCCCCGGCCGTGGTCAGTCAGGAAGGCAAGAGGCTCCGAGTCGATGAAATCCGCTTGTAATGCACTCGTGGCGATCGGCATGGCGATCATCTGCGCAACCGCGCAGGCCGCCACCTGCAAGGGCAAATTCGCCAACCCGATTACCGATATCTGCTGGTCATGCATGTTCCCACTTCATCTCGGCGGAGCAACGCTGGCATCGATGGATCAGGAAGACACGCCCAATCCGGGAGGGAACCCAGCCTGCTTTTGTGGCAACCCTCCCAAATTCGGATTGAAGGTGAGTTTCTGGGAACCAGTGCGCAGGGTGGATGTGGTCAGGGAACCTTTCTGCATGGTCAGCCTCGGCGGAATCAAGATGGATCCCGGCTTTGATGCGCCAGTCGCTAGTCGCTACCGGCGCGACGGACAGGATCAGTCGTCCTTCTACCAGGTGCATTGGTACGTGGATCCGCTCATCTATTACCTGCAGGCCGTTCTCGACAACTCCTGCCTTGAAAACCAGGGTTTCGATGTTGCCTACCTCACCGAACTCGATCCGCTCTGGAAGGATGACGAACTGACACGGATTCTGAATCCAGAAGTCTATCTGTTTGGCAATCTTCCTGCACGCGCCGCCTGTGCGGCCGACTGCGTAGCGGCGACGGCAGGATTCCCCAACAACACCTTCTTCTGGTGTGCCGGCTGCCAGGGCAGCTTGTATCCCCTGAATGGGAACATCCAGGCTCATGTGGGCGGAGTGCAGGCATCCAGCCTCGAGGTTTATCGCATCATCGCCAAACTGCATCGGGAAATGCTCATGTGGGCTGCCTCCGGCGAGGATGGAATGTGCGGCTACTACCCGCAGCCGGTCATGGACAAGACCGGCTACAAGTACCACATGCTTTACCCGATCCCTCAAACAAAGAAGATCGCAGGCAAGTGCTGCCAGCCATTGGGTCGTTCGACCATCCTATGGGGAGCGGGCCGCGAATTCCCATTCGAGGGTGAGGACTTCGCCTACCAAATCTTCCGAAAACGGAACTGCTGCCAAGGGGCCGTCAGCCTAGGGAATCGATGATGCTCATTTCCTTCCTCTCCTCCCTCGTCCTGTTGCTGGCGTCCTCACAGACGTTGGCACAGGAACCTTTTTTGGCGGGCAAGCAGCCGGTACGCCTGCCGACAACCGAGGAAATGCAGAAGGCACAAAGCCGGGCGCGTGAGGCGATGCAGCGCGTTCCGGACACGAACCATGCGCGGCAATTCCATGGCGGCGGGATGCCCAATGTGGATGCGCTGCCGCAGGCGGCGGCGCCGGCTCCGGATATCGCGACCATTGCAGAGAAATACAAGGAACTGGGTAGGCAGTTCGCCTCAAAGAATGGACAGCCGGAACTCATGGTCTTGGTTTCTCTATCCATGCCCAGAGAAGCCCTGGAGCGAACCGTGATGCAGGCGGAGCGGGCCGGCGCAGTCCTTGTATTCAGGGGGCTGAAGGGCGACTCCATGACGAAGATGGGTGAAGAAATTCAGTCCATCGTCGGCAAACGCAATGTATCGGCGGTCGTCCATCCGCCAGCATTCCAGCAATTCAGCGTCACCAAGGTGCCTGCCGTCGTCATCGCCCGGCCGGAAGCTGGAAACGTGCTCGAGAACGGTTGTTCGCAGGCGGGAACTTTCGTCAAGGTCTCTGGCGACGTTTCGCTGGACTATGCGCTGGATTACATCGAGCGCAGAAGCCCGACATGGGGTGCGATCGCCAAGGCTTACCGGAGCCGGATTGTCAGGGGGATCAATTGAGGGTACTCATTACCGCCGCCGCATTCTGCTATGCAACGATCGCCTTCGCGGATCAAAGTGGCGCATTTCAGCAGGGAAAGTCTCTCGGTGGTGGGGTCAACTCGGCGATATTCTCTGGAATTGGCAGCGGGGCAGTGACCGACAAGATCCCCGCTTTTGGATCAAGCCCAACCGAAGCGCAGCTGTTCCAGGGCGGGCGAGGACAGCTGATTGGCCCCGGTATTGGCAAGATACAAAGCTGCAGCAACTACACGCCCGGCCCGGACAAAATCGCCAACCAGGAGTGCGAGGCCGTGAATTTTCTGGCCCGCAATCCGCAGGTGCGCCCGCAATTCAACATCACCAAGAACGATCCGATGGTGATTGGTGCAAAAGCTGCACGCAACAATGCCGAAAGCTTTTTCCGGTCATCCGGGATAGACGGTGGGACTGGCAATAACTCGCAGTGCACCACCAGGACAGAGACAACGCCGCCGCAGTATTCCATCGAGACCTGTTCATCGACCAGAGAATTAGGCATGCAGCAATGCACGATGGGGCGGGTCGTCAATATCGATACCGATGCCAACTTCCAGTGCGAGCAGACCATCAATGCCTATGAGCAGCAGACATGCAGGAGGATCAGGGTAGCCCAGGTTACCCAGAACTGCACCTACGAATGGGTAACGAGAACATGGTCTCCGCCTAGGGGCCCGTGGGGAAAAACGCTGAGCACATACGACGATTTGCGGCATGGGCCTCAGAGTGTGTGCAATGTCGTATGGCCTGGATCGAGTGTGGTGTCTGCGTCATGCAATCCGCCACCAACATACTCATGCTATGGCAGCTGGGATAATGAGTGGTGTGAGTCCACCCCATCAGGAACCGCCGCCGGCCAAGGCTGCGACCACCTTCACAACGGGGGGTGGTTTACTTCTTCACAGTGTTATGACCAAGGCTGGTGCTCTCGTTCGGGTATAGCATCCATCAGTTGTAGAAAGCAGGAACTGGTCTGCAACCCGGTTGTCACCTTTACGACGCAAAGCACGTGTGGATCGCTTGAGGCGAGGGCGATGTGAAATGATCTGGCGAGTGCTGTGCGCTGCTGCTACGCTAACCTTTGTTTCGATGGCGGACGCGGCTGATTGCAAACTGATAAATTCCACATGCGTCGATGCAACCCCAAGTAAAGTAATCAGCGGCGTCACGGTAACCCTGGCACAAGCAGGCGGCTGCTGGGAATATCAGGACACTTACACCTGCCTCAAACCCGAAGCCGTTAATTACTGCCAACCGCTCATCAACGCAGGATGTTGGCAGACCAACTCCACGTGTTCGCAGACGGACACACTTCTCAACTCCGGATGCATGCGCTATACGCAGACATGGCGCTGCGGAGACCCGGCCACACCCACGCCTGCCAATACGATTCGTCTCAATGACACCTATACGCTGATCTCAAGCAATTACGATCCGGCACCGTGCGCCACACTCGAATCCAACTGCACGATCGCTGAAAGTACCTGCATCTCAACGACGCCACCAACACTCCCCCCCGGCATTTCGCCAAGCTCAGTGGCTCCTGATGGATGCTACGAGAGGAAGAACACCTACGCCTGCCTGACCGGAAGAGCTGACACTTCAGAGTGCGACGGCTACGCCTCGAACCCGAACTGCACTCAGCAAACTTCAAGCTGCACCAATTCCGTGAGCGGG
>OGCL01001771.1_pt1 | contig 17164 bp, 15 predicted proteins | sample 1570041 | NCBI WGS metagenome assembly OGCL01 (sample SAMN06266162, study PRJEB24511) | hot springs metagenome | isolation source: Hot spring water | place: South Africa: Limpopo | collected 2015-06-22
AACGCAGCAATGTGCCACATATCTTTGCGATCGGCGACGTCACGGGTAACCCGATGCTCGCGCACAAGGCGGTGCATGAAGGCAAGGTCGCTGCGGAAGTCGCCTGTGGACTCAAAGCCGGCTTCGACGCTTTGACCATCCCATCGGTCGCCTACACCGACCCGGAAGTCGCGTGGATGGGTTTGACGGAAACGCAAGCCAAGCAGCAAGGCATCGAGTACGAAAAAGCGACGTTCCCATGGGCCGCCAGCGGACGTTCCTTGAGTATCGGTCGTAACGAAGGCTTGACCAAGCTCCTTTGCGACAAGGATAGCGGACGCATTTTAGGCGCGGGCATCGTCGGTCCGAATGCCGGCGAATTGATCGCCGAAGCGGTGTTGGCGCTGGAAATGGGTGCGGATATCGAGGATGTCGCGCTGAGCATCCACCCCCACCCAACCCTGTCGGAAACGCTCGGTTTTGCCGCCGAGATGATCAACGGCACGATCACCGACCTCTACGTCAAGAAAAAATAACATTTGCCCGCGAGGCGCCGCGCATGTCCGAAACCGTGGAAATCCAAACCGAACTCAGCAATCTCGTCATCGGTTATATTACCGTCGTGCGCGGCGACGGTATGGAGGCGCGCATCGCCGAAGCGTATGCCAACGAAACGCCGATCATCAAAATCGGTGAAGAGGAAATGCTCGCCGGGCAAATCGGCTCCTACGTCGTCATTCGTCAAGCGATGATCAATGTGCTGGCGTTGACGTTCAAAATGTGGGAGCAAGACCGCTTCGATGCCCTCGGCAATCGCCAGACCGATCGCTATATGTCGCTGATTCCGGTCGGCGAAATTCAAGAGAACGGCACGTTCATTCGGGGTGTGCGCCATTATCCGACGCCCGGCGCTAAGGTTTACGCGGTCGGACTCAACGAAATCAACGCGATTTTTTCGAAATTCCGCGACTACCAGTTCTTCATCGGCCAATTATCGGCGCACAAGGATTATCACCTGAGCTTGGATCCGCGCGCGCTGTTTGGCCGACATTTCGCGATTCTGGGACAATCGGGTTCCGGTAAGTCGTGGACGGTCACCAGTTTGATCCAGCATACGATCAAGGCGATGCCGAAAGCGCACATCATTCTGCTCGATCTGCACGGCGAGTATTGTTGGAAAGATAACCAGGGCAAACTGCATTCGGCATTCCCCGAAGAGTGCGTCAATTATGTCGATGCTTTGGATTTAGAAATGCCGTATTGGCTGATGACCTATGCCGAATTGGTCGATTTATTCATCGATCGCTCGGATCGCGGGGCGACGACGCAAATGGCTTATTTGCGCGAAGTGTTGCAGCAATTGAAACGCAAAACCGCGAAGGAAATCGGCCTTACGACCGTGTCGATCGATACACCTATTTATTTTTCCTTGGTCGATCTCTACCGTCAGTTCAAAGCAGCCAATGAAGAACGCAAAGATTTCGGAAAAACGCAAGGCGCGCTGTTCGGCCAGTTCGATGAATTCCTGGTACGCATGCAAAGCCGCTTCAACGACGTGCGCTACGATTTCCTATTGAAACCGAAAAAACGCACCGACTCCTCGACGCTCAGCGATTTGCTGAAGGAATTCATTGGCCTCGAAAAATTCAAGGCGAACATCACGGTCATCGATTTGAGTGCGGTGCCGACCGACGTGCGTCCGGCGGTATCGGCACAAGTCGGTCGTTTGGCTTACGAGTTCAACTATTGGAACCCGCGTCGCCGCGAATTTCCGATCACCCTGATTTGCGAAGAGGCGCACGCTTATATTCCGCGCGAGAAAGGCGGTCAATTCGACGGTACCAAGCGCATGATGGAACGCATCGCCAAGGAAGGGCGCAAGTATGGCGTGTCGATCGGTGTGGTCAGTCAACGCCCGACCGAATTGTCGGAAACCATGCTGTCACAATGTAGCTCATTCATTTGCCTACGCATCACCAACCCGGACGACCAAGCCTATGTGCGCGGCTTGGTGCCCGAGGCGGAAGGGGATTTGACCGACATTTTGACGTCGTTAGGACGCGGCGAGGCATTAGTGGTTGGCGAGGCCGCGCCGCTGCCGACGCGCGTGCAGATTTACCGACCCAATCCCGAACCACGCAGTAACGACGTGGACTATTACACGGGCTGGCGCGAAGGGCCGGATACCCTCGATGCCGATGAGATTGTGCAGATGTGGCGCACACAGACGCGCAAGGCGTGAATCAGCGCGCCAGTTCGTGGCCGAGCCAGACGCCGGCCGCCGCGCCCAATCCCGTTGCCCACGGCTCGCCGTCGCTCAAGCCGTAACCAGCGAATCCGCCGATCGTCGCGCCGAGCAAGCCGCCGACGATGCGCCCGCTGTCATCGTGCTGGCTATAATACCTCTCGCCTCTGTAGTCGTGGGTATAACCATAACTATAACTTTGGTAATAATAGCGTGGGGGCGGAGGGGGTGCATAATAACTTGGGCCATAATAGCGGTTGTGACGCGGCGGTGCCGGGTAGTAAATGATTTCGCGTTGAATGACCACCGGTGGGCGATGATAGGGTGGGCGCCAGCCTCGATCATAGTGATGTGACGGCGGGCGATAGTCATAATAACGACCACGACCATAGCCCCCCGAAGCTTCCAGCGCTGCCGAATAGAGGATCAAAATCAACATGGCGTTGATGATCAAAAATAACTTTTTCATGACACGCTCCTCATTGGTTTCTCATGCCTTGGACTATGCAAACTTCCCAAGGGTTCTGGCGCTCATTGTGTGCCGTGATCGCTTAATTACGGCTTAATCATTGCGTTGCGTTGAGGTTTCGCTCATGTTTTATCCCACTATCGAATCATTCGTCGGCAATACCCCGCTGGTGCGCTTACAGCGACTTTCTGGCGCAACCCGCAATGTCGTTCTCGCCAAACTCGAAGGTAATAATCCCGCTGGTTCGGTCAAGGACCGTCCGGCGTTGAGCATGATCCGGCGCGCCGAAGAACGCGGCGAGATTCGACCAGGTGATCGTCTGATCGAGGCGACCAGTGGCAATACCGGTATCGCCTTGGCAATGGCGGCGGCGATCAAAGGCTATCGCATGACTTTGATCATGCCGGAAAACATGAGCGAAGAACGGCGCGCGGCGATGAAAGCCTATGGCGCCGAGATCATCTTGACGCCGGCTGAAGGCAGTATGGAAGCGGCGATCGACTTGGCGCGGCGCATGGAAGCCGAAGGCCACGGCAAAATCCTCGACCAATTCGCCAATCCCGACAACCCGCGCGCGCACTACGAAACCACCGGCCCGGAAATATGGCGCGACACCCACGGCACAATTACCCATTTCGTCAGCTCGATGGGCACCACTGGCACCATCATGGGGACTTCGCGTTATCTGAAGGAACAAAATCCGGCGATCCAAATCATCGGCGTGCAACCGAAAGACGACGCGAAAATCCCCGGTATCCGCCGCTGGCCAATCGAATACCTGCCGAAAATCTATCAGCCCGAGCGCGTCGATCGCATCATCGACGTCAGTCAGCTCGACGCTGAAAATACCACGCGTGCGCTCGCCGCCGAGGAAGGGATTTTTGCTGGTATTTCCTCCGGAGGCGCGACATTCGTGGCGTTGGAGTTGTCCAAGCAATTGGAAAATGCCGTGATCGTTGTCATTATCTGTGATCGCGGTGATCGTTACCTTTCGACTGGGGTGTTCCCCGGCTGATGCTCAAGCACATCGCTACAGCCACCTGCGTGCTGGCGTTGTGCTCCTCACCTCTCTACGCACTCGAACGCATCCAGATCAGCGCCGCGCATATCGATTTGCCACAAGGTATCACGCTGACGCAAACCGACGTGACGCTGGATCGACTCAGCGGTACCGCACCGGTGCTGCGCGTCACGGTCGGTGGCGCCGCATCCCCCAAGCCTTTTTTAAGCCTCAGCCAAATCGATCTCCATTGCCCGGCGCTCCATGTCAGCGCGGCACGTATTGCGTGCGACAACGGCCAACTGCGTTTTCGCCATACCGCACGGCGTTATGGTTTCGATTGGCGTTTCAACGCCGCTCCCCAACGCATCGACTTTCGCTTCGATAGCGGCCGGCGGGATTTCGGGCGCTTACGTGGAGAGATTTCAGGTCACGCGCAGGCTTGGCGCGCCGATTTGCAACTCACCGCATTCAGCCTACAAAGCACCGAGGGCGATGTCGCGCTCGACCGGCTCGATGGCACGATGACCCTCACCGTCGAACCGCAATTGGAGGATTGGCGCTGGCAAATGCAGCTCGCGTTACCGCGCGGCGAAGGCTATCTCGCACCGGTTTATTGGCCTTTCTCGGCGCTACCCATCGACCTCCATGCGCAAGCTTACTGGCAGGCGCGCGACGCGCGCTGGACGTTCGAAAACATCACGCTGAAATTGGCGCAACAGGCGCAGCTGACGGCGCGCGGCCATTGGCAGGCGCCCACTGGCTTCAACGGACATGTCCATTTCCGTGGCGCGGAACTCGCACCGTTGTTTCAATACCTGGCCTTGCCGTGGTTACCGAGTGATCGTTGGCAAGAAGCGGCACTGCATGGCGCGGCGGAGTTCCAAGCAGTGTTCCGCGATGACCAGCTCGACCACTGGCAACTGCGCGCGGCGGGCGTGTCGTGGACGCTACCGCGCTGGCGGTTGGCGGTGGAGGGATTGTACGGTGATGTGCGTGGTTCACGCACCGCGCTTCAGAGTTCTTCGCTGGGCTGGCGTGCGCTGGAATTGTATGGTTTACCTTTTGGTAGCACGCACCTCGCGTGGCAAACGCAAGGCACGGCGTTTCAGCTCCTGCGACCGGCACGTCTGCCGCTCTTCGATGGCGCGGTGCTGATCAAACACTGGCAAGGTGGTTGGGAGAATGATACGCCGTGGAGCGATTTGACCCTGGCGCTCGAAGCGCTGCCTTTACCTGAATTGACCGCCACGTTGAATTGGCCTTTACTCAGTGGGCGGCTCGTCGGCGAATTGCCGGGGCTGCGTTATCGCGATGGCGCATTGACGTTGGCGGGTGAATGGTGGCTGGATGCGTTCGATGGCGCAATACATTTACAACACCTGCGCATCGATGAGCTGCTGGGCGAAAATCCACGACTGCGCGCGACGTTGACCTGGCAAAATCTCGACTTGGCGCAGTTGACCGGCCCATTTAGCTTTGGTCATATCGAAGGGCGGCTATCGGGCTATTTGCGCGATTTGTTGCTGGAAAACTGGCAAGCCGTTGCGTTCGACGCTTGGCTCGGCACCCCGCCCAACGATCGCTCGCGTCGCCGCATCAGTCAAAAAGCGGTCAACAACCTGGCGAACCTCGGCGGTGGCGGTGCGAGCGATGTCATTTCGCGCGGCGTCTTGCAATTGTTCGATAATTTCCCTTACTCCCGCCTCGGCTGGGGCTGTCAACTGCGCGGCGGCGTCTGCCGTATGACTGGGGTAAATTCGGCACCGAATGGCGGCTTTTACCTGCTCGAAGGCAGCGGCTTGCCGCGCATCGACGTGATCGGTTACCACGCTGAAGTCGATTGGCCGGTATTGCTGCGGCGTTTGCACCGCGTCTTGCAAACCGATTCGGCGATCGTACGCTGATCAAGTCTTTGCTATTCATCTCGTGCTTCGCATTGTAGCGGTTGTAGTGGTCTAATGAATCTGTACAAACGGATCTCTGTACACGACAAAAAAAGGAAAATTTGTTGAAACTGGTGCAAGCTATTGAATTTTTGCGAAATAGAAACGTTATGCCCCCTGTCAATGAGTTATCCCGTCTATTAAATGCGTATTTTAAGTTAAAAAATTCCCGGATCGTCTTTGATCAAATTGCTCAATTCGTTGAGCGTTTGCCGCAATGATCTACGCATACCGAGTTTTTGTTGCACGGCGTCGGGCAGCTCGGTATAGATGAACACTTGCTTGGCGATCAACAAATCGATCACGTCTTCAATCACACGGATCATTTCCGCATCACTAGCACTCAGCGCTTGTTTGGCTTGCTGATGCTGGTGGATTTGGTGACGCTGGTTATATGCGATGATTTCTTGATCGTTGACATCCAACCACTCCGTGGTTTGATCGTTCGGCGCTTGATTGAGAGCGATGATCACACCGGCAACGTCGCGCGTGACATAAGGCATGGGATTACTCCTTGTTGATGACTCTATGTTATTCTAGCTTTTAATTCCCAGCATCAAAACGTCATTTTTTCGTCGATTGCCATCGCTCAGGCTTTTCGTTCACGCCGCCATCGAGCATAAAAGATGGCCATGGATGCTCGACGACAAGACGGATGAGCAAACACCCTTTTTTCGACTACCCCGAGGTTGAGATTTCGTCATGGATCCCACCGCCAAACCATCCGCCAGCGCATTTCCTCCACTCGAATTGATCAGCATCACCCGTCCGGACGACCCCTTGCTATTGGGATTGTTGGCCCTGTGCAAAGTGTTACAGCGCCCGCATTCCGCCGATGCGCTGACCGCTGGCCTGCCACTCGTCAACAATAAACTGACGCCCGCGTTGTTCATCCGCGCGGCGCAACGCGCCGGCCTCTCCGCTGGTTTGGTGCGCCGCCCGCTACATAAAATCTCCAACTTGGTGTTGCCGGCGGTATTGCTGCTCAAGGATGGTTCGACGTGTGTGTTATTGCACCGGGATGGCGAGAGTTTGCAAATTCTGCTGCCGGAAAGCGAAAGCGGCGAACGCACCGTAAATCTCCACGAACTCGAAGAACTGTACACGGGTAGCGCGTTTTTCGCGCAGCCACAACATCGCTTCGATGAGCGCGCCAACGAAGGGGTGACGCCAAGAGCGCGCCACTGGTTCTGGGATGTGCTCTATAAGTCCTGGCCGATCTATCTCGAAGTCGTCATTGCCTCGCTGCTCGTCAATCTATTCGCGCTGGGATCACCGCTCTTCGTCATGAACGTTTATGATCGCGTCGTGCCCAATCACGCCGTGGAAACCTTGTGGGTCTTGGCGATCGGCATGACCATCGTTTACGTTTTCGATTTCACCATGAAGATACTGCGTGGTTATTTCATTGACGCCGCCGGCAAGCGCACCGACATTATTCTGTCGGCGACGATTTTCGAAAGAGTACTCGGGCTCAAGATGGAAGCCAAGCCGCAATCGGTCGGTGGTTTCGCCAATAGTTTGAACGAGTACGAATCGTTCCGCGATTTTCTGACTTCGGCGACCTTGACGACTTTGATCGACTTGCCATTTCTCGCGCTATTCCTAGTGATCATCGCGATGATCGGCGGCGATTTGGCGTTGATCCCGTTGATCGTCTTGCCCTTGGCGATCGCCAGCGGCATCGCCGCGCAACGCCCGCTCAAAGCCAATATCACCGAACTGTGCAAATACGCTTCGCAAAAAAACGCGACCTTGGTCGAGGCCTTGACGTGCATGGAAACGCTGAAAGTCAACGGTGCGGAGGGGCAGTTACAACGACAGTGGGAACAAAACATCGGGCAAATTGCGCGACTCGGTCTGAAGACGCGGTTGTATTCGTCGAGCGCGGTCAATATTACGGCGTTTTTTCAGCAAATGGCTTCGGTCGCGGTCGTGATCTACGGCGTTTACAAAATCACCGAAGGCGACATGACCACGGGCGGGTTGATCGCTTGCACCATCTTGACCGGGCGCGCGTTGGCGCCGGTCGCCCAGGTCGCTGCATTGTTGACGCGCTATCATCAAGCGAAGAATTCGCTGGAAGCGATGAAGCGCATGATGGATCTCCCGGTGGAGCGCGAATCGCCGCAAAAATTTCTCAATCGTCCGTTATTCAAGGGCGCGGTCGAGTTCAAGAACGTCCATTTCAGCTATCCGAATCAAGCCATCAAGGCGTTGGACGGCGTGTCGTTCAAAATCGCGCCCGGCGAGCGCGTGGCCTTGATCGGGCGCATTGGCTCCGGCAAAAGTACCGTCGAAAAGCTGATGCTAGGCTTGTACGCCCCACAAGAAGGCGCGGTATTGATCGACAGTACCGACATTCGCCAAATCGACCCTTCAGATTTACGCCGGCAGATCGGTTACGTACCACAAGACATCAACCTGATCTATGGCAGCGTGCGTGACAATATCACGCTCGGCGCGCGTTTCGCCGACGACGCGGCGATTCTCGCCGCTGCGGAAATCGCCGGCGTCACACAATTCGTCAACCGCCATCCATCGGGCTTCGATTTGCCGGTCGGCGAACGCGGCACCGCGCTGTCTGGCGGCCAACGGCAGAGCATCGCCATCGCCCGCGCCTTGCTGCTGGCGCCGCCGATCTACATCCTCGACGAACCGACCAACTCGATGGACAACAGTAGTGAAGAGCTGTTCAAACAACGCTTCGCCGCGCATCTCGGTACGCGCACGCTGATTTTGGTTACCCATCGTTCATCATTACTCACCTTGGTCGATCGCTTGATCGTTATGGATGGCGGCCGCGTTGTCGCCGACGGTCCGAAAGAACACGTGCTCGATGCCTTGAAAAAAGGCCAAATCAAAGTCGCGAGCTAATCCCACAGATTGCGCAGGAAAGCTTGATCATGTTGAAAAAAATCGCCGAATTGAGAGAAAGCACTCACGTACTCAGCGAGGACAAAGACTATCTCAGCGATGTCAATGCCGCCAATCTATACGGTGTATCATTACGCAGCCATCTCGTGTTGTGGCTATTCGTGCTGTTCATCGCCACCGCGCTGATTTGGGCCAGTATCGCAAGCTTGGACGAAGTGACCCGTGGACAAGGTAAGATCATTCCTTCCAGCCATATCCAAGTCATCCAAAATCTGGAAGGCGGCATTCTCGCCGAAATGCTAGTGCGCGAAGGTCAATTGGTCGAAAAAGGTCAAGTACTGCTACGCCTTGACGATGTGCGTTTCGCTTCGTCGTTCAACGAAACCCAGCTCAAGTATTACGAACTACTGGCGACAGTAGCTCGTTTGCGCGCCGAAGTCGATGGCATAGAATTTCACATACCTGAAGAGGTTCAGCAAGCGTATCCGGCCCTTGCGGCGAGCGTCTACCAGCTCTACCTGTCGCGCCGCAACGAATTGCAAGCCAATATCGACGTCTTGCAACAACAAGTGCGGCAGAAAGAACAAGAGCTGGTCGAAATCGGCTCGCGACGCGCGCAATTGAGCCGCAGCTACGATTTGTTGAAAAAGGAATTGGAAATGTCCGAACCGCTGGTCAAGGAAGGCGCGATGTCCGAAGTCGAGCTGTTGCGCATCCGACGCAGCGCCAATGATTTGCGCGGCGAATTGAGTTCGGCGGAACTGGCCGCGCCGCGCATCCAATCGGCCATCAAGGAGGCGCGCAACAAAATCGACGAACTCAGAGCGCGCTACCGCACCGAAGCGTTGCGCCAATTGAACGAATCGAAGGCGGAATTGGATCGTGTCCGAGAATCGATCACGGCCTTGAAGGACCGCGTCACGCGCACCCAGGTCATCTCGCCGGTCAAAGGCACGGTCAAGCAGCTCAAAGTCACGACGATCGGGGGAGTTGTGCAGCCCGGCATGGATTTGTTGGAAATCGTGCCGGTAGAGGATCAATTGCTCGTTGAAGCGCGCATTCGCCCCGCGGATATCGCGTTTTTGCGCCCGGGACAAAGCGCGATGGTCAAACTGACCGCTTACGATTTTTCCATTTACGGCGGCCTTGAAGCTGAATTAGAACACATTAGCGCTGATACCATCGTCGATAAAGAAAGCGGCGATAGCTATTACCTGATCCGCTTGCGCACGGATAAAAACTACTTGGAAAAAGGCGGCGAGCGCTTCGAAATTATCCCAGGCATGACCGCCGACGTCGATATTTTGACCGGCAAGAAAACCGTGTTGGATTATCTCCTGAAGCCGATTCTGAAAGCCAAGGAACGCGCGCTGCGGGAGCGGTGATGCGTGGCAGGGTACGCTCAGCGTACCCACACGACTATTTTTTGCCGTCATCATTCTGTAGTAGAATGCCCGCACTTTTTTAACCCCCTTACTTAACAGTTGATTCAGATGTCTCCACGCCATGCCGTGGTTGAGCGTCATACGCTTGAAACCCAAATCAAAATCACCGTCGAACTAGACGGCAGTGGCCGTAGCCAGTTCGCGACGGGATTGCCTTTTCTCGAGCACATGCTGGATCAAGTGGCGCGTCACGGTGCGTTCGACCTGACGATCGCAGCGCAAGGCGATCTCCACATCGACGCGCATCATACCGTCGAAGATATCGGCATTACGCTAGGTCAAGCGTTTGCGCAGGCCGTCGGCGATAAGCAAGGCATCCAACGCTATGGCCATGCTTACGTCCCGCTCGACGAAGCGCTTTCGCGCGTCGTCGTCGATTTTTCCGGACGTCCTGGTTTGTTTTATGCCGTGGATTACCGGCGCGCCACGATCGGCGGTTTCGATGTCGATCTGTTCCACGAATTTTTCCAGGGTTTCGTCAATCACGCGCACGTGACTTTACATATCGATGCCTTGAAAGGCCACAACGCCCACCATATCGCCGAAACCATCTTCAAAGCCTTAGGACGCGCGTTGCGTATGGCGCTGACGCCAGATTCCCGCATGCAAGGCATCATTCCTTCCACCAAAGGTCAACTCTAATCCCTTCTCGATCTTCTATACGCTAATGTCTGTCGTCGCCGTGATCGATTACGGAATGGGGAATCTCCATTCGATCGCCAAAGCCTTGCAACACGTCGCGCCTGCCGCGTGGCGCGTTGACGTGACTTGCGAATCAGAACGCATTTTGGCGGCCAGTCACGTGGTGTTTCCCGGTGTCGGCGCGATCCGCGATTGCATGCGCGCACTCGAACGCAGCGGTTTAGACGCACTGATCCCCATAATCGCGGCGACGCGGCCTTTGCTCGGCATCTGTCTCGGCATGCAGGCCTTGTTGACGACCAGCGAGGAAAACGGCGGCACACCCTGTTTGGATCTGATCCCTGGGCAAGTACAACGTTTTGCGACACCACTGTATGACGAAGACGGCCAGACTTTAAAAGTACCACACATGGGTTGGAACGGCGTGCATCACGTGCACCCTCATCCGTTGTGGGAAGGTATCGATTCGGGTACGCGTTTCTACTTCGTGCACAGTTATTATGCTGTGCCGCAGCATCACGGCATCGTGATGGGGACAGCAGACTATCCCACCCCATTCGCCGCCGCACTAGGCACAGACAACATTTTTGCCGTGCAATTTCACCCGGAAAAAAGCCAAACGGCGGGTTTACGCCTCTTGAGTAATTTTTTACGTTGGAATGGCAACTTTGAGCGGTTCGCCGCAGGGTCATCATGACTCACGCGGTGTATTTCATTGAGCATTATGCGCAGTTGAGGTCTAAAACATGTTGTTGATCCCCGCAATCGACTTGAAAGGTGGCAAATGCGTGCGCCTACGTCAAGGGCGCATGGAGGAAGACACGGTGTTTTCCGAAGACCCCGTCGCCGTCGCGGCGCGCTGGGTCGAAGCCGGTGCGAAACGCTTGCATTTGGTCGATCTCGATGGCGCGTTTGCCGGTAAACCGAAAAACGCTAGCGTCATCCACGCCATCGCTGATGCTTTTCCTGATATTCCGCTCCAAGTCGGCGGCGGCATCCGCGATGAAGACACCATCCAAGAATACCTCAACGCTGGCGTCAACTATGTCATCATCGGCACCAAAGCCGTTAGCGAACCTCATTTCATCACCATTGTCGCTGCGGAATTTCCGAACCACATCCTCGTCGGCCTGGATGCGCGCGACGGCAAAGTGGCTATCGACGGCTGGTCGAAATTGTCACACCACGACGTCATCGACATGGCACAACGTTTCGAAGCCGACGGTGTCGAGGCCATCATCTACACCGATATTTCCCGCGACGGCATGATGACTGGCGTCAATATCGAAGCCACCGCCAAACTGGCGCGTTCGATCAAAATTCCCGTGATCGCTTCGGGCGGCATCACCAACATGGACGATATCCACGCCCTCGGCGCCATTGTCGGTGACGGCGTCATGGGTGCGATCACTGGGCGCGCCATCTACGAAGGCACGCTGGATTTCGCCGAAGCTGTCAAAGTCGCCGCAAGTTATACGGCTCTACCATGAGTTTGGCCAAACGCATCATTCCTTGCCTGGATGTCGATAATGGCCGCGTCGTCAAAGGCGTGCGTTTCATCGACATCCGCGACGCTGGCGATCCGGTCGAAATCGCTCGGCGCTACGACGCAGAAGGCGCCGACGAGCTGACCTTTCTCGACATCACCGCCAGCGCCCACGAACGCGACACCATGGTGCACGTCGTCGAACAAGTCGCCGGCGAAGTGTTCATCCCGTTGACCGTCGGTGGCGGTTTGCGCACCTTGGACGACATCCGACAGCTGCTGAAAGCTGGCGCCGATAAGGTGTCGATCAATACCGCTGCGGTGTTCAATCCCTCTTTCGTCAGCGAGGCGGCCGAACGGTTCGGTTCGCAATGTATCGTCGTTGCCATCGACGCCAAGCGCGTCAGTGTCGAAGGTGAAGCGCCGCGCTGGGAGATTTTCACGCACGGCGGACGTAAAGCAACCGGTCTGGACGCCATCGCTTGGGCGCGTGACATGGCACAGCGCGGCGCCGGCGAAATTCTTCTCACCAGCATGGACCGCGACGGCACGCGCCAAGGTTTCGATCTCGAATTGACGCGCGCGGTCAGTGAAGCCGTGGACATTCCGATTATCGCCTCCGGTGGCGTTGGCCATCTCGACCATCTCGCCGACGGCGTGACGCTCGGCAAAGCCGACGCGGTGTTGGCGGCAAGCATCTTTCACTTCGGGGAGTTTACGATTCGCCAGGCCAAGCAACGCATGGCCGAGCGCGGTATTCCGGTGCGTTTATCATGAGCGTGGCGTGGTTGGAAGCAGTGCGCTGGAACGAGCAAGGTTTGGTACCGGCAATCGCGCAATGTCACGCGACGGGGCAAGTTCTGATGATGGCATGGATGAATCGCGAGGCATTGCGTTTGACCGTCGAAGAAGGCTATGCGGTTTATTGGTCGCGCTCGCGGCAAAAACTATGGCGCAAAGGCGAAGAGTCCGGACACCGGCAAAAAATCCACGCTATTTACCTCGACTGCGACGAAGACGTCATTCTCCTCGATGTCGAACAACACGGCGGCATTGCCTGCCATACTGGACGCGCCAGTTGCTTCTATCGCCAGTGGATCGAGGGTACATGGCAAGAAGTCGCGCCGGTTCTGAAAGACGCCCAAACGATTTACGGAAAATCCACATGACTGCCCCTACTCCTACTACACTCAACGACACCTTGACCCAATTGGCGCAAGTGCTCGAACAACGCAAACAACAAACACCGCGCGAATCCTATGTCGCAAGTCTCTATGCCAAAGGGCTCGACGCGATTTTGAAAAAGATCGGCGAAGAAGCTACGGAAACCGTGATTGCCGCGAAAAATCCCGACGAAGCCGCGCTGGTCCACGAAATCGCCGATCTGTGGTTTCATTGTTTGGTACTCTTGGCACATCGTGGCCTCGGCCCGCAACACGTCATCGATGAACTGGCACGCCGCTTCGGTGTGTCGGGTTTGGAAGAAAAAGCGCGCCGTCAAGCGTGACGATCGACGCGCTCTCACCGATTCCCCGGCTTTTCAAATCATTGGTATCTATACAACCCTAAAATGGGTTAAAGAAGCAGTCAGGCGACTGATTTCTGACAAGCGGCTCAACAGCCACTTTGGGCCACTTCAGGGATCGGGCGGTTGTGCGGGGGAGTAATTTGTTCAATACAGCGGCTTTGCGTTCGGCAGCATAACGTGGCGTCTTTTTGCCTATTCCGTCCCCAAGTGTCAAAATCAAAAAAACGACAACCAGCCTGACATAGGGGAAGTACGGAGGGCTGAACGTTTTTGAAATGCGTTACGGACGTGTCGGGTAACTCAGCGCCACAGCCTCGGCGGCGCGGATGCCGTCCACCGCTGCGGATAAAATGCCGCCGGCATATCCCGCACCCTCTCCAGCCGGATATAAACCGTGCGTGTTGAGGCTTTGCATGTCCTCACCGCGAGTGATGCGGATCGGCGAGGAGGTGCGGGTTTCCACGCCGGTCAACACGGCATCGTTGAGCGCGAAACCGTCGATTTTCTGCGCAAATGCCGGTAAAGCTTCGCGCAATGCCGCAATCGCATAATCCGGCAATGCCGTGTGTAAATTGGCAGGTTTTACGGCTGGCGTATAAGAAGGTAACACCTCTCCCCATCGTGTCGAGGGACGCCCTTGCAAAAAATCGCCGACGCGCTGACCCGGCGCGTCGTAATTGCCGCCGCCCAATTCGAATGCCCGTGACTCCCATTGTCGCTGCCAGGCGATACCGGCGAGCGGCGAGCCGGGAAAATCGTCGGGAGTGACATTGACGACGAGCGCGCTATTGGCGTTGCGTTCGTTGCGCGAGTATTGGCTCATGCCGTTGGTGACGACGCGCTGTTTTTCCGAGGTCGCGGCGACCACGGTACCGCCCGGACACATACAGAAACTGTACACCGCGCGCCCGTTCGTCGCATGATGGACGAGTTTGTAATCCGCAGCGCCGAGCAAGGGGTGCCCGGCTTGCGGGCCGAACTGGCAGCGGTCGATCAAGGATTGCGGATGTTCAATGCGTAGCCCGATTGCGAACGGTTTCGGTTCGATGTACACCCCGCGTTGGTATAGGGTTTCGAATAAATCCCTGGCGCTATGGCCGATCGCGAGGACCAAGCGCTCACAAGCGATGAATTCGCCGCCGGCAAGCCACACGCCGCGTACTGCACCGTTCTCGATGGCGATATCGGTAACGCGCGCTTGGAAACGATATTCACCACCCAAGTCTTCGATTTTGGCGCGCATTTTTTCCACCATACTCACGAGGCGAAAAGTGCCGATGTGCGGTTTGCTAACGTAGAGGATTTCTGGCGGTGCGCCGGCTTCGACGAATTCTTGCAGCACTTTACGGCCACGAAATCCCGGGTCTTTGATTTGGCTGTAGAGTTTGCCATCGGAAAATGTGCCGGCGCCGCCTTCGCCGAATTGGACGTTCGATTCGGGATCGAAGCGGCGTTGCCGCCAAAACGCGAATGTATCGACGGTGCGTTCGCGCACTGCTTTGCCGCGTTCCAGTATCAACGGACGAAAGCCCATCTGCGCCAACAGCAACGCCGCGAACAGACCGCATGGCCCGGCGCCGATGATAACCGGACGCAGCGGTAAATGATCCGGCGCGCGGGCCACGAAGCGGTATTGCATGTCTGGCGTGCGGCGGAGATGCGGATCGTGCCGAAAGCGATCGAGGAGGCGCGCTTCGTCTTCGACCTCGATATCCACGGTATAGACGAAGCGAATCGCACCGCGCCGCCGCGCGTCATAACCGCGCTTGAACACACTGTAGCGGAGCAGTTGCGATGGTTCTAAACGCAAGCGGGTACAAATGGCCTTGGCTAGCGCTGTTTCGTCGTGATCGAGCGATAACTTGAGTTCGGTCAAACGGAGCATGGGGGTATGGTTGGAAGATGAATTTGGCTAACGCGGTGCAATCCTCACCCGTCTTGGTCATTCCGAAGGCGGCTTATGACGAGAGAGGCGACTAATAGCACAACGGGCGCGGTAGTTTGTCGCGGAGCTTCAAATAGCGCGCGTAACGCTCGGCGTCGATCGCGCCGGCATCGACCGCCGCGCGCACCGCGCAGCCTTTGTCGTGGGTATGGCGGCAGTCGTTAAATTGGCATTGCGCGATGAAAGGTTGGAACTCGCGGAAACCGTGTGCGAGCAACTGTTCGTCGATGCCAGCAAGACCAAAGATCGACACGCCGGGGCTGTCGATCAACTGGCCGCCATCGGGCAAGGGATATAACGTGGCGGTGGTCGTGGTATGGCGGCCGCGGCCACTGTGCTGCGAAAGACTGTTGATGCGCAAGGTTTTTTCCGGCAACAACGCATGGGTCAGCGACGATTTGCCGACGCCGGATTGCCCAGTCAAAATGCTGCAACGTTGCGTAAGCTGCTGCTTTAGTGCGTCTAATCCCGTGCCATGGTGTGCGCTGACGCGCAGGATCGGATAGCCAAGCCGCGCATAGATCGGGAGTTGCTGGGTCAGTGTCGCGTCTTCCGTGAGATCACATTTGTTGAGCACCAACAGCGGCGTCAGCGCGTGATGCGTGCAGACCACGAGATACTGATCCACCAGCAGGAAATCACACGGCGGTTGCGGCGCGATGACCACCAGCACTTGGTCGAGATTCGCCGCGACCGGACGCAATCGGCCATTATGCGCGGGGCGCGCTAGAAGTGATTTACGCGGCTGGATCGCCACGATACGGCCTTGACGATCGCCGGCAGGTTCCCAGTTTACGCGATCACCGACGGCTAGCGCGTCGAGGTGGCGTTTGGCTTGGCAAAGGAAAATTCCCTGCGCATCTTCGACGGCGTAGCCTTTGCCCCAATGGGCGACGACCAGGCCTTCGCGCGCGTGACTCATGATGCACTGACAGTGGTGTGTTGCGCGAGATGGGCGATGCGGATCGCCGCCGGCGGATGGCTGTAATGGAACGCCGAATACAGCGGATCGGGCGTCAAGGTACTGGCGTTGTCTCGGTACAGTTTGACAAGGCCGCTGATCAGTTTGCTTGCCGAAACGTGGCGCGCGGCAAAATCATCGGCTTCGAACTCGTAGCGGCGTTGAAAATATGCCATGATAGGCTGTAAAAAAGTCGTGAAAACTGGAGAGACCAGCATGAACAATAACAACGCGGCGGCTTGCGACGGAACGGATACGCCGAGCCCTTGATAGAACCAGGTTTCTCCGGCGAGCCAACCGAGCAGCGCCAAGCTGAGTAAGGTCATCACCGCCGTGGCGCCAAGCATTTTCAACACGTGTTTGCAACGAAAATGGCCGAGTTCGTGGGCGAGCACTGCTTCTAACTCTTCTTCTTCCAGCGCATCGACCAAGGTATCGAAAAACACGATGCGTTTATGATTGCCGATACCGGTGAAATAGGCATTGCCATGTCCCGAGCGGCGCGAGCCGTCCATCACGAAAATACCGTTGTCACGAAAGCCGCAACGCGCCAGAAGATTCTGGATACGTTGTTTCAACGGCCCATCGGAGAGCGGCGTGAAAGTGTTGAACAGCGGCGCGATCAGCGTCGGAAACAACCA
>OGCL01001772.1_pt1 | contig 17163 bp, 15 predicted proteins | sample 1570041 | NCBI WGS metagenome assembly OGCL01 (sample SAMN06266162, study PRJEB24511) | hot springs metagenome | isolation source: Hot spring water | place: South Africa: Limpopo | collected 2015-06-22
CCAGCCTCGAACACGATATAACTCATTTACTTCAACTTGTTACACAGGCCCAGCGTTCCGACGTTGGGACACTACTGATTTGTTCACTAAAATACCCCGTAATCGTCAGGGACCCGACATTCTTCAGCGTTTCCCTAGTTCAGGGCGCTGGCCAGCTTGCGGCGGTATTCGGACACCAGCGGGCTGCCGCCCAGCAGGTTGAATACCGACAACATGCTCTTGCGCGCGGCCTCCTCGTTCCAGCTTCGGTCCAGGCGGATCATCTCGAGCAGTTCGTCCATGCCCTCGGCGTGTCTGCCGGAGGCGATGAGCAGGTTGGCCAGTTCCAGGCGGGTGGTCATGTCGCCCGGCGTCGCCGCGATCCTGGCGCGCAGGGATTGCTCATCGTGCCCCGACTCGGAGGCGCGGGAGAAGGTGAGACGGGCCTGCAGTTGCTGGGCGCGCGCTTCGGTGCGCGTTGTCGGCGACAGGCTGTCCAGCAGGCGTGCGGCGTCGTCGGCCTGACCGAGGTCGAGCAGGATGTCGGCCGCATCCAGGCGCACGTCCTCATTGGCCATGTCCAGCTTGGAGGCCTCGGCCAGGACCTGGAGGGCGCCGGCCGTGTCGCCGGCGGCCCTGAGTTCGGCTGCCTTTTGGCGCAGCTCTTCCGCCGGCGAGGGGATGACGCGGTCGAGAAACTCCCGCACCGCCGATTCCGGAATCGCCCCGGAGAATTCGTCCACGACCCGGCCGTTGACCACCGCCTTCACGCTGGGGATGCCGCGCACCCCGAACTGGGCCGCGAGCGCCTGGTTCTGATCGGCGTTGACCTTGGCCAGGATGAACTTGCCGCCGTACTCGTCGGCCAGTTTCTCCAGGACGGGTTTGAGCACGCGGCAGGGGCCGCACCACTCGGCCCAGAAGTCCACCACGACGGGGACCTTCTTGGAGCCCTCCATGACCACCTGCTGGAAATTCTCGCGTCCGACGTCGAAGGAATGCTGTCCCATGTTGACCTTCTGTGAGTGAATACCTTTATTCAGAATGGGGTTGGCGCCGGGTGTTTCAAGTCGTGGCTCGGGGCGTCAGGCTGCACGGCCGATCCGCCGCGCGAGCTCCGACGCCTTGCCCGTGTAGGTCGCCGGCGTCATGGCCAGCAGGCGCGCCTTGGCCGCCTCGGGGATGGCCAGTTGCGCGATGAAGCTGGCCAGGGTTTCACGGGTGATGCCGGCCTTGCCGCGGGTGAGTTCCTTGAGCTGTTCGTAGGGGTTCTCCACGCCGTAGCGGCGCATCACGGTCTGGATGGGTTCGGCCAGGACCTCCCAGTTGGCGTCGAGATCGGCCGCGAGCTGCGCGGGATGGGCCTCCAGCTTGTTCAGGCCGCGCAGGCAGCTCTCATAGCCGATGAGGGCATGACCCAGGGCGGCGCCCATGTTTCGGAGCACGGTGGAGTCGGTCAGGTCGCGCTGCATGCGCGAGATGGGCAGCTTGTCGGCGAGGTGGCGCAACAGGGCGTTGCTCAGACCCAGGTTGCCCTCCGAGTTCTCGAAATCGATGGGGTTGACCTTGTGCGGCATGGTCGAGGAGCCGACCTCGCCCGCCTTCAGCTTCTGCTTGAAATAACCGAGCGAGATGTAGGTCCAGACGTCCCGGTCGAGGTCCAGGAGCACGCCGTTGACGCGGGCGCAGGCGTCGAACAGCTCGGCCATGTAGTCGTGCGGCTCGATCTGGATGGTATAGGGGTTGAAGACGAGTCCGAGGGCCTCGACGAAGCGGCGGGCAACCCCCTCCCAGTCCACCTCCGGATAGGCCGCCAGATGCGCGTTGTAGTTGCCCACGGCGCCGTTGATCTTGCCCAGGAGCTCGACACTGGAGAGGCGGGCGCGGGCACGGTCGAGACGGTAGACCACGTTGGCCAGTTCCTTGCCCAGGGTGGTGGGGGTGGCCGGCTGGCCGTGGGTGCGGGAGAGCATGGGCAGATCGGCCAACTCGACGGCCAGGCCCGCCAGGCGCTGGCGCAACCGGTCCAGGGCCGGCAGCAGGACCTCGGACCGGGCGTCGCGCAGCATCAGGCCGTGGGCGAGGTTGTTGATGTCCTCCGAGGTGCAGGCGAAGTGGATGAACTCCTTCACCCGCATCACCTCGGCATTGCCGGCCAGACGCTCCTTGAGGAAATACTCCACCGCCTTGACGTCGTGGTTGGTGGTCCGCTCGATCTCCTTCACCCGCTGCGCGTCGGTCGTCGTCAAGCCGGTCGCAACAGTGTCCAACTCGGCAAGTGTGGCGGCGGAAAAGGGTGGGACCTCGGCGATGGCGGGTTCACGAGCCAGGGCCTTGAGCCACTCGATCTCCACCCGGACCCGGTAGCGGATCAGACCGTATTCGCTGAAATAGGCGGCCAGGCTGGCGCCGCTGCGGCGGTAGCGGCCATCGAGGGGGGAGAGGGCGGTCAGCGGGGTCAGATCCATCGAGAGGCTCCGATCAGTTGCGGCCCTGGGTGCGCATGGCCATGGTGAGCTGGTTGCGCAGGGACTTGACCAGGCCCAGGGTTTGCGGGGGGAGTTGCAGGGGGGCTTCGCGCCGATCGGCGTAGATCAGGGCGACGCAGCGGTTGCCGACGGTGATGGGCAGCAGCAGGAAGGATCTGGCGCCGACCAGGCGCCGGTACCAGTCCGGTATGCGGCTGCGGATGTTGTCGGCACCGGTGTCGCTGATGAGGATGTCCGCTGCCTTGGATAGGGCGGCGTGAAAGACGTCGGGGTTGAAGGCCAGGGGCACGCGGAAGCCGGCGCGCAGCCTGGCCCAGTCGGCGCCATGACCGATGCGGGCGGCGAGGAACTGGTTGCCCGGGTCCACGGTGCAGATGATGACGTTGTCGAAGCTGCCGGCTCGAAACAGCAGCTCGGCGCCGACCTGGAGCATGACCTGGGGGTGTGCCTGCTCCAGCAACAGGTAGGTCAGTTCCTGCAGGCCGTCTATGAGGACGGCATTGGCATCGCCGACCGGCGACGGACTGCCGGTCAGCTCGGCGCCGGCTTCCGCCTCTGCGGCGGGCGCCGCCGTCGGTCTGCGATCCAGCAACTGGCGCAGCAAGGGGCTCTGGCGGGCGTCCGTCTGCAGCATGGCGACCTCCTTTTCGGCCACCTCGCTGGCCTGGTAGATCGCCTCGACCAGCAGCGGGCCGGGCAGATCGACGCATTTCTCGTAGCGCCGGGCGATCTCGGTGACGACCCTGCCCACGTCCTCCCTCGGGCTGTGCCTCACCGCCTCGTACAGTTGCAGGGACAGGTTGGCGAGGACCTGGTGCCGGTCCGCCGACGGCTTCACCGGACCGTCGGGCAGCGGGGCCATGCCGGCGAGGATGTTGGCCGGCAGTTTCCAGTGCCGGCCCACGGCCTGGCCGATCTCGTCGTAGCTCATGCCCAGCACCCTTCTGGCCGCGACCTCCTCGCTCAGACCCTGCTCCCGCATCAGGGCGCTGACCTGATGGGTGGCCTCGAAGAAGTGCAGACGCGCCATGAGCTTGCCCAGGTTGCGGAACAGGGCGCAGATGAACACCTCCTCCGTGTCCCGGTGGCCGAGCTTGCGTGCCAGCAGCCGGCCGAGGATGCCGCAGTAGAAGCTGTCGATGGTCTCGGCCTTGAGTTCCTGGGCCTGGGCGTGGTTCTGCAGGTGTTCGAACAGCATCAGCGACAGGGCGGCGTCGCGCACCGTGTCGTAGCCCAGGATGATCACGGCGCGCGAAATGGTGCCGATGGGCTGATGGCCGAAGAAGCCGAACTGGGCCGAGTTCACCAGCCGCAGCAGTTTGTTGGTCAGGGCGACATCCTTCAGGATGGCGTCGGTGAGCTGCTCGGCGTGACTGTCCTCGGCGGCGGTGATGTGGTTGACCTGGGCGACGACCTGGGAAAAGGCGGGGAAGTCCTGCGCCTCGGACAATCGTTCCAACAGCCGGATGGTCTCCTGACCTTCCTGGTGTTTGCCCTCGCCTGCGGATGGGCTGCTCATACGGGACGCCGATCCAGGTAGGCCTGGGCGATGGTCAACCCATCCACGTATTGGCTCCGGCCGGCGCTTCGCGCCTTAACCTTGGCTGCGCCAAGGTTAGCCTGCGCCGATACTTGGCTGGGTAGGCCGGCACGGGTGCTCATACGGGACGCCGATCCAGGTAGGCCTGGGCGATGGTCAGCCCATCCACGTATTGGCTCCGGCCGGCGCTCCGCGCCTTAACCTTGGCTACGCCAAGGTTAGCCTGCGCCGATACTTGGTTGGGTAGGCCGGCACGGGTGCTCATACTGGACGCCGATCCAGGTAGGCCTGGGCGATGGTCAGCCCATCCACGTATTCCAGCTCACCGCCGGCCGGCACGCCGCGGGCCATGCGGGTGACCCTGAGGCCGCGCGCCTTGAGCAGCTCGGCGGCGTAATGCGCCGTGGCCTCGCCCTCGACGGTGAAGTTGGTGGCCAGGATCACCTCCTCGGTCACCCCGTCGCACGCCCGTTCCAGCAGGCGCTCGAGCCCGATCTGGCGGGGGCCGATGCCGTCCAGGGGCGACAGGTGGCCCATGAGGACGAAATACAGGCCGGAATAGGCGTGCGTCTCCTCGAAGCGGTTGAGATCGACCGGCATCTCCACCACGCACAATTGCCGGGGGTCGCGGCGCGGATTCGCGCACAGGTCGCACACCGCCGTTTCACTGAAGTTGTTGCAGCGCTCACAACGGCGCAGCCTCTCCAGCGCCGCCGTCAGGCTCCCGGCCAGCCGGCTTGCCGAAAGCCGGTCGCGCTGCAGCAGGTGGTAGGCGATGCGGGCAGCGGATTTCGGCCCCAGACCCGGCAGGGTTTGCAGGGCGTCGATGAGGGCGGCGAGGGCGGGGGGGTGCATGCTGGCGCGGGGGGATGGGGGATGCGCTCTGGCCGCGTTCCCATCCCGGCGGCGTCAGAAGGGGAATTTCATGCCGGGGGGCAGGGGCATGCCGGCGGTCACGCCGGCCATCATCTCCTGGGTGGCGGTCTCCACCTTGCGCACGGCATCGTTGACCGCCGCGGCGATGAGGTCCTCCAGCATCTCCTTGTCGTCTCCCATCAGGGAGGGGTCGATGGTCACCCGCTTGACGTCGTGCTTGCCGGTCATGAGCACCTTCACCATGCCTGCACCGGAGACCCCCTCCACCTCCATTTCCGCGATCTTGTTCTGGGCCTTCTGCAGGTTTTCCTGCATGAGCTGGGCCTGTTTCATCAGATTGCCGATTCCGCCTTTGATCATGATGTCTTCCTGTGTGTTGGCCGTGTCGGATTTAATCCCCCTTGCGCATGGGGAATCAAGTCCGGCGGTTCAGAGTGGCTTGATTTGGGTGACCTTTGCGTCGCATTGCCTGAGCACGGTTTGCACGAAGGGGTCGGCCTCGATGGCCGCCTCTGCATCGGCCATCCGTCTGGCCTGCTCCTTCGCGGCGACTTGGGCAGGCGCCGCGCCGGCGGTGTCGCCGAATTCGAATTCGATGCGCAGGCCCTCGCCGAGCCTGTCGCGCAGTGTGGCGCGCAGCTTGTCGCCGAAGCTCTCCAGCAGGGGTTTCTGCATTTCGGGCAGACGCAGGCGCAGCAGCCGGGGCTTCTGTTCCAGCACGCTGCAATGCGAAGCCAACTGCTTGACCCCGCCTGTCAGGCGCTTGGTCAGGGCGATCCATTCCAGTTCGCCGCTTGTCTCCTGCCGTGCAGCGGCGTCTGCCACGGGTGTGGAGTCGACGGGTGCGGCGGCGGTCGGCGCGGTGGATGGGCTGCACCGGGCGCCCTGCCGTCCAGATTCGAGTTGCCTCTTCTCCGCGGACTCACCTCCGGCCTCCGGCGCAAAGGCCAGCATGCGCAGCAGGGTCATGGAGAAACCGGCGAACTCGTCCGGCGCCCATTCCAGGTCGCGCCTGCCGAGGGTGGCGATCTGATAGTAGAGCTGCACCGTCTCCCCATCCAGCCGGCGGGCCAGCGCGAACAGCCGGTCGCGTTCGGGCGTGTCGGCCGCGACGGCCTCGGGCACGGTCTGGGCCAGGCTCAGCTGATAGAGCAGGCTGGCCAGGTCCTGCAGCGCCGCGTCGAAGGACAGGCTGCGCTCGTCGATGCGCGCGGCCTCCTGCATCAGCCTCGGGCCGTCGTTGTCGGCAAGCGCCTCCAGCAGGGGGTAGAGATAGGCCTGATCGATCACCCCCAGCATGGTGCCGGTCTCCGACTCGGCCACCCTTCCGCCGCCATAGGCGATGGCCTGATCGGTCAGCGAAAGGGCGTCGCGCATGCTGCCGGCGGCGGCGCGGGCCAGCAGGTTGAGGGCGCCCGGCTCGAAGGGCACGCCCTCGGCGTCGAGGACGTGTTTCAGGTGTTCCGCCACGCGAGCGGCCGGCATCTGCTTCAGGTTGAACTGCAGACAGCGCGAGAGCACCGTCACGGGCACCTTCTGCGGGTCGGTGGTGGCGAGCACGAACACCACGTGCGCGGGGGGCTCCTCCAGTGTCTTCAGCATGGCGTTGAAGGCGCTCTTGGAGAGCATGTGCACCTCGTCGATGATGTACACCTTGTAGCGCCCTGTGGTCGGCGCGTACTGGGCGTTCTCCAGCACCTCGCGCATGTTGTCCACGCCGGTGTAGGAGGCGGCATCGATCTCGATCAGGTCCACGAAGCGTCCGGCCTCGATATCCTGGCAGGCCGGGCAGGCGCCGCAGGGGGTGGCGGTGAGGCCGGTGGCGCAGTTCAGGCACTTGGCCAGGATGCGCGCCAGCGTGGTCTTGCCCACGCCGCGGGTGCCGGTGAAGAGATAGGCATGATGCAACCGCCCCTGGGTCAGGGCGTTGGACAGGGCCCGCACCACGTGCTCCTGCCCGACCATCTCGGCGAAGCTGCGGGGGCGCCATTTACGGGCAAGGACGAGATGACTCATGTTTCTGGTGAGACGTGAGGCGTGAGGGGGGCAAGCAAGGGCTCTGACCGCCTTACCCCTCATTGCTCAGGGGAAACGGGTGGCGAGCCTGACCCCCGGCACTGGCATCGGCTGCTGTGGCTGCTTCCTTCCGGACCTGACCAGGTTCACAGCGTAGCCATGCGGGGAGACCCGCCACGCCGCATTCTAACCGTTCATGGCCCGATGGCCACCCCTGCCGATGAAAGATATGGGGGAAGGCCATGAACGGTCCCTCTCCCCCAGCCCCTCCCCCCGAGGGGGAGGGGAGCGTCGAGAGTCGCTCCAGCGACTTTCACAGTAACGGGTTGACGCATGTGAGGGCGGGCTCAGGCGCCTGGCCTCTGATCCCTGTCCCCTACTGGTCCTCGTCCTCCTCCGCCACCCGGCGGGCGCGCACGGCCTCGGCCAGCCGGCGCAGCAGCGGCTCGGTGTCCGCCCAGCCCAGGCAGGCATCGGTGATGGAGACCCCGTAGGCGAGCGGTGTGCCCGGACACAGATCCTGACGGCCCGGGTGCAGGTGGCTCTCCATCATCACACCGATGATGCGTCTGTCGCCGGCCGCGATCTGGCCCGCGACGTCCAGGCCCACCTCCACCTGGCGCTCATACTGCTTGCTGGAATTGGCGTGCGAGAAATCGATCATCACCTGCTGACGCAGGCCGGCCGCGGCCAACTCGCCACAGGCGGCGTTGACGCTCTGGGCGTCGTAGTTGGTGGAGCGGCCGCCGCGCAGGATGACGTGGCAATCCTCGTTGCCCGAGGTCTTGAACACCGCCACGTGGCCCGACTTGGTGATGGAGATGAAGTGATGTCGCGCCGCGGCCGCCTTGATCGCGTCCACGGCGATCTTCAGGTTGCCGTCGGTGCCGTTCTTGAAGCCCACCGGGCAGGATAGCCCCGAGGCGAGCTGGCGATGCGACTGGCTTTCGGTGGTGCGCGCACCGATGGCCCCCCAGGCGATGAGGTCGGCGATGTACTGCGGCGAGATCAGGTCCAGGAATTCGGTGCCGCAGGGTAGCCCCAGCTCGTTGATGTCGAGCAGCAGCTTCCTGGCCAGGCGCAGCCCCTCGTTGATGTCGAAGCTCTCATCGAGATGCGGGTCGTTGATCAACCCCTTCCAGCCCACGGTGGTGCGCGGTTTCTCGAAATACACGCGCATGACGATGACCAGGTCGTGCGCCAGCTCGTCGGCCAGCTGCTTGAGGTTTTTCGCGTAGTCGATGGCCGCCGCCGGATCGTGGATGGAGCAGGGCCCCACCACCACCAGCAGCCGGTCGTCGGCGCCGCGCAGGATGTCATGGATGTGACTGCGTGCATGGTAGGTGGTCTTCAGCGCCCGCTCGCTGACCTTGTGCTCGCGCATGATCTGCATGGGCGCGAGCAGCTCGTCGCCCTGTTCGATGCGCGTGTCGTCGGTGCGGTATCCCGGCATGTTGTGACTCCTCGTTCCTGTATCGGGACAGGGGCGATCAGGATACCTGACCGAGCCCCTCTAACACCACCCGGCATGCGGGTCCGCACCGGGCGGTTCGAGAAGTTGAGGTCGTGAGAGCCAGGGTACGCCCAATTTTTCGAAATAGGCGATGGTCAGAACACGTTTGATGTCGCCATCCCTGTTCCTCCACCAGCAGCGGGCGTTGCCTGCCACTCGCTTTGCCACGTGTTCGGCCGCTCTGAGGTTGATCAGTTCCCGGTAGATCGTGCTACCTCGCCGCCACTGTTACCGTGAAAGTCGCGCGAGCGACTCACGACGCGCCCCTCCCCGCGGGGGGGGAGGGGGGGAGAGACCACCGCAGCGTGCCGCATCTGTCTTTTTGCCCGGAACCGGGGGCAGGTTCCTGGGTAGGGACCGTTCATGTCCATCCCCTGCGCTTTCATCGGCAGGGGTGGCTATGCAGCCATGAACGGCTAGCGCCCCTTGCCCTCCTTCTCGACCTGGGCGGCGACGGCATAGGCGGCCTGGATGAAGTCGCGGCCGATCTTGTCCTCGAACTCCTTGTGCACCGGCAGCAGGACCTGCCACCACTTGCGCCGTTCCTCGTTGGGCAGGATCCAGACCTCGGTGGTGCCAGCGCGGCGCACGGCGGCGAGCGCGTCGTCGTTTTCCTTCTGGGCGATGTCGCGTTCGTAGGCGGTGGCGTCCTGCATGGCCTTCTCCAGGGTGGCGCGCAGGTCGGCGGGCAGTCCCTCCCAGAACTTACGGTTGACGATCACGGCATAGCCCAGGTAGCCATGGTCGGAGAGGGTCAGGTGTTTCTGCACCTCGTGCATCTTCTGGGTATAGAGGTTGGACATCGGGTTTTCCGTGCCGTCCACCACGCCCTGTTGCAGCGCCGAATACACCTCGGAGAAGGCCATCACCTGCGGATTGGCGCCCAGGGCCTTCATCTGCGCCTCCAGCACCTTGGAGGACTGGATGCGCATCTTCAGGCCCTTGAAGTCCTCCACGCGCCGCAGCGGGCGGTTGGCGCTCATCTGCTTGAAGCCGTTGTCCCAGAACGCCAGCCCCAGGATGCCCTTGGGCTCCAGCAGAGCGAACAGCCGCTTGCCGATGTCGCCGTCCATGACCCGGTAGAGCGTCTCCTTGTTGGGAAAGATGTAGGGCAGGTCGAACAGCTCGAACTGCCGCACCCCCAGCGGACCGAACTTGGACAGGGAGGGCGCCAGCATCTGCACCGCCCCCAGCTGCAGCGCCTCCATCTCCTCGCGGTCCCTGTAGAGCTGGCTGTTGGGGTAGACCTCCACCTTGACCCGGCCGTTGGTACGCTCCTCGGCCAGGCGCTTGAAATATTCGGCCGCCTTGCCCTTGGGGGTGTTGGGCGCCACGACGTGGGAGAACCGGATGATCACGGGCTCGGAGGCCTGGGCGGCGAACACGGTCAGGCCCAGGATCAAGGTCGACAGCACAGCGCGCAGCTTCATGGCGATCTCCTTCTGTCGCAGTTGGAGGCATGCCCCGGTACGCCCTCCAGCCGCGGTACCGGTAAGGCATCAACCCGGATTGTCCATTGGGCGGTAGGTCTCGCCTTAGCCCGACTTGTCGGCCTGAAGGCCGACCTACAACCCCTTGGTTATCCGGAGCCGAAGTCCCAATGGACGATCCGGCATAAAACCATGCTAGCAGGGCGGGTGGAGATCAGGACGAAATCAGCCCCTCGTGTGCGCTGCCCGCTGCCCCCCCGCGGGGCGTCAGGACCCCTTAGGCGGCCGGGCGAGGCTGGACCTGCCCTTGATCGGGCGGGCCGCATGGGTTTGAATGTCAGCCGCCGTTAATGCCGGCAGTCGACCGCCCCACAACCATCCCGCAACCACCCTTCCTCACACACGCATCCATGACCATACTGCTGTTCATCGTGGGCCTTGCCGCCCTGATCCTCGGCGCCGAGCTGCTCGTGCGCGGCGCATCGCGCCTGGCGCTGTCCTTCGGCATCTCACCGCTGGTGGTGGGGCTCACCGTGGTGGCCTTCGGCACCAGTTCGCCGGAACTCGCCATCTCGGTGCAGTCGGCCTGGTCCGGCCAGGTCGACATCGCCCTGGGCAACGTGGTCGGCAGCAACATCTTCAACGTGCTGTTCATCCTCGGGCTCTCAGCCCTGATCACGCCGCTGGTGGTGCATCAGCAGCTCATCCGCCGCGAGGTCCCGCTGATGATCGCGGTGTCGCTCCTGCTCTGGGCCATGGCGGCGGACGGCGGCATCGAGCGCTGGGAGGGCATCGCGATGGCGTTGGGACTGGCGGCCTACATCGTCTATGCCATCCGCGCCAGCCGCCGCGAGACTGCGGAGATCGAGGCGGAATATGCCGAAGCGATGCCCACGGACGGCAGCGCCTGGGACCGGCACTGGTCGGTGCAGACGCTGCTCATCCTCGGCGGCCTGGCCCTGCTGGTGGTGGGCTCGAACTGGCTGGTGGAGGCGGCCGTGGCCTTCGCCCGCGCCCTGGGCGTGAGCGAACTGGTCATCGGCCTGACCCTGATCGCCGCCGGCACCTCCCTGCCCGAGGTGGCCACCTCCATCATGGCCGCGCTGCGCGGCGAGCGCGACATCGCCGTAGGCAACGTGGTGGGCAGCAACATCTTCAACATCCTCGGCGTGCTGGGCGTGTCCGCCTCCGTGGCCCCCGAGAGCCTCACCGTTTCACCGGCGCTGCTCACTTTCGACCTGCCGGTGATGGTGGCGGTGGCGGTGGCCTGCCTGCCGATGTTCTTCACCGGCAACCTGATCGCCCGCTGGGAGGGCGGCCTGTTCTTCGCCTATTACCTGGCCTACACCGCCTATCTGATCCTGCTCTCGACCCGCCACGCAGCCCTGGAGACCTATAGCGACGTGATGGGCCTCTTCGTCCTGCCGCTGACCGCGGTCACCCTCATGATCCTGGCGGCGCGACACTGGCGCGCGAGGCAGCAGGCCTGACCGGACAAGGCGACGGGTGCGGCGCGGCGGTGCCGTCCTGCCCAGCAGCCGGAGGGAGTGATCAGCCCGTGTTGCGCAGCCCGGCCGCCACGGCGTTGATGGAACGCAGCAGCGGTTCCAGCCAGGGACTGGGATGGTTTTCGTCGCCGGGTTCGGCGCGCAGTCGGTCGAGCAGGCCGACCTGGATGTAGTTGAGCGGGTCCAGATAGGGACGCCGGCGCTGCAGCTACGGCCAGGTCCGGATACTCCTCGAGCAGGGTGGAGATGTCGGCCACGTTGAGGATGTGCCGGCTGGTCGCGCGGTACTCGGTGGCGATGGCGTCGTGGATCTCCCGTCCCAGCCGGGCGTCCTCGCACAGGGCGGCGTATTCGCGGGCGATGCGCATGTCGGCCTTGGCCAGGGCCATCTGGGCGTTGGACAGCAGGGTGCGGAAGAAGGGCCAGTCCAGGTACATGCGCTGCAGCTTGGCCAGACGCGACGGATCGCTGCCGCGCCAGGCCTCCAGGGCCGTGCCTATGCCGTACCAGGCCGGCAGGGTGTGGCGGGACTGGGCCCAGGCGAACACCCAGCCGATGGCGCGCACCGATTTGAGCGACCGGTCTTGCTTCTTGCGGTGCGAGGGGCGGGAGCCGATGTTCAGCAGGGCGATCTCGCGTATCGGGGTGGCCTCGTAGAAGTAATCGAGAAAGCCCGGCGTGCCCTCGGTCAGGCGGCGGTAGTGCCGCTCGCCCAGTCGGGCGATCTCGTCCATGATGCCCAGATAGTCGCGCCGGTCCTCGACGCCCGGACGAACCAGGTGGGCGCTCGCCATGAGCAGCCCGGAGGCGCCCATGGTCAGCTCGTAGACTGCCGTCTCGGCGTTGTTGTACTTGTAGAACAGGACCTCGCCCTGCTCGGTGAACTTGATCTGGCCGTGTACCGTCCCCGGCGGCTGGGCGAGGATGGCGTCATGGGTGGGGCCGCCGCCGCGCCCTACGGTGCCGCCGCGGCCGTGGAACAGCCGGCAGGGGATGCCGCGTGCCTGGGACAGCGCCAGGATGCGCTTCTGGGCGTCGTACAGGTTCCAGGCCGAGGCCAGGATGCCACCGTCCTTGCAGGAATCGGAATAGCCCAGCATGACCTCCTGGCCTTCGCCGTAGGCCGTGAGCAGCGCCCGGTAGTCCGGCAGGTCGTAGAGCTGGGTGAGCACCTGCTCGACCCGGTTCAGGTCCTCGATGGTCTCGAACAGGGGACTGGCGCCGAGATGACAGTGCCAGGCAGCGCCGGTGCGCCCGACCAGACCCGCCAGCGAGGCGAGGAACATCACCTCCATGACATGGCTGGCGGCATGGGTCATGGAGATGACGTAGCGACCGAAACACTGCGGCCCCAACACGCGGCGCATGCGGGCGATGAGACGGAAGACGCGCAGGGTCTCGTGGGTGTCGTCGCCGAGGTCGGCCGGGTCGTACAGGGCCGCGGCGGGGTTGGCCAGGGCCGAGGCCAGCAGGTCCAGGCGCTGCGCCTCGTCGAGCGCCGCGTAGTCGACCCCCAGGGAGGAGGCCAGGATCTCGCCGACCGCCTGGGTGTGCCGGCCGGACTCCTGGCGCACGTCGAGCTGCAGCAGATGGAAGCCGAAGGTCTCCACCAGGCGGATCAGGTCGGTCAGCGCATGCCCGGCCACGCCCTGGTCGCCATGGGCGATGAGGGAATCGCGTATGAGGATCAGATCATCCAGAAAGTCCTGGGCGCTGGCGTAGCCCCAGGCCGTCTCTTCATCTTCCGCCCCGTCGATGGCGCGCTGGACGCGGGCGAGGTTGCGCCGGATGCGGTGGCGCATGATGGCCAGCTTGCGCCGATAGGGCTCCTGCCGGTAGCGGTCGGGCTGACCGGCGAAGCATTGCTCGGCATGCAGGGCATCGGCCGCCAGACTGTCCAGGAAGGCGGCCGTGGGCTGGCACAGGCTCAGGGAATGGGTCAGCTCGTCCATCAGCACATCGAGCCGGCGCACATACTCCTCCAGGGCGGTACGCGCCTGCAGCCACCAGGTCAGCGCCGTGACCTCGGCGGTGACCAGGGGATGGCCGTCCCGATCGCCGCCGATCCAGGAGCCGAAGCGCAGAAAGCCCGGCACCCCCAGGCGACGGGCCGCCTCGGGACCATAGACGTCGGCCAGGGCCTGGCCGAAGTTGCGATAGGTCCGCGCCACGGCCTGGAACAGGGAGCTGGGGAAATAGGACAGGCCGCTGGCGATCTCGTCTCGCACCTCCACGCGCTGGGCGCGCACCTCGTCGGTCTTCCACAGCACCTGGATCTGGTTGGTCAGGCGCTGCTTGACCTCCTCGCGGTGGAAGCCGCGCACCCGCGGATCGTCCAGGGCCTGCATGGACCGGAAGATGCCCTGCAGGGCCGACTTGATGGTCCGACGCTTCGCCTCCGAGGGGTGAGCGGTGATCACCGGCATGTACATGAGACGATCCAGCAGACCGGCCAACTCCTCCGCCTGCACGCCCCGTTCCTTGAGTCCGAGCAGGGCATCGTGGAAGGACCCCCGCCACATGCGGCCGGCGCGCTGCACGGCGCGCTGGCGCGCCTTCAGGCCCCACACCTCCTCCGCCACGGACAGCAGGCTGAAATAGATGCTGAAGGCACGGATGATCTGGTTGAGCTCGGCCGGGGCCAGGGCCTCGATCAGGCCGATCAGACGCTTGGGTCGGGGCGGCTGATCCTGGTCGTGCAGTGCGGAAAAGCCCTGGATGAGCTCATTCAGCGTGGCATAGACATGGGGCTCGAGCTGTCCCTTGAGCACCTTGCCCAGCAGCACGCTGAGCAGGCGGATGCGGCTGCGCAGTTCGCGTTCGTGCGGCAGGGTCTGCATCGCCACCCCCGTCCCCTCAGCCACGCAGGCTGGTCACCGGCCAGCCGCGTTCGAGCGCATGGGCGCGCAGGGTGTCGTCAGGGTCCACCGCCACCGGATGGGTGACCCGCTCGAGCAGGGGCAGGTCGTTGAGGGAGTCGGAATAGAACCAGCTCTCCTCGACGTCGGACCAGGCCAGGCCGCGCTCGGCGAGCCATGCCTCCAGGCGCTGCACCTTGCCTTCGCGGAAGGACGGCGTGCCGACGACCCGGCCGGTGAATTCGCCGCCGTTTTCCTCCGGCTCGGTGGCGATGAGGTGTTCCACCCCCAGGTGGCGGGCGATGGGGCTGGTGACGAAGCGGTTGGTGGCGGTGACGATGATCCGCACATGGTTACCGTGACGTGCCAGCAGAGACAACGCGCCCGGCGCGACCATGGGCAGGATGCGGGTCTGCATGAACTCGGCGTGCCAGGCATCCAACTGCGCGCGCGGATGGCGTGACAGGGGCTTCAACTGGAAATCGAGGAAGGCGTGGATGTCCAGGGTGCCCGCCTTGTATTGGTCGTAGAAGGCCTGATTGCGCGCCTCGTAGACCTCGCGGTCGAGCACCCCCTTTGCGATCAGGAATTGGGCCCACTCGAAGTCCGAGTCTCCGGCCAAGAGGGTGTTGTCCAGGTCGAAGAGGGCGAGGCGCATGTCAACCGAGGCCGTGCAGTCGCAGGCAGATCGTCCACCCCCTCGGCGGGCGGCGCATGCAGTGAGCGGCTGGGTCTATCATCGCAGAGGATTAGCGTTTTCTGTTCAACATTGGCAGTATAACCGAGCCTTGAACATCGTTTCCGACCTCATCCCCGACCCGCTGGCGATCGGCCTGTGGCTGGCCCTGGCGCTGGGCGTGCTGTGGCATGTGCGCCATTGCCCGTGGCACATGCTCGGGGACCGGGACAATCTCAACGTCTTCCTCGGTGCCACCGTGGCGGTGCTGACCCTGTGGATGATTCGCACGGGCATCAAGCCGGGGCTCAGCTTCCATCTGCTCGGGGCCACCGCGCTCACCCTCATGTTCCGGCCCAGCCATGCCCTGTTCGCCCTGGCCCTGGTCACCGGCGCGGTCACGCTCTGGGACGGGCAGTACAAGGCCTACCCGGCCAACCTGCTGATCATGGGCGTGGTGCCGGTGCTGGTGAGCTGGACCCTCTACCGCCTGGTGGACAGACGTCTGCCCAACCACATGTTCGTCTACATCTTCCTCAACGCCTTCTTCGGCGCGGCGGCGGCCGTGTTCGCCGTCGGCCTCGCCTCGACGGCCCTGCTGGCCGCCATGGGGGCCTACACCCTGGACTACCTGTTGCGCGAGTACCTGCCCTATTACCTGCTCATGGCCTGGAGCGAGGCCTTCGTCACCGGCATGATCGTCACCCTGCTGGTGGTCTACCGGCCCCAATGGGTCGCCACCTTCGACGACCGGCGCTATCTCAACCGCTGAGAGGACGCGGTCCGGTCGGCGCAGCCTCCCCGTGTCGAGTCCGCCCTCGGCGGACGAGCCGCGGGCGCGGGTCAGCCGCCCGGCCCCGGGATGCGCTCGCTGCATGCAGGCGCAGCAGGTCTGCGGACGGTGCGGCGCAGTCGATCAGCCTCACGTCCGACAGGCCCCTGCGTCGGGGCGGAGCTGGCGCCGCTCAGGGGGTGCGCGCATAGACGTAATGGATGGCCGTGGCATGGAGCAGGGCCCGGCCCGGGCGGCCCTCTCCGACGATGGGCTGCACGGTCAGCACCAGCAGGCCCTGCTCGTCGGCGGACAGCGCGGCCGTATCGGGCGGTTGGAGCAGGATGGGACGTGAGGTCTCGCCGGCGTCCACCGTGGCCTCGGCTTGCATGAACCTGGCCGCCCTGCCGCGGCAGGCGGCGAAGCCGGCCTGCAGACCGGCGCTTGCGTCGTCCTCCCCGCGCTCCGTGTCGTTAAGCAGCGCGCGCAGCCGATCCGCCGCGCCGCAGAGATAGCGCAGGCGGATGACCAGGCCGAGCCGATCGCTGCCGGTGCCGGCGCTCACCACGATGGGCGCGGCCTCACCGTCAGGCCAGACCCGTGGGGGGGCGGACCAGTCGATTTCCCATCGGTGCGAGAACTCGCGCCTGACCTCTCTGCGCTTCGGCCCCGGCACCCAGACGAAGCCCTGCAGGGATGCCTTCAGGCTGTGGTCCTTCGCCTCCATGGCGAGGCCGGTGATGCCGCCATCAACCCTGAGGGCGTGGCGCTCCAGGGTCATGACCTGATCCAGGCCTGACGACCGCGGCTGGATGCGCAAGACCCGGTCCAGGCGCCAACCCGGGGTCGGGGCAGGGGGCGGCGCCGGCATGGCCCTGATTTCGTCCGCGCTGACGGGGCCATCGAGCAGGTGGACGACGGCCTCGGGCAGCTCCGCCGCCGATGGCGGCGCGTAGGCGAGCAGATGGTGGGCGCGGCCATCGATCACGGTCACCAGGTGGAAGACGACGGCGTCGGCCCGGTCCAGACTGGGACGGCGCACCATGCGCCAGCGCAGCCCCCCGGCCTCGAGCCAGCCGAACCGCGCCGTCTCGCCATACTGGGTGCGCCAGACCGTCTCCAGCTGCTGGTAGAAGCGCGCCTGCGGCATGCGCAGACGGGGCTGATGCCGGGGCAGCATCACCGTGAGCGCCTCGGCCGCGTCCGGCTGACGCAGGATGAGGCTCTCCGCCTGCGCCTCCTCCTCGGCGCCGGCCCGCTGCCAGGGTGGCCCGTATGCCAGCCGGAGGTCGCCCACGGCCAGGGACGCGGCCAGGGCGGGCGGACACCACGCCGCCAGTGCCAGGGCGGCGAGCACGAAGAGGAAGGCGGCCTGCAGGCCAGGCTGCATGCGTGCGTGCATACGCCGGAGTTTATCGTGAAAGTCGCGCAGCGACTCACGACGCTCCCCTCCCCCTCGGGGGGAGGGGCGGGGGGAGAGGGAACGGACACGGCGACATTCATGCT
>OGCL01001773.1_pt1 | contig 17158 bp, 16 predicted proteins | sample 1570041 | NCBI WGS metagenome assembly OGCL01 (sample SAMN06266162, study PRJEB24511) | hot springs metagenome | isolation source: Hot spring water | place: South Africa: Limpopo | collected 2015-06-22
GACATGGTGGGCAAGACCGGACGTACGGCTGTATGGGAGCGGTTGCCGGGCCTGATCTCCGACCTGAAGCTCGATTTTGTCATTGTCAACGGTGAGAATGCAGCCGGCGGCTTCGGGATCACCGAGGACATCTATCTCGAGACGATCAATGCCGGTGCCGATGTCGTGACGACGGGCAACCACGTCTGGGACCAGAAGGAGGCCGTTTCCTTCTGCACCCGGCATGACCAGTTCCTGCGGCCCGCCAACTATCCATCCGGCACCCCGGGCAAAGGCTCCGGCCTATATTATGCCCGCAATGGTGCGCGGGTGCTGGTGGCTAACATCATGGGCCGCGTCTTCATGCATCCGGAGCTCGACGATCCCTTCAAATCGGCCGAGACGATCCTCGCAGCCTGTCCGCTCAAGGAGCAGGCCGATGTCATCGTCTTCGACTTTCACGCGGAGGCGACCAGCGAGAAGCAGTGTTTTGGCCACTTCGTCGATGGCCGTGCGAGCTTCGTTGTAGGCACGCATACGCATGTGCCGACAGCCGATCACCAGATCCTGAATGGCGGTACGGCCTACATGTCGGACGCCGGCATGTGCGGTGACTACGACTCCTCGCTCGGCATGGAAAAGGAAGAGCCCCTCAACCGCTTCATTTCGAAGATGCCGAAGGGGCGCTTTGAAGCCGCAAGCGGGCCGGCGACGATCTGCGGCGTCGGCGTCGAGATCTCAGACAGCACCGGGCTTGCCGAGAAGATCGCTCCGCTCCGCATCGGGCCGCGGCTCGCCGAGACGATCCCGCCCTTCTGGGCTTGACGGCGGGATCGATTAGCAAAATTGCAATCGCGCCATCAGTGGCGTGACGTCTTACGCTCCAGACGCCCCAGCTTATCCAGGACTTGGCCTGAGGCAACCTCGACGCACTGCAACTGCTTCAGTGCAGAGCCGATATCGCCCGCATTATAGCATCGCACTGCTTCCAACCCGTGCTCGTGCACGCGGCAATGCGGTTCGTCCAGCGAGAGGAAGTCGCTGTCCTGGCCGAGCGGGGTAGTGCGTGCGCCGAGATACCATTTGCCCAGGCGGCAATTTTTATGATCGGCCAGTTCCCTGGGATCGAGCGTGTCGCGGCCCACTATCATGTTGGCCAGACGGCGTTTCCAAATCACATGATCAGATTGCGCCAAGAGGACGACTTTGCCCGGGATGTCCTCCTCGGCCAGCACCTTCAGCCGCCTGTCGAGACCGGCTTGTGCGCTCGCAACCGCATCCATGACCCGGCCGAGTTGGCGGGTGGCATCGCCGGCGCTTGTTGCTATGTGAGTAATCCCGTTCGCAACGCTCGAAGAGGCAGCCTTCTGTTCGACGAGGCCGCTTGCAATCTGGGCAGCGTTGTCGGCGCTTTCGTTGACCTGGCGCAGAGCATCCGCAAGCCGGGTCGAAAGCTTGTCGAGGGCCGCAGTGCCAGCGCCTGCCGAACTGCGGCTGACGGACATCGCCTCGTTCATGGAAGTCAGTCCCTGCTCGAGATCCATCACGATTTTGGTAATTTCCGTCGTTGCATTGGCCGTCCGATCAGAAAGAGCCTTCACTTCGGAAGCGACAACTGCGAAGCCGCGCCCAGCCTCGCCGGCGCGTGCCGCTTCGACGGCCGCATTTATTGCGAGCATGTTGGTCTGGGACGCGATCTTCTTGATGTTGGCAGCGATCTCTGAAATGCGCGAGCCCAGGGTGTGGATCGATGCGATCCGGTCGGAAGCATCGCCGAGAGCCCGGTTGATGCCCTCCATGGTCGTGCGGGTTTCCATGGCCGATTGGCGGGCTTCGTCGCAGGCCGCACCGGCGCGTCGTGTGCCGCTAGAAATCTCTTCGCCGTGGCGGGCGATCTCATCCACCGTCGCTGCCATCTCCTCGGCCGCTGCAGCAATGTCATGCGTTCTATGATCGACTTGCTTCAGGTCGTAGAGCAGGTTGGCCGACATGGTGGCCGTCTCGTTGACGTTGACCGAGATCTCGACAACATCTTTCAACTGAGCTGCCGACCGCTCCTGGAAGCGCGCGATGAGGCCTGCGACAGCACGATCCAGCGGATCGGAGCCGGAAGGCAGTTTGCTGAAATCGTCGTTTAGAGCTGCTTCGATGCATTCTAGTAGGGCGTAGCCGGTGGTCGGGGTGTCGTGATCGAATAAGGCTTGCGCCGCCGGCATGGGATGTCCTCTCCAGGTTCATGTCGCAGGATGCAGGACCTGCGTAGGTGCGAAGATTGACCAGCAGCGCTTAAGGATCGATTAAGTCTCTCTGTTTGCGATGAGGTATTTCTGCTGCCGCGATAACGGCAAATTGACAAGTGCCAATTGCCCTCATGTCTTTACCCTAGGGATAAGCTGGCTCATGCTTCCAATCCTGATCTGGATGGGATGCAGGGAGCGGCATGATGCTGAGACTGGTGTTGTCCACGATGGTATTGTCGGTTTTGGCCGGCGGTGCCTTGGCGCAAGAGGCACAGCGACCGCAGGTCAGCCAATGTCAGTTGATCGCCGAGAAGGTCCCGTCTGTCCAATACGCCAAATACACGCCGCCAGCCTCTGGCGGTCCGGCGCTGACGCTTGCACAGGTTCAGGAAGACGTGGTCATCACCTTTATTGGCCATTCGACCTTCCAGATCGACACGCCGGGCGGCATTTCGATTGCGACTGATTTCAACGGCTGGCTCCGGACGTCACGCACGCCCGATGTCGTGACGATGAACAAGGCGCATTCCAGCCACTATACGCTGAATCCGGATCCTGCGATCGGTGCCGTCCTGCATGGCTGGAACGAGGCGGAGCCGGGGCAGCCGATACAGCACCGGCTGGTTGTCGGGGATGCCTATGTGCGGAACGTCTCTACCGACATTCGCAGCTGGGGTGGCGAGATGGAGCCAAACGGCAATTCCATTTTCATCATCGAGGTGGCCGGTCTGTGCATAGGCCATCTCGGGCACCTGCATCATGAACTCACCGATACCCATTATGGTGAAATCGGCAGGCTGGACATTCTAATGGTACCGGTGGACGGAGGGCTGACGCTCGGCGCCGACAGCATGAGCCGGATCGTCAAGCGGCTTCGCTCTGCCGTGATCCTGCCCATGCATCGAAGGGGGCCGCCGATCGATGGTTTCCTATCGATGTTCGGCGAAGGGTTCGATACCCAGATCTCTGAAAATCGCGGCTTCACGGTGTCCATGCGGACATTGCCGAAGAAGCCGCTGATCCTCGTGCTTCAAGGGGTGTAATGCTCCCCTGGGTCAGGCGAAGCGGACGTGGCGGTGCACACCGACGTCCGGCATCTTTTCGGGGTCGAGGTTCGCTTTGGCGATTTCCCAGCCGAACTTGATGGAGCTGCCGGTAGAGGCCCAGATCTCACCTTCGTCGAGCGAGAGCGCCAGCATTGTCAGAAGCGGATCGGATTTGCCGCCCTCGTACCAGGCTGCAACCACAGAATTCCAGTATTCATCGATCTTGGCCTGATCCTTGACCTCCGTGAGGGTGCCGGTCAGGGAGGCATGGTAGTCGTGGTTTTTGCCGACGACACAGAACTGGCCGCGGCTGCCGGGGCGAAGTGCCTTGACGAGATCAGTGTCGGTCTTGGTGAAGAACCAGATGATATGAGTGGAGCGGTCGGCCTGTGGCGCCATGGGGCGCATCAATTGATCCGATCCGATCAGGCCGAGCATGCCGGCATGGATGCTATCGATTTCTTCCCAAAGCTGTTCAACCGGATTCTCGCGGGCTTCGCTGAAGCTTGCCATATCGTTTTTCTCCATGAGGTTTTGTCGTGGAAGCAACGAGTTTGAGCCTCACTTGTTCCTGGCTCCTGAGGGCGTGGCTGCGCGTCGCTTGGGCTTGAACAGGGCCGATTTCGCCCGTATAAGGCGCCCATTCCCAACATTTAGACCTGATCAGGGGTGCCATGGCTGGCCATTCACAGTTTAAAAACATCATGCACCGCAAGGGGAAGCAGGACGGTATCCGTTCCAAGATGTTCTCCAAGCTCGCGCGCGAAATTACGGTTGCCGCAAAGTCCGGTCTTCCCGATCCTGCGATGAATGCAGCGCTTCGTCTCGCCGTACAGAACGCCAAGGCGCAGTCGATGCCGAAGGACAACATCGAGCGGGCCATCAAGAAGGCATCCGGCGCCGATGCCGAGTCTTATGACGCGATCCGCTACGAAGGTTACGGCCCAGGCGGTGTTGCCGTCATCGTCGAGACGCTGACCGACAACCGCAACCGCACGGCGTCTTCTGTCCGGTCGACCTTCTCCAAGGCCGGTGGTGCACTCGGCGAAACCGGTTCGGTGTCCTTCTCCTTCGACCATGTCGGCGAGATCACCTACAAGGCCTCTGTCGGCGACGCCGATAAGGTCATGGAAGCGGCGATCGAGGCCGGAGCCGAGGACGTTGTTTCGGATGAAGACGGCCACACGATCTACTGCGCCTTCGAGGACATGAACGAAGTCTCCAAGGCTCTGGAAGAGGTGCTTGGGCCGGCCGAGTCGGTCAAGGCGATCTGGAAGCCGCAGAACACCATCGAAGTCGATGAAGAAAAGGCGCAGTCGCTGATGAAGCTCATCGACACGCTGGAAGACGATGACGACGTGCAGAACGTCTACTCGAACTTCGAAGTCTCGGACGAAGTCATGGCGAAGCTTTCGGCCTGATTTCCGGAAAGCTGATCTCAATCACACAAAAGCCCGGCTGCGAACCAGCCGGGCTTTTGGATTACATCGGGGTCCAGTCCGCTCAGGCGGCAGCGCTTCGCACGCTGCCGATGACATCGACCAGTTCGTTGACGATGCGCTCGACCTGTTCGCGGTCGTCGCCTTCAGCCATGACACGGATCAGCGGCTCGGTACCCGAGGGGCGGATGACGAGACGGCCGGACTTGGCGAGTTCGGCTTCTGCATCGGCGATCGCCTGCTTGACCACGGCGTCTTCCAGCGGCTTGCCGCCAGAGAAGCGGACGTTGCGCAGGAGCTGCGGCACAGGTTCGAAGCGGTGGCAAAGTTCGCTGACGGTCCTGCCGGTGCGCTTGACGGCTGCAAGGATCTGCAGGGCGGCGACGAGGCCGTCGCCGGTCGTGCCGTGGTCGGACAGAACGATATGGCCGGACTGTTCGCCGCCAATGTTGAAGTCGTGGTTGCGCATGTGCTCCACCACATAGCGGTCACCGACCTTGGTGCGGGCCAGCGTCAGGCCCTTGTCACCGAGAAAGCGTTCCAGGCCGAGGTTCGACATGACGGTCGCGACGATGCCACCGCCACGCAAGGTCTGCTCCTGCGCCCAGGTTTCGGCGATCACGGCCATCAGCTGGTCGCCATCCACGACGGCACCGTTCTCGTCAACGATGATGACACGGTCAGCATCGCCATCGAGTGCGATGCCAATGTCGGCACGGGTTTCGTGGACCTTCTTCTGCAGCGTCTCCGGGTGGGTCGAGCCGCATTCGAGGTTGATGTTGGTGCCGTTCGGTTCATTGCCGATCGTCACGACATCTGCGCCGAGCTCCCAGAGAGCGGCAGGTGCCACCTTGTAGGCCGCGCCATTGGCGCAGTCGATCGCTACGCGCAGACCTTGCAAGGTCACGTCGCGGGGAAGGGTCCGCTTGGCGAATTCGACATAACGGTCATGGACGCCATCGATACGCTTGGCGCGGCCGATGTCGTTCGGGGCTGCGAGCTGGCCGTAAATATCCTTCTCCAGCATGTCCTCGATCTGGAGCTCCAGCTCGTCGGACAGCTTGTAGCCATCCGGGCCGAAGAGCTTGATGCCGTTATCGGCAAAGGGATTGTGGGAGGCCGAGATCATCACCCCGAGGTCGCAGCGCAGCGAGCGTGTCAGCATGGCGACGGCGGGTGTTGGGATCGGGCCCAGGACGAAAGCGTCGAGACCGGCTGCGGTGAAGCCGGCGACCATGGCGTTTTCCAGCATGTAGCCGGAGAGGCGGGTGTCCTTGCCGATCACGACCCGGTGGCGGTGGCCGCCGCGGCGGAAGAGGGTGCCGGCGGCGATGCCGACCCGCATGGCGAGATCCGGCGTCATGGGGAAGCGGTTGGAAAGGCCGCGGATGCCGTCTGTGCCGAAGTAACGACGTGTCATTGAGTGTTCCTTCAAGTCATCTCGGTATCGTCCGCTGCTGAAGGCTCTCGATTCACGAGCGGTCGCGCGGGCGATCCTGGTTGGCTGCTCTTGCCATAGAATGCAGTAAAGAACACGTAAAATAGCGCTAAAATCGATTACACGGCGTTACCGACGGTCGCCTCTTCCGCGGGAATGGCGCTTCGGGACAGGAGCTACAAAAAAAAAGGCCACCCGCGGGGGTGGCCTTGATCATTGAGCTGAACCTCAGTGTGGCTGGGGTTCCAGCCCACCTTCCGGCTCACCGCCCTTGGGGACGTCCTTCCGACCGGTCGAAGGGACGGCAGAGCCACGGCTTGGGGTGCTGTCGTCACCGCTGTCACGAGATGGCTTCTCGCCGCGGAGCAGCGCCTTGATCTCCTCACCGGAGAGCGTCTCATATTCCAGCAGCCCTTCGGCAATCGCGACGAACTCGTCGTGGTGATCGGTGAGAATACGGCGCGCTTCCGTATAGGCTTCGTCAATCAAGCGGCGCACTTCCATGTCGATCTTCTGGGCGGTGGATTCAGAGACGTTCTTCGACTGCGAAACCGAATGGCCGAGGAAGACTTCCTGCTGGTTTTCACCATAGGCGACCTGACCGAGCACGTCGGAGAAGCCCCACTGGGTAACCATGGCGCGGGCAAGCTTGGTTGCCTGCTCGATGTCGGAGGAAGCACCCGAGGTGATGTTCTCCTTGCCGAACGTGAGTTCTTCGGCAACGCGGCCACCCATCATGATGATGAGGCGCGACACCATCCACTTGTAGCTCATCGAGTAACGGTCGCCCTCGGGAAGCTGCATGACCATCCCGAGCGCACGACCGCGAGGGATGATGGTCGCTTTGTGCAGCGGGTCGGCGACCGGTACCTTCAGCGCGGTGATGGCGTGGCCGGCTTCGTGATACGCTGTCAGCTTCTTTTCGGCTTCGGTCATGGCGGAGGAGCGGCGTTCCGCGCCCATCATGATCTTGTCCTTGGCGTCTTCGAATTCAGCCATGGTGACCACGCGCTTGTTACGGCGGGCGGCCATCAGGGCGGCTTCGTTGACGAGGTTCATCAGGTCGGCACCGGAGAAGCCGGGCGTGCCACGAGCCAGAACCTTCAGGTCGACATTCGGCGCCAGCGGCACGTTGCGGGCATGGACCTTGAGAATGCGCTCGCGGCCGACGATGTCGGGGTTCGGAACGACGACCTGACGGTCGAAACGGCCTGGACGCAGGAGCGCAGGGTCGAGAACGTCGGGACGGTTGGTAGCAGCGATCAGGATGATGCCTTCATTCGCCTCGAAGCCGTCCATCTCGACGAGCAGCTGGTTCAGCGTCTGCTCGCGTTCGTCGTTACCGCCGCCGAGACCGGCGCCACGATGGCGGCCGACGGCGTCGATTTCGTCGATGAAGATGATGCAGGGCGCGTTCTTCTTCGCCTGCTCGAACATGTCGCGGACGCGGCTTGCACCGACACCGACGAACATTTCGACGAAGTCCGAACCGGAAATGGTGAAGAAGGGGACGTTGGCTTCGCCGGCAACCGAGCGGGCGAGCAGCGTCTTACCCGTGCCCGGAGGGCCAACGAGCAGCACGCCACGCGGGATCTTGCCGCCGAGGCGCTGGAATTTTTGCGGGTCGCGCAGAAATTCGACGATTTCTTCCAGGTCCTGTTTTGCTTCGTCGACGCCGGCGACATCGTCGAAGGTGACGCGGCCATGCGCCTCAGTCAGCAGCTTGGCTTTAGACTTGCCGAAGCCCATGGCGCCGCGCGAGCCGCCCTGCATCTGGCGCATGAAGAACAGCCAGACGCCAAGGATGAGTAGCATGGGGAGGAGCGTGCCGATGTAGCTCAGGAAGCCCGAGGAGCCGTCGGTCTCCGGGCGGGCCACGATCATCACGTTGCGACCTTCCAGCTTGGTCAGCAGGTTGTCGTCGATGACTGGGGCATAGGTCTGGAAGGCCGTGCCGGACTCGGCGTATTTGCCGAGCACACGATTGCCGGTGACCGTGACCTCACGAACCCGTCCAGCATCCACTTCGCGCAGGAACTGCGAGTATGGGATCTCGCTGGAGGCGGTCTGCGTCGGAGACGTCTGGAACATGCTGAACAGCGCGATCAACAACAGAGCGATGATCGCCCAGAGCGCGAAATTGCGAAAATTTGGGTTCATTGAACTCCCCGAACCTGTGGTGCGGGACGAAGCCCCGCAGAATTACCTTCTAACATAGGATCGTGCTGCATCCTTGCCAAGGCAAACGGACCTCCGCACAGCGTTTTCCGTCAATAAGTCTTAAATGGGCGCAGACGGTGTCGGTTCCGCGCCGATCAGCCGGGCAATGGTGTCCGCTAGCGGCTTGTCGAAGCCAGGCATGAAATCAGCGAAGAGCGAGAGGCGGGGCCTGATGATCACCTTATGTCGCGCTTCCTCAGAAGATCCTTCTTTTACAACAACTTGTGGGGATGTTTCTGCCAGAGCGGCGCGGATGATCCCTGGAAGTTCACTGGCGATGGCAGGGCCTGGACCAGGGATGATCATGACCTCTGTGTCGCCTGTGTTCTCCACACTGTAGCGCCCATCCCAAACTGCACGGCTAAAGGGTGGCAGCAGCAGCGGCAAAAGACCGCGCCTCTCCCTGAGCAAAAAGAGTGTGTTACCCCGTCGCAGGACCAGGCTGCCGGACAGGGTAAGCCGGAAATCAGTGTTTTGCTCGAGGGCTGCGGTGAGGCGGGCAAGGCTTGCTGCCGCCGGTCGATGCGGCTTGCCGCCCAGTATGGCGGCCAGGGCCGAGAGAGCGTGGTCTCTGACATCGGGAGATGGGACGGTGGTGCCTGTCAGCGAAATCGCCACGACGGGGCCATTTGTTCCTTGTCCCGACGCTTCGAGCCATTGGGCTGCTGCCAGGGACAGCATCTTGCGATGGTCAGCCGCCTCCTCGATCACGGCAGGATCGACTGCCGGCGCCGCCAGCCGCACACGGACACGCTCGTAGCGAGGATCCTCATTGCTGGGATCGTCGATCCAGGGCTGCTGCAGGCCGTCGAGATAGTTGCGGATGTCCTGACGGCGCGTGCGCAAGTATGGACGCAGTATCCACAACCGGCCCGCATAAAGCGTGGCAGGCGCCATGCCCGCCAGACCGACTGCGCCTTCTGCGGAACGATCTGCACGCATGGCAACGGTCTCGATTTGGTCGTCGAGCGTATGGCCGGTGACGATCGCATCGGCACCGACGGCGTCTGCCACCTCGGCAAGCAGGCTGTAGCGTGCCTGACGCGCCGCGGCGGATAGTCCTTGTTTGGGCTTCGGGCCCGACCAGCGCGCAATGCGGTGTGGAATGTCGAGGCTTTCGCAGAACACTGCGACCCGACGGGCTTCGTCGGCTGAGGCGGTGCGCAGGCCGTGATCGATGGTCGCCGCGGAGAGAGAGTGTGTGTGCGGGAAGCGCTGCGCTTCGATCGCGCGCTTCAAGGAGAGGAGGAGACCCGTCGAATCGCTGCCACCGGAAATGGCGACCATGAGGTGCAGGGGGCGGCGGAGGGTGTGGAGAAATGTATTGATCGCGGCTTCGGGCGAGATGTCGGCCAGTGGCGAACCTGCCGCGAGCGGGGCGGCCATCAGCAGCTGAGGCGCTTCTGCTCGCTCGCCACCTTGGAAACGACAGCGCGGGAGGCCTTGGGATAACGCTTGGAGACTTCGCGCAGCGTGGCGCAGGCGGTCTCGGTGTTGTCGAGGGCGGCCAGCGACATGCCGAGCTTCAGCAGCATTTCAGGCGCCTTGGGAGAGGTGTTGTAGGTCTGGTGGGCGTTGAGGAAGGTCTTGGCCGCCTCGTTGTAGTTGCCCTGCGAATAAAGTGCTTCGCCCAGCCAGAAGTTGGCATCAGCGATCTTGGCGCTGCTCGGATAGGCGGCGATGAAGTCCCTGAATTCACTCTCGGCCAGCGCGTAGTCCCCTGAGAGAACATGGGCATAGGCGACCTGGTAGACATCGCTTTCGGAATTCAGCGATGCGGTTTGCTGGGATCCGGCCTGGCCCGTCACCGACGGTGCAGTGACACCCGTATCGACGCCGGGCAACGCGCCTGATCCGTTGCCAAGTGCATCCTGATTAAGAGTCGCAGTGACCGGCATGCCGCTTTCGTCGAGCGCTATCGAACCGAGCGTCTGTTCGCCGGGTGCCGTGCCCGGTGTCTGGCCGAGGCCGGAAGCGTCGGCGGTTGCGCCGACGTCCGGAGTTTCTGTGATAATCTCTGCGACGGAATCCTGCTGGCCGCCGGCCGTTGCGGGACGCGTCAAAGAGCCACTTTTTTTCTCGAGGTCCTGGAAGCGGAACTCGTTGTCTTCCTGCTGCTTGCGGATGGTTTCCTGCATCTGCAGGAGCTGGAAGCTCATTTCTTCGATCCGGCCGTTCAGGGCGCGGATCTCTTCCTCAAGCTGTTGTACGCGAATGGTCGGGTCCATGGCCTGAGCCAGATGGACTTCGGCTTTCGGTGATTGTACGGGCGCCGCCTTTTGGCCAAACTGCACGTTCGGAAACAGCTGGAACGCGTTCGCGTTGCCATGCAGCCCCCCCAGCGAGGCCGTCGCTAGCAGTGCGGCCATCACAAGTTTGTTCATGTTCCTTCTTCCTGTTTTCGCGACAAATTGCGCCGAACCAGCGCCGACAGGAGTTTTCTCAATTGCCTGCAAAAAGCAACCAAGTTCGGCCAAAGTGTGGAGAAAAGTAAAAGGCGACCCGGAGGCCGCCTTCACTTGGTGGTGATTGCCGGCGAACCGGTTTACATGCCGGCGCCACCGAGGACGGTGACAGCGCGGCGGTTCTGCGACCAGCAGGAAATGTCGTCGCAGACGGCGACCGGACGTTCCTTGCCGTAGGAGATGGTCTTCATGCGCTGGGCCGGAACACCCCGCTGAGCGAGGTAGTCACGGGTAGCAGCGGCGCGGCGAGCGCCGAGAGCAAGGTTATACTCACGGGTTCCGCGCTCGTCAGCGTGACCTTCGATCGTGATCGCGTAGTTCGGGTAACGCTGCAGCCACTGGGCCTGACGGTCGAGGGTCTGGGCGGCATCGGCGCGGATGGCCGTCGAGTCCGTGTCGAAGAAGATGCGGTCGCCGACATTGACCGTGAAGTCCTGGGTCGAGCCCGGGGTTGCGGCACCTGCGCCACCGGCGCCGAGGCCGAGTTCGCCAGCGCTGTTGGGCAGGTTCTTCTTGTTGGCGCAGCCTGCAAGGGCGAGAGCCACGGCAAATGCGACCATGGCCGGGTTGGTTGCCATTTTCTGCAGACGGCTCTTGGCCGGGGATTGAATGCGGCTCATCGCCGGTCTCCTTGAATTCTCTGTTAGGGTTGCCGGACCATAACCAATCGCGGTTAACCGGCTTCCAACAATCATGGTTAACAAAGCGTCAAATCATGCCCGAAACGTCGGACCTGAAGGCTGTTTGCGGCGAGAAAGAGGCGCAAATGCGCCTCTTTTCGATCACTAGTCCATAAGCGGCGACCAGGCCGGGTCAGAGGCGAAGGACGGTGTCTTGATCTGCTGCTCGTTATATCCAGTCAGGTCGATCGAGTAGAGCTGCGGTCCCCCGGCGCCGGCGTTCTGGCGGAAGAACATCAACACGCGGCCATTCGGTGCCCAGGTCGGGCCTTCGTTATGAAAACCGGTGGTCAGAATACGCTCGCCCGAGCCGTCGGTCTTCATCACGCCGATCGAGAACTTGCCGCCCGACTGTTTGGTGAAGGCGATCAGATCGCCGCGCGGGGACCAGACCGGCGTGGAGTAGGAGCCGTCGCCGAAGGATATGCGGCGCTGGCCCGAGCCATCGGCGGCCATCACGTAAAGCTGCTGACGGCCGCCGCGGTCGCTTTCGAAAACGATCTGGCTGCCATCCGGCGAGTAGGAGGGCGAAGTGTCGATCGCGGCCGTATTCGTCAGGCGAGTTGTGGTGCGCGAGCGCAGGTCCATTGTGTAGATGTTGGCGTTGCCGTCCTGCTGCAGGCTCATGATGACCCGCTGGCCATCAGGAGAGAAGCGAGGCGCAAAGGTCATGCCAGGGAAGTTGCCGACAACCTCGCGGGCACCGGTTTCCAGCTGCAACAGATAGACCCGCGGCTGGTTACCCTCGAAGGACATATAGGTGATTTCCTGGCGGTTCGGAGAGAAACGCGGAGTCAACACAATATCTCTGGAACTGGTCAGCGGGCGCATGTTCTCGCCGTCCTGGTCCATGATCGCGAGCTGGCGCTTGCGGTCGGTCTTGGGACCGCTTTCCGAAACGAAGACGATACGGGTATCGAAATAGCCCTTTTCACCGGTGATGCGCTCATAGATCGCGTCCGCGATCATGTGGGCGACACGACGCCAGTTCTTAGGATCGGTGAAGAATTGCTGGCCGGTCATCTGCTGACCGCCGAAGGTGTCCCAGAGGCGGAATTCTGCACGCAGGCGACCATCCGGCTCGCGAGCAATACGACCGACGACCAGGGCTTCGGCCTTGAGCGCGGTCCAGTCAGGAAAGCGCGGTGCCTGATCGGGGTTCTGGATCTTCTCGATAAAGGCGGCGCGGTTGACCGGGGCGAAAAGGCCCGAGCGCTTCAGGTCGGCTTCGACCACGGCGGAGATCTGGGCGCCGATGCCATCGGCAGAGACGAAGTCGGTGATCGCAATCGGGAGCGGCTGAACGTTGCCGCGGTTGATGTTGATTTCAACGGCTGCGTTGGCGGGGGCCACGAAGGCACCTGCCATGCTGGCACAGACCAGCAGAATTCGGAGGAGGAGAGTTTTCATGCTTACCAAGCCTTTCAGCTCTTACATCAGTTCGCTGGGGTCGAAATTGACGACAACTTCAGACCAAGCGTCGTATTTGTCCGGGGGCAGATTGGTGAAGGGGGCGGACTTGCGCACGGCGCGTACGGCGCCGCTCATGAGGACCTGCTGAGCCGAAGGCGAGCCGCCAGTCGCCGTTGCTTCGGGATCGCCGACCAGAGCGCCATTCTGGTCGAGGCGGAATGTCACGCGGATGCGGACGTCGGAGGCGTCTGCCATGCCCGGCGTGATCAGCCAATTGTTCTGAATTACACCGCGCAGGGCGTCGAGTTCGCTCTGGCTCAGGGTCGAGCCGCCGGTGTTGGTCTTGCCGCCAAGCGCTTCCGGTGCGGTCGAGCGCTCTCTACCGCCACCGGCTGCCTCGGTCTTGTTGAGGAGTGCTGCCACCTCGTCGGCGTTGAAATCGCTGTCCATCTGCGGCTTCGACTTGGCCGTCTCCTGAGCCTTCGTGTCCTTCTTCGCGTCAGCCTTTGCGGTTGCCTTCGGCTCTGGCTTTTTCTCGACCGGTTTTGCGATCTCGGGCTGGGGGCGCGCTGGTGGAACCGGGGCCTTCTCGGGCAGCGGTATCTGTTCGGCGACGGCCGTCTCTGCCGGTGTCGGTTCGGCTGGCTTGGCTTCGGCGGGCGTCGGCTCGGCAGGCTTCGTCACCGGTTCGGCCGGCGGGGCCGTATCTTCCTTGACGACTTCCTTCACCTCGTTCGGCTTCGCGTCCGGGGTAGGGGCGGGCGTCTCCACCTTCTTCGGCGCGGCTGCCACTTCCTGCTCCACGGGGCGCTTCGACGGTGTCGGGGGCGACTTCAGGTCGACGTCGTTGTCACCAAAATTCTCGGCGGGTTCGGCAAGCGCGGGTTTCTTGGTCGGCACGGGGGCAGATTTCTCTGCCATGGGTGCATCCTTCGAGCCTTGCTGGATCTGGGTGAATTCCTCGATCGGCACGATATCAACCGGAAGGGATTCCATCGGTGCAAACTCGAGTTTCTCGGGCGAGCCGAGGCTCACCAGCGCCGCGGAGAGCGCCAGTGTATGCAGGAGCGAGGATGTGAAGAGGCTGCCCTTCATGTCCGTCCGATCAATTCTGCTGTTCCTGCAAGGTCACGAGACCGATATTGGTGAAACCGGCGGACGAAATCCGCGCCATGACCTGCATGACAATGCCATAGGTCGCGGCGGTATCGGCGCGCACGAAAATGCGTTCATTGTAGCCAGTCGTTGCAATCGCCTGTAGTTTCGGCACGACTTCCTCGATCGGGATGGCGGTTTCCTGCAGATAGATCTCGCCGGCCGGATTGACCGAAACGGTGATGGGCTGATTTTCGCTGCTCATCGCCTTGGCCTGGGTCTGCGGGAGGTCGATCGGCACGCCAACCGTCATCATCGGCGCGGCGACCATGAAGATGATCAGCAGCACGAGCACGACGTCGACGAAGGGTGTGACGTTGATTTCGCTGACGAGCGCTTTCTTGCCACCGCGACGTCCGCGGCGTCCGCCACCCTTGCTACCCGATCCGACCGACATACCCATGATGCGTCTCCTGCTCCCCGAGCCTTACTGCGCGGCCTGGCGCGGCTGCAGCTTCTCGTCGATCTGACGCGAGAGGATGGCGGAGAACTCATCCGCAAAGCCTTCCATGCGTGCAGAGAGCTTGCCGGCTTCGCCAGAGAACTTGTTGTAGGCGATGACGGCCGGAATAGCGGCGATCAGGCCGATCGCGGTCGCCAGCAGCGCTTCCGCGATACCGGGGGCAACGACCGCAAGGCTTGCGTTGTTGGAACCGGCGATGGCCTGGAAAGAGGTCATGATACCAACGACAGTACCGAAGAGACCGATGAAGGGACCGGCGGAACCGATGGTGGCGAGCGACGAGAGGCGCGATTCCAGCGTTTCGGATTCCCGTGCCATGGTCACGTCCATGGCGCGGTCAATACGCATCTGAAGACCGATCGGGGAGCGGGCGCCGCGCTCGAAGCTCTTCTTCCACTCGCGCATGGCGGCGACGAAGATGGCGGCAAGGCCGGTGTTGTTGCGCTCGGCCAGCGTGCGATAGAGTTCTTCCAGCGACTGGCCGGACCAGAAAACCTGTTCGAACTGGTCGAACTGGCGCCGCGCGCGGGCATAGCTCAGATATTTGTCGATGACGATGGCCCAGGTCCAGACGGAGGCGGCCAGAAGCCCGATCATGACGAGCTTGACGATCAGGCCTGCCTGCATGAACAGGCCCCAGAGGCTCACGTCATGGGTCGCTGCAGCCATTCCAACTTGTTCCATCGCCTTCAATTCCCCGAAATCCAAACGCCCGGTGGGTTGGACCGGGCGGCGATATGAGCTCTACTGGTGGAAAACTTGTGCGGCAGCAGCCGCTGAAACCCTTTTCCCGCCTTAGCTCCCAGAGTGCTTCTGGGATGAAAATTTGGTCAAAGGAAGGCGTGCGCTGCACAAACTTCCAAGGCTGAAGTAAGACGCGATTAAGGTTAAGAACGGGTTACCGCAGGTGCTGTTCACGCATGATGTGATCAGCCAAGAAACTGCTTGGCGAGACCTTCCGGCAGGCGTCTGGGGCGGCCCGTTCGGTTCACGACTGCGATGACAACCTTTGCAGCAATCAAAACCTGTTCTCCACGCCGGATCTCCTGCTGCAGGATCATCTTTGCGCCGCCGGCCTTTTCCGTCTGCGTGCGGATGGTGACGATGTCATCCATGCGGGCAGGGGCTTTGAAATCGATCTCCATGCGGTGGACCATGAAGGCGAGGCCTTCGTCCGAGGCGTCAAACAGGGCCGACTGCTCGACGCCGAGGCAGCGCAGATAGTCGGTGCGGGCGCGCTCCATGAAATGCAGGTAGCGGGCGTGGTAGACGGCGCCTGAGAAGTCGGTATCTTCGTAATAGACGCGCTGCGTCAGGATATGCACGCCGTCGACGATCTCGCCGGAAAGATATACGGTGATCGGTGTCGTGGCGCTTGTCATCGCGATGCTCCTAAGGCTCCGTCTGTCGTGGTGGAGAGGCAGCGGCCGATGCCGCGTTTTAGTCGGGGCTCGCTACCGCCGGTGTGCTCAGATGTCCAGAGCCATGACGTCCGCTTCCTTCAGCCCGAGCCGTTGGAGGACGCCCCTGCGGTTTTGTGCATCGTCAGCAACGATGAACTCATCGAGCTGCGGTGGCTTGATGCTTGTGCCCGACAGCATGGCGTGGGCCTGGCCACGATGATGGGTTTGGTGCTGGAAGAGATGCGACAGCACATCGTCACAGCGCTCGACCTGGATTCGGCCCGCGCGATGGACATGGACTAGCCCCGCGAGGCTGTCTTCGGTCAGCCCCAGGCAAAGCGTGAGAAGGCGCTGGTCTGACGCGAGTTGAGCAGCTCTGAGCATCGTTGGATCCGAGAAGGGGACCTCGTTCTCCCAAGCCTTTGGACCCATGCAGCCACCTTCAAGCGCGTCGATATAGAACCAGTCTATGATCAGTATGTGATTGAGGGTCGCGATGAGCGATGGAAAGAAGCCCGTCCGCGTTTCTTCAAATTCGCCCGGCGCAAGCCTGGCGATTGCCTCGTGCAGCCGATCATTGGCGAGCATGTTGGCATAGGCGAGCTTGCGGACGAAGCGGAGGGCGCTCATAGTCGGTCAAGATCCCCGTCGTGCCAGACGATGTGCTTCGGAGATGCCGGCAGGTTCTCGATTTCGTCGGCTATGAAGTAGGGCGGGATGTCGAGCGCGATCAGCGCATCCCGCGTCGCTCGCACCCATTTGAACTCCAGGCTGTTCTTGCCGTCTTCGTTGCGGTGGATGATTTCGGTCGTGTGGAAGGGAAAGACTTCGGGAATTTCCATTCGATAGTAGAGCCCAAGTTCGTGCCAGGCTTTCTGCTCATAGTCGAAAAAGTTCTCGACGATCCAGAGCAGTTCGCAGACCACGGCCGTCACACCCAGTTCCTCCTGCATTTCACGCACCAGCGTCTGTGCTGAGGTCTCGCCGATCTCGGCCCGACCACCCGGAAAGGTCCAGAAGGTCTCGTGGGTTGCGCGGTGCACAAGAACATGGCCGTCGCGAAAGGCAAGACCCGCGATGCGATGGTTGAAGCGCCGTTTGCCGTCCTTGATGGTGATGAGGGTGCGTTTGGACACGGGATCAATCGTCCTCAAGCGTCAGCCGGAATTGCGCCGCCTCCAGATCTTTCGGTGGCTGCATACCCAAATGCTTCCACG
>OGCL01001774.1_pt1 | contig 17157 bp, 14 predicted proteins | sample 1570041 | NCBI WGS metagenome assembly OGCL01 (sample SAMN06266162, study PRJEB24511) | hot springs metagenome | isolation source: Hot spring water | place: South Africa: Limpopo | collected 2015-06-22
ACCAGGGTCTTCAGCTCTTCGATCAGCGCAGGGTTGGTCATCTACGGAACTCTCAAACGATTCATGGTCACCCTGAGTACGCTTCATCTGCCAGGGTAGGTGTTTCGCGGGGCTCGTATGCTAGCATACGCACCCCCGCAAATCGCCCCATGGGCCGACTTGCGGGGCACGGCCGGCGCCTGATGCCGGCGACTGCCCTGACCATTTCCAGCGGGATCCAAAGGTACTCCGATGAGCAAGACCTCCCTCGACAAGAGCAAGATCAAGTTCCTTCTTCTCGAAGGCGTCCACCAGAATGCGGTGGATACCCTGAAGGCGGCCGGCTACAGCAATATCGAGTACCTCAAGGGCGCCCTGTCCGACGACGAGCTGAAAGAAAAGATCGCCGACGCCCACTTTATCGGCATCCGCTCGCGCACCCAGCTGACCGCCGAAGTCTTCGACTGCGCCAAGAAGCTGGTGGCCGTGGGCTGCTTCTGCATCGGTACCAACCAGGTTGACCTGGACGCCGCCCGCGAGCGCGGCATCGCGGTATTCAACGCGCCCTACTCCAACACCCGCTCGGTGGCCGAGCTGGTACTGGCCCAGGCCATCCTGCTGCTGCGCGGCATCCCCGAAAAGAACGCCTCCTGCCACCGTGGTGGCTGGATCAAGTCGGCGGCCAACTCCTTCGAAATCCGCGGTAAAAAGCTGGGTATCGTCGGTTACGGTTCCATCGGCACCCAGCTCTCGGTACTGGCCGAAGCCCTGGGCATGCAGGTGTACTTCTACGACGTGGTGACCAAGCTACCCCTGGGCAATGCACAGCAGATCGGCAACCTGCATGAGCTGCTGGGCCTGTGCGACATCGTGTCGCTGCACGTGCCGGAGCTGCCATCCACCCAGTGGATGATCGGCGAGAAGGAAATCCGCGCCATGAAGAAGGGCGGCATCCTGATCAACGCCGCCCGCGGCACCGTGGTCGAGCTGGAGCACCTGGCCCAGGCGATCAAGGACGAGCACCTGATCGGCGCGGCCATCGACGTGTTCCCGGTCGAGCCCAAGTCCAACGACGAAGAGTTCGAAAGCCCGCTGCGCGGCCTGGATCGCGTGATCCTGACCCCGCACATCGGTGGTTCCACCGCCGAGGCCCAGGCCAATATCGGCCTGGAAGTGGCCGAGAAGCTGGTCAAGTACAGCGACAACGGCACCTCGGTGTCCTCGGTCAACTTCCCCGAAGTGGCCCTGCCGGCCCACCCGGGCAAGCACCGTCTGTTGCACATCCACGCCAATATCCCGGGCGTGATGAGCGAGATCAACAAGGTGTTCGCCGACAACGGTATCAACATCTCCGGCCAGTTCCTGCAGACCAACGACAAGGTCGGCTACGTGGTGATCGACGTCGACGCCGAGTACTCCGACCTGGCGCTGGAAAAACTCCAGCACGTCAACGGTACCATCCGCAGCCGCGTGCTGTTCTAAGCAGCGCTGCTGGGCAAAAAGGGAAGCTTCGGCTTCCCTTTTTTATGGCTCCGTACCAATCATGTGTTGCATAAAAGTCCGGCTCCGAGGCCTGCCTTGCAGGGGCGCTATGGGTAGGGTGCGCTGTGCGCACCACGTTTGGCAGCGCAATACCGGTGCGCACGGCGCACCCTACAGGTCCAGTCCATCCTGGGTTCGTGGGACATAGCCTTTTTATGCCCGCCGTTTATGGCTGTTAGACTCCTGGACCGACCCCAACCGCGCCCCACCCTGTTATGGATAACCCGGACATTCTGCTGATCAACACCGCCACAACCCTGGCCCTGGCCATCGTCGCCCTGTGGCTGGGTTATCAGATCAACCGGCGCATCGGCTTTCTGCACCGTTACAACATTCCCCCGGCCGTTACCGGCGGCCTGCCGATCAGTGCTCTGGTGGCGCTGAGCGAAGTGGCCAGCGGCTGGCAGATCCGCTTCGACCTGCAGCTGCGCGATCTGCTGCTGATCGCCTTTTTCAGCACCATCGGCCTGTCGGCCCGGCTGCGGCAGATGCTCGACGGCGGCAAGGCCCTGGCCATCATGCTCGGCCTGGCGGTGCTGTTTCTGCTGTTCCAGAACCTCACCGGCATCGCCCTGGCCCTGCTGGCGGGGGAGAGCCCGCTGTACGGCCTGATCGGCGGCAGCATCTCCCTGGCTGGCGGCCACGGTACGGCGATTACCTGGGGGCAACTGTTCGAGGAACACTTCGGCCTGGCCAATGCCAGCACCCTGGGCATGACCTTTGCCACCGCCGGATTGATCACTGGCGGTCTGGTCGGCGGACCAGTGGCGGCCTACCTGATCCGCCGTCATCGGCTGCAGCCCAATCGTGCCGAACCCGAACTGCCTCATGTCGAGATCAATCAGCAGACCACCTACCTGATCGAACTCAACAGCCTGCTCACCGCCGTACTGCTGATTGCCCTGTGCTTTGCCCTGGGCGCCAGCGTGTACGACTGGCTGTCGGGTCTGGGCATGCGCCTGCCGGCCTTTCTCACCGCGATGTTTCTCGGCATTGTGCTGAGCAATGGCCTGGAGCTGTGCCGGGTCAAGCTGGATGCGCGACCGATCCAGCTGATGGGCGACCTGAGCCTGCAGCTGTTTCTCGGCATGAGCCTGATCAGCCTGCCGTTGCTGTCGCTGCAGGGCGCCCTGGGCCTGATCAGCCTGGTGATGCTGATGCAGGCCCTGGTGATCGCCCTGTTCAGCATCTGGCTGATCTTCCCCCTGCTGGGGCGCAACTACGATGCCGCCTGCATCAGCGCCGGCTTTATCGGCATGGGGCTGGGCGCCACGCCAGTGGGCATTGCCAATATGAACGCCCTGACCAGCCGCTTCGGCCCCAGCCCCAAGGCCTATCTGGTGATCCCGCTATTGGGCGCCTTCTTTATCGATATCGCCAATGCCAGCCTGGTGCAGCTGTTGCTGGGCATCGACTGGTTTACCGGCGGCGGTTAATCCAGGGCAGCCAGGGCCACCGCAAGCTCATCCAGCTGCTCCTCGTTGAATACCCGCACCCCGGCCCGGCGCAGGGCAGCGGCAGTGACGCCTTCACCGGGCACACGCACGCCGCTAAAGCTGCCATCGTAGTTTTCCAGATTGCCGCAGGACGGGCTGCGGGCCTTGAGCAGGGCCAGGCGGATGCCATGCTCGCGCACCAGCTTGAGTGCCTGCTCGGCGCCGCTGACAAAGGCGGCCGTGACATCCGCCCCCTCTATTGTCAGCACCGCCAGCTCGCCATCCAGCACCCGGGCACCCTGGCCGCCGGCAATCTCCGCAGGCGCGCGGGGCGTCGGCAGGCCGCCGGCCACTTCCGGGCACAGGGCAATCACGCGACCTTCGGCCTGCCAGCGCTGCAACGGCGCCAGCGGGCCATGGGCGCCGCCGTCATAGCGCACCGGGTGGCCGAGCAGACAGCGGCTGACCAATAGCTTTTCCACGGGGATTCTCCTGACCAGAGGCGCACAAGGTAACACTCGCCGCCGCCATGACGGATAGCGAACCAACCAAAGGGCCGGCAGGTGGCGACAAACTGCCAAGGCGATCACGCCGCGCGGCTTCGCGCCTGCGGCCCTGCGCCTATCCTTAGGCGGGACAGCGCAGCAAGCCATGGCGGCGGGTCACGGCCACGCACAGACTGGGCAACACCCCTGTACCCGCGAAGGATACGCCGCCATGCCCCCGTCAATTCGCCACCTGTTTCTGCTCGCCAGCCTGCTGCCCCTTGCCCAGGCCCAGGCCGATCTGCAACCGCTGGACAACCAGAGCCTGAGTGATATCGCCGGCCAGGCCGGCATCACCCTGACCCTGGATATGAAGCTCAACGCTGCGAAAATCAGCTGGCAGGACGATGGCGGCAGCCTGCAGCTGCGCAACCTGCAGATCGACAACGGCTGTGTGGCGCCGGGTGACTGCCCGGCCAGCGTGGCCTATGGCCCGGCCAAGCTGTACTTCAACAGCGCCCTGGTAAATGCCCCGACCCTGAAGATGGACGTGGTCAACCAGGGCGGTACGCAAAAGCTGCAACTGGCCCTGCCGGACCTGAAAAGCACCAGCGATCAGCTGCTGGCCGATGGCCTGATCACCACCCCGCTGACCATCCGCATGCGCGTGGCCGGCGACCTCGGCATCGGCGATGCCGGTGCCCCGGGCTCCAGCACCCTGGGGCGGGTGGAGATTCGTGACCTGAGCAATCTGCAGGGGCAGATTCGTATCTGGGGGCACTGAGCCCCAGTTTGAGCCCCGCTTACAACGGCTGCTCGCCCCTGCGGCGAAACCAGCCGGTCAGCGACAGGCGCTCACGGCTGGCCGGCAGCACCTCATGGGGCAGGTCGGCGGAGAGAAACACCGCCAGGGTGCCGGCCTGGGGCAGCACATCCTGGGTTCGGCCATCCTCCAGGTACAGACGCAGGGCGCCGCCCTGCTCGGCCTGCCAATCGGGGTTGAGGTAGAACACCACCGACACCGTGCGCCGGTCGTCGTCGCGAAAGCGATCCACATGCTTCTGGTAGAAGGCCCCTGGCGGATACAGGGCAAAGTGCCCCTCGAAATCCTCCAGGCCCAGGTACAGGCCCTGGTTCAGGGCCTGGCGCAGCGCATCCAGGCATTGCAGATACTGGTCGCTGGCCGGCGACTGGCCCGGCTCCAGCCACTGGATGCGATCGCCGCGCACCCCCTCGCGCACCTGCAGGCCGTCGCCGCGACCAACCCCGGCCGGGGCCAGGGCACCGGCGGCGGCGCGCGCGCGGCACTCTTCGGCCAGTTCCTGGGTCAAAGTCTGGGCAATAAAGGCAGGCTGCAGCGACCAGCCACGCTCGGCCAGGTCGTCGACTATGCGTGCCAGGCACGCGCTGTTCTCGGTCGTCATCATGGCCGCGATTCTACCAGCTGCCGGTTCTTGCGCACTGCGGCGAAGGGGCGCGCCGCCCTCGACAAGCCCCGGTCTGCCGCCGAAAATAGCCGCCATCTTCAATGGAGTCCCCATGCGCGCCCTCCCCCTGCTGTTTGCCCTGTTCCTCAGCCTGCCCGCCCTGGCCGACAACTACCTGCGCCTGTATCAGGCCGCCGGCTGGCCACAGCAGCGCATGCATTTCAGTGATGCCCTGCAGGCCACCCAGGAGCGCTACCGCAGCAGCCTGCCGCCGGCGCTGTTTCAGGCCCTGGTGGACAACAGCAACCAGCGCTTTGCCGCCGAGGCAGTGGATCAGCGCGCCCAGGCGGGCCTGCGCGCCCATCTGGCCGAGCCGGCGCCGGCCCTGGGCTTTTTCCAGTCCGCCCTGGGGCGCAAGATCGTCAGTGCCGAACTGCTGGCCACCCGTAGCGATCAACTGGCGCGCCACGCCAACGGCCTGCCGCGGATTGACGCCAGCGCCACCCGGCGTCTGCTGATCCGCCATCTGGCCCAGGCCCTGCCGGCGGCCGAGGCCGGCGCCGAGGTCAGCCTGGCCCTGGCCGGGGTGGCGGCCGACAGCCTGAGCCAGATGCTCCCCGGGCTGCTCGGTGGCGGCGGCGCCATGGCCATGCTGGACAGCCAGCGCCAGCGCCTGGTGGCCCAGGTCAATGGCGATATCGACAACACCCTGCTGCACGTTTACCGCGAACTGAGCGATGCCGAATTGCAGGAATTTGTCGACTTCGCCCAGTCGCCGGCCGGCCAGGCCTACTACCAGGCCGCCCTGGCGGCCCTGCGCGAAGGCCTGGCGGTGGGCCGCAGCAGCGCCAGCCTGGCACCGGCGCCCCAGGGGATCTGACTACAGCTAATCGGGTAGCCTGCGCGCTAGCCTTCAGCTCAAACGCTCGCGCAGATAGTCGAAATAGCGCTGACGCAGCTCCGCCGACTCATTCGCCAGGTGATGGCGCGCCTCGGGCAGGCGCAGGATCTGCGGGTCGGCGAACTTGTCCTGTAGCACCGCCAGGTTGTGCCGCCAGTCCACCGTCATATCCGCTTCGCCCTGGATGATCAGCGGGCTGCGCCGGCTAGGCGGCGCCGCCTCGATACGTGGTACCCACTGGCTCAGGGCGCCGACCCAGGCCGTGGGCAGGTTGCGCGGCTGCAGCGGGTCCTGGTTGTGGACGAAGTCGATAAAGGCCGGGTCGTTGGAGTTGTGGCTGAAACGCCGCGGAATTTCTTCGACAAAGGGTTTCATCAGCCGATAGCTGAACTGCGACCAGCCCCAGGCCCGCGGCCGCACCAGCGGCGCCAGCAGAATAGTCTCGCCCACCGCCGGGGCCGGCTCGCCGCTGAGCAGGTAGTCGATCAGGATCGCCCCACCGGTGCTCTGCCCGCACAGATGCCAGGGCTGCGGCAGGCCCAGCTCGGCGGCCTGGGCCAATACGCCCTGGAGCACCTGCTGGTATTCGGCGAAGTCGCCGATGCTGGCCCGCGGCCCGCTGGACAAACCATGCCCGGGCAGATCGAAGGCGAGCACGGCAAAGCCCATCTGCAGGGCCCAGTGGATCACATGGCGGTACAGGCCGCTGTGGTCGTAATAGCCGTGCAGCAGGATCAGGCTGGCCCGCGGCGCCGCCGGCCACCAGGCCTGCAGGGCGATGCGATAGCCCGCCAGCTCGACCACGCCAAGGCGACTATGGGCCACCTGCGCCTCGTCGAAGCCATAGAACTGCCGATAGCCCTGCTCCACCGCCGTCAGCGGCGCGGCTGCGGCCAAGGGTCGCAGACTGGCAATCAGGTTGTCGGGCTGAAAGGGCTCTGGCATAAGGCTTCCACCAATCCTCTGGGCTGTGCGCCGGCTGCTCGGGGCAGGCGCATCGGGTTGCGGATATTCAGCTCTCGGGCCAGGCATGGCAAGCTGCGCGCCTGCTTAGCAGGCCGTTGAAAAACTACCTGCGTGGCCAATCCTGCGTTAAAAGCGGCCTCACAGCCGAAGGCTGAACGCGCTTTAGCGCGGCCCCGAAGGGGTGAGCGAAGCGAATCAAATGCTCATGTACAACTTGTACACTCCGCTTTCTCGGCCGCTTTGACCAGCCGGAGGCTGTTACTGGCGTAGCGCCTTGTCTTGCCTGCCTCGCTGACGTTTTTCAAAGCCTGCTATCAAAGGTCGCCCATGACTGCCTCCACTCGCAAGACCCTGCTCGCCCTGACCCTGTTATTGCTCTGGGGCGCCGCCATGCTCGCCGCCTTCTGGTGGTACGAGGGCCGCTACCTGCGCAGTTTCAGCGAGCAGACCGCGCTGTTCCAGGGCGACACCCTGCAACTGCCGGCGCACCTGGCCGGGCCAGGGCCGATCCGCCTGGTGCATTTCTGGGATCCGGCCTGCCCCTGCAATGTCGGCAACCAGCAGCACCTGGCCGAGCTGATCGAGCACTACGGCCCCCGCGGCGTGACCTTTCATGCCGTGCAGAAGCCTGGCAGCCGCGGCCAGCTGCCGCCCACCCTGGGCGCCCTGCAACCGCTGCCCGCCCTGGCCGGCAGCGAACAGATCCCGGCCAGCCCGGCGGTGGCAATCTGGGATCGCGAAGGCCGCCTGGCCTACTTCGGCCCCTACAGCGAAGGCGCCACCTGCACCTCCAGCAACAGTTTTATCGAACCCATACTCGAAGCCCTGGCCGCCGGCCGCGCAGTCACGGCCAGCAATAACCTGGCGGTGGGCTGCTTCTGCCAGTGGAGCGCCGACTAGTCACTCCACCCCCGGCGGCAAAAAGCGCTGCCTTATCGCCTCGGCCTCACCGCTGGCCTCCAGCGCCTGCAACTCGCGGTTGATCGCCGCGATCAGCGCCTCGCCCCGGGGCGAGCCCCTGCTCAGCATCAGGTAGAAGGCCTTGTGCCCCGGCAGGCGCAGATGCCGCAGTTCATGACCAGCCCGATAGGCGCCCAGGGCGATTCCCCCGTACAGCGGCTCGATCTCGCTGGGAAAGAAGTCGCAGCGCTGGCGCAGCAGCATGTCGAGGTTCTGCTGCAGGCTGGGGAAACGCTGAATCTCCCAATCAATCGAGTAAGCCTGATAGTTGTAGCCAATCACTCCGCACAGCCGGTAGTGCTGCAACTGCAGCAGGGCGGCGCTGGGCTCGCTGAGAAAGCGCCGCTGCGAATAGAACAGCCCCAGGCTGGTCTGGTACAGCGGTTCACTGAAGTGCGCATAGGTCGCCCGCTCTTCGTTATAGCTCGCGTCCCAGGTCAGCTCGCAGCGACCCCGGCTGGCGAACTCGGCCACTTCCTGCTGCACCCGCGCCCAGGGCATATAGCGCACCCGGTAATCCAGTTGCAGGCGCTGCAATACCGTCAACACCAGCACACTGGCCGAACCGGTCAGACGCTCGCGGTCCACCTCGCCGTCGACCCGCTCCCAGTAGGTATAGGGTGGCCACTCGTTGCCATCGCCCAGGCAGATCTGCACCCGGGTCTCGCTGGCCAGGCACAGGGGCGCCAGCCAGATCGACAGCAGCATCAAGGCCCATCATCTCATCCGCAGTCCCACTCATGTACCGGGCTGATCACTTATGCCTTCAGGCTAGCAGCCGACTGTGCGGGACGCGATTGCAGCGCCATTCGGCGCCCATGCATAGACAAAAACTGTACATACATTATTATTTGTACAACTTTATACAAAGCAGATGTCCCCAGAGCGCCCGAGGTTCCCGCATGAACAGCCCGCAGTCCTTGATCGAAAAGCATTACCGCAAGGCAGACCGCATCATGCTCGGCGTGCTCTGGCTGATGTTCGCCTATGCCCTGGGCCTGGCTGTCTGGCACGGCACCTGGGGCCAGGCCCTGCTGGTAGGGGGTGGTACGGCGCTGACAATGACCGCGCTGCAGCAGCTGATCCCTGGCCGGCGCCTGCTACGCTGCGCCATGGGTGCGGCCTTTATGGTCATGTCGGCCCTGCATATCAACCAAACCGGCGGCATGCTTGAGATGCACTTCGGCATCTTCGTGCTGCTGGCCTTTCTGGTTTACTACCGCGATTGGCTACCCATAGTGGTGGCCGCTGCCGTGATCGCGATTCACCACCTGAGTTTCTTCGCCCTGCAGTTGCAGCAGGCCGGCGTGGTAGTGGTGCGCGAAGGCAGCTGGCCGATCATCTTCCTGCATGCCTTCTATGTGGTGCTGGAAGCGACCATCCTGGTCTACTTGGCACGCCAGACCTACCGTGAAGCGCGCGAGGGCGCAGCGCTGATGGACAGCGTGGAACAGTTGGGCGGCGACCCGCAGCGCATCGACCTGCGCACCCGCAGCGACAGCCAGAGCCAGGTGGGCCAGCGCTTCAACCACTTCCTTGGCCTGCTCGACGAACTGGTCAGCGAAGTCATCCATGACACCCAGCGCCTGCAGCGCATGGGCAGCAGCCTGGTCCAGGCCACCGACCAGCTCCGCCAGGGGGCCAGCAGCCAGCAGGGTGAAGTGGGCTACATGAGCAGCGCCATGCAACAGATGAGCGGCGCCATCGACGAAGTGGCCGGGCATGCCGACCGTGCGGCCAGCGCGGCGCAAACCGCCAACCGGCAGGCCGGCGAAGGCAGCCGTGCGGTCAATCATGTGCGCAGCGAGATCGGCAAGCTGGCCCGCCATATCGACGGCACCGAGCGCGAAGTGCAGTCCCTGGCAACGCAGTCCGAGCAGATCGGCAAGGTGCTGGAAGTGATCCGCGCCATCGCCGAGCAGACCAATCTGCTGGCCCTCAATGCCGCCATCGAGGCCGCCCGTGCCGGCGAGCAGGGCCGTGGTTTTGCCGTGGTCGCCGACGAGGTACGCAACCTGGCGCAGAAAACCGCCGCCTCCACTGCAGAGATTCAGGACATCATCAGCCGCCTGCAGCAGAGCAGCCGTCAGGCCGTCAGCGCCATGCAGGAAAGCCGCGAGAGCGTGCGTAGCTGCGTGACCGACAGCGAAACCACCGCCGAGCTGCTGGCGGCGGTGGCCCAGGATATCGGCGCCATCACCCAGATGAACGAGCTGATTGCCGCCGCCACCCATCAACAGGCGGCCGTCAGCGCCGAGGTCAGCCAGCACCTGCTGGGAGTGCAGCAGGTGACCGAGCGCAACCTGGAGGATGCCCGCGCCCTCGACCACGACGGCCAGGAACTGAGCCAGCTGGCCGGACGCCTAAGCCAGCTCAGTCAGCGCTTTAGTGTCAGTGCCTGATAGCCGCTGGCAATAGCCCTGGGGCGTTTCCCCCTGCCAGCGGCGAAAGGCCCGGTAGAAGGGCGACAACTCGGCGAAGCCGCAGGCCCGCGCCACTTCACGGATCGCCAGGCCCTGCTGCAGCAGGTGCAGAGCACGGGCGCGGCGCACCTCGTCATGCAGGCGACGAAAACTGCTGGCCTGCTCCAGCAGGGCGCGCTGCAGTGCAGCCGGAGCCAGGCCCAGGGCCGTGGCGCAACCGGCCAGGTCGCAGCGGCCCGGGCCCAGGTTGACCTGCAGCCAGTAGCGCACGCGGTTGAGCAGCTGGTTTTCCTGCAGTTCGGCCAGCTCGCGCTCGGCCTCGGCCCAGAGCACGGCGAACAGTCGTGGGCTGGCGCTGCGCGAGGGGCGGGCCAGCAGGGCCCGGGGAAAGATCAGGGCGTCATGGGCCTGGGCGTAGACCGGCGTCAGGCCGAACAGCCGCCGCGCCTCACCCAGGCGCGCCGGCGCGGGATGACGAAACGCCAGGCCGCTGAGACGAAACTCGCCATCGCTGACACTGGCCAGCATCTTCAACAGCAGCAGCGCCAGGCATTCCATCTGCTGGCGCAGGGAGCCGATGCCACGGTAGTTCAGATCGAAGATCAAGCGCGCCTGCTCGTCTTGCAGTTCCAGGCGTGCGGCAAAACCACCGGAGAGAATGTGCTGGAAGCGCACGAAGGCCTCCAGGGCCTGGCCCAAATCCCGGGCCGCCAGCAGCAGATAGCCCACCACATCCAGGGGCCTGGGCTGCATCACCTCGGCCAGGTGCAGACCGATATCGGCATCGCCGCTGATGCCCGGCAGCGCCTGCCAGAAGCGCGGCGCGTTGTCGTGCTCCTGACGCCCGTCCAGCAGCGGCGGCGCCAGCGGTGCACCGCCATAGGCGCGCCGATAGGTCTCGGTAGGGTCCAGGCCCAGCGCCGCCAGGGCCTCGTACAGCAGGCGACGCAGAGTAGGTGAGTGGCTGAGGGCCGCACTCGGCGGCAGATCCTGGGGCATGGGCCATGGCCGGCAACTGATTGACCAAAGACTTTCATGCCGCGCACATTCGGTCAATGCCAGCCTGCCCAGCCCCCCGCACAATGCCCCGGCACAGCCATCACAAGGACAACCGATGAAACGCAGCCTGACCGCCCTGGCCCTGATCGTCGCCGCCACCAGCGCCGGCGCCTACTGGTATCTCGACGGCAAACAGCCGCAACGCAGCGGTCAGCTGCAGCTCAGCGCCCTGCAGGCGCCGGTGCTGGTCGACTATGACGAACGCGGCGTGCCGCATATCCAGGCCGAGCATGAGCTGGACCTGTATCGCGCCCTGGGCTTTGTGCACGCCCAGGATCGCCTGTTCCAGATGGAAATCCTGCGCCGCCTGGCCCGTGGCGAGCTGGCGGAAATCCTCGGCAGCCAACTGGTGGAAACCGACCGCCTGTTCCGCACCCTGGGTATCCGCGAGCATGCCGACCGCTATGCCGCGCAGCTGGATATGAACCTAGCCTCCAGCCAGGCGCTGCTGGCCTATCTGGATGGCATCAACCAGTTCCAGGCCAAGGGCCCGACACCGGTGGAGTTCGACCTGCTGGGCATCGCGCCGCGCCCTTTCACCCCGGCCGACACCCTGAGCGTGGCCGGCTATATGGCCTACAGCTTCGCCGCGGCCTTTCGCACCGAGCCGGTGCTGACCCATATCCGCGACCAACTGGGCGCCGACTACCTCAAGGTCTTCGACCTCGACTGGCAGCCCCAGGGCGTGGTCGGCCAGGCCCTGGCCGCCGGCGACTGGCAGGACCTTAGCGCCATCGCCCGCCTCAGCCTGGACGCCCTGGCCCAGGCCGGCCTGCCGCAGTTCGAGGGCAGCAACGCCTGGGCGGTGGCCGGCAGCCGCACCGCCAGCGGCAAGCCGCTGCTGGCCGGCGACCCGCATATCCGCTTCGCCGTGCCGGCGGTGTGGTACGAAGCCAACCTGAGCTACCCCGGCTTCAGCCTGTACGGCCACCACCAGGCGCTCAACCCGGTGGCTTCCCTCGGCCACAACCAGGACTTTGCCTGGAGCATCACCATGTTCCAGAACGACGACCTGGACCTGATCGCCGAGAAAACCAACCCGGACAACCCCAATCAGGTCTGGCACCGCGGCCAGTGGGTCGACCTCGAAAGCCGTGAGGAAATCATCCGCGTCAAGGATGCCGAGCCGGTCAAGCTGACCCTGCAACGCTCGCCCCATGGCCCGATCATCAACAGCGCCCTCAACCACAGCGCCGCCAGTACACCGATTGCCATGTGGTGGGCCTTTCTCGAAACCGACAACCCCATCCTCGACGGCTTCTACCAGCTCAATCGTGCCGACAGCCTGGACAAGGCCCGCCGCGCCGTGGAGCAGATCGAAGCCCCCGGCCTGAACGTGGTGTGGGCCAATGCCGGCGGCGATATCGCCTGGTGGGCGGCGGCCAAGCTGCCGCGTCGCCCGGCCGGGGTCAACCCGAGCTTTATCCTCGATGGCGCCAGCGGCGAGGCGGAGAAGGACGGCTTTTACCCCTTTAGCGCCAACCCCCAGGAAGAGAACCCGGCGCGCGGCTATATCCTCTCGGCCAACTACCAGCCGGTTTCCCCCGCCGGCATCGAGATCCCCGGTTACTACAACCTGGCCGACCGCGGCCAGCGCCTGGACGACCTGCTCAGCGATCCCCAGGTGCAATGGGACACCCAGAACAGCCAGGCCCTGCAGCTGGACAACCGCACCGCCTATCCCCAGCGCCTGCTGGCGTCCATCGCCGATGAGCTGCGCGGCGCCGCCCAAGGCGAACAGGAACAGGCCCTGGTGGCCCAGCTGCTGGCCTGGGATGGCGACCACCGCCTGGACAGCGCGGCGGCCGTACTGTTCAACCAGCTGGTTTATCAGCTGGCCTTCGAGGCCATGGCCGACGAACTGGGCCAGGCGTTCTTCGAAACCCTGCTGCAGACCCGGGTGATCGACAGCGCCCTTCCGCGTCTGACGGCCGACGCCGCCTCGCCCTGGTGGAAGCGCCAGGGCAGCGAAACCCGGGAAAGCCGCGCCGAAATCGTGACCGATGCCTGGCAGGCCAGCCTGGCCCACCTGCGCCAGCAACTGGGCAACGACCCGGCCAGCTGGCAATGGGGCCAGGCCCACCCACTCACCCACGGCCACCCCTTGGGGCAGAAGGCCCCGCTGGACCGACTGTTCAACGTCGGCCCCTTCCCCGCCCCCGGCGGTCACGAAACCCCCAACAACCTCTCGCACAAGCTCGGCACCGCACCCTGGCCGGTGGTCTACGGCCCCTCGACCCGGCGCCTGATCGACCTGGCCGACGCCGGCAGCGCCCTGGGCATCAACCCCGTGGGCCAAAGCGGCGTGCCCTATGACAGCCATTACCGCGACCAGGCCGAGGCCTACCTGCGCGGCGACTACCAGCCCATGCACCTGAGCGCCGAAGCCATTCGCGCCCACAGCCGCAGCCAACTGCGCCTGGTGCCCTGATCCACTGCGCCCCGGCCAGCGGGGCGCAGGCTCACAAGGAGCCACCCAATGCCCCGACTGCTTAGATGCCTTGCCCTGCTTACGCTGTTCGGCCTGCTGACCCTGGCCGCCGTGCTGCTGGGGCGCACCCTGCTGCTGCCGGCGCCGCTGTACAACAGCCAGCCGGTCAGCCTGCCAGCCGGTATCGATGCCCAGCGCGCCGCCGCCAGCCTGAGCGCCGCCATCCAGCTGCCGACCCTGTCCCATCAGGTCGGCGCCCCGGCCAGCCAGCTGGCTGCCAGCGCCGCCGCCTTTGCCGGTATGGCCGACTGGCTGGAACAACGCTACCCGCGCCTGGCCGCCGCCAGCCAGCGCGAAGCCACCGGCAGCCCCAGCCTGCTGCTGCGCTGGCCCGGCCGCGAGCGCAGCCTGCCCGCCGTGCTGCTGATGGCCCACCAGGACGTGGTGCCGGTCGCTCCCGGCACCGAGGCGCAGTGGTATTACCCGCCCTTCTCCGGCGCCATTGCCGAAGGCTTTATCTGGGGGCGCGGCGCCATCGACAGCAAAGGCTCCATGGTGGCCATGCTGGAAGCGGCGGAGGCCCTGCTGGGCGAAGGCTTCATCCCCGAGCGCGACGTGCTGTTCGCCTTTGGCCACGACGAGGAAATCGGCGGCCACCAGGGCAACCGACGCATCGCCGAGCAGCTGCTGGCCCAGGGCGTGCGACTGCACTGGGTGAGCGACGAAGGCGGCTTTGTCGTACGCGATCAGGTGCCCGGCGTCAGCCAGGACCTGGCGGTGGTCGGTATCGGCGAAAAGGGTTATGTCAGCCTGCTGCTCGAAGCCCAGGCCCAGGGCGGCCACTCCTCCCAGCCGCCGCCCTTTGCCCAGACCGCCATCGGCCGCCTGAGCGCGGCCCTGCAACGGGTTGGCGCAGCACCCTTCGCCCGCGACTTCGACGGCCCCACCGGCGAGCTGCTGGCCAGCTTTACCCCAGCGCAGTCCTTCGGCTACCGGCTGATCTTCGCCAACCTCTGGCTGCTCGGCCCCCTGGTTGAGCGCCAACTGGCGGCCACCCCCGCTGGCGCCGCTCAGTTGCAGACCTCGATTTCCCCCACCCTGCTACGCGCCGGCATCAAGGAAAACGTCCTGCCACCCAGCGCCCGCGCCACCCTCAACCTGCGCATCCACCCGCGCGACAGCATCGCCAGCGTGACCGAGCATGTGCGCCGGGCGGTCAACGACGAACAGATCCGCATCAAGGTCATGCCCGGCGGCCGCGAACCTTCCGCCGTCACCGATACACAGGGCGCGACCTACCAGCAGTTTGCCGACCTTATCCGCCAGAGCTTCAGCCACACCCTGGTCAGCCCCAACCTCACCGTCGGCGGCACCGACTCGCGCCACTACGAACCTCTTACCGATAACGTCTTTCGCTTTAGCCCCCTGTTGATGGCCCGCGACGACCTGCCGCGCATGCACGGCACCAACGAGCGCATCAGCATCGACGCCCTGGCCCAGGCCAGCGGTTTCTACTACCGCCTGCTGCATAGCCTGGGGGACAAACCCTGAGCGCCCCCCTTGTGATCAGGTGCACTGCACCTGGTTGAGGGGCAAGGCTTGAGGAATAGGCAGCACAACGGCAGACTGCCGACAGGACTGCTGCCAAAGGCAACCTCTCATGGACGTGATCAAAACACTCAAGCCCGGCCAGAACGGCACAAAACGCCTTGTCGAACGCTTTGGCCCCGACCTGCTCAACGTGCGCTATCGCCACGACCACCAGCAGGGCATGCGCTATACCACGGTCGAACTGATCGTCGAACGCAAACCCCTCCTCATACCCACCACCGCCCAACGACCGGCGGCACTGCTACAGATAAAAATCCATTACTGGGAAAAAGACCTGCAACAGCAGATCAAACAAGCCGGCGGGCAATGGAACCCAGAACTCAAGGTATGGATACTCGACAAGGACAGCGTGATGCGACTGGGATTGGAAGATCGGTTGGAGCTACCCTAATGCCTACCCATGCACACTTAAAAAACAGATTTATCCATTTAGACCCAGATCTAGGAATAAAGCCTAGATCTGCACATTCCATCTAATCACTGTTGTGCGATCTTATGAAAATAATTTTAACTTTCCTAATTCTTACAATAACTGGATGCGTTCCAGTTCCCGCATACTATTATTCAAAACAACCAATCAATGGAGCTTTAACCTATCAGGGCAGCCCTATAGCGGGTGTTACCGTGGGCTACGACGACAAACCATATGATTTTGATGATCCTGTCACTTGTAAAAACCCAATCTCATCTACTACAACAAACGAACTTGGTGAGTTTAAACTAGCAGGAAAGGAAAGATTTTTTTATTTCATATCTTTATTAGGCCCGGCAGAAAATCGAGTTCTCTACAAACTGTGCTTTAGTGAACCAGAGAAAGGCCAGTCTTACTGGATGGCTGACGGAGTCGGTTATCCTGGAGAAAAAGAAGAAATGATAGTTGGTTGCTCACTCAAATTCCCAGAAACCAAATGTCAGATAAGATAAGTGTAGAATCGCACAACAACTGGTTCAAACCGTTCGCTTCGCTCACTGGGACGGGCTAAAGCCCGCCCCTTAACCAAACGTTAGCATTCAAGGAGCAGAAATATGAGTCTCACACAAAAAGAAATAACTGAGGTCTGGGATAAGGCAAAAAGTGACAAATACTCTGGAAACTCCGCTCAACATCAACCAGTGATATCTAGTGATGATGAAACTGAGCAATGCATTAGCATTCCAAATTCAGGAGGCACATCCAGAGAAATTTACTCGCGCAAGAACGAGAATGAAGAGTGGACAGCCGTTCCTTTTGTAGGTCAGCGAAGTATTTTAAGCCAAGTATTACAAGGGGGCAGTATGAATTATCTAGTTACTTACGAATGCAGAACAGGCACTGAAGTATTTGTCGGAGAATTTGAATTTGAGTCCACGGAAGAGCCGAAAATATCAGATCAATCCATAATTGATAAAGCACGCCAAGATTCCGTTAAATTCCACACATCTGGCGCTGCCGGCTTATCAATTAAATCTATATCTCTGTGCCTAGAACGCTAACAAATGGTTCAAACCGTTCGCTTCGCTCACTGGGACGGGCTAAAGCCCGCCCCTTAACCAAACGTTAGGCATATAGAGCTCAGGATCGTGCAAACAGCGGAAATTGCAGAATGAACACTCCAGCACCGTACACATCCCGAGAAAAGAATTCGGTGTATTTTAAATCGCTGGCGGGCCGGGAATTTGGTGGAAGTAATATCATCACGCAGGCCATAACATCGTCGGCGGCCTGGGCGTCCGCTGAGAGCAATGTCATCACGCTGGCCTCAGCATTACGCCAGCGCTGAGGCGCTCAAAGGCCCAGAGGAAAAAGCGAGGGAACGCATGCAAGTACGTCACAAATCAAAGGCAGGTATCGCGTCGCCTCAGCGGCCTACTGTTGGCCTCCGAACCGCTTGCCTAACAAGCGGTTCAAATCGCTCGCTTCGCTCGCTGGGACGGGCTAAAGCCCGCCCCTTAACCAA
>OGCL01001776.1_pt1 | contig 17146 bp, 19 predicted proteins | sample 1570041 | NCBI WGS metagenome assembly OGCL01 (sample SAMN06266162, study PRJEB24511) | hot springs metagenome | isolation source: Hot spring water | place: South Africa: Limpopo | collected 2015-06-22
GGGGGAGGGGCTTAAGGAGAGGGAACGGACACGGCGACATTCATGCTCTGGGGTGGCCGTCGCCATGTCCGTTAGCCGCTTCAAGTGTAACCAAAGGACTTCTTCATGCCACGCGGGGCCGACGCCGAGGAACGCGCCGCCCGTCACCTGCAGGCGCAGGGGCTCAAGTTGCTGGCGCGCAACTGGCGTTGCCGTTTCGGCGAGATCGACCTCATCCTGCGTGACGGGGTCGCGCTGGTGTTCGTGGAGGTGCGCGCGCGCGGGCGCGGCGACTACGGCGGCGCGGCGGAGAGCATCACGGCTGCCAAGCAGGCCCGCCTGCAACGCACGGCGGAGGCCTATCTTACGCAATGCCGCCACCGCGGCGCCTGCCGCTTCGATGCCGTGCTCATCGACGGAGAGCGCCTCACCTGGCTGCGCGGCGCCTTCGACGTCGGGGCGTGAAACCCAGCCGGGTATAATCACCCGGCATGAGCTTGAGCGCACACCTCCAGAAACAATTTCTCGACAGCATCGCCACCCAGGAGTCGGCGCTCGAGGTCATGCTGGAGCCGATTGCCCGGGCCGTGGAACGCATGGTCCGCTGCCTGATGCACGACGGCAAGATCCTCGCCTGCGGCGACGGCGCCTCGGCCACCCATGCCCAACTCTTCGCCGCGGCCCTGGTCAACCGCTTCGAGGCCGAGCGGCCGGGGCTGGCGGCCATCGCGCTCAACGCGGATACGGCCGTGGTGAGTGCCATCGCCGCCGATTACGACTATGCCCGTGTGTACGCGCGCCAGGTCGAGGCCCTGGGGGCCCCGGGCGACCTGCTGCTGGCCATCTCCGCCAGCGGCTACGCCGCGAATGTGTTGGAGGCGGTTGCCGCGGCCCAGGACAAGGACATGGGCGTCATCGCCCTGACCGGCCGCGACGGCGGTGAGCTGGCAGTCTCACTGCGCGAGGAGGATATCCTCTTGTGCGCCCCGGCGGAGACCGCCGCCCGCATCCGGGAGGTGCATCTGCTCACCCTGCACTGCCTTTGCGAAGGCATCGATTACTCACTGTTAGGAACCTGAACATGCGCAAACTGATCCTTGCATCCCTGCTCGGCCTGATCGCAACCGTCCCCTTAAGCGGCTGCCTGCCCGTGGTGGCCACCGGTATCGGCGTCGGCGCCATGATGGTCGACGACCGGCGATCGACCGGTGCGTATATCGAGGACGAGGAGATCGAGCTTCGCGCCGGCAGCCGGCTGCGCGAGGCCAAGCTGGACAGCGTGCGCGCCAACTTCACCAGCTTCAACCGGCGCCTGCTCATCACCGGCGAGGCACCCACCGAGGCACTCAAGGCCCGCATGAGCGAGATCGGCCACAGGGTGCCCGGCGTGAAGGAGGTCTACAACGAGATGGCCATCGCCGCACCCATCGGCTTCGCCGCCCGCAGCAACGACGGTTACATCACCACCAAGGTCAAGGCGCGTCTGTTCGACGACAACCGCATCAACGCCAACCACGTCAAGGTGGTCACCGCCAACGGTGTCGTCTTCCTGATGGGCCTGGTCAAACGCGATGAGGCCGAGACCGCCGCCGGCATCGCCGCCCACACCACCGGCGTGCAGCGGGTGGTGAAGGTGTTCGAGTATCTGGATTGAGTGCGGTGAGGGGTGAACGCTCAGCGGTGAGCGGTAAACCCCTGCCCTTCACGCCTCACCCCTCACCCCCACACCCCTCACTCACTGGTGAGCTGATCCGAACGGGTGAAGATCCAGGTGCGGGTGATGCTCAGGATGTCGACCTTGTTGCGCATCTCCTCCGGGAAGGGGGCGTAGGGCGCGGCCATATCGACGATGTTGATGGCGGCGGTATCCAGGATGCGGGAGCCCGATGAGCGGTCGATCTGCACCGACTCCACCGTGCCGTCGGCGTTGATGGACACGGTCAGCACCAGGGCGCCGTAGAGCTTGTTGCGCCGCGCCGCCTCGGGGTAGTTCAGGTTGCCGACCCGTTCCACCTTCAGGCGCCAGTCCTCCACGTAACGGGCGAAGGTGAACTCCACCGCACGCGCCCCCACGAACATGCGCCGGGGGCGTTTCTGATAGGCGTCCCATTGCTGGTCGATGCGCGCCGCCAGCCGGGCCATCTCCAGGCTGCGGGCGGCGAGATCGGTCGGCGCGGGGGGGGGCGTCGGCGGCCTGGGCTCCGCCGGCGGCTCGGGCCGCGTCTCGGGGACGGCATGGTCGGATCGGGCCCGCTGCATCAGCTCCCGCGCCTCCCGTTCCAGGGCCTTTACCCGCGCCTGCATCTGCGCCTCGGCCGAGGCGAGACTGTCCTCCGGGCCCACCGGCAGGGGGCTCGTGGCCTGCCGGTCCTCTTCCACCGTGCCGCCGCCGTCCAGATTGGCCTGGGCCAGCACCTCGGGATTCAAGGGCCGCTCCTCGGTGCGGGTGTTGACCAGCACGACGTCCAGGGGCTTGTTGGGGTCCTCGAACAGCCTGGGGTTGACCGGCACCACGGGCGTGAGCCCGAATATGAGGAGCACATGGACGATGGCCGAGACCATGACCGCATTGGTGATGCTGGAGACGGCGAGGGCGAGGAAGCCCAGTGTGGCCTGCCACAGCCGGGACATCCGTGCGACGGGCGTTTCCTTCGAAGCCTGCCGGGCGGGAGGCTCCACGCCCAGGATGTGGACTACTGCCCGGTCTGGGGTTCGAGCAGGGCGACGAAACGGGTTGCGCATTCGACGTTGAGCAGATCGATCTCGCCCGGCGCCACCCGCAGGCGATCGCCGGGGTTGAGGGTGGGGGCGCCGCTGACACGCGTGACGAGGGGCAGCCCCTCCATGCGGATGAGGTTCTCCCTGATCACCACGGCGTCCATTTCCGTCACCTGTTCCTGGATGAGCCAGCGCAGACACCAGTAGCGCTCCATGCGCCGCTGGAAGTCGGCATAGGCGTCATAGGCCAGTTCGAAATCGCGCACGGCCGCCATCAGGGCCGTGTCGTTGCCGGCATAGACCGGGCGTTCCCCGCGCACGGCGGCCAGGATCTGGCGCTGGTTGATGAGGTCCACATAGCGCCGCAGCGGCGAGGTGGACCAGGCGTAGCAGGCCACGCCCAGTCCCTCGTGCGGGGCGGGTTTGAGCGACATGCGCACCTTGCCCTGGGTCTGCACGCGGTAGACCCCGACCACCCCCCGCTCGGCCAGCGCGCCGCCCCAGCGGCTGTTGGCCAGGATCATCAGTTCGCTCACGACCTTGTCGATGGGATTGCCGCGCGCCCGCGGCGTGATGCGCACCCGCTCCCCCTCCACGCGGAAGACGTAGTCCACCCGGCCGGGCTGCTCGACCTGCCCGCGCGCCGCCTCCAGGTGGCAGGCGAAACCCCACAGCCACTCCAGTTCGCGGCGGAAGGGGTAGTCCGGGCCGCCGGCGCCGATGGTGTCGGCGTTGAACAGGGGTTCCAGGGTCTCGTGGCGCAGGTTGGCGGCGATGCGCACCCGGTCGGCCTGGGTGGAGGTGCCGCGGATGGCATAGTCCGGCCCCACTTCGACGTACAGCGACAGGGCTGGGCAGTCCCGATTCTCCGCCAGGGTGTAACGGTCCAGCAGGTCCTCCGGCAGCATGGTGATCTTGCCGCAGGGCATGTAGACGGTGGACAGCCGTTGCGCCGCCACGCGGTCGAGGTCGGAGCCGGGCGGCAGGCCCAGGGCCGGGGCGGCGATGTGCACGCCCACGCGCACGGAGCCGTCGGGGCGGAAGATGACCGAGAAGGCGTCGTCGATCTCCGTGGTGGCGGCGTCGTCGATGCTGAAGGCGGGGGAGTCGGCCGGCGGCAGCTCCGGCGGGGGCGGCGGCGGGGACAGGTCGGGAAAACCTGTGCCCCTGGGAAAATGGGCGAGCAGGAAGGCCTGCAGATGGTATTCGTGGCTGGAGGGGATGGCGCCGCAGCGGTCCATCAGCGCCACCGGGCTGAGCCCGGTCGCCGCGCAGGCGTCGCTGAGGGCTTTGTATTCCAGGCCGTTCTTGTCCGGCTGGTGCAGCAGGTGGAAGACCTTGCCGTGAAAGGCCTCGGGCAGTTCGCCACGGGTCAGGGCCGCAGCCCACTCAGCACGCTGGGCCGCCTCGCGCGCCCGGCGCTCCACCGCCGCCTTGGCCGCGGCCAGGGTGTCGGCGGGCGCCGCCTTGTAGCGACCCTTGCCCTTCTTGTAGAAGTAGATGGGCGCGCCGTGCAGGGTCAGGAGGATCGCCGTCGTCTGCGGGGCCGAGGGGCTGCCGCCGTAGTACTCGGCGGCCAGGTCCTGGAAGCCGAACTCGGTCTCGCCGGCCACCTCCCAGAGGAAATCCGGGTCGATCTCCGCGGCCAGCGCACGCGCCTGCTCCATGGCCGGGCCTGGTGCCGGTGCGCCAAAGCGCAGCAGCACATGGGTCGCCTTCACCTTGGCACGCTTGCCGTGCTGGGACTCGACCTGCAGCGAGGCGTCGTTGTCGGCCAGGATGGTGCCGGCCTTGATGTCGCCGTCTTCTTCGTAGAGCAGATACATGGATGCGCCTGGACCTTGCGTCCCGGCTCAGAAGGCCAGGATCTCGGGGATATAATCGGCGAAGCGGGTGAAGCCGTGATCGCCGCCGTCGAGCAGGATCTGCCGCGCCCCGCTGTAGTAGGTCGCCGCCTCGCGCCAGTCGAGCACCTCGTCACCCTTCTCCGCAAGCAGCAGGTAACGCTCGGGGCGTCCGGGACGGGGGACGTGCAGGGCGGCGAGCTCGTCCACATGGGCGGCGGTGAAGACGTATTGCGTGCCGTCGTGCCAGTTCTTCTGCGTCCGCCCCACCTCTGCGGCCAGTTTTTCGTGGCAGGCCACGCAGGGGTTCACCAGCACCGCCTTGAGCCCGTGCCGCTCGGCAAGCCAGGTGGCATAGAAGCCGCCCAGCGAACTGCCCACCAGCTTGGGTGCGCCCCGGCTGGCGGCGATGAGGGACTCCAGCCGGGCAATGGCCTCGGCCGGACGGTGCGGCAGATCGGGACAGGCATAGGCCTCGGCCAGGCCCCGAGCCGCCATCCAGGCCTGCAGTTCGCGGGCCTTGCCGGAATGCGAGGAGCTGTTGAAACCGTGGATGTAGATGATCATGTCGTCGCGTGGAGGGGTCTGCGGGCCTGTTTCCGGGGGCGCCACGAGCGCCGTCGACCGATTGCAGACTGCGTATTCTATCGGCCTTGCGCCGAGACCACCTGCGCCAGCCAGAGCGTGAGTTCGTCGATCACACGGTTGGCCGCGCGGCCCATGGCCTCGGTGGCGCCAGGGGCGTCGTGGCTCGTGACCGGTTGCTGGGCGACGAACATGCGCCGTTCCAGCAGGCGGGCATCGGTCCGGCGCAGCAGCTCCGCCTCCAGCACCAGGAGGACGACGCCGGGGGGCGAGGCGGCGTCGTGATAGAAGTCCACCAGCCGGGTGTTGAGCTGATAGTCGCCGCGCACGCCGCCGCCTAAGGGCGAGACCACCTCGAAGACCCCGGCCGCCTCCAGACGCTGGCGCAAAAGCCAGGTCAGCCGCTTGGCCGGCGGCTCGCTCCAGCGGGCGAACTGGTAATGCGCGCGTGTGCCCGCTTCACGACTGAAGACGGGACTGGGCACCTGGTACAGGGCGGGGGCGTCCATCTCCCGGACGAGCAGGGTCCCGGCGTGGCGCTGGGGACTCTTCACCACCGGACCGGGATCGGTCAGCACGTGGTAGGTGACGGCCTGGCCCGGACCGGGCATGCGCAGACACCCCGCCAGCAGGACGGCAAGCAGGAGCAGGCCGAGCGTCTTCATCGCCTCGCCTCACCCGGACCCAGCGCCTCGGGCAGCGGACCGTACAGGATGCGCACCGGATCGGCCAGCTCGCGCCCGGCCGCCTGCAAGGCCTCGCCGGCCTGGCGCAGAGACTGGCCGGTGGCCTCCACCTCCCGGGTGGCCAGATCGGCGCTGATGCGCAGGCTCACGGCGATGCCGCCGAGCTCCTGCTCCATGCGGCCGAGACTGGTGCGGGCGCTCTGCAGGGTGGCATCCGCCTGCGCCAGGGTGCGTTCGGCCGCACCGGCGACGCGGGCGAGATGCGTCCCGCCGTCGCGCACCACCTGCCCCATCTCGGCACCGGTGCTGCGTAGCTGCTCGGCGGCCTGCCGTGCGCTGCCCAGGGCGGCGTTCAGCTCGGGCACGGTCTGGCGCAGGTCGCCGGTGAGGGCATAGAGGTTGCGCAGGGTGCCGGCGATCGCCTTCTGGTTGTCGTCGGCAAGCAGGGTGTTCAGGCGCTTCAGGCTTTCATGCCCGGCGCGGCCCAGGTCCTCGACCAGTTCGGCCACCCGCGAGAGGTCCGCCACGCCCTCCTGGATGACGGGGTCGCTCTCGCCCGGCGGCACCCGCAAGAGCGGCACCCGGCTTAAGCCGGTGTTGGTGAGTTCCACCGCGGCCAGACCGGTGAGGAGATTGCGCGAGATGACCGCCTGGATGCCCTCCAGCACCGGCGTGCGGCGGTCCACCTCCAGGCTGACCCGCACCGTGCCGGGCCGGTCCGGCAGGATGGTGTAGTCCTCCACCCGCCCCACCTTGATGCCCTGCATGCGCACCGGGCTGCCGATCTGCAGCCCCTGCAGGGACTGGGTCTGGAAATAGACCGTGTAGCGCTTGGTGGGCAGGCGCTCCGCCGCGCCGGACAGCCAGTAAAGGCTGCCAGCCAGAATCAGGAACAACGCCACCACGGTGGCGCCGACCCAGGCATAGCGTGCTTCGGATTCCATCTGCATTATCGTGAAAGTCGCGCAGCCGACTCTCGACGCTCCCCTCCCCCTCGGGGGGAGGGGTGGGGGGAGAGGGAACGGACACGGCGACATTCTTGCTCTGGGGTGGCCGTCGCCATGTCCGTTAGCCGGTCCGTCTGCTCGTAAAATAAGATCGTATCCACTCATGCCCGGTTCGCGCCACATCCTCGACGCGCCCGTCGGCGATGACCCGGCCGTCGTGCAGCACGATCACCCGGTCCACCAGCTCATACAGGGTGTCCAGGTCATGGGTGGTGAGCAGCACCGTCAGGCCCAGGCTGTCGGCCAGCACCCGTAGCGTCCGGTCGAAATCGCGCCCGCCGATGGGGTCCAGCCCGGCGGTGGGTTCGTCCAGGAACAGGAGCTCGGGCTCGAGGGCGAGCGCGCGGGCCAGGGCGGCCCGCTTGCGCATGCCGCCGGACAGTTCGCTTGGTCGCTTGTGCGCGGCCTCGGCAGGCAGCCCCACCAGGCTGAGCTTGAGGTCCACGAGTTCGCACAACAGCTCGTCAGTCAGACGCAGGCGTTCCCGCACGGGGGCGGCGACGTTCTCCGCCACGCTCAGGTTGGAAAACAGGGCGCCGTCCTGGAACAGCAGGCCGAAGCGGCGGCGCAGCGCATCGAGCCGCGTCTGCGACACCGCCGCCAGGTCCTCGCCGAACAATCGGATGCACCCATAGGTTGGCCGCTCCAGACCGACGATCTCCCGCAGCAGCACGGTCTTGCCGGTGCCGCTGCCGCCGATGAGGGCCGCCACCTGACCGCGCCGGATGCCGAAGTTGACGCCGTCGTGCACCCAGCGCCCGCCCAGGCGGGTGCGCACGCCCTCGACCTCGACCACCATCGCCTCGCCATGCGCTGGCCGTCGATCAGCCTCCGGCCCGCCCGGGACCGAGGCAGCGCGGGTGCGGCCAGTCGATCCTGCTGAGGTCACTTGAGCTCCGGATAGGCCACGGCGAAGGCGGCGTCGATCAGGATTACGGCGACGATGCTGTGCACCACGGTGGCGGTGGTGTTGAGCCCTACGCTGCGTGCGTCGCGCTGCACCGTGAAGCCGTTGTGGCAGGCGATCAGTCCGATGGCCAGGGCGAATACCGGCGCCTTGATGAGGCCGAACACGACCGTTTTGAGCGGCAACACCTCCTGCAGGCGGTCAAAGAAGGTGGTGGGCGTGACCCCCAGATGCCAGCTGGCGATCTGCGCCGCCCCCAGGATGCCGGCCACGTCGGCCACCGCGGTGAGCAGCGGCAGCATGAGGACGATGGCGATGAGCCGTGGCAGCACCAGGACCTGCCAGGGGGAGAGCCCCAGCACCGAGATGGCGTCGATCTCCTGGTTCAGCTTCATGGAACCCAGATGCGCCGTGAAGGCGGCCCCCGAGCGGCCGGCCACCAGCACGGCAGTGATCAGCGGCGCCAGCTCGCGCGTGATGGCCAGGCCGACGCCGTCGACCACGAAGACGTTGGCGCCGAACTTTTGCACCTGGATGCCCAGCAGATAGGCGAACACGACGCCGATCAAGTAACTCATCAGCACCACGATGGGCAGCGCCCGCAGCCCCACCATCTCCAGCTGCACGACCAGTTCCCGCGTTCTGAGCAGCACCGGCCTGGCCAGCAGCCGACCCACGGCCTGGCCGGTCTGGCCCAGAAAGGCGAGCGTGGACACGGTCGAGCGCCCCAGCTTGAAGACATGCCAGCCCAGCGCGTGGCGCAGGCCGCGCCGGTGCAGGGGGGGCGCGGCGCTGTGGCGGCGGCGTCCGGCCACCAGCTGGATCAGGGTGAGCGCCTGCGGGCTGAAGCCGGACAGACGCAGCATGGGGAAGCTCAGGCCCAGCCGGTCGAGATGGGCGATCAGCCGGTTCGCCCCGGCACTGTCCAGGCGCACGAGCCCGCTGCCGTCCAGGGACAGCGGGCGCAGGGGATCGATGGCCAGACGGTCCAGCGCCGCCTTCAGCTCGGGTAGCCTGTCCAGGACCCACTCGCCCGCGAGGTGGAGGACCGCGCCGTCGGCCTGCGCCTCCAGCCGGCAGTAGCGCTGCGTCGCATACCCTTCCCCCGCCCCCGGCCGATCGGTCATCGCCGGGGCCGGCCTGTCGGATGAGGTCTCGGCGGAGACGGACATCAGGCGCGGGCCAGCCGGGCGAGCAGTTTGTCGTGGATGCCGCCGAACCCGCCGTTGCTCATGATGAGCACGTGGTCGCCGGGGCGCGCCGCGCGGGCGATGGCCTCGGTGAGCCCGGCCAGGTCCGGGTGTACCTGGGCCCGTTCGCCCAAGGGCGCGAACACCGGCCGGGCATCCCAGCCCAGGTCGGCGGCAAAGACATAGACGCGGTCGGCAGCGGCGAGGCTGTCCGGCAGTTGCGCCTTCATCACCCCCAGCTTCATGGTGTTGGAGCGCGGCTCCAGCACGGCCAGGATGCGGGCCGTGCCCACCTTGTCGCGCAGACCTGCCAAGGTGGTGGCGATGGCCGTGGGGTGGTGGGCGAAATCGTCATAGACGGTCACGCCGGCGACCGTACCGCGCACCTCCAGGCGCCGCTTGACGTTCTCGAACCGGCCCAGGGCGGCGCAGGCCGCGGCCGGCGGCACGCCGGCATGACGCGCGGCGGCGATGGCCGCCAGGGCGTTCATGCGGTTGTGCTCGCCCAGCAGGCCCCATTCCACCCGGCCCACGCACTGCCCATCGAGAAGCACAGCGAAGGCCGACTCCCCCTCGGCCCGCGCCTGCCAGCCTCCGGTATCGGCAGCGAAGCGCTCCACAGGCGTCCAGCAACCCCGCTTGAGCACACGCGCAAGCGCGGTGTCACGGCCGTTGGCGACGATCAGTCCGTTGGCCGGCACGGTGCGCACCAGATGGTGGAACTGCGTCTCGATCGCCGCGAGATCGGGGAAGATGTCGGCGTGATCAAACTCCAGATTGTTCAGGATGGCGGTGCGCGGACGGTAGTGGACGAACTTGGAGCGCTTGTCGAAGAAGGCGGTGTCGTACTCGTCCGCCTCGATGACGAAAAAGGGGCTCTCGGTCAGCCGCGCCGAGACGCCGAAGTTCTGCGGTACGCCGCCGACCAGGTAGCCCGGGGCGAGCCCCGCGTCTTCCAGGATCCAGGCCAGCATGGCCGAGGTCGTGGTCTTGCCGTGCGTGCCGGCCACGGCCAGCACCCACTTGTGCCTAAGCACCTGCTCGTAGAGCCACTGCGGGCCGGAGACATAGGGCAGCCCCCGGTCGAGGATCGCCTCCATCAGCGGCTGCCGGCCGCGCGCCACCACGTTGCCGATGACGAACACGTCCGGTGCGAGGGTGAGCTGGTCGGCATCGAATCCTTCGATCAATTCGATGCCCTGGGCCGCAAGCTGCTCGCTCATGGGCGGATAGACGTTGGCGTCGCAGCCGGTGACGCGGAAACCGGCCTGCCGGGCGATGACGGCGATGCCGCCCATGAAGCTGCCGCAGATGCCGAGGATATGGATGTGCATGCGCGCTGAGACCCAGAAATACGGCCGATTATCACCGCAGTTAAATTTCGTCGCCACGGTGACGATAACGTCGGCATACAACCCTGCTGCACAGCATGACCCAAACCCCCAACGTGCTCGGCCATCTGGTCATCCAGCGGCTCAAGGAGCTGAAGCTCCCGGCCACGCCGGAGAACTACACCCGCCTGTATCACGAGCTGGCGGGACTGCCGCCGCCTCCGGACCCCGAACCGGTGGTGCAGGACACCCCCTTCTGCCTGGAGCTGCTGCTCACCCTGCGCGACATGGCCCAGGACCTGACCGACAAGGCCGATCACCTGGTCCGTGACCTGGGGACGAAGAACCAGGACCTGCGCGAGAGCGTCAGCGGGCTCAGGCGCAGCCGGGAAAAGGCCGAATTCATGCGCCTGCTGAACCTGGTCATCGAGAAGGCCGGCAGCATCCACGACAGCGTGCAGTCCAGTCACCGGGAGCTGCTGGAGACCCGCAAGTCCCTCACCGCCATCCAGGAGGAGCTGGTGGAGACGCGCCAGCTGCTCAACGAGGATGCGCTGACCGGGGCACTGAACCGGCGCGGGCTGGACCAGACCCTGAATCGGGAGATCGCCCGCGCGCAGCGCACGCGCACCGCCATGAGTGTGGCCATGGTCGACCTCGATCACTTCAAGCGGGTGAACGACCTGCACGGCCACGATGCCGGCGACCGCATGCTGGTGCACTTCACCGGCCTGATCCGCTCGGTGATGCGCAAGTCAGACGCCCTGGCGCGCTACGGCGGCGAGGAATTCACCCTGATCCTGCCGGAGACCGACGCGCGTGGGGCGCACAAGCTGCTGGAGCGGCTGCGCGAGCTGCAGCGGCACACCCCGCTGCTCTATGAGGGCAAGAGCCTGGCGCTGACCTTCAGCGCCGGCATCGCCACCCTGCAGGCGGAGGACAACGGCGCCCTCATCCTGCGCCGCGCCGACATGGCCCTGCTGGCGGCCAAGGACTCCGGTCGCGACAACATCCAGATCGCCTGAGGCGGACACCAATCCGTAACAGGGCTGGCGGCGCAACGGCGACTCGGAGATCATGCGCCCATGTCCAAGCAGCTCTACCTTGCCTCCCAGAGCCCGCGCCGGCTGGAACTGCTGCGCCAGATCGGGCTCGCGCCCATCGTCCTGACGCTACGCCATGACCCGGCCCGGGCCGACGTGGACGAGACGCCCCTGATCGGGGAGAAGGCCTGGGATTACGTCACCCGTCTCGCCCGTCTCAAGGCACAGGCAGCCCTGCGGGCGGTGGCCGGACGCCGGCTCATGCCCCGGCCCATCGTGGCGGCGGACACCACCGTCACCCTGGACGGCGAGATCCTCGGCAAGCCGCGCGATGCGGCCGAGGCCGGCGCCTGGCTGCGCCGCTACTCCGGGCGCAGTCACACGGTGCTCACCGCCGTGGCGGTCGCTCATCAGGACCAGCTGCGGGTGGCGGTGAGCGAGAGCACGGTCCGTTTCGGCCCGCTCGACGAGCAGGACATCGCCCACTACCTGGCCAGCGGCGAGCCCTTCGACAAGGCCGGCGGCTATGGCGTCCAGGGCCGGGCGGCGGCCTTCGTCGAGCATCTCGCCGGCAGTTATTCCGGGGTGATGGGCCTGCCCCTCTACGAGACCGTAGAATTGCTCAAGAGCGTCGGCTTCGACGCGCGCTAGCCAGCCGTTCCACGCATCATGAGCGAAGAGATCCTCATCAACGTCACGCCGCAGGAGACGCGGGTGGCCATCGTCTACCTGGGCGCCGTGCAGGAACTGCACATCGAGCGGGCCAGCCAGCGCGGTCTGGTGGGCAACATCTATCTGGGCCGCGTCTCGCGCGTGCTGCCCGGGATGCAGTCGGCCTTCGTCGACATCGGCCTGGAGCGCGCCGCCTTCCTGCACGTGGCCGACATCTGGGAGGCGCGCAGTCAAAACCCGCAGCGTCCGATCGAGCGCATCCTGCACGAGGGCCAGGGCCTGCTGGTGCAGGTGATCAAGGACCCCATCGGCAGCAAGGGGGCGCGGCTGTCGACCCAGCTCTCGATGGCCGGACGTTTCCTGGTCTACCTGCCCCAGGAGACGCGCATCGGCATCTCGCAGAAGATCGAGGACGAGGCCGAACGGGGCATGCTGCGTGACCGACTGACCCGCATCCTGCCGCAGGACGAGCACGGCGGCTTCATCATCCGCACCATGGCCAACATGGCCGAGGACATGGAGCTGGCGGCCGACGTGGAGTACCTGCACGCGATCTGGGACGCCGTCCAGACGCGCGCCGCCGTGAGCCAGCCCCCCTGCCTGATCTATCAGGAGCTGGACCTGGCGCACCGCGTCCTGCGCGACATGGCCACCGCCGAGACCAGCCGCATCCTGGTCGACTCGCGCGAGACCCACCAGCGCATGCTGGCCTTCGCCCAGGAGTTCACCCGCAACGTGGCGGACCGGCTCGCCCTCTACACCTCGGAGCGGCCCCTGTTCGATCTCTACAACGTCGAGGAGGAGGTCGAGCGTGCCCTTGCCCGGCGGGTGGAGCTGAAGAGCGGCGGTTATCTCATCATCGACCAGACCGAGGCGCTGACCACCATCGATGTCAATACCGGCGCCTTCACCGGGGTGCGCAGCTTCGACGACACCATCTTCAAGACCAACCTCGAGGCGGCCCAGGCCATCGCCCTGCAGCTGCGGCTGCGCAACCTGGGCGGCATCATCATCCTGGACTTCATAGACATGGTGAACGCCGAGCACAAGGAGGCCGTGCTGGCGGAACTGTCGCGGGCGCTGGCGCGCGACCGCACGCGCATGACCATCAACGGCTTCACCTCGCTGGGGCTGGTCGAGATGACGCGCAAGCGCACGCGCGAAAGCCTCGCGCGCGTGCTGTGCGAGCCCTGCCCCACCTGCGGCGGCCGCGGCCAGGTCAAGACCGCGCAGACCGTCTGCTACGAGATCCTGCGCGCCATCGTGCGCGAGGCGCGTCGGTTCAACGCGCGCGAGTTCCGCATCCTCGCCTCGCAGCCGGTCATCGACCTGTTCCTGGACGAGGAATCACAGAATCTGGCCCAACTGTCGGACTTCATCGGCAAGCCGGTCTCCCTGCAGGTGGAGACCCTGTTCACGCAGGAGCAGTACGACATCATCCTGCTTTGAACCGCGGGTTAGAATGGGGCTTTCGCATACCTTGGAGAGGGTCACCCATGTCCGCCTACGGCTTTTCCACCCAGCTCGACCTGCCCTTCGACGCCGCCGTCGAGAAGACCATCGCCGCGCTGAAACAGGAGGGTTTCGGCGTGCTCACCGACATCGACGTCAAGGCCACCCTCAAGGCCAAACTCGGGGTCGACAAGCGCCCCTACCGCATCCTCGGCGCCTGCAATCCGCCTCTGGCCAATCAGGCCCTGGAGGCCGAGGAGGAGATCGGCCTGCTGCTGCCCTGCAACGTGGTCGTGAAGGAGGAAGCCGATGGCAGGGTCAGCGTCGCCTTCCTCGACCCGGACGTGATGGTCAAGCTGGTGGACAAGCCGGCTGTGCTGGAGGTGGCGCGCGAGGCGCGCGCCCGCCTCGAGCGCGTGCGCGACAGCCTGGCCGGTTGAGGGGCGAGGGGCGGCGACGGGGGTCTTGGCGGCCCACCGCCCCCCGAAGCGCCCTCAAATCCAGCGCCGGTACCTGAAAAAACCCAGTAGTGCGAGACCGATGCCGAGCATCGCCCCCAGCACCACGAAGTAACCCCATCGCCATTCCAGCTCGGGCATGTACTCGAAGTTCATGCCGTAGACGCCGGCGATGAAGGTGAGCGGGATGAAGATGGTGGAGATGATGGTCAGGAGCTTCATGATCTCGTTCATGCGGTTGGACAGCGTCGAGAGATAGACGTCCAGCAGGCCCGAGAGGGTGTCGCGGTAGGTCTCCACCGTGTCGATCACGTGGATGGTGTGGTCGTACAGGTCACGCAGATACAGTTCCACGCCCGCGCTCAGCAGCTCCGAATCGCTGCGGTCCAGCCCGCCGATGACCTCGCGCAGCGGCCAAACCGCCTTGCGCAGCGCGATCAGCTCGCGTTTCAGCCGGTGCAGGGTGCGCGTGGCCACCGGCGAGGGACGGTCCAGGATCTGGTCCTCCAGCCGCTCGATCTCCTCGCCGAGGGCCTCCAGGACGCCGAAATACTCGTCCACCACACAGTCGATCAGGGCATGCAGCAGATAGTCCGGTCCCAACCGGCGCAGGCGACCGCGCGCCGAGCGCAGGCGGGTGCGCACAGGATCGAACAGGGCGCTGTCGGCCTCCTGGAATGAGAGCACATAGCCCGGACCCAGCACGACGCTGACCTGCAACTGCGCCACCCGGCCCTCCCCGGGACGGTACTGCAGTCGCTTGAGGACGACGAACAGGTAGTCCTCGTAGTCCTCCAGCTTGGGACGCTGTTCGGTATTGAGTACGTCCTCCATCAGCAGGGGGTGCAAGGCGAAGGCATGGCCCAGCTTTTCCAACAGCACGGGGGCATGTACGCCGATGACGTCCAACCACAGGACGCCACCGTCACGCAGCGGGGCGACCGCCTCCGGCCCCGTCACCTGCTGCTCTTCCAGACGCTCGGCGTCATAGTCCATCAGGTGCATGCGCACCGGTGCCGCCGTGGGCGGACCCACGTGCACCAGTGTGCCGGGCGGCAGGCCGGCCTTGTCCGAGCGTTTGGCGTGACGTCTGGTCATATCCGGGGCGATCCTGCTGACGTGGCTTAAGGATCCAACATTCAGCTTAGGACCGCTGCCGCCACCCGCAAAGTCTCCCGTGCCGGGACCGCCGGGCGAGGAGAGGCGTCAGGAACCCCTGTTCTGCGGACGCGGGGCTTCGAGCCCCGTGGGACGCGACCTGTCCCGGTAGGCGGTCATCATCTCCAGGATGCGCCCGGTGCTGACCGGACCGGCGATGACCTGATGCTGTCTGCCATCGGGGCTGAACACATAGGTGGTGGGATAGAACAGGGTCGGGCCGATACGCCGGGACTGGTTGTCCGCGTCCGTCCGGTTGCCGCCCAGGACCTGGGCCTGATAGCGCATGCCGGCGCGCTCGATGGCCTGGCGCACCGAGGTCTCGTCCGTGCCGTAATCCACGGCGACGCCGATCACCACGACATCCGGACGGGCGTCCAGCTCGTTCAGGGCCGGTACCTCGTGGTAGCAGATCGGACACCAGGGTGCCCACAGGTTCACCAGCACCCATTGGCCGCGGAAGCTGGCGAGCTTGAGGGTCTTGCCCTGCAGGGTGGTGAGCTGGATAGTCGCGGCCTGGGCGGCGACGCTGGCCTGGCCGGGCGTCAGCGGCAGGGCAGCCAGACCGCTCAGCAGGGCGATGGAAAACAGACGCGACAGGAGAGGCATGATTCGACTGGGGGAGGCGATCGAGGGCCGTCCCCGGATGGTTGGCAACGACCCCAGTATCGCGTCACTCCAGGTATTTCAGTAAGCGCTGATACGCCTCTGGGCGGCTCGACCCTTCGGGCTGTTGCCGCGCCGCCATCAAGCTGTCAGCAACCCCTCGACCACCGCGCACCAAGCCCGGCCGATGGTGTTGGGCTCGTAACCACCGCCGCCGAGGGCGACCAGGCGTCCGGCACAACACATCTCGGCCAACAGGGCGAGACGGCGCGCCACGTGGCCGTGCACCGCGGCGCTGTAGTCGAGATGGGTGATGGGGTCACCTGCCAGGCTGTCGGCGCCGGCACAGGTGCTCTGACGCTGGCGCAGTCATCGACCGGTCGCCATGGCGCATGCTCAGGCGGATCGACTATCGATCCGGCAGCAGCACGAACCGGGCCACCGCGTCCGCCTTGGCGATCTCGACCCGCAGCTCGCATCGCGCCTGCACTGGCATCAGTTCGTCGCCACAACTGCAGCCGCCGACGAGTTCCGTGAACAAGACCCCCACCCGCGCATGGATGGCGTCGCCGGCGTCCTCCGCCTGCAGCAGCGTGACCGTGACCCGCTCGCCGTCCGACCGGCCGCCCTGCGTCGTGGCGAAGTCCAGCGGCAGGCCGCCGGCGGGGAGGGCCTCGATCTCCGACTTGAGGCGGGAAACAAAGGCAGGACTCCCCCAGGTCATGACTGATTGCGGCAGGCGGGGCATGGAATATGCGGCGCGGAGCGCGAAACGCAACAGGCCCAGTGTACTGCCCAGGGGTGAAGGGCGGTGATCAATTTTTCCGGCAGACCCTTGAAACCCCCCATGGGCGTCCCTATTATTGGCACTCGCAGTGCACGAGTGCTAACAGCGTGCTGCGTTTTTTGCCCAACGAGCAACCCGAGATCTTTTCAAGGAGGAAACATGAAGATCCGCCCTTTGCATGACCGTGTGATCGTCAAGCGCCTGGAAGAGGAGCGCAAGACGGCCTCCGGCATCGTCATTCCCGACACCGCCGCCGAGAAGCCCGACCAGGGCGAGGTCGTCGCCGTCGGCCCCGGCAAGCGCAACGACCGCGGCGAGCTGGTCGCCATGGACGTCAAGGTGGGCGACCGGGTCCTGTTCGGCAAGTACTCCGGACAGACCGTCAAGGTCGAGGGCGAGGAATTCCTCGTCATGCGGGAAGAAGACATCATGGGGGTGGTGGAGAAGTGACGCCTCCGTTCGCGCCCCGGCGCGAGCACTGAGGCTCGGCCCGGCTGCAGCCGGGAGCCAACCACACCGTCTATCCATTTCGGATTCCGGCCGGTGCCGGAACGTAACACCAAGATCAGGAGTAAACGAACATGGCAGCTAAAGACGTACGCTTCGGCGATTCCGCCCGTCACCGCATGGTGGCCGGCGTCAACACCCTGGCCAACGCAGTCAAGGTCACCCTCGGTCCCAAGGGCCGCAACGTGGTGCTGGACCGCTCCTTCGGCGCCCCCA
>OGCL01001777.1_pt1 | contig 17145 bp, 14 predicted proteins | sample 1570041 | NCBI WGS metagenome assembly OGCL01 (sample SAMN06266162, study PRJEB24511) | hot springs metagenome | isolation source: Hot spring water | place: South Africa: Limpopo | collected 2015-06-22
TCGAAGCCTTCCTCGAGGCCATCGACGGCCATGATGACGTGCAGAACGTCTATGTCGGCCTCGCTGGCTGAGAACCTGTTTACGATCTGCTGCGCGTCGGCCGGGCGTTGTTTAAAACAGGCCCGGCTCTAGCTCGCTAGATCGTAAAAGCTTCTAAGGCGCCACGGGCGCCCTGACCGGGCCTCTTTTCCATGACGACCACCCTGCATATCGCCGCTGCCTGCCTGTTCGACGAACGAGGCCGCCTGCTGCTAGTGCGCAAGCGCAACACTCGTTTCTTCATGCTGCCCGGCGGCAAACGTGAAGCGGGCGAAGACGCAATGTCGGCGCTCGAGCGTGAGCTGCTCGAAGAGCTCGAATTACAACTGGGCGCAGACGCCCTGCAACCGCTCGGCCAGTTCCAGGCGCCCGCGGCCAACGAGGCCGATACCTGGGTGCAGGCAGACATCTATCGCGCCGCCCTGCCCCACGCGGTGCAGCCGGCCGCCGAGCTGGAAGAGCTGCGCTGGCTCGACACCACCCTGCCCCTGCCCGATGACCTGGCACCGCTGCTACGTGAACAGGTGCTGCCGGCTCTGCAATGCCTGCCGTCCCTGTAGGACCGTGGCCTGCGACATCAAAAACCGCTCCCGGCAGTTTCTTGATCCACGACAACGCGGGTGACAACGCCAGCGATTAGGCTGCGCCGATAAACAGAACCATTCGCCTTGCCTGCAAACCCCACAGGAAACGAGGTTTGCCATGAGTATCACGTCCGCCCAGATCTGCCAGGCCGCCGACCAGTTGCAGGGCTTCGTCGGCTACAACGCCAAGACCGAGCAGTACCTGCTGCGTTTTTCCGAAGACAGCTTCGGCCTCGACGTACCGGCCGACACCATCACGCCCACTTGCGAATACGTCTGGCACGCTGACGACGGTGAGCTGATGCGCCTGGATCGCCAGCGTCTGGCCTGGCTGCAGGAGCAACGCATCGATGACCGGGTCAACCTCAGCGAGCCGCTGCGCGTCTATCTGCGCCGCAGCGACTTGCCGGAGATCCGTGCCGAGCGGCGTCGCCTGACACCGGCCTGAGATTCAGCCAGTTTCGGGGCATTCGGTGCGCACCAACCCACCGGGACCACAACGGCGGGGTCCCCCCGCCCTACGACACGACCGCTCCCCCGTAGGGCGGGCGCAACCCGCCATGCCAGTTCTATCGAGCGACGCGCCCCGCCTCAGCCCAATAGCCGCACCGCGACAGCACCGAGGCCTACGCCGATCAGCAGCAATACGATGCCGCCCAGCCACAGCTTGCCCGCACTGGCCGCAGGCGGCGCGGCAAGGGGGGCAGGCTTGGCCTGAGCCGCACGCAGCGGATTGGCCGCCGCCGGCGCTGCCTTGGCGCTGGCACGCGCCGGCTGCGGCACAGGGGCGATCTGCGTGGCGCCACCGCCAGCGGCCTTGGCAGCCAACGCAGGCGGCAGGTCCGCCACACGCATGAACTGGGTGGCATCCTCGTCGGGCGCATCACTCACGTTCACCTTCGGCCCGATCACCAGCAGCGTCACCGTGCCCATCTTCAACTGATCGCCCGGCTGCAGTACCGCGGTCCTGACCTTCTGCTGGTTGACCAGTACACCGTTGGCCGAGGCAAGATCCTTGACCTCCAGCACGTCGTCCTTGAGAAAGAACTCGCAATGCCGGCGCGACAGCTCCAGATCGCTGAAGCACAGCTCGCACTTGCTCGAACGGCCGAAGGTCATCGAGCCGTGGATATGAAACTTGCGCCCCTGGTGCTCGCCCTGGATCACCTGCAGAAACCAGCGCGGCGCGGCAGCCTCGGGCCGGGCAGCGCTTTTCGCCGGGTCGACCAGTTGCAGCTCGACGGCGCCCAGGCGCAGGCGATCACCATCGCGCAGCTGAAAGCGCGTACCGACACGCTGGTCGTTGACCCAGGTGGCGCCCTGACCGGCATCGCTCAGGTAGTAGTAGCCGTGATCCTGGCGGATCTCGGCGTGGAAGCTGGCGATTCCGGCATCGCCAAGCACCAGCTGGTTACGGCTGTCCTGACCGATGGTCAGGCGTTCGTCGGTCAGCCAGACCGGCGCTTGGCGGTTATCCAGAAACTGCAGTCTGAGCATCGTGGTCGCCTCGGGTCAGTCGAATAGGTTGTTCAGCAAGCGCTTGATCGGGTTCTGCTGGGCCGGCTGCGCGCTGCGTGGGCGGCTCGCCGCCTGACGCACGCGCTGTTCGTGGCTGTCATAAAGGGCCAGCAGCCGTTCGTTGTCGGGCTCGGCCTCGAGGCCTTGCTTGATCTGTTCCAGCGCCAGGTTGTATTCGCGCCGCGCATAGGCGGCCTCGCTCTGTTCGATGAAACGCTGCGCCACCCGGTTGATGCCTGCCAGGGCCAGCAGGTTGTCCGGTTCCCAGCCAAGCACTTGGCGGAAGTAATGCACCGCGCTGTCGTCCTCCGGCAGGATCAGCAAGCCCTCGGCGAGGCGTTGCTCGGCCAGGTCGAGATATTGCTGGATACGTGCCTGCAGCACGCGCTGCAAACCGTCGTTGGCCTGCTGGTTGTCCTCGTCCAGGGCCAGCGTCTGGCGAAAATAGTAGTCGGCGTTGTCTTGCGCCGGGGTCAGCAGGTGCCCCTCGCTCAAGCGTGTTTCAGCCAGCGCGAGCAACCCGGCGATGCGCTGCTGCAACTGCCAGTAGTAGCCACCTGCGCTACCCACGGCTAGCAATAGCAGGCCAAGCACGGCCCAGGGCAGCCAGCGCCGCCGGGAGGGACGAGGCGGCAGGCTGACAGCCGAGCACAGACGGGTCTGGTCCTGATCGGCGTCCTGCAGCTCATCGAGGCTGGCCAGCAGCACGTGGCAGTCGGCGAAGCGATCTTCCGGGTCCTTGGCCAGCATGCGGTCGAGTAACCACTGCAGCTCGCCCAGCGACTCCGGAAGCGGCGGCGCCTCTAGCTGCAATTGATTCATCAGGGTCTGGGTGTAGTTGCCGCCGCGAAAGGGGTTATGCCCGCTGAGCATCTCCAGCAGGATCACGCCCAGGCTGTAGATGTCGCTGCGTGCGTCCAGCGCCTGACATTGCGCCTGCTCAGGGCTGCTGTAGGCCGGGCTGCCGACGGCTATGCCGGACTGGGTCAATTCGCTGTCGAGCTGCAGCTCCTTGGCCACGCCAAAGTCGCTGAGCACGGCGGTGCCATCGTCGCGAAAGAGGATGTTGCCGGGCTTGATATCGCGGTGCACCAGGCCCTTGTCGTGTACCAGTGCCAAGGCGCTGGCGATCTGCCGGACGATACGCAGCGCACGCGCCGGCTCCAGGCGCTGCCCCTTGTACTGGGCCAGATCACCGCCCGCCAGGTACTCCATGGCGAGAAAATGGCGGCCGTCGTCCAGTTGGTCGATACGGTAGATGGTGATGATCGAGGGATGCTGCAGGGAGGCGACGGTATGGCCTTCCTTGATGAAGCGCTGGGTGAAGGCTGCGTCCTCGCGGTGCAGCAGCACCTTGAGCGCCACCTGGCGCTGCAGCGCCTGTTCGGTAGCCAGATAGACCTCGGCCATGCCGCCTGTGCCCAGGCGGTGATGAATGCTGTAACCGGGTACGCTGATAGAAGGCTGACTCATGCGGCTCGACTGGCGCTCAGGGTTGAAGGGATTTGAACAGCTTGCGCAGCAGGCCGGGGGTCGGCGCTTCGCGGGGTTCGGTCGTCGGGCCAAGGCCCAGGACGATGCAGCTGATATTGTCTCTGCCGCCATGGCTATTTGCCAGCCCCACCAGTTGCTCGACCATCGCCTCCAGCGTGTCCGCTTCGGCGCAACAGCGCTGGATGGCAGCGTCGTCCAGCTCGTTGGTCAGCCCGTCGCTGCACAGCAGCAGCAGTTCGTCCGGCGCCAGTCGGACCCGCAGCAGACCGACCTCAGGCGCCTGCCCGACCTGCCCCAGGCACTGCAGAATCACGTTGCGGCGCGGGTGCTCACGCGCCTCCTCGGCGCTCATCCGGCCAACGTCGACCATGGCCTGGACCCAACTATGGTCGTGACTGAGCTGCTCGATATGTTCGCTGCCGATGCGATAGGCGCGGCTGTCGCCGACCCAGGCCAGCTCGAACTCATCCCCGTCCAGGCGCACGGCAACCAGAGTGCTGCCCATGCCAGCCTCGCCCGCAACGGGCTGCGCCGCCGCTACGATTGCCAGGTGGGCGGCATGCACCGCTGCAGGCAACTCCTCGCCCTGTTGCACGGCGCCCACCACTTCCTCCAGCGCCAGGGCACTGGCCACCTCGCCACGCGCGTGCCCGCCCATGCCGTCGGCCAGCGCCCACAGCCCCAGATCAGGACGGCAGGCCAGGGCATCCTCGTTATGCGTGCGTACCTGGCCGGCAACGCTCTGCGCAGCGAACACCACGGATACAGGGGAAGGCTGAGACACGCGGCGAATCCTTGAGCAAAATGCGATTGCCCATGATGCGGCGACGCGAACGGGCTGTCACCGCCCGCGAAGCCGTAAATGCGCAACCGTTAACCAAAATGCGATGGTTAAATAAGTCGCCAGATGCTTCCCGCCTGAACCCATGATCACACCGTGATTTCGCCATCTGCCCCTGCAGTTGCGACCTCTGGTCGACAAGTTCTACCGCGACCACCGCTCGCCGATGCGCAGCCAGGCGGGGGATGAACTGTGGGTGGCGCAAAGCGCCAGCGAGATCGTCGCCGCCCTCAGCCTACGCCCGCTAGCAGGCGGGCAGTGGCTGACCGGCCTGTTCGTCGCCCCTGCGCTGCGACGCCAAGGCGTGGCGGCAGCGCTGCTCGGCCACAGCCTGGCGCTGCATCCCGAGCCCGTCTGGCTATTCTGTCATCCCGAGCTGCGCAGCTTCTATCAGCGCCTGGGCTTCGAGGACTGTCAAAGCCTGCCGACCGAGCTGGCCGAGCGGCTGACCCGCTATCAGCGCAACAAATCGCTTGTCTCGCTGCGCATCCACTGAGCAGCCTGTCGGTCTGGGCGAAAATACTGGCACTTTGCTCAGGAATGCCCCTTGCCATTAGCGGTCAAAGCTCTGCATGCTTGTTCCATAACAACGAAAAGAAACGCTATGGCTACCCAGACCGCTCGCTTGCTGAAGCGCCTGCGCAACGATTTCCAGCTGTCGATCATCACCCTGATGGGGCTGTTCGGGGTCATCGGCATATCGCCTTATGCCGTCTACCGCCTGCTACACGGCAACTATCTGGTCGGCATCGCCGACACCGTCATCGTCTTTTCCACACTGTTCGCCGTGCTCTATGCCTGGGTCACCCGCGACACGGTCAAGCCCGGTATCTACCTGGCGGCCGTGTTCTCTGTCGGCGCCACGCTGATCGCCATCAACCTGGGGGTCAACGGCCTGTTCTGGATCTATCCGCTGATCCTCTTCAACTTCTTCATGGTCACCCCTGGCAAGGCCCTGCTGGCCACTGCGCTGGTGCTGGTCAGCCTGGTCAGCCACGCCCTGCTGGTACCTGGCAGCGTGTTCGAAAGCCACTACCAGATGGTGTCGTTCCTGGTCACCTGCATGATGGCCAGCGTGCTCAGCTTCATTTTCGCCTTCCGCACCCGCAACCAGCGCGATCAGCTGCAATCGCTGGCCATTCATGACCCGCTGACCGGCGCGCGCAACCGCCGGGCGATGAACGAAGAACTGAAGATCGCCATGGCCAGCCATCGCCGCCACAGCGACAGCTACGGCTTGCTGGTGATGGATCTGGATCACTTCAAGCAGATCAACGACCGCTTCGGTCATCACGTCGGCGACCAGGTGCTGGTGGCCTTCGTCGAACTGATCAAACGCTGCTCACGCAAGGAAGATCGCTTGTTCCGCTTTGGTGGCGAGGAGTTTCTGCTACTGCTTCCCAGCACAGAGGCAGAAGGCTTGCGCACCGCCGCACAGAACCTGCTGAGCAGGGTCGCCAATGAACTGCGAAGCCCGGGTGGCGCAGTGACCGTCTCCATTGGCGGCGCCATTCTGCATGGCGGCGAGCACTGGGAAAGCTGGCTGCAGCGCGCCGATGAATGCCTGTATCGCGCCAAGAGCGAGGGGCGCAATCGCGCGGTGATCGCCGATGCCCCGAGCGGCCAAAACAAGACTGCCGCCAGCCACTGAGGCGTCAGCGGCTGCGCTGCTGCTGATAACTGCCACTGCCTGGCTGGCGCTCGATGATCAGTCCGCCCGGATATTCGGTGCTCTGGCGGATGCCCCCACGGCTTTCGCTGGAATAGCTGCCATAACTGCTTTCCTGACGCACGCTGCCCTGCGGCAGACGCTGCCCGCCATAGAGGTTGTGCTGCTCATACCTTGAAGAACCCGAGACGCTACCGCTGGCCCCTGGGCTGACGTAGCTCTTGGGAATGACGCGAATGGTCTGCGGCTGATCGGCGAACGCAGCACTGGCGAACGCCGTCGCCAGGATCAGGACAAGCGAGCGAATGAACATGAGCAACTCCCCTTCGAGTCAGGGCCAGACGTCACGCGCCTGAGCCGAAAATCATCATCACACCGGCTTTGACAGTAACGCGAGGGAATTTTCAGCGCTGATACGACAAAGGGTCAGCCGAAGCTGACCCTTTGCTGGAAATGGTGCGGAGATAGGAATCGAACCTGAAAGAACAAGGCCACGCATAACAATGAATAGACAGTATTTAATTAACGCATGGGCACTCAAAAAGGCACTCACTGAAATCGCAGCCGCTCGACCATACTAGAGAAGGGTAGCATGCAAGCCCGCCCATCACCTCTCACGAGGTATAACCCCCTCGCACCGATAACGTTGCCGCACGTGAGCTGCCATCTGATAGCAGCCGCCCGCTCAATCCATGAGTAGTAGGAGGGCGTTCTCGGCTTGTGTAGTAGCTTGATCAAGTGCCGCCTTGAGCTTCTTCTCTCCCACCAAATCAGCCTCGCACACCTAAAGGCAAGCAGGCTCGTCACATTCGCCTTGCTAAAGACTGTCCACGGTATGGTTGCATCTCATGCGCCTGCATGCATACAAAAGCAGTGCATGGTACTGTCAAAGTATGTAAAAAAGCAGTACATTTAAGCCATGATCAGGAAACGCTCAAAAACCAAGACCACAACCGTTACGCTGCGAGTGACCCCGGAGCTAAAGGCTGCTGCCGAACTGGCGGCTGATCTTGACCACCGCAGCCTAACCGGGCTGATCGAAGTCTTGATCCTCAACCACTGCAAAGCTCAAAACATCCCAGTCACTGCCCCAGAGAAGGAGACCAGCTCATGACTCGAAGCGCGGCACCCCAAAAGACCGCTAACACCTCAGGCGAGCAGGTTGAAATACAGTTCTACAGGGCGAACGAAAAGCCATATGGAGCGTTCAGCAACCTGTTTCGACGAGCAATGGTCTTCGAAGGTAGGGACTTCCCTACTGCCGAGCATGCATATCAAGCCGGAAAAGCGCGAAAGGAAGCAGTGCGTGAGTGGATACTAAGTGCCCCCTCGCCTTCACTAGTCGCAATGGCAGCACATGGCCTATACACGTGGGACATTGTTCCAAATTGGTCACGAACAAAATTCGACCGAATGCGCGATGTGCTAAGAGCCAAATTTACACAACATAAAGATCTACAAGAGCTTCTTCTTTCGACAGGTGATGCACGATTGGTAGAGGCAAGCCGTACCGATAATGCCGTTAATCGAACCTGGGGGGAAGTGAATGGCAAAGGTCTTAATATGCTCGGAGTGCTACTGATGGAGGTTCGCGAAGAAATCCGTGAACAAACCGAATCGCCTTTCGACTCTTGCCCTAGGAAAACCAATCAGGTAGGCGTATCCCATATTTGTGATACCGATTGCGTAACAGCCTAATAACGTCTTTTTTCCTGGCTACTCAATGCCCAACAGTCATTATCAATCAGAGCTCAACAAGCTATCGGCCACATACACAAAGGCGATGAAAGAGGACGTTGCACGCCTGAAGGATGCTATTGCAGGAGCAAGCGAGTCGAGCATCATCGGCGTAGGGTCAGGAGGGTCGTTTACTGTTGCCTCACTGCTGTGCAATCTCCATGAAACCTACACTGGCCGAGTATCCCGCCCGTCAACACCGCTTGAAATTATCTGCAACCCGACACTCGCCTCATCAAGCCCTGTTTTTCTGATATCGGCGGAGGGAAAGAATCCGGACATCACGGAAGCGCTTGATCGTGCCCGGCACCACAGTGCTAGGCCCGTCCATGTACTAACCAACCGCCTCGACAGTCCCCTAATGGTAGAGGCATCCCATTTATCTGATGTCAGCACTCATGTGTTTGAGCTGCATGACAAAGATGGCTATCTAGCAACTAATAGTCTTCTTCTTGATGCCGTACTGGTGGCCCGTGCCTATGGCGAGCTGGATGGAGCCGCCGACGCATTTCCCGCAGATATGGCGGATCTGAGGATTGGTGACCAGACCGTTGGGCAGTGGATCGAATCTGCAGCGTCATTCGTCGAAGCGGCAACACTACGTGGCGCAGTCGTCATCACTTATTCACCGCTACTGCACCCCATTGCAGCCGATCTAGAGTCGAAGCTTGCGGAGGGGGCGCTTCTGCACTGTCAACTGGCGGATCTACGATCATTTGCCCACGGCCGCCATCTTTGGTTATCAGAGCGCGCCCAAGATATCGTAGTCCTAGCCCTCATCGAACCATCACTGGGTGAGCTTTGGAGCAAGATGAGCGAACTGTTCCCCAGTGACGTCCCAACTTTCACTATGCCATTGTCAGGAGCCTTGCCGCGAGACCTTATCGCGGGACTCGTAGGGCAGATGCACTTAATACAAGCTATCGCAGGGAGACTTGGTAAAGATCCTGGGCGACCGCACGTGCCTCAGTTCGGCAGGGATCTATACTATATAGACTTACCGAGGATCATACCGTTACCAGGGGAACGGGTACCGGCTGAAGAACAGTCAAAGTACGACGTGCTCGGAGCCCGCTGGCCTTCACCAAGAAAGCGGAGCGACATGGTAAGAGCTCGGGAAGCATTCGTCGGAGCTATTACCCAACAAAACTTTCGCGCAATCGTTTTCGATTATGATGGGACCCTATGTGCCTCACAGCGCAGGACGGTCGCCCCATCGGAATCGATAGTCAGCCATATTAGACGCCTTGTAGACGCAGGAGTGCTAGTCGGCATTGCGTCAGGACGTGGTGACTCACTACAGGAGCAGCTAGCTGAAGTGCTCCCGTCGGATGTACTCGAGCGGCTTTTTCTCGGGCTATATAATGGAGGCTGGATAGGGTTGGGAACCGCCGCTGTGGAAACCCCCAAAGGTACTGTTGAGTTCCTAAGCCACGTCACGCGTATCACTCGAAAACTACAGTCTTTTGGCGTACCAATCGAGCGAATCAAGACTACGCACCCGTATCAGGTCAGCATCCGATTCAGGGATGGATTACCCACCGACCAGATGTGGTTTGTCATCGCAGACGCCTTGCGCCAGGCGGGCTTGACAGCCGGCACTCTATTCAGGAGTAAGCACTCGGTCGATGTTCTTGCTCCTGGGGTCGGTAAGTCAGGCCTCATTGCACACATTATTCAGCACGAGAAAGTTGATCCATACCAAGTGTTAACAATGGGCGACCAAGGGGCATGGCCGGGTAACGATGTCTCGCTACTTGAGCACCGATTCTCGCTTAGCGTGGACATGCCTTCAAGGCGTTTAGATCGGGGGTGGAAGCTAGCTCCCGGTCATAAACGGGACGTAGACGCTACACTTTGGTATCTGGATCGGTTCCAAACTATTGAGTCTGGTACTTTCAGGTTTTCGCTGTCCGGTGGAACTTTGAGCGATGATTAGCCATGCAAGATCTCAACGCAGCAGAGCTTTTAGCGCGAGTAATGGGGTGGGAGGATCAAGAGCCAGTGTTGGAGCACGTATCAAAGCTTCAACTTCTCGCATATTACAAGTATGACTCTTACCAGCGTTTCGGGCCAGGTCGGCGCTTTATTGAAAGTTTGGCGCTATGGCTCAATCGGTTCGATGTCGAAGACCGAGCGGCTGCTCTTGAGCTAGTCAGGGAAAAGCTAGTCTTCTTCTCTGATAAGGAAGTATCACACTTGGTGGAGACGGCATACCCGGACCTAATCGTCCAAGAACGCCTCCGGCTGGTCGCAGAAGAGTACGGCATACCAACGCACAAGGTTGGTGAGCTCTCGCGACACCTCCGATTCAAGGAGCTGCGTCTGAAATCGTTGTATCTCGGTTTGAGCGACGGAGCCAGAACCAACGAGTTGCGCCGAGCAAGCAACCATCAAATTAACAACGAACAAATCTGGCAGGCTTACGAATTAGGTGAGCAGAAGTCCATCGCAATGCTCAAAGATCTTAAAGAGGTACTTGAAAAGGAAGGATTCCAAGCAGAAACGCCTCACTTCAATCTGATCTGGTTGCTGGATGATTTCTCGGGCAGTGGAAACACCTATATCCGATACGATAGCAAACAGAAGACGTACGGTGGGAAGCTACAGAAGGTCTACGAGCAGTTGCAACAGAGAGGGCTGATTGACCCCTCACACTATGAGGTTTTCTTAGTTCTGTACGTGGCTACTCGGCAGGCGATAGACCACATCGAATACTGGAGCGAGCGATTCACCTCAGAACGCGGCTTCAAACCACTTCAATTGCGAGTGCTATGTATACTCGAACGAGACCTTGCGTTAACAGAAAGCCCAAGCTCCTCTCTTGGCCCCCTGCTTGACAAAGAAAAATATTTTGACGGCCGCGCCAATGACAAGAACATGAAGGTTGGTGGTTCGGACGGTCGACTCGGATTCGCCAACTGCGCTCTACCGGTTGTGCTGTCCCATAACACACCCAACAACTCCGTCTACTTGCTTTGGGGGCCAGAGCAGCTTAATTACCCAGGCCTGTTCCCGAGAGTTGTGAGGCATAGAGACTTCTAATGGTTTACAACGTAAATCCTTTCTTGGAACGGCGATCTGAAAAGACCACCTCAGATCAAGAATTCGCCCTTGTCTTTTCCCCGAAGATCCTGGAGAAATTATCAGGCGAAGTATTCAAGGGTGGCGTACATATATTTCGCAGTGCGCCAGGCGGTGGGAAGACGACAATCCTTAGAGCTTTTACGCCAAGCGTGCTTCGGAGTTTTTGGCGAGCCAAGGGCAGCAATGAACTCAAAGAGTCGTTTCCCTTGTTTGTTGAGAGAGGCGTTCTAGATGAACAAGAGGGTCCTCGTTTACTAGGCGTATTGATTTCATGTGCGTCAGGTTACGCTGATTTACCGCCGGGTGTTTCCTCGATAGATGAAGGTCCATTTCGGGCATTATTGGATTGTCGCGTTGTACTACGTACTATCCGGAGCTTGGTTTCTTATCTTGGCCTCAGCAGGCTTGAATCCTTAGATACGATCTGCTTGGAGTACGACGAAGGGTCACAGGATATCCAAGGCATTCCTAAATTAGTCTCAGCACGTGAGCTAGCAGAGTGGGCAGAAACGCAGGAAAAGAGAATCTACGCTGAGCTGGACGCGTTCGCCGGTAGAACAAATCAAGCACTGCCGTCAAGCCGGCGATTCGAGAGCGTGCTCTGGCTGCAGTCAGTTCGCTTTATGCGTGATGGCATACCCGTAGCCGTAAATCGTCTGTTGATGATAGATGACCTCCATCGTTTGCGACGTAAGCAGCGGGAACTTCTCGTAGACGAGTTAACGGTTCAGCGACCTAGCATCCCAATATGGTTGGCGATGCGGACTTTGGCTCTGGGAGATGCATTACTATCCCAAGGTGCGCGGGCCGGGCGGGACATTCATGAGTATGCCTTAGAGGAGTTGTGGGGTGGCTCAAAGGGTATGCATCAGTTCATTCCCTTTGCACAGAACGTGCTGGATCGACGGATGAATCGCCAGGACGCAGTAACTGGCAACTTCTCGCAACGTCTGCGGGACCAGCTTGAAGCTGAAGAGGTTAGGTCCTTCATCCAGCCAGGAATTGATGCGTTCCGTACAGCAGTTCAACCGCATGCGAAGAACTTGCGTTACAGCGAGTGGATATCTAGAGCAGAGAGCAAGCTGGTCGAGCCAACTGTAGACACACTCTTTGAGCTATTTATCACTCGAATATTAGTGGCTCGAGATGCCTCTAAGAAGCAGCTTAGTTTCGATTTGGCGTTGTCAGCAGAAGAAATTGATGACAAGGATAGTTCCTCACTACGCGGTGCCGCTGAGATACAGCTTCACGAAGAATTGAATCTGCCTTACTTCTACGGACTGGAGCGGCTATGCGTGATGGCTACCTATAACGTCGAAGAACTCCTTTCTATGGCTGCTGCGCTCTACGATGGCATCATCGCCCGGCAGGTTCTCAGAAAGCGAAGCCCTGAGTTATCACCCGTCGAGCAGGAAAAAATTCTTCGCGACGCAGCCGCTAGGCGGCTTAAGTTTGTACCCAAGCACCACACCGAAGGTATGCGTGCCCAGAAACTTATTACCTCAATCGGTAACTACTGTCGTGAACGTACCTTTCTCCCGAATGCTCCCTACGCTCCCGGAGTGACTGGAGTACGACTATCTCAATCAGAGATGGAAAAGCTACAAGGAAATGAAAAAAACCTAGGTGAACCAGGGGCGTTGCTCAGGAGAGTGCTATCGGAGTGCATTGCAGAGAATCTGTTGGTTCTTCGCACTAGTAGCGCTAGCACTGCTCGTGAATCTGGATCGATTTTGTACCTAAATCGCACGCTCTGCGCACACTTTGGCTTGCCGCTTCAGATGGGGGGTTGGCAAGACGTGTCATGTATGGATCTGATTGACTGGATGGTGCGCGGCTGGAAGCCGCAGCAACGTTTGGATATGGGGAGCTAGTGATGGCAATGCTGTGGAACCAGTATGTCTTTCGAAGGGGGGCAGGTGCCAATGAGCTCTGGGATCGCCTATTTGAAAAGCGCCCGCTACGCCTTCTCTATATCGCGGGTAGTGGATTTGACGTCAGAGCGCAGACAGTTATGCGCGAGTTGGTGGATAGCATCCAGAGTTCAGGGGCTATTATTGAAGACGCGAAACTAGTTTTGCTCAATTTCTCCAATTATCGTTTGGATACATCCCTTGAGGAACTTACGGAACAGAACGGGCGAGAACTTGCCGAGATTTTTTCTGTTATCGGCAGCGTAGAGCATGTGCCTTTTGGAGTGTCCGAGGATGAAGATGAGCTCAGTGCAAGCAGTAAGCTTCGCTTCGGAACCAATGAGGTATTGAATAAAGTCTCCGATCAAACAGATATTATTTTGGACGCAAGCTCTCTGCCAAGGGTGATTTACTTAGCCTTGATGACAAGCCTACTAAATTATCTGATTCCGGATAGAACAATTGATAATCCACTGGCAGCCGGCGGTGTCAACTTTCAAGTTCTTGTGGCGGAAGACGCCGATTTGGATGGCCAGATCATGGCAGAGGATCCAAGCAGCGATATTATTTTAGTTCCCGGTTTCTCTGGTGCCATGCATGTAGAGAGCTTTCAAGAGTGGCCGCTCGTGTGGTTTCCGGTTTTGGGCGAACATCGAGTCAATCAGCTACAGCAGATCATGAAATCGTATGGTATACCCGGCGAAGCTGAGATATGTCCGGTACTGCCGCACCCGTCCCGCGATCCACGCAGGGCTGATCGATTGCTGGTCGAGTACAAGGAAGCATTATTCGACTCGCGTCGAACGCCGACCAGCAATATTCTTTATGTCCATGAGTCGCAGCCGTTCGAGACGTACCGGCAGCTGCTTGGCGCAATGAACCGATATCGGGAAAGTATGACGATCCTTGGCGGCTGTAGCTTGGTCGTTACGCCGTTCGGAAGCAAGTTAATTACTCTGGGCGCTGGGTTGGCATGCTTTGAGATGCGCCCCCAAACACCCGAGGCGCAATATAGGGTGAGCATTCCTCATGCTGAGCCCACACGTTACATTGTCAATGCTCAGGCTATCAAAGGTGCGCACCCGGAAATATGTAGTTTGCTCCTGACTGGTGAGGCCTATGCATAGAGTCAGGCAGGGCCTCTACCGGGTGTTGTTATGACCGAATAGGCCAGGGAGCTTTGGTCTGTTCCAGGCTACTCTGACTGACATTGCAGAAATCTGGATATCGCGGGTAGGGCAGGTTTACTGAAACTGTAGTGGTCTACTGATCCCGAAAGCCCAGTTCGATCTCCCAGCGCTCCTGATACAGCGTGGTGATAGCCTTGGTGCTGTAAGTAGACGCTGGCAACGAAGTGAGTATGGTTTTGAGCTTGCCCTTTACCTCGTAGCTGATCTCGCGCACGTCCCTGTGCGTTGGCAGGCTGGGGTTGCTTTCGCGCCTGGGCGGACACTTTCATGCGCAACAGACGATCCTGCTTGCCGTAGCGAGTGACTTCCTCGCTGACCAATCCCTGGCGGGCTGGAATCAGCCAGTGCCGGTTTTCCCCAGCCGTTGCCAGGCCCAACAGCAAAGGGGAAGCCCCGCCGGGGCTCAAATGCTTAAGTGAACAGCATTACGCCATAAGGCGGGCTTTTCATATGTCTCCAAGGGGAGGCAGGATGCCAATAAAGTCTCGGAGCACATGGTCTTAGGATACACCCAGGCCATACCTGCGACGACTGGTAGACAGCTAGCGGCAACTGGCAGCTATCGACCAAGCAGTACCAAGCCTCTTTGAAGCAGGCTTATCCAAGCTTTGCACAGGCTCTTTCTCCAGCTGAAAAGAGATCCTGTTGTGCCTGCTCCATTTTGGCGGAGTTGTTCAGGTAAAATAATGACAAAAAGCCAGCAGTGATCTAAACATTCCTTGAACGGCCCCATAGGCTATGGCGGCTGACCCCACCTCAAAGGAATGGTCTAGAATGACGCCTCCCAAAGCGCTTCCCCTACTGGGCCTGACCCTGCTCCTCGCCGCTTGTGTAACCACCAAAGGCCCCTCTCCGACACTCAACAAGTACGGCCCCTTGGAAAGCGACGCAGCGAAAAGCGGACTGACCGGTCGCTTTGCTACCTCGGAATCAGCCTCTCGCAACGCCCAGTCCGACGCTCTCCTTGCCCATCAGATGCTTGAAGACGGGCATGCCCTAATCTACGCGAATTGCGACCTGTTCTTCGCCTCTGCAGGGCAGACTCAGCGCTGGTTGATGGTTACCCGCGACACTGTGGGCGCAGTTGGCACCATGGCAGCGTCGGTGATGGCCCTGCACGATGCCAGCAACAATGCCGTTGCCAATGTGGCTCTGGCTACCGGGCTGACGTTTTCTGGTCTGGATATCTACACCAAAAACTTCTTGTTCGCCGCAGAGAACATCGATGCGGTACGCGAGCTGACCACCCATGCGTTGAACGTACACATTAATGCCGTACATGAGCAGACACCCCTGACCTATGCCAGCACCAGCCTTCACCTGTTGGATAACCAGAATATTTGCACACCAGCATCAATACTGGCCCTAGTACGCCAAGCTATTAAGAAGGGAGATGTCGAACCCACGGTAGACCGCACCTATGAGCAACCGTTGGCAGCGAGAGCTGACGAGGCTGCACTTGCCGAGTTAGGCGCGTTGCTTAATCCACCAGGCACGCTCTCGGTTGATCAAGCGGGAGCCTTGTGGTGGCTTTACATGACACCTACGACTGCAGCGCAAAAAAAGGAGATTGCGGGACTGCTCAGTGATTTGCCGCCCACCGGCACCCCCTTCGATAGTAACCAGAATTACCAGGCGGGATGGGCGAAAGAGGCTCAAGTAAAGCAAGCCTTGAGCAGATTCAGCCCGACAACTAAGAGCGCGTTTGCCAGTGCGATCAAGACACACGAAGAAGACAAGGTAGCCAAGGGATCAGGTGCTTCCGCGCCGCTGCCGCCGATGCGTTTCAACTTGCCGGACTCAGCCCCTAGGGCTGCCGGACGGGTCAGTGTGGGCATCCGCTAATAAGGTTTATCAATGCCGGCTGCCAACCGGCACGCAGTCAGGCTCACCTTTGCCTAGCACAGTATTGCCGAATGCCTCAATCGGGAAGGCAGGCCCGGGGTCAGTCTTGCGTTCGGGCAACACGTTGCAGTGCCCGGCGATAGCCTGGATCTTGTAATGTTTGGCGAGCTCGCCAGCCAGCGCCTGAGCAACCGCCAATTGCGGACCGGTGAACCGCTGCCAATAGGTAGTCTCGAACGGGCCGTCGATAACCTGCACATCGTCCGCTGAAACAACAGTACCGGTGTAGTCCTTGAAGGTTTCCTGACCATCTTTTTCCAGTTGGCCCAGATTGATGAAGTCGATCGAAACAGAGTAGCGATTGAGACCTTTCAACTCGCCCCAGCGGGAGTCCCTTCCGGCATGACTGGCTGCTCGATTGGCTGGCACAAGCTGCACCACTGAACCATCGCGGTCGATCAGAAAATGCACCGAAGCTTCAATCGAACTATCGAGCAGCGTTTCCACCGTCTGCTTCAAACTGCGGGTAAGCGTGCTATGCAGCACGATCAACTGTGGTTCGATGCTGGCACCAGCATTTTTTGTTGGCAGGTAGTTGGAGATGCCGCCGCATTCAAGAATCCCATCCACCAGCTTCAAGGACGCGCCCAGACAGGCTGTCTGCGTGGCGACACTGATGGACGCTAGGCTGCCAGCAATGGCAAGCCGGTCTTGCTGGGTAGTTTTTTCCAACACTGCCAAGGCAGCAGGCTTTATACCTTCGACCCTGGCTACTGGTAACGATGTCAGGAGTTGCACCTCTTGCAATGACGCAGATCGGCCCGAAAAGGTCTGCCACAATTGCACTCTCTTCTTGCCATCAGACACCGCACGCAAGGCCACCAACTGTCCCAGCTCGGCATTGACGGCAACGCTGTCTGCGACTGAATATAGGTCGGGCGTAACCGTCTGCTCTTCTTGCAGCGGGCCAAGGTATGGTTCCAAACGATCGCGCACCCGTTTCAGGGAAGTGAAATGGGCGGCGCCCGAAACGAAGCTCAGCAACTCGTCCACGATTTCGACGAAGCGTGGCTTGTCGGCCAGCATTTCACGGGTGATGCCGTGCACCAGCTCTGCGCCGCTGTCGATGTCCCGATCAGGTCGCAAGTACCGATGCAGGGTCTTGCCGGTGCGCCGGCGATTGACAAGCTCGACGCAGGCGATCTCGATGAGGCGATGACCTTGTGAG
>OGCL01001778.1_pt1 | contig 17145 bp, 16 predicted proteins | sample 1570041 | NCBI WGS metagenome assembly OGCL01 (sample SAMN06266162, study PRJEB24511) | hot springs metagenome | isolation source: Hot spring water | place: South Africa: Limpopo | collected 2015-06-22
ACCAGTGAGCTCGACGCAGCGATGTCGCGCCTGAACCGAACCGCCTTGGAAGTCGCTGCAGGCTCTGAAAAACAGGCAGTATTTAAGGGGGTTAAAGGTGCTGCCTAAATTGTTTTTTGGATATTTTGCGATAGTATCTATAATATTAGCCCTGCTCGTTATAACTCGCAGAAACCCTGTTCATAGTGTTTTATGGATGCTTGTCCTTTTTTTCCACATAGCAGGCATATATTTATTTTTGAATGCAGAATTTCTGGCTGCTGTTCAGATTATCCTTTATGCAGGAGCAATACTTGTCTTGTTTCTCTTTGTCATAATGATGCTTAATCTCAAGGAAGAGATTGATGCAGATAAACTTATTGGAGAATGGCCTATAGGGGTTGCACTTGGCTTGTCTATTCTGATGCTTATAATCTTTAGCATTTCTAAAATAATTTATGGACCTCTGGGGCAGCAAACCATTGAGGCAATAAAACAGGAGACCCATACAAAGGCGCTTGGCAGAGTCCTTTATACAGATTATATTCTTCATTTTGAGATAGCTGGAATTATTCTGCTCGTGGCAATAGTGGGCGCAATAGTTTTGGCAAAAAAGAGACTGTGAATAGTGGAACAGTGAATAGAAACTTCATTAGAGGACTAAATGCTATTCACTAAATACTAACTACTAACTACCTTGGAGGCATAGATGGTTCCTTTAGATTGGTACATAGGATTGAGCGCAATCCTGTTTATGATTGGAGCAATAGGCTTTTTAATCAGAAGGAATATACTTATTATGCTGATGTCCATAGAGTTGATGCTTAATTCTGTCAATATAAGCCTCGTTGCATTCAGCCACTATCTTCAGGACATGACAGGCCAGATATTTGTTCTTTTCACTATAACGGTTGCTGCTGCAGAGGCTGCAATCGGTCTTGCAATACTCGTTTCTCTATTTAGGAACAAGGCAGCAATTCATTCAGATGAAATTTTAGAGATGAAGGGATGATATGGATAAATATTTATTAATACCTCTTTTGCCTCTTATAGCCTTTACGATCAATATCATTTTTGGAAAAGGAATAATAAAAGAAAGGGCGCACTGGATAGCAATCCTTGCAGTGCTGGGCTCGTTTGTAATAGCAGTTAGCACATTCATTGATGTCTTAAACGGAAAGACAATTAATTATGATGTTTATAGTTGGATCGTATCCGGCAATTTCAAGGTAACAGTAGGTTTTCTTATAGACCAGCTTACGGCAGTAATGCTCATTGTAGTAACAAGCGTCAGCCTCCTTGTCCATATATACTCTGTAGGATATATGCATGGAGATTCTGGATATTACAGGTTCTTTTCATACTTAAGCCTCTTCACATTTTCTATGCTTATGCTCGTCATGGGCAATAACCTCCTTCAGCTTTACTTTGGATGGGAGGCTGTTGGTCTATGCTCATATTTTCTTATAGGCTTTTGGTATGAGAAGAAGTCAGCGTCTGATGCAGGCAAAAAGGCATTTATTGTAAACAGGTTCGGAGATTTTGGATTTGGCATCGGCGTAATAATGATATTCCTTATGCTCGGAACACTCCATTATTCAGAAATATTCGCAAATGTAGACACATTATCAGGACAGACCATTAATATACTTGGATTTAATGTAGACTTAATAACTTTCATAGCTTTACTTCTATTCTGTGGCGCAGTAGGAAAATCAGCCCAGATACCTCTTCATGTCTGGCTTCCTGATGCAATGGAAGGACCTACGCCTGTCAGCGCCTTAATACATGCAGCAACAATGGTAACAGCAGGCGTATTCATGGTTGCAAGGTTTAATCCCCTGTTCAGCCTTTCAGAGACAGCAATGAATGTGGTTGCATTAACAGGCGCAATAACAAGCCTTTTTGCTGCAACAATAGCATTGGTTCAGAACGATATAAAGAGGATAGTAGCATATTCAACAGTCAGCCAGTTGGGATACATGTTCCTTGCATGCGGTGTTGGCGCATTCGGGGCAGGAATCTTCCATCTTTATACCCATGCATACTTTAAGGCATTGTTATTTTTAGGTGCAGGAAGCGTTATGCACGCAATGGCAGGAGAGCTTGACATTCAGAAGATGGGCGGATTAAGGAAATACATGCCTGCAACTTATCTGACATTTCTCATAGCATCACTAAGCATAGCAGGAATACCGGGACTTGCAGGATTTTTCTCTAAAGATGAAATACTTTGGCTTGCTTATAATCATGGCGCTATTGGAAAGATAGTATGGCTGATGGGAACTGCTGTTGCAGCCCTTACGGCATTTTACAGCTTCAGGATAATATTTCTTGCATTTCACGGCAAATTCAGGGGAACCCATGAACAGGAGCATCACCTGCATGAGTCTCCAAAGGCAATGACAATCCCACTAATAATACTTGCAATAGGCGCAATATCAGCAGGATGGGTAGGAATACCTCAGGCATTGGGAGGAAGCAACTGGATAGCCCACTTCTTTGAGCCAGTTTTAGGACATCCCCATATAACAGCATCTCATGAAGAGGAATTCATGGTGATGGGGATATCCATTGCAGCAGCAATAGGAGGAATATTCATATCATGGATATTCTATTCATTAAAACCAGACATACCAAAGACACTTACAGAGAAATTCAGAGGAATATATACAACTTTATGGAACAAATATTATGTTGATGAACTCTACGACTTTATTGTAGTAAGGCCTACGAGGTGGATTGCAAGCAGCATACTCGTTGCTGTTACAGACAGAAAGATTATAGAAGGAATTGTAAACGGAATTCCGGGTTCAATAAGAAGCCTCGGCGAAAAGATTAGAAAGCTCCAGACAGGGAATCTCCAGCACTATGCCGTAAGCATGGCGCTCGGAATTTTTGTGATACTCACGCTAATATTAATTGCAGCAGGAAGACAATGAGTGACTCATCGAGCATTGCGAATTGCGAATCAAGGATTTTGAAGGAGGCTAAATGCATCAGATAGGGTATCCAATACTCAGCACCCTCATATTTTTACCCATTGCAGGTGCAGTATTAATAGCCCTTGTAAAAAGGGGAAAAGATAACTTTATTAAATGGCTTTCATTGGTCATAAGCATTGTCACCTTCATACTCAGCATTCCGCTTTTCACCAGCTTTGACAAGACAACAGCCAAGATGCAGTTCACAGAGGCTTATGAATGGATACCTTCATGGGGAATCAAATACGCCATCGGAATTGACGGAATAAGCGTCTTGTTTGTCCTGCTTTCCACTATTCTAACGATTTTGTGCATCATGGTCTCATGGAAAAGCATAAAAGAAAAGACAAAGGAGTTTTATGCAGCCCTGCTTCTTATAGAGGGCGCAATGATAGGTGTATTCTGCAGCCTTGACCTCTTCCTTTTCTACATATTTTGGGAGGCTATGCTTATTCCGATGTATCTATTGATAGGTGTATGGGGAGGACCTAACAGGATATACGCAGCAATAAAATTCTTTCTTTTTACGCTCGTAGGAAGCGTATTAATGCTTGTTGGAATAATAGCTCTTTACTTAAATACAGGCTCTTTTGACATCCTCAAGATGATGGCAATGAACTATCCCTATCATCTGCAGATCATCCTTTTCTGGGCGTTCTTTGCAGCATTTGCTGTAAAGGTGCCTATGTGGCCTGTTCATACATGGCTTCCTGATGCTCACACAGAGGCTCCAACTGCCGGAAGTGTAATACTTGCAGGAATACTCATAAAGATGGGGGCATACGGATTTTTGAGATTCAGTATGCCGTTGTTTCCAGAGGCATCAAAGGCAATGGCGCCTGTGATGATGATACTTTCTGTCATAGCAATAATCTATGGAGGAATAATCTGCCTTGGTCAGACAGACTTAAAGAGGCTTATAGCATATTCATCTGTAAGCCATATGGGATTTGTAACTTTAGGAATCTTTGCATTAAATGCACAGGGGATGCAAGGAGGAATACTCCAGATGATAAATCACGGAATTATTACAGGAGCGCTCTTTTTATGCGTCGGTATGATTTATGACAGGACTCATACAAGACAGATTGCTGACTACGGAGGCACAGCGACAGTAATGCCCATATATGCGGCATTCTTTATGGTATTCACGCTTGCATCGATAGGGCTTCCCGGCACAAATGGATTCATAGGAGAATTTTTGATAATACTCGGAGGATTTGCTGCCTCAAAGGCATTGGGAGTGCTTGCAGCAACGGGAATAATCATAGGGGCAGCCTATATGCTGTGGCTTTATCAGAGGGTATTTTTTGTTGAGACGAACACAAAGGTTCAAGGACATAAGGATATTGATATAAGAGAAATCCTTACGCTTGTGCCATTGCTGATCCTTGTGCTGTGGATAGGAGTATATCCCAATGTGTTTTTGAGCTTTATGGATGCCTCTGTCCAGAATTTGATAGAAAGAGTCAACACAGCAGGTTCTATAGAGACAGAAATAGTCAAGCAGATAACAGATATAGTAGAGGTAGCAAAATGATGCCCCTTAATGACATGACAGTTATAATGCCGGAAATAATATTGACCGTTTCAGCAATGATTCTTCTTATGCTTGAACTCTTCTTTAAAAACAAAAGTGCAATTGCTCTAATAGGAGCAGTTTCAGCAGGAGCCGCGCTCTTTGCCATTCCTATAAGCTACGGAGAGGCATTTGGCGGCGCCTTTATAAGCGACGGCTTTAGCGCTTACTTCAAGTTTATATTCATCATAAACCTCGTTCTCACAATCCTCATATCCCTCAGATACATACAGAGGCAGAAGTCTGACTACGGAGAATATTACAGCATCCTCCTTTTTGCAACTGCCGGAATGATGCTCATGGCGTCAGCAAAAGACCTGATAGTGCTTTATCTCGGATTAGAACTAATGGCATTGAGCACATACATCCTCGCAGGAATAAAGAGGCATGACATAAAATCTAATGAGGCAGCCATAAAATATTTCCTTTTAGGCGCATTTTCATCAGCCTTCCTGCTTTACGGAATATCCCTGCTATACGGAATGACAACAACAACAGATATTTATAAGATTGCAGAGTATCTTCAAACCCAAGAGGTTGCGCCCTCACTTCTTCTGAGCATGGCTCTTATAGCAGCGGCGTTTTCATTCAAGATAGCAGCAGCGCCTTTTCATATGTGGGCACCTGATGTATATGAAGGGGCTCCTACATCAATAACAGCATTTATGTCAGTAGGTCCAAAGGCTGCAGGCTTTGCAGTCATATCGAGGGTATTCTATACTGCATTTGGAAGCATTCAGTTAGAGTGGACAGCCGTATTGATAGGAATAGCAATACTCACAATGGCAGTCGGAAATATCCTCGCATTAGTCCAGACGAACATAAAAAGGATGCTTGCCTATTCTTCCATAGCGCATGCGGGCTATGCCCTTATTGGAGTTATAACAGGCACAGGCGAAGGGATTATTGCAATGATGACATATCTCTTAATATATGCCTTCATGAACATAGGGGCATTTTCAATAGTAATACTCCTTGAAAAAGGCGATGAGTTGTCTGATTATGAGGGACTTGCTAAGAGCCGGCCTTTAGTTGCAGCATTGATGCTCGTCTTTATGTTTTCCCTCACAGGCATACCTCCAACTGCAGGATTCATAGGCAAGTTCAATCTCTTCACAGCAGCGGTAAGCGCAGGATACACATGGCTTGTAGTAATAGCGGTCATTTTCAGCTCAATCTCGGCATACTACTATCTGAGAGTAGTAATGAAAATGTATATGAAAGAGATGAAAGAAGAAGCAGAAATAGCGATTTCGCCGTCATTAGGCTTTGCAATACTTATAACAGTGTTAATGGTATTTGTTATAGGCATCATGCCATCAGTGGTGATAGGGTAATTTTCCATGGTTGCTGCTTAATGTTGATCATAAAGAATAAAACCTGAGTAAAAGATATGATAGTAGGAATTATCTCTGACACACATGACCATCTTGACAATCTAGGAAGCGCATTAAATGCCTTTAATGAAAGAAATGTTGAGCATATAATCCATGCAGGCGATTTTACATCTCCTTTTACATGGAGGGTTATGAGAGACTTTAAGGGCGGCTTCACAGGAATTTTTGGAAACAACGACGGCGAAAAAGTTTTATTGAATAAGCTCTATCAGGACAGGATCTATACCCAGCCTTATAAATTCAGCCTTTACCAGAGAAGGATTGTTGTTATGCACGAGCCTGATGTTGTTGACGCCCTTGCTGACAGCGGACATTTTGATTTAGTTGTTTTTGGCCATACCCACGAGCCTGTGGTCAAAAGGATCAAAGATGCACTGATCATTAATCCCGGCGAGGTATGCGGTTGGCTTTATGGAAGACCCACAGCAGCAATTTTAAATCTTCAGACAATGGATGCAGAGATAGTTTCTATAGCCTAAATCTCGAACTCTTCGCCCTTATCAGGCATATGCGTGATAAACCCGAATTTCTCATTCACTATATCTTTGAATTCAAGGGAGGCTTTTTCTTCACCGTGGACTATGAAAACCTCGGGCTTGTTGGAGAATGCACCGAGCCACTCCAGAAGCTCCCTCTGGTCTGCATGGGCTGAAAAACCTCCGATAGTATAAACCCTTGCCTTCACAGCTATTTCCTCTCCGAGGACACGGACTATTTTTGCCCCTTCAATGATTCTCCTGCCGAGTGTCTCTTTTGCCTGAAATCCTGTGAATATTATGCTGCACTCAGACCGCCATAGATTATGTTTGAAATGATGCTGTATCCTGCCTCCATCGCACATGCCGCTTCCTGCAATAATTATAGTGCCTGCTCTCATTTTATTGATTCTCATGGAATCCTCTATTGAATGAGTAAAATGCAGATGCAGGGCTGCGTCATCTGTCCTATTAAACATCTTTATTGCATCTTCATCAAAGCATTCAGGATGTGCTAAATAAACCTTTGTGGCATCTTCAGCAAGAGGGCTGTCAACATAGACATGCAGGTTGTAAAGCCTTCCTTCCTTAACGAGTTTGTTCAGGGTATAAAGAATGTCCTGAGTCCTTCCAACAGCAAACGCAGGTATCAGGACATTGCCGCCCCTTTTGAAGGTTGTTTTTATTGCCTCAACAAGTTCATCGATGCTTTCTTCCATTCCTTTATGCAATCTGTTTCCATAAGTCGATTCCATGACCACATAGTCTGCTTGCTCCGCATGCTGGGGGTCATTGATTATGGGATTCCCCTTTCTGCCTATATCCCCTGAAAATACGATTCTCTTTTCAACAGGGCTGTCCTGATACCATAGCTCAAGCGTCCCCGAGCCGAGTATGTGGCCTGCATCTATGAACCTGTATCTTATGCCTCTGCCAAGGTGTTCTATCTTTCCGTAAGATTTTTTTTCGAACAGGGGTATTGCTGCCCTGACATCTTCTGCTGTGTAAAGCGGCTCAAATACGGCATCCATACCTTTTCTTAATGCCTTTTTAGTCAGCCATTCTGCATCCTTTTCCTGTATCTGTGCTGAATCGCAGAGCATTATTTCTGCAAGGTCTGCAGTTGCTGATGTGGCTAATATCCTGCCCCTGAATCCGTCTTTTACGAGTTTTGGGATGAGTCCTGAATGGTCTATATGGGCATGCGTTAAAAAGAGGTGATCAATTTCATCAGGCCTGAAATCAAAGGGTGCTTTGTTTATTCTGTCCGCATCTTCTCCCTGATACATTCCGCAGTCCACAAGCATATGCATATCATTCACTGATATGTGAAAACATGTGCCTGTGACAGTTCTGACGCCGCCTAAAAATTTAATCTTCATAGTAAATCCTAACCTGTCTTTATATCGTCACTCCGACAATCCTTTTTAGTCCTGCCTCTAACGCCATTTTTACGGCATCTGAATACTCTTTTGTAGTTATTCTCCTGTCCAAAGGAGGATTTTCAAATGCCTTGCAGCATGGATAGTATTGATCCATTATGTTCATATAAGTATTTTCTGATACCTCCTCTGAAATGAATCTCACTATCTCTTTTGTCCCGGATATTCCTTCAGGCAGCACAAGATGCCTGACAAGAAGCCCTCTCAATGCAGTTCCCATTTCATTAACAATAAGGTCTCCAACCTGACTGTGCATTTCTTTAATAGCTGCCTTTGCCTTTTCAGGATAATCCTTTGCCTTTGAGTATTTAAGAGCCATCTGAGGGTCTGAATATTTGAAGTCAGGCATGTAAATATCTACAATGCCTTCAAGTATTTTTATTGCCTCCACGGATTCATAGCCTCCGCAGTTGTAAACTATTGGAATTCTTAATCCCGATTCAGAGGCAATTGCAATAGAGTGCAGTATCATCGGCATCTGGTGAGTCGGCGTTACAAGATTGATATTATGGCAGCCCATATCCTGAAGTTCAAGCATTATGCCTGCAAGCCTTTCAAACGTGATTTCGCTGCCTTCTCCAAGATGGCTTATTGTCCAGTTTTGGCAGAATATGCAGCCAAGATTGCAGTAGCTGAAAAATATCGTGCCTGAACCGAATCTTCCTACAAGCGGCCTTTCTTCTCCAAAATGCGGACCATAGCTTGCAACAAAAGGTTTGTCTCCTGTTCTGCAGAATCCTTTCTCTCCAGCAGTTCTGTCAACCCTGCAGTTTCTTGGACAGAGGGCGCACTCCTTCAAGATATTTTCTGCAGTTCTGACCTTTTCCCAGAGTTCGGATTTATGGAGTTTTATATAGGCAGCAGTGAATGGCACGTCTTTATGAACTGGCAAGCACTGCAGATATCTCTTTTGCATGCCATGCAATATTTTTAATTGCATCAAGCATGTTTATGTAAATAGACGATGCTGCAGGCAGGCATAGCCCTTCTATGAGCCTCTCTTCATGAAGGGTGGAGTATTCCATTGCTCTTTTGACTATGCCCTTTTCAGATTCCTGAACATATTTCCCAAGCATTATATTTCTGGCAAGTATCATGTCTGATGTAGGCTTTATAATATCAACAAGCCTCTGAAGGAGGAATGTTATTTCTGTAACTGCCCTGTCGCTGAAGAGTATTCCGTCCTTTATTTTTTTATCTATCAATCCTGCAAGTTTCTCTATATTCTCTGCAATCCTTAAAAGGTGAGATGGAACAGAGACATAAGGCTTGATATCAGGCATTTCTTTTGCGATTTCTGCTGCCTTTTTTGTCAGATTCGGCTCTTTCTTTTTTGTGAGTTCAGCCATTTCAAGACAGTCTTTAAGAGGCCTTAAAGAATTGTAAATGAAAGCGGTCTGCAAATAAGTGATGCAGTCTTCAGCGCTGCTTGTTATCTCATGCATCGCCTTTAATAATTCCTTAGATTCTTCCTTCATTTCTGTCTCCTTTTGCGTTTTATAAAATAATATCAAATTGTCAGATTTTCAGCAAGAAAAATTACGAATGTGTTAAAATCAACAGCTTGAAAATTTAGCGCAATTTTGCAAAGAGGGTTGAAACCAGCGATGAAAACAATAGCAGTTATATCCAAAAACGAGAGTGTGAGGCTGGCTCTCGACAACATACTCAGGGATTTTTACAGCCTATATTTTTTTGACGACATGGAATCTTCCCTCAACTATATAAAAGGATTTATGCCCCATGTGATAATCATTGATATAGATATTGACGACTATAATACTATAGAACTCCTCTCAGAACTAAAAAACGACCCTGTCTTTGGCCAGATACCTGTCATCGCCATGCTTCCAGAAATCAATGTTGCGCCGATGTGGGAATATATACACGCAGATGATTTTTTATGGAGGCGCTGCATAGAAATGGATTTGCTCATCAGGATATCTCTCAGCATGAGAAGGGCTGAGAGGGTGGTTGAAATAAATCCATTGACGAGGCTTCCCGGAAATATTGCAATAAATAAACAGATACAAAAGAGGCTTGATGCCAAAGAGATATTTGCTGTCGGCTATGTTGATATTGATTATTTCAAGCCCTTTAATGATACATACGGCTTCAGCCGCGGCGATGAAGTTTTAAAAATGACAGCCAAAACCATTCTTAAATCTGTTAAGGATGCACAGCCAAAAAACAGTTTTGTAGGGCATATAGGAGGAGACGATTTTATATTTATAATGGATGCTGAATTTGTCGAGGATGCAGCAGGAAATATTATTTATGCATTTGACGAGGCTGTGCAAGGCTTTTACGATGAAGAAGACAGGATTAAGGGCTACATAGAGTCTATTGACAGGGAAGGGGCAAAAAAGAGATTTCCTGTAATGTGCATATCAATAGGCATTGCCCACACAAGGTTCAGAAGATTTTCACACTACAGCGAAATAGCAGAGGTGGCTTCAGAAATGAAGAAGTATGCAAAGAGGTGCTACGGAAGCTGCTGCAGGATTGACAAGAGGACTTATGTCAACGCCTGATCAAAAAGCCCTGCAAGCCTTTCTGCTTTGTCCTCTATTGACCTTATATTGTCAGAGATAGAGTCGCATTCATTTTTTATCCTGTGGAGTTCGTCGGCAATATTTAAAGCAGCAAGTATCGCTGCCTTTAAAGGAACAATGCCCGGAGACGCTGAATAGACCTCCTTCAGTCTTTCGTTCACAAAGTCAGCAAGCTGCTTTATATATTCGGGCTGACTGTCCCCTTTTATAATATATTTCTGACCGAGTATATGCACTTCAACTGCTGGCATTTTATTTCAACTCTAATGACTCGATCTCATTTAAAAGGTTTTCTATCTGTTTTTTTATCAATGACTTTTCAGAAGAAATCCCTTCTATCTGCTGATCTTTTGATTCAATAATAGCTTCAAGCTCACTAACCCTTTTTTCGAGAGATTTTTTTTCTTCCTTTAATGCCTTGAGCTTCTCTACAGCAAGAGTAATTTTTTCTTCCAGAGTCTTCAGCCTTTCCACAACTCCTCCTTGTCAAATGCAGGTATATAATATGCGTGAGAAATAATACAAAATCTTCTAATAAAAAATAAAGCCGCTGCAGCCATTACATAGACTCGCCTGACTGCTGGTCAACCGTTTGCCGGCTGTCTAATCGCCTCTTATATCCAAAGTAGCTTGTAATCACCTTTTTTACATAGTTTTTAGTCTCGTCATAGGGGATATCCTCGATAAACTCATCAACAGAACTGTATCCTCCTTTTTTAATCCACTCCCTGACAGCGCTTTCTCCTGCATTATAAGATGCAATAGCAAGGGGAAGGGACTCGAACTCCTGAAGAAGGCTTTTCAGATAATACGAGCCAATCATTATATTGGTCACTGGGCTATACAGTTCATCTGCATTCTTAAGCCTTGAAGGGATTTTTTTGATAAGCCTAAATGCTGTTTCTGGCATGAGCTGAAGAAGCCCTATTGCCCCAGCTATTGACCTTGCATTTGGGTCAAACCTTGACTCCTCCCGCATAACAGAAAGGATCAGAAGAGGATCGATGTTGTTTTCTTTTGACGCCTCGGCAACCTCGTCTGCATAAGCCAAAGGATAGAGTATTTCTCTGGACTCTTCATTGTGAGGAATCCTTGAAGCAAGACTTATTGCCGATTTATATTTGTCGAGATTTTTCAGTCTGCAGCTTATGCTGAAAAGCTCGTCGCTTGAGGCAGCCTTTTTTGATAAATTCATAAGTTCATTAGCAGCATCATCTTTAAGTCCGATTTCTGACAATATGTCAGCCCTCTCAAAAATGGGAATAGGCTTGCAGACTGGTTTTAGTGTGTCCAAATTTAAGCTGCTAATTTTTTTAATATCTGTCTGAGCAGGGTCCATATTCATCAGCATAGGCAGAAAAATATAAAAATCCCCTTCAGCGGATTTTTTCGAGAGGGTCTTTGCAGCAGGCTTGCCGTTTAGTTTTTCTGAACACCTGTTTTTCCAATAAAGATATTTTGAGCTGCCGTATGTCTTGTAAAGCTGAGAAAATGCATTGCATGCATCTTTTAGGTTTTTAGACATATAATGAGTCCAGCCTATTGACCACAAAATATTTTCTTTTTCTGACGGGTATATTGAAAGGGCATTATTTAATATTTTCAATGCGCCTGCTGTGTCGCCTTCTCTCCTTTTCATTGTTCCGTATGAAATCAGAAGCGGAGCGAACCTTTTGTCGCCTGTCTTAATGAAGTCGGACAATCTCGATTCAAATGATGCAATATCCCTCGCCCTGAGCAGAGATCTTGCATGCCAATAATCGTTTTTTGTTCTGCTGTATAATTGAACTGCTTCCTTGTATCTCTTTTGTCTGAACAGCGAATATGCAATCCCTTCTAATATCGCAGCTTTCTTTTCTGGAGAGTCTATAAAGACGGCTTCTTGCTCTGCCTTTTTCAAGGCAGCATTGAAACTTTCTTCTGCCTCCTTAAACATCCATGCACTGTTCAGATTTTCTCCTCTCTTTATAAGGTCATCTGTTTTTATGTCTCCATCAGAAAGTTCATTTCTCGCCTTTTCAGACAATAAAGAGGCAGAGACAAATATATCCCTGAATATCTTTTTTGCCTTTTCCGACTCGCTGCGTTCCTTTAAATGCACGGCATATGCATACATCACATTGAATTCAGAAGGGTATTCTTTTATAAAGCCTTCAAACAATTCAGATAGTTTATCGTCTTTGTCTTTCAATATCTCCAGTTCCATTCTTTTTGCGTTTTTTATAAGCAGCGAGTCTTTGTATGCCTTTTTAATGGTGTTTATGTCCTTCAATGCATTGTCACTATCTCCTTTGCCTTCAAATGCCTTTGCCCTCCAGAAAAGTATGTAATCTCCCAAAAATGGAAATCTCTCGTAAGCTTCTGAAAGTTGAATAGCAGCGTTTTCATAATCTCCTTTGTCAAGACTCGTTTTTCCATTTAAAAGAACATCGAGGGGACTGTCTGATGCAAATGATGAAGCAGACAAAAGAAGCAGGCAGAAGATAAAAAAAATTAAACCTTTTTTCATGGCATTATTTTTGTATTTCATCCAAATCAACACATCGAAATCCGAATGATTCTGCAAGAGCCTTGTTGGCAATATGCCCTTTATAGGTATTTACAGAACTCCTAATTTGCATATCTTCCTTAATGGCATTTTCAATTCCTCTATTAGCGATTATCCTTATGTAAGGAAGCGTTGCATTGGTCAGGGCTAATGTGGATGTCCTCGGATATGCCCCGGGCATATTTGCCACTGTGTAATGAATTATGCCTTCAATCTCATATATAGGCTCGTCATGGGTTGTAGGCATTGATGTCTCAGCACAGCCTCCCTGATCTACAGAAACATCCACTATCACAGAACCCTTTTTCATCGTCTTGAGCATGGCTCTCGGTATGAGCATAGGCGTTTTCCCGCCCGGAACCAATACCGCCCCTATTATAATATCAGCATCTGTTATCTCTTTTTCTACATTGCTCTGAGAGAGAGCCGAGGTCTTTACCCTTCCCATAAACATCTCGTCTATCCTCTGCAGCCTTTCTATGCCCCTGTTCATGACCACTGTATCTATTCCCATTCCAATGCACACACGGGCTGCATTTGTTCCGACAACTCCAGCTCCTAATATCAATGCCTTTGCAGGCTTTACACTGCAGGCGCCAGTGGGCAGTATTCCGCTTCCTCCGTGAATCCTCTGGAGATAAAAAGAACCAACAATCGGAGCCATTCTTCCAGCTATCTCGCTCATTGGAGCAAGCAGAGGAAGGGAGCCGTCTTTCTGGAGGGTCTCGTATCCTAAAGCAGAGACCTTTTTATTTAAAAGGAGATTTGTAAGTTCTATATTGGGAGCTAAATGCAGGTATGTGAAGATCGCAAGGCATTCTCTTATTAATTCGTATTCCTCAGACAGGGGCTCTTTTACCTTTACGATAAGGTCTGATTTTTTGAATATTGTCTTTTTGTCAACAATATCAGCGTCTGCGCTAATATATTCTTCATCAGAAAAACCGCTTCCTTGTCCAGCGCCTTTTTCTATCAGGATTGTATGTCCATCTTTTTTCAGTTCCTTAGCGCCGAAGGGCGTAATGCCGACCCTGCATTCATGTTTCTTTATCTCTTTTGGAACGCCGATAATCATAAACTAAAACTGTCTCAAATGCTCGATATATGAATCAAAGTTTCTCCTTGTCTCTTCAATGCTGTCTCCGCCGAACTTTTCTAAAAAGGCATCTGCCATTACAATAGCTGCCATTGTCTCTCCAACTACAGAGGCAGCAGGCGCAGCGCAAACATCAGACCTCTCATAGGCAGCCTCAAAAGGCTCTTTCGTTGCTATGTCCACAGACTGAAGAGGCTTTCTTAAGGTCGGTATAGGCTTCATTGCTGCCCTCACGACTATCGGCATCCCATTGCTCATTCCTCCTTCAATGCCGCCTGCATTGTTCGTTTTTCTATAAAAATTTGAGCCTTCATAGAATATCTCATCCATAACCTCTGAGCCGAACCCATCTGCCATCTCAAAGCCCCTGCCTATTTCTACACCTTTTACTGCCTGTATCGACATAAATGCCTGAGAAAGCCTTCCATCGAGCCTTCTGTCCCACTGTATATGGCTTCCAACTCCAGGAGGAACACCTTCAGCAATCACAACAAATACCCCGCCGAGGGTGTCTCCTTTTTTTATAGCCTCATCAATCAATGCAGTCATTTTGTTTGACGCATCTTCGTCTGGACATCTCACAGGAGAGTTTTCAGCCTTTTTGAAAAATTCTTTGAAATCTGAAATTTGAAATCTGAAATCTGAAATCTTAACGCTGCCTATCTGAACCACATAGCTTCCAATATTTATTCCAAATTCAGAAAGAAATTTTTTCGCTACTGCGCCGATGGCAACCCTCATTGCTGTTTCTCTTGCGCTTGAACGTTCAAGGATGTTTCTCATGTCTTTGTGTCCATATTTTAATGCGCCTGCAAGGTCTGCGTGTCCGGGCCTTGGCCTTGTTACAGCAGGGATTGAGCCCTCATATTTCCACTCTGCTGACATCCCCTCCTGCCAATTCTTCCAGTCCCTGTTTTCAATGAAAATAGATATAGGAGAGCCTATGGTCTTTCCCCATCTGACGCCTGAAATAAGCTCAGCACGGTCGCTCTCTATCTTCATCCTTCCGCCTCTTCCGTATCCTGCCTGCCTCCTCTTAAGCTCTCTGTCAATATCTTCTGATGACAATGAAAGACCTGAAGGAATCCCTTCAAGCACTCCTGTCAATCCCTTTCCGTGAGATTCTCCTGATGTAAGAAATCTAATCATAATCTTAAGATACCTTAAAAAAATATAATGGTCAACCCACTATTGCCACTGGTCTCTACAAATCTCTATAAATCTCATAATCCGCAAAAAAAGTGTTTGTATAAGCGAAACAGGTGTGGCTTTGATGCCATGCCTGCTTCGCTTGATTTACGGGTTACGGCAAGTCTCCCTATTCTCTATTGACCGCCCTTATATGTTATAATGCGTTCAGATGAAACAGTTTAAAAGCATAAGATTAAAACTTATACTTATCGCCCTTCTGCCTGTTTTTATTGTCACATCTCTTGTTGTGTATTCAGATGTTCGGCATACAAGAATGACCCTGATAGATTTTCAGAAGGAAAAGGCAGTGCTTTTGTCTAATATAATCAAAAAGAGCCTTGTAATCCTGATGATAGAAAACAGATGGAATGAAATGCAGTCTCTTCTTGAGGACTTCACTAAAGAATCCTCTGAATTGAAAGAAGTAAGGATATTTAATCCAGAGACAGGAAATATTGTTGCATCCGCAGACATAAAAGATGTCGGCAAAAAGATATACGAGCGAGATTGGGATGCATTTAAAAGAGGCGATGAAATGGCTTTCATAATAGAAAAGGAGGATTCAACCTTTGCCACAAGGGTTTCTCCGATAATGAACGAGCCTGCATGCTACGGATGCCATTCAAGAGAAAAGCACATTCTTGGCGTAATAGATGTGGAGGTCTCTTTAGAGAAGGCAGGGCATTATATAAAAGAATCAACTTTTAAACATTTTTCAGGGCTTGCTATCGGTTTTCTGATAATCAGCGCAGTTTTCGTTATAGGAGGCGAGTTGATTATAAACAAGCCGATTAAGAGGCTTGCCAATGCAATGCAGAAGGTAGAGTCTGGGGATTTGACCGTCAGGCTGAAAAGATCCGGAAATGATGAAATTACTTACCTTTCAGAGTCATTCAACGACATGATAAGCGCTTTGGAATCAGCCAAAAAAGAGATTGAGTCCTGCCATATGCAGCAGATGGAAAAGGCATCGAGGCTCGCTTCATTAGGAGAGATAATGTCTGGAATCGCCCATGAGATAAAGAATCCTCTTACTGGAATAAGCTGCGCTATTCAAGTGCTTTGTTCGGAGATAGGACAGGATGATTCAAAAAAGGCTGTTGTGAATGAGGTCCTAAATCAGATAAAAAGGCTTGACAGGACTGTAAAAGACCTCCTTGATTATGCAAAGCCTAAGCCCCCTTCATTTGTACTTCTTAATCTAAGAGATCCCATTGAGAAGGCTCTTTTTCTCTTATATCCGGAGGCAAGAAGCAGGAATGTGGATGTGAAGACAGAAATTCAGGAAGACATGCCTATGGTTATAGCAGATATTGATCAAATGCAGCAGGTCTTTTTAAATCTTGCTTTAAATGCAGTTCATGCAATGCCTCGTGGAGGGACGTTAAAGATTAAGATGTCGCAGATTGATTACAATGAAGAATTACAGAAAGAGCTGCGAATTAAAACAAAGGACCATAAAATTGCTGAAGTAAGATTTGAGGACACAGGCATAGGCATTTCCCCTGAAGATATGGAAAACATATTCGAACCTTTTTTTACAAAAAAGGCAAAGGGTACAGGCCTCGGCTTGTCCATCAGCTATAAGATTGTTCAGGAGCATGGAGGCTCCATAGCTGTTAAGAGCGAGGTAGGCAAGGGCAGTATCTTTACTGTTTATCTGCCTGTAAGCGGCCCTCATGTCAAAGGAGAGGCAATTGGTTAAGTTAAGGATGCTCGTTATAGATGACGAGAGGTTTATAACATGGTCGCTCAAGCAATATCTTGAAAAGGCTGGTTACGAGGTTTTTACTGCAGAGGATGGTGAAGAAGGGCTTAAAGTGACTAAAGAAGTTCTACCATCAGTGATTCTCGTTGATTTTATCATGCCTAAATTAAGCGGTTATCAGTTTTGTCAG
>OGCL01001779.1_pt1 | contig 17142 bp, 18 predicted proteins | sample 1570041 | NCBI WGS metagenome assembly OGCL01 (sample SAMN06266162, study PRJEB24511) | hot springs metagenome | isolation source: Hot spring water | place: South Africa: Limpopo | collected 2015-06-22
TCCGTTCCCTCTCCTTAAGCCCCTCCCCCCGAGGGGGAGGGGAGCGTCGTGAGTCGGCTACGCGACTTTCACGATAAGGGTTCCCCGACGATGGGGGTACCCAGCTCCGCCATGATCTGCGCATAGAGTTGCCAGGCCTGGCGGGCCTCCTCCTCGGCCACCTTCTGCATGGCCTGTCCCAGATGCACCATGACGTAATCGCCCACCGCGGGCGGATCGTGCTCGAGCAGGAGGAGGGATACCTGCCGCTCGACGCCCAGGGCCTGGCACCGGGCCGTCAGCCCGAATACCGCTTCTACACGCATGGGGATGCTCAGACACATGGGCATGGGGGTGGGTTTGCGCCCGGCCAGTATAGCGCAGCGTCGCGCCCCTCTCGTCAGGCGTATGCCGGCGCCGGCCAGCCGGCAAGGGATGCGCAGGGTCGGTGGGGTTGCCATTTACCTGCCGGCTGCTAGCTTGTGGCTGATGAAGACCCTGGTGCTGGGCATAGGCAATACCCTACTCAAGGACGAGGGCGTGGGCATACACGTCATACGGGCCCTTTGCGAGGGGGCACCCCCGGCCGACGGGGTGGACTATCTCGATGGCGGCACCCTCTCCTTCACCCTGGCCGGCCCCATCGTAGAGGCCGAGGCGCTCATCGTGGTGGATGCGGCCCAGCTGCAGGCAGCGCCAGGCACGGTACGCATGCTGGTGGGGGATGCGATGGACGCCTTCGTCAGCGGTCATCGCAAGGCCAGCGTGCACGAGGTGGGACTGACGGACCTGATGGCCATCGCCAAGCTGACCGGGCGTTGGCCGGCCCGGCGCGCCTTGGTGGCGATCCAACCCAAGGAGGTGGATTGGGGCGAGCACTGCAGCCCGGAAGTGGCGGCCGCGGTGCCCGAGGCCTGCCGCCTCGTGCGCGATCAGCTGGAGCGTTGGCGACATGGGGCTTGAGGACATCCCGGTCACGCTGGAGAACGCTACGGCGGACCTGACCGGCAATGCCGGCGCCCTGCTGGGGGAGATCGCCGCCCTGCTGCAACGGCTGCTGGCGACGGGGGAGGGCGGCGCCATCGATCTGGCCGGTCTGCCCCTCTCCCCCGCCGACCGGGCCTGGCTGGCGCAGCGTCTGGGCCGCGGCGAGGTCGAGATCCGCCTCCAGGCGGCCGGCCTGTCGACCTTCCACGAGACGGCATTTCCCGGCGTCTGGTGGGTGAGCCACCACAACGAGGCCGGTGTGCGGGTCAGCGAGCTCGTCGAGGTGGCGCACGTCCCAGAGCTTGTGGTCGCCCACCCGGACGACATGAAAATTGGATTAGAGCGTCTGAATAATCTCATAAATGATCTAGACTGAAATCGGTCCTGTCCGAACCTACTGCAAGGAGCCTGCCCACCATGAACAAGAACGGCAATCTTCTGGAAAACCTCGCATGGCAGGGCATCTCCCGCCGCAGCTTCCTGAAGTACTGCGCCACCCTGGCCTCGCTCATGGCCCTGCCGCCCACCGCCGGGCGGGCCATGGCCGAGGCCCTGGCCAAGGCCCCGCGGCCATCGGTGATCTGGCTGCCCTTCCAGGAGTGCACCGGCTGCACGGAGTCCATCACCCGATCCCACGCTCCCTCCATCGAGGGGCTGATCTTCGACGCCATCTCCCTGGACTACCAGGAGACCCTGATGGCCGCCGCCGGGCATCAGGCCGAGGAGGTCCTGCACAAGACGGTGGAGGAGAATGCCGGCAAGTTCGTCCTCATCATCGACGGATCGGTCGCCACCGGACTGGACGGCGCCTATTCCTGCATCGCCGGCCGCAGCAATCTGGACCTGCTGCGGGAGGTGGGGCCCAAGGCGGCGGCCATCGTGGCCGTGGGTTCCTGCGCGGCCTTCGGCGGCATCCCCAAGGCCGAGCCCAACCCAACGGGGGCGGTGGCGGTGTCGGACATCATCAAGGACAAGCCGATCGTCAACATCCCCGGCTGCCCGCCCATCCCGGTGGTCATAACGGGCGTGCTGGCCCACTACCTCACCTTCGGCAGCCTGCCCGAGCTGGATCGGCTGGGGCGTCCGCGCGCCTTCTTCGGCGAGACCATCCATGACCGCTGCTACCGTCGCCCCTTCTACGACCAGGGCAAGTTCGCCAAGACCTTCGACGACGAGGGGGCGCGCAAGGGCTGGTGTCTGTTCGAACTGGGCTGCAAGGGGCCGGTCACCTACAACGCCTGCGCGCATGTGAAGTGGAACGACCACACCTCCTTCCCCATCGAGTCGGGCCACGGCTGCATCGGCTGTTCGGAGCCCGATTTCTGGGATGCCGGCGGCTTCTACAAGGCCCTGTCCATGCCGGCCGACCCCCTCAAGCTCGTGGCCGGCGCGGCCGTGGCCGGCGCGGCGGTCGGCGTGGCCGTGTCCATCGCCAACCGGGCGCGCAAGGGGGCCGCCAAGGCCGCCCACGAGACGGCAACCCTGGCGGACCTGGAGAAGTGAAGCAGCGGCCCATGGTCAGCATGGCCAGGCGCATCTGATCCACGCGACCCCGCGCCGCTGACCGTAGACCGCTCACCCCTCACCGTAACGGAGACGAGCCATGAACGAGCTGCAATTCCTCACCTGGGTCCGCGGTCCCGGCCTGGACATCGCCCTGAGCATCTTTCTTTTGGGCGTGCTCTGGCGGCTGCTGGAGATCTATACCCTGGGTCGCAAGGCGGACCTGGCCGCGCCGCGCAGTCGTCCGGGGGCCACCGGATGGCACACCATCCTGCGCCGTTCCGTGCCGCCGCCGGGCATGGTGAAACGCTCACCGGTGAGCTACATCGGCGGCTACATCTTCCACGTCGGTCTGGCCATCATCGCCTTCCTGTTCATTCCCCACATCAAGCTGATCGAGGGACTCACCGGCCTGTCCTGGCCGGGGCTGCCCTCCCAGGTGATCGACGCCGTCACGGTGGTCACCCTGGCGGCCATGGTGGTGGTGCTGGTCGACCGCATCAACAAGCCGGTGAAACGCTATTTGTCGACCTTCGAGGACTATTTCACCTGGACGCTGACCTTCCTGCCCGTGCTCACCGGCTACCTGGCGGTCAAGCACCTGTTTCTGCCCTACACCACCATGCTGGCATTGCACATACTCACCGCCGAACTGCTGCTGATCTTCCTGCCGTTCACCAAGCTGTTCCACGCCTTCACCGTCTTCGGCTCACGCTGGTTCAACGGCGACATCAATGCGAAGAAAGGGGTACCCGTATGAGCGCCTCACTGGAAAAGGGCATCAACGTCCTCAAGGAAGTCATCGATGCGCCCATCGCCAGCTTTTTCGCGAGCTGCGTGCACTGCGGCCTGTGCGCCGAGGCTTGTCTGTTCTATACCGAGTCCGGCGATCCCAAATACACCCCGATCCACAAGCTGGAGCCCCTGCGCCGGGTCTACGAGCAGGAATACACCCTGCTCGGTCGCATCGCCAAACGGCTGCACCTGTCCAAGCCGCTCACCGACGAGGAGCTGGGTCAGTGGCGCGAACTGGTCTACGACAGTTGCACCATGTGCGGGCGCTGCTCGCTGGTCTGCCCGGTGGGCAATGACCTCACCTACATGATCCGCAAGCTGCGCGAGGGCATGGCCGTCTCCGGCCACGCACCGGAGGGGGTGATCGGCGCCACCAAACGCACGGTCGAGATCGGCAGCCCCATGGGCGTGCGCCTGCCCGCCGTGAAGGCGCAGATGAAACACGTCGAGGACGACACCGGCATCGAGATCCCGCTCGACCGGGAGGGCGCGGAGTACATGGTGCTGCTGTCCTCCATGGAGATCGTCAACTTCCCGGAATATCTGGGCGCCATCGCCAAGATCATGAAACAGGCGGGCAAGACCTGGACGCTCTGCTCGGACGCCTTCGAGGCCACCAACAGCGGCATACAGATCGGTGTGTCGGACATCGCCCGCGTGATCGTCTCGCGCATCGTCAACGGGGCCGAGCGGCTCAAGGTGAAGACCGTCATCAGCCCCGAGTGCGGCCACGCCTACACGGCGCTGCGTTGGGAGGGGCCCAATCTGATCGGCCGGCCCTACAACTTCGAGGTGTTGCACATCCTGGAGGTGCTCGACCAGTTCCGCGCCCAAGGCCTGCTCAAGACCGAGGGTTTCGAGGAGTCCAGGCTCACCTTCCACGACCCCTGCCAGATCGTGCGTCGCGGCGGGGTGATCGAGCCGCAGAGGAACCTGCTGAAGATGGTGGCCAAGGACTTCGTCGAGATGTCCGATCCGGGCAAGTACAACTGGTGCTGCGGCGGCGGCGGTGGCGTGAGTGCCAACGAGGATGCCGAGGCGTTGCGCCTGATCGCCTTCAAGCGCAAGAAGGCCCAGCTCGAGGAGACCGGCGCCAAGACCCTGGTCACCGCCTGCGCCAACTGCCGCATCGTCCTGGAAGAGGGTCTGGAGCATTACCAGATGGACCTGTCGGTGGTGGGCCTGACCGAGATGCTCGCCGAACACCTGGTCGAGGACGATGCGAGAGCAAAGCAGACTGCAGTGCAAGGAGCATGAGGCCATGAGCATCAGCAATGACAGCGAATTCAAGTCGGCCCTGAACAAGCTGACGCCCGCGCAGCAGCGCATGGTTGCGGCGCGCTTCACCGAGAACGTGCTGAACCTGTGTGAGGATCCGCGTGTGGTGGCGGCGGTCAACGCGGCCAAGCGACCGGATATCAGCGAGGCGGAGATCACCGTGGTGTTCCAGGCGGCCAAGACCGCCAGCGTGGAGACCTACACCCAGTGTGGACGCGAAGCGGACTGGCGCAACCAGGCCGGCCACTTCGTCGCCGAGGCGGCCCTCACCTGCGTGACGCCCCCGGAACGGGCGGGCAACCTGGCCTGGAACGTGGCCATGAACGCGCGCATGGCCCGGACCTGCGAGACCATCGCCAACGGGCAGGGCACGGACAACCGCGAGGCCGAGCAGCAGTACCGCATCCTGACGGAATTCCTGAACCAGTGAGGAAGAGAGAACAACCATGGCAGCCACCCAACGCGTCGTAGTCGACCCCATCACCCGCATCGAGGGCCATCTGCGCATCGAGGCGGAGACGGACGAGTCCGGTCAGATCACCCGCGCCTCCTCGGCCGGCACCATGGTGCGCGGTATCGAGATCATCCTGCGCGGGCGCGACCCGCGCGACGCCTGGGCCTTTGCCCAGCGCATCTGCGGTGTGTGCACCCTGGTGCACGGCATCGCCTCGGTGCGCGCGGTGGAGGATGCCCTGGATTACGCCATCCCCCCCAACGCCCAGATCATCCGCAACCTGATGATCGCCGCCCAGTATGTGCACGACCATGTCATGCACTTCTACCACCTGCACGCCCTGGACTGGGTGGATGTGGTCTCGGCCCTGAAGGCCGATCCCAAGGCCACCTCGCAGCTCGCCCAGTCCATCAGCAGCTGGCCCAAGTCCTCGCCCGGCTATTTCGCCGACGTGCAGAAGCGCGTGCGGAACTTCGTCGACGGCGGCCAGCTCGGCATCTTCGCCAATGCCTACTGGGGGCACCCGGCCTACAAGCTGCCGCCCGAGGCCAACCTCATGGCCGTGGCGCACTATCTTGAGGCCCTGGAGTGGCAGCGCGACGTGGTCAAGCTGCATGCCATCTTCGGCGGCAAGAACCCCCACCCCATGTTCCTCGTCGGCGGCGTGCCCAGCGCCATCTCGGTGCAGACCGCGCAGGCCGGGGTGCGCGGCGGACAGGATGCCACCTCGGTGAACATGGTGGGGCTGCAGACGGTACAGAGCGTCATCCAGAAGATGCGCGACTTCGTCGACCAGGTCTATGTGCCCGACACCCTGGCCATCGCCGGTTTCTACAAGGACTGGGGCGCCCAGGGCGAGGGCCTGGGCAACTTCCTCTGCTACGGCGAATTCCCGGCGGAGGACATCTGGACATCCAAGTCCTTCCTCATCCCGCGCGGCGTGATCCTGAACCGGGACCTCTCCACCATCCACCCGGTGGACATGTACGCCGAGAACGAGATCCAGGAGTTCGTCACCCACTCCTGGTACAAGTACAGCGTGGGCGACGACAAGGGACTGCACCCCTTCGACGGCGAGACCGAGTTCAACTACACCGGTCCCAAGCCGCCCTACGAGCACCTGGATGTCGACGCCAAGTACTCCTGGCTGAAGTCGCCGCGCTGGCGGGGCAAGGCCATGGAGGTCGGGCCCCTGGCGCGGGTGCTGATGCTCTACGCCACCGGCCACGAGCAGACCAAGGCGCTGGTGGACATGACCCTCAAGACCCTCGACGTGCCGGTCGGGGCCCTCTATTCCACCCTGGGCCGCACCGCCGCCCGCACCCTGGAGACCAAGGTCATCGCCGACGCCATGCAGGGCATGTATGACCGGCTCATCGCCAACATCAAGGCGGGCGACCTGGCCACCTTCAACGACGAGCTGTGGGATCCCTCGACCTGGAAGCGCGAGGCGCGTGGTGCCGGCTTCATGGAGGCACCGCGCGGGGCGCTCGCCCACTACATCGTCATCGAGAACGGCAAGATCGCCAACTACCAGGCCGTCGTGCCCAGCACCTGGAACGCCGGACCGCGCGACCCCCAAGGCCAGGACGGCGCCTACGAGGCGGCCCTGAAGGGGCACCGGCTGCACGATCCGAAACAACCCATCGAGATCCTGCGCACCATACACAGCTTCGACCCCTGCATCGCCTGCGCCGTGCACGTGGTCGACCCGGAGGGTGAGGAACTCGTCAGGGTACAGGTCACAGGTAGCGCGTGACAGCAAAAAGCGCGCCGCTGCGCGGCGCCAGGTTGCTGACCCCTGAATCCTGACCTCTGATCCCTGAAATGGAAGACGCCCTCAAACGATTGCTGGATGCCGAGGCCCGCGCCGACGCCATCATCGACGAGGCAAACCGGGAACGGGAACGGCTGATCGACGAGGCCCTGCAGGCTGCCCGCGAGGCCGAGGCCCGCTTCGAGGAGCGGCGTGCCGAGATCCGTGCGCCCTTCATCCGCGAGGCCGAGGCGCGTGCCGAACAGGCCATGGCCGAGCTCGGGCGCAAATCCGAGGAACGAAGCCGCAGCCTGCGCGAGCAGGCCGCGCGTCATGAAGAGGAGGCCATCGCCGCAGCGCTCGGTCTGCTGCTGGACCCACGTCGCTGACATCAACCCGGATCGTCCATCGGTCTGTAGGTCGGGCTTCAGCCCGACTCTTCGGCTGAAGGCCGATCTACACCCCCTTGATTCATTCGGAGCCGATCTCCCGATGGTCAAGCCGGGATCAAAAAAAGCAGCCCCACCGCCATGTCTGCCTACCTCAACACCCGCGTCAGCCTCTACAGCGAGCGACTCTGGACGGATGAGCAGTTCTCCCAGCTCATCCGCATCCCCCATGCCGAAGTACCGGAAAGCCTGACCCGGCGCGGACTGGGAGCCATGGCCCGGGGGTATGGCGGATCCGATCCCCTGTCGCTCGAGGGCAGGATCATCGCCCAGCTGCTGGACGAGACCCGGGTCCTGGTGCGGCCGTTGACCGGGCCGGATCGCCAGTTCATCATCTACTGGACCCACCGCTTCGAGGTCTCCAACGTCAAGACCCTGCTGCGCGCCAAGATGGCCGGCGAGCGCTTTACCAGCCTGGTCCCCCGGCTCATCGACATGGGTCCCTTCGCCCGCCTCGACCTGGAGGACCTGGTGCATGCCGATGACGTGATGGAGCTGTTCCGGCGTCTCGAGCACACGCCCTATGCGGACATCGTGCGCCACGCCCGCCGAGCCTTCGAGGAGAGTCACGATCCCTTCATCCTGGATGCCACACTGGACCGGGCCTACTACGAGGGCCTGGTGCACCGGGCCCAGCCCATCGAGGCGGCTGCCGGCAAGCCGATGCGCGACCTGATGGCCAGCATCATCGACCGCACCAATCTGGTCTGGCTCCTGCGTTACCGTTTCAACTACGATCTACCACCGGCGCGCGTCTATTATTTGTTGGTCGGTGGGCATTACCGGTTTCAGGCTGAGTTACTGCAGAGACTCGTGACCCAGACCAGCGTCGAGTCGGTCATCGCCGCGCTGCCACCGGCCCTCGGCCGGACACTGGGCGGCGCCCGCAGCATCATGGAGGTGTTCTGCAGCCTGGAGGCGGAGGCCGCCGAGCGGGCCCGCCAGGTGTTGCACTCCGCCGCCTATCCCCTGGCGCGCGCCTTTGCCTACCTGATCCTCCGGGAGCGGGATCTGCGCAGGGTACGCGTCGTCCTGCGGGGGCGCCATCTGCGCCTGTCCGATGATGCCGTCGAGCAGGCCCTGGGCCATGCGGCCTGCGGAGTCGCCTGACCATGTTCCGCGCCCGGCCTCTCAACCATGTCACCCTCTGGTGCCTGGCCAGCGAGGCGCCGGACGTCGCCCTGCTGCTCGCCAGTCATGGCGTCTTCGACCCGGTGGCGGAGGAGGACGCGGTCCTGCCCGACAACCCGGCCGAGGTCTATCGGGATGTTTTTCTCGAGGCCGATGCCCGGCTGTCCAGGATCCTGGAGCAATGCGGCATGCAGGCTGAGGTGTCCCTCCCCGCCGATGCCGTCGCCCCAGGCCTGGCAGAACTCCAGGAGATCAACGACTGGCTGCGGCAAACCTGGCAGGTCTGTTCCCGCTGCAAGGAGTCCGAGCTGCGGGTGGAGGAGGACAGGCGCCGTCTGGCCGGTCTCAAGGAGACCTATGCCCGGCTCCAGCGTCTCAATCTGGACCCATCCCGACTGCTCCGGCCGGATTCCCTGCTGGATGCCCGTCTGGGACAGGTGCCCTCGGCCAATGTCAGACGGCTCCGGGAGGCCCTGGCCCTGGCCGGTTACGTGCTCTCGCCCTTCGACCACGCGGAGGGGCAGACCTTCGCCGTGGTGGCCGGCCCGCGCCGGGAGGGCGAGGGTATCGGCGGGCTGCTGTCCCAGGCCGGCTGGCGGGAGTTGCCCGTGCCGGCGGAGCTGCAGACCCACCCTGAAGCCGCCCGCGAGTACATCGAGCAGGAGGAACGCCGCCTGGAGGCGGCAGCAGGCATTCTCTGCCAGGAGCGCGTGCAGAACATGATCCAGTTCGGCGAGCGGGTGCGGGACGCGTCCATCCGGCTCGCCCTTGCCCGCCCCTTGGCTGAGGCGGCCGGCACCGGCCTGCGTGGCCGACGGCACTTGGCCGTGTTCAAGGGTTGGGTGCCGAGACGCGCCATGGAGGCCGTCCGGGCGGCTCTGGAGGAGCGCTTTCATGGCCGCTACTGGATGGCGGTGCGCGAACCCGCACGGGACGAACTGGATCGTGTGCCCTCCCTGCTCAGTTATCCGCGCTGGCTGCGTCCTTTCCTGCCCCTGGTGCGCAGTTATGGCGTACCGCGCTATGGCGAGTTCGACCCGGCCCTGCTGTTCGCCATCGCCTATGTCCTGCTCTTCGGGGCCATGTTCGGTGACGTCGGCCATGGCGCGGTGATCATGCTGCTCGCCTCGTTCCTGCGAGGCAGATGGAACTGGCTGCGGGTGGTGGGCATGACCGCCGGGGCCGCCTCCGTCCTGTTCGGTTTCATCTACGGCAGCGTGTTCGGCTACGAGGAATGGATCCATCCCCTCTGGCAGTCCCCCCTGCACGACCCCGGCCACATGCTGGCCCTGGCGGTGGGGGTGGGGGTGGGTTTCATCTGCCTCACCCTGGTGCTCAATACCTACAACCGGTTCATGGCCGGCCGCCCATGGGATGCCCTGCTGGGGGGCGGCGGGTTTGCCGGCCTCGTGTTGTACCTGGCCATGGCCAGTGGCCTCTACAGCTTGTTCACGGGCGATGGCTTCGGCTCGGGCGAAGGAGCGGTCGCCACTGCGGCGCTGCTCATCATCGCCGCCTACACCTGGGCCGAGACCCATGCCAAACCAGGCGAGCGGGCGCTGATCACCGTCATCGAAACCCTGGAGACGGCCACCAACCTGTTCGCCAATACCCTGTCCTTCCTGCGGGTGGCGGCCTTCAGCCTGAACCATGTGGCCCTGGCCCTGGCGGTGTTCACCCTGGCGGCCGGCATGTCCGTGGCCGGCCATTGGCTGACCATACTGCTGGGCAATGTGGTCATCATCGTCCTGGAAGGCGGCATCGTCGCCATCCAGGCCCTGCGGCTCATGTACTACGAGGGTTTCTCGCGCTTCTTCAGCGGCAGCGGGGTGGAGTTCTCTCCGCTGCGGTTGCAGCGGGGTGTGGAGTTAGGGGTGAGGAGTTAGGCGTTGATGAGGGGGGCATCCCCTAACCGATTCGAATGAAAGGAGAATCTATGAACTGGCTGATTGCATCGATGGGATTGAGCATGGCGGCCCTCGTCGCCATGGGGGTCTATCTGGAGCTGCGCCGCCGGCAAGGTGCCAAGGCCCTGCCCCGCTGGATCAAGGGGGGCGTGCTGGCCAACCTGCTCTTCTTTGCGTTCGGAGTGGCCGGTGTCCTGTTCCTGGGGATGCAGGATGTGCTGGCCCGTGAAACGGCAGGCACGGCCAAGGAGATCAGCGAAGCGCTCGGCCTGGCCCTGATCGGTATCGGGCTGCCCACGGGACTCGCCGCCATCGGCGCCGGCATCGCCCTGGGGCCGGTGGGATCGGCCGCCCTGGCGGTGATCGCCGAGAAGCCGGAGATGTTCGGCCGCACCCTGATCTATCTGGGGCTGGCCGAGGGGATCGCCATCTACGGCCTGGTCATGTCCATCCTGCTGCTGGGCAGGATCTAGGGCCAGGGGAGAGGCGTGAGACGCGAGGCGGAAAGGCCGTCTGCAGGCGCGCGTCTGGTGGTCCTGGGCAGCGCGGGGCTCACCGAGGGCTTCAGCCTGATCGGCGCCGAGGTCTATCCGGATGCCGACCATGCCATGGTGGAGCAGGTCCTGGGCAAACTGGTCGCCGAGGGGGCCGAGGCACTGGTGCTCTTGGAGGGGGGGCTGGCCCATGGCGGCGGGGAATGGCTGAACCGCCTGCGCAACGAGGGCGGCCGCATCGTGGTGACCGAGCTGCCGCCGCTGGCTGCACCGCAGGACTATGCCCCGGCAGTAGACGAGGTGGTGCGCATGGTGCTGGGTCCTGAGGCATTGAAGACGGTGACGGGGGAAGGGGGAGCTGGGATTTGACATGGAAGCCGAGGCACAAGTCAGTCAACTGGAACAGGCACTGCTCAGACAGGCGGAGGGCCTGGCGCGCGAGGCGCTGAAGAATGCGGAGGCCGCCCGCGCACGCATCCTCGGCGAGACCGAGGAGCGCATCAAGCTCAAGGAGGAGCGCGAGATCCTGGCCGCCAAGGCCGAGGCCGAGCGCACGGTGCGACGGCGACTGCAGGCGGCCGAAACCAAGCGGGCGGCGGAGTTCGACCGGTTGCGCTGGGTGCTCACCGAGGCGGTGTTGTCGCAGGTGCAAAACGCCCTGCAGGGGCTGGTGCAGGATATGGACCGCTACCGGCCGGTGCTCGCGGGCATGTTGACCGAGGCGGCGAGACAGTTGCCGCCGGGCGATCTGGTTGCGGAGGTCAACGCCCTCGACCATGAACGTCTGAAACCCGGCTGGGAGGACTTCGTCGCAGCGGCAGCACCCGGACGCAGGGTGGAGCTGAGCACCCTGCCTCACCCGAGTGTGGGCGGCGTCCTGGTGCGTCTGGCCGACAACCGGGCGCGCGTGGATCAGACCCTCGAAGCGCGCCTGGAGCGCCTGCGCGAGCAGATGGCCCAGGTGGTCATGGAGCGCCTGTTTGCGAGCGCGCCGGACCTGGGGACTTTGGTGCACGGATGACAGAAGTCAGGGATCAGGCATCGGACATGCACCCGATCCACAAGTGAGGACAGCATGGGCAGGATCGTCGAAATCAACGGACCCATCGTCCGGCTCGAGCTGCCGCAGACGGTGATCGGTGAGCAGGTGCGGGTCGGGGCCCTGGGGCTCACGGGTGAGGTCATCGGCCGCGACGGGGACACCGCGCTTGCGCAGATGTACGAGAACACCGATGGCCTGCGCCCAGGCGAAGCGGCCGAGGGGCTGGGCTATGCGCTTTCGGTCGAGCTGGGACCGGGACTGCTCAATGCCATCTTCGACGGCGTACAGCGTCCCCTGTCGGCGGTGCGCGCGAAAAGCGGCGACCGTATCGCGCGCGGCGTGGAGGTGCCTGCCCTGCCGCGTGAACGACGCTGGGCCTTTCGGCCCCAGGCGCGCCACGAGGCAGGCACGCGCCTGGAAGGGGGCGACGTGCTGGGCACGGTGCAGGAGACCGCGAGCATCGAGCACCGCATCCTGGTACCGCCCGATGTGCAGGGCGAACTGCTGGAGATTGCCCCCGCGGGCGAATACACGGTGGACGAGACCATCGCCCGCGTCCGGGTGCGCGACGGCAGCGTCCGCAAGCTCTCCCTGTCACACCGCTGGCCGGTGCGCACGCCGCGACCCTTCCGGCGCCGCGACCACGCGGTCAAGCCGCTGATCACCGGGCAGCGCATCCTGGACACCTTCTACCCCCTGCTCAAGGGCGGCAAGGCCGCCATCCCCGGCCCGTTCGGCGCCGGCAAGACCATGCTGCAGCAGCAGATCGCGCGCTGGTGCAACGCCGAGATCGTGATCTACGTCGGCTGTGGCGAGCGCGGCAACGAACTGACGGACGTGCTCGAGTTCATGCCCGAGCTCGAGGACCCGCACACCGGCCGGCCGCTGATGGAGCGCACCCTGCTGGTGGCCAACACCTCCAATATGCCGGTGGTGGCGCGCGAGGCCTCCATCTACGTGGGCATCACCATCGCCGAATACTTCCGCGACCAGGGCTACGACGTGGTCATGGTCGCCGACTCCACCAGCCGTTGGGCCGAGGCCCTGCGCGAGGTGGCCGGGCGGCTCGGGCAGATGCCGGTGGAGGAGGGCTATCCGGCCTATCTGGGCTCGCGCCTGGCCTCCTTTTACGAGCGCGCCGGGCGGGTGGAGACCCTCTCCGGCGGTCACGGCTCGGTCACCCTCATAGGTGCCGTCTCCCCGCCCGGCGGCGACTTCTCCGAGCCGGTCACCAGCCACACCAAGGAGATCATCCAGACCTTCTGGGCCCTGTCCAAGGAGCTCGCCGACGCCCGCCACTACCCCGCGGTGGACTGGCTGGAGAGCTTTTCCGGCTATGTGCCTTCGGCGGCGAAATGGTGGGCCGAGAACGTCGATCCGGGCTGGGAAGCGGCGCGCAGCGAGGCCCTGGAACTACTTTCCGAATCCGAGGAGCTGCAGCGCATCGTCAACCTGGTGGGGGTCGAGGCCCTGTCCAGCGAGCAGCGCTGGACCCTGGAGGCCGCCGGGCTCATCAAGGAGGGCGTCTTGCAGCAGTCCGCCACCGACGAGGTCGACAGTTTCGCCTCCCCCGAGAAGCAGTATGTCCTGCTGGACGCCATGTTGCAGATTCGCGCCCAGGGCATGCGTCTCGTCAAACTGGGCGCCCCGGCCAGACGCCTGCTGCAACTGCCCCTGCTCGCTCAGGCCCGGCGCTGGAAGAGCCAGTACCCCTCGGAGGAGATGGCCGCGCTGCGGGCCCAGATCGCCGAGATCCCGGGCATCTTCGAGCGCGTGGCGCTGGAATACACCCAGCGGACCGTGGAGTGAGGTCAGGTCACATGACGCCGTCTGGTCACATGATGTCTCTCGGCACTTCAAGCAGGTGAGCAGATGAAAAACGTCGAATACCGCACCGCCACCTCCGTCCAGGGCGGGTTGATCGTCATGGGCGGCGTGCCTGGCGTGGCGGCCGGCACGCGGGTGAGCCTGCGCGACCATGCCGGCCGGCTGCGCAACGGTCTGGTCATCCGGGTTTCGGATCAGGCCGCCCTGGTCGAGGTGTTCGAGGGTACCGAGGCGCTCGACCTGGAACGCACCTGGGTGCGCTTTCTGGACGAGCCCTTTCGCCTGCCCCTGTCGCGGGACATCATGGGCCGCATCTTCAACGGCGCCGGCCAGCCGCGGGACGGACGCCCGCCCATCATCTCGGCCGACCGGCGCGACATCAACGGCGAGGCCCTCAATCCCGCGGCGCGCGCCTATCCCAGAGAATTCATCCAGACCGGGCTTGCCGCCATCGACGGCATGAACTCGCTCACCCGCGGCCAGAAGCTGCCCATCTTTTCCGGCGGCGGGCTGCCGCACAACCGGGTGGCGGCGCAGATCGTGCGCCAGGCCAAACTCCTGGGCGAGGAGGCCTCGGACTTCGTGGTCGTGTTCGCCGCCTTCGGCGTGTCCAGCACCGACGCCCGCTTCTTCCAGGAGAGCTTCGAGGACTCCGGCGTGCTCAACCGGGTGGTGATGTTCCTCAACCTCGCCGACGAACCGGTCATCGAACGCCTGCTTACCCCGCGCGCGGCGCTCACCGCCGCCGAGTATCTGGCCTACGACCTGGACTACCACGTGCTGGTGGTGATGACCGACATGACCGCCTACGCCGAGGCCCTGCGCGAGGTGGCGGTGCTGCGCGGCGACGTGCCGGCGCGCAAGGGCTACCCCGGCTATCTCTATTCCGATCTGGCCGAGATCTACGAGCGTGCCGGGCGCATCCGCGACCGGCGCGGCTCCATCACCCTGATCCCGGTGCTGTCCATGCCCTCGGACGACATCACCCACCCGATTCCGGACCTCACCGGCTACATCACCGAGGGCCAGATCGTGCTCTCGCGCGAGCTCCACAACCAGGGCGTCTATCCGCCGGTGGCCGTGCTGCCCTCGCTCTCCCGCCTGATGAAGGACGGCATCGGCAAGAACTACACGCGCGAGGACCACCCGCACGTGGCCAGCCAGCTCTTCGCCAGCTATGCCAAGGCCCTGGAGGTGCGCGGCCTGGCCGCCATCATCGGCGCCGAGGAGCTGTCCGAGGCCGACCGCCGTTTCCTCGACTTCGCCGATGCCTTCGAGCGCCGCTTCATCGGCCAGGGTGAGGACGAGGACCGCAGCGTCTATGAGACCCTCAACCTGGCCTGGGACCTGCTCTCCGGGCTTCCGCCCGAACAGCTCATCCGTGTCACCGAGGCCGAGCTGGCCAGGTATCACAAGTGGCAGGCGGCGCCGGAGGTGGCATGAGGGGTGAGGAGTGAGGGGTGAGGGGTGAGGAAAAGTCGTGCTGGTCTTTATGGCTTGAGGGGTCGGTCGGAAGTGAGGTCGATGCGTCGCGGCCGGCTGACCGTCTACATGTAGCGCATCCATGAAAAAACGTCTGTCCGTCCCCCCCACCAAGAGCGCGCTGCTCGCCGTCGGGCGTGAGGCCCGCTTTCTGGAGCAGGGGCAGCAGATGCTGGAGAAGAAGCGTGACCTGCTGACCCGCCTGGTCTATGAGCGCCTGGCCCAGTATCGCGAGCTGCGTGCCCTGGCGGCGCGCGAGCTGCGCGAGGCCTATCACTGGCTGGGCATCGTGCAGATGCGCATGGGCGGCCAGATGCTCAGGCAGGCGGCGGTGGGGCTGAAACCCGCGGTGGCCATGAAGATCGTCGCCCGCTCCAGCGTCGGCGTGGAATATCCCAGCGTCAGTGCGCAGGCGCTGCCGCTGCAACCGGTGGGCCTGATGTGGACCGACGCCAGCTTCGACGAGGCGCGCCTGCGGCTGCGCCAGCTCAGCGTGACGCTGGCCCGGCTGGGCGAGGCGGAGAACGCGCTGTGGCGGCTGCTCGCGGCCAGCCGCAAGACGCAGAAGCGTGTCAACGCCCTGAAATACAACATCATCCCCCGCTACCACGCCACCCTGCATCACATCCGCCAGGCCCTGGAGGAGGACGAGCGCAACACCCTGTTCCAGATCAAGGTGCTGCACGCCGGCCAACGCTAGTCGGCATCACCCGGATCGATGCACAATCCGGCCAGCCAAGCCATAGCGTTGACGTGCAAGTCGCGCGAGCGGCACACGATGCTCCTCTCCGCCGCAGACGGGGGGGAGACCACCGCAGCGTGCCGCAGCTGTCTTTTTGCCCGGAACCGGGCTACGTTGACTATTGATCGGAGCGAATGTGCAGTGTAGCCGAGATCCCTCCGGAGCGCGCGAGCTGCCCGTGGGAGAGACTGGCTTTGGCAGACGACTGAAGGCTTTTTTTGGTGAGTGAGGTTACTTCCCGCTGGGTAGGTTTGTTCCCTTTGCAGTCTGCTGGGCGCGTTGGCGCCGACCGATCGTATTCGGTACCGGGAGGTGAGCGATGCAAGCACTGCCGATTGTGAATGAACGCGCCGCAGGCATTGATGTCGGGAGCGAATCGATGCATGTGTCGGTGCACGGCGTAAGCCCGAAGGTCTACGGCACGATAACGCGGGATCTGGAACAGCCGGTAGAGGATCTCCGGGCGGTGGGCGTCAAGACGGTCGCGATCGAGGCGACAGGTGTGTACTGGCTGTGTCTGTACGCAAGTCTTGAAGCGGCGGGGATCGAGGTGCTGGTTGTCAACGGGCGGTATGTCCGCAATTTGCCGGGACGCAAGACCGAGGTGTCGGCTGCCAATGGCTGGCGACACTGCACGCGCATGGTTTGCTGCGCTCGGGCTTCGTGCCGTCGGAGGCGACGCGCCGTCTGCAGGACTATATCCGGCTGCGTCAGGACCACATCGCCATGACCGCCACGCACGTGCAGCACATGCTAACGGACATGGCGACAGCCACCCCAGAGCATGAATGTCGCCGTGTCCGTTCCCTCTCCTTAAGCCCCCCCCGAGAGGGAGGGGAGCGTCGTGAGTCGGCTGCGCGACTTTCACGATAAAGGCCTTGGAGCGGATGAACATCAAGTTTCACAGCGTAATCAGCGATCTGACCGGGGTGAGCGGACTGCGGGTCATTCGCGCCATCCTGGGCGGAGAACGCGACCATCAGGCGCTGCTGGCCTTGTGTGACGTGCAGATCCAAAAAAAGAAAGCCGATCAGGTGCGTGAATCGCTGCACGCCCGCTTGGCGGCCCAAACAGGGGTCCCATCCCCGAACACCAACTTTTGCCTGGAGAAGGAGCTAGACCATGCTTCTGCGCAAGACCCTGCCCGCGACGGCCCTCGTGGCCCTCGTCACCCTGACCACGCCCCTTCTGGCCGCCGAGATCCCGGTCATCGTCAAGATACCCCGCATGACCATGGAGGCCGCCGAGAAGCTGGCGCATGCCACCGTCATGGCCTGCCGCAAGGAGGGCATCCAGGTCGGGGTGACGGTGGTGGA